>Ga0164290_1000981_pt1 | contig 61197 bp, 60 predicted proteins | sample Micstemetagenome_FD_108782 | JGI IMG/M metagenome (GOLD analysis project Ga0164290, IMG submission 108782) | Contaminated culture microbial community from soil near Moab, Utah, USA - Microcoleus steenstrupii SON62 (Illumina Assembly) | ecosystem: Environmental > Terrestrial > Soil > Soil crust...
GAAGCAATCTCCAGCTTGCGTAGCACCCGAACGATGGCTGGAGATTGCTTCGTCCCCCGGATCAAGTCCGGGGTCCTCGCAATGACGAGTGGGGTCTCCTTATGGTAAGGGGATAATCGCCAAGCCCCTTCCAATTGCCCGATGCTGCTGTAACACTCGGGCCGAAACGATCCTTCACCGGTGGAGAAGCCCGATGCGCCTCGACGATTATGATCCCGGAGACGATATTCGCGATCTGGGCCGGGGCGGCGGCGGGTTCGGCGGGGGCGGCGGCGGTCTTGGCGGGCTGCTGATCGGTTTCCTGCCGATGCTGCTCGGCCGCAAGATGGGATGCGGGACGATCCTGCTGCTCGGCGCGGTCGCCTTTTTCCTGCTCGGCCCCGGCGCCAACATGCTGAGCATGGGCGGCGGCACCGCCGATCCCATGGCCGACAGCCGCGGCGCCCCGCAGGGCGTCGCCTGCGATACCGAGGCCGAGCGCTTTGCCTGCAACGTCTTCGGATCGACGCATCAGGTGTGGGCCAGCCTGATCGACGGATATCGGCAGCCGACGCTCTACTTCTATTCCAATCGCGTGGACCGGACCGGCTGCGGGTCCGCAAGCTCGGCCATGGGCCCCTTTTATTGCCCCGCCGATCAGGGCGTCTATCTCGACACCGACTTCTTCCGTGAGCTCGACAGCAAGTTCGGCGCCGCGGGCGACGCCGCGCAGGCCTATGTCGTCGCACACGAAGTCGGCCATCATATCCAGACGATCAGCGGCATCGCAAATCAGGTGCGCCAGGCGCAGGCGCGCAGCTCGCAGGCCGAGGGCAACCAGCTTCAGGTCCGCATGGAACTTCAGGCCGATTGCTACGCCGGCGTCTGGGCGGCGCGGGCGCGCAACAGCGCGGGCCAGCCGGTGATGGAGCCGGGCGACATGGAGGAAGCGATGCGCGCTGCCAATGCGATCGGCGACGACACGCTGATGCGCTCGGCGGGACAGCGTCCGGTGCCCGAAAGCTTTACCCACGGGACGAGCGAGCAACGCATGACCTGGCTGCGCCGCGGCCTGCAAACGGGGGATCCGCGCCAGTGCAACGCTTTCGACAGCGCCATCTGAGCGCTGCGCTCGCGACAAGTCTTTTGGCGGCATCGCCGACGTCGGCCGAAAATCTCTATATCGAGGCCGGACGGCTGATCGATGGCGTCTCCAGCGAGGTCCGTACCGGCCAGTGCATCACCGTCGAGGCCGAACGCATCAAGGCGGTGGCTCCATGCGGGCCGACGCCCGATGGCGCGAAGCGGCTCGACTGGTCCGCCTTCACCGTCCTGCCCGGCCTGATCGACCTCCACACGCACCTAGCCGACCTCGGCCAGAGCGCCGACCTCGCCGCGCCGATCAAGGCGTCGCCCGCCGAAACCGCGCTCGTCGGCGCGCGCAACGCACGCGTGACGCTGGAAGCCGGATTTACCAGCGTGCGCGATGTCGGCACCTATCGCGGACTCACCGACGTCGCCTTGCGCAACGCGATCGACCGCGGCGACGTGCCGGGGCCGCGCATGTGGGTCGCGGGCGCCTATATCACCATCCCAAAGGGCGGCGGCGAGCTCAACGGCGTCATCCCCAATGAGCAGCTACCGCCCGACATGCGGCTGGGCGTCGCCGTGACGTCCAAGGAAGCGGCGGAAAAAGCGGCCTTCCTTCTCGATCAAGGCGCCGATTTCATCAAGACGATCGCCACCGGCGCGGTGCTCGCGATCGGCACCGAACCCGGCGCGCCCGAACTGACGGTCGATCAACTCCGCGCGGTGGTGCAGGTCGCCCATGCCCGCGGCAAAAAGGTCACCGCGCACGCCCACGGCGCCGAGGGCATCAAGAACGCCATCCGCGCCGGGGTCGACAGCATCGAACATGCGAGCCTTGCCGACGAGGATGCGCTTCAGCTTGCGAAACAGCACGGCACCTGGCTCGCGATGGATATCTACAACGGCGACTATATCGACGAGATCGGGACGAAGGAGGGCTGGCCCGCCGAATATCTGCGCAAGAACCGCGAGACGACCGACGCCCAGCGCGCCGCCTTTCGCCGCGCGGTCGAGCTGGGGGTCAACATCGGCTATGCCACCGACGCCGGCGTCTATCCGCACGGACTGAATGCGCGGCAATTCCGCAATATGGTTCAATATGGGATGACGCCGATGCAGGCGATTCAGTCGGCGACGGGCCACGCCGCCGAAGAAATGGGCCGCAGCGACATCGGCGCGATCGTCCCCGGCCGCTATGCCGATTTCGTCGCGGTAAAGGCCGACCCACTCGCCGACATCACGGCGCTCGAGGCGATCGATCATGTTATGAAGGGCGGTGTGCTGGTACGCTAGGATCAGCGTGCAGCGTCGCGTGGCCCTCGTTCCTTGCCTAATATTCGACGATGATGCGGACCCGGTCGATGCCAAGCCCCGCGGCACGGGCGATCTGTTCGCGGCTGCGGTCGATCACCTCCTGAAGCGGCTCGGGCGCAGCATCGTCGGGGGATTCATCCAGTGCCGGTTCGACGCCCGACTCTTGAACCTCAGGAGGCGGGGCGACGGCGCTTTTCAACTCCACCGCGCTCAGCGTCGCCGGGGATACCGGGCCTTCGAACTGGCAGCCGAAAAGCCGCCCGCTGGCCCAGATGACGACCGCCGTGATGCCGCCCGCATGGGGTAACTCGATTTCGATCCGGTCACAGGGTTCCAGCTGGATGTCGCTTTCAAACAGCAGTCCCGTTCCCGATATATTGTGGATCTGGACCGCGATACCCGTCCCGTCATGCTTCACGCCACGGGCAAGCAGGCTCAGTTTGCGGCGCACGTCCTGGCGTTTGTCGCCATTCGGCGCCAAGGGGAGGAAATGTCCGTAAATGGGCATATGCTTTTGTTGGAGTTGACTGGTTAAAGGAAGGTTAGCGAGCCCGTCGAAAGGCGGCGTTCGGTGCAGAATATCCGGGTGGCCGCCGCGGCGGGCCATGCGGACGCGCTGGGCGAAGGCCGCCGGTCCGCGACGAACGCGCTTGATCGCGCTCGCGTCGTCGCTAAACCGCTTTCATGCGTAACCTTCTCCTGACCAGCGCGCTCGCGCTCGCCGCCGCCCTTTCCTCCCCCGCCATGGCCCGCCCGATGACCGAGGTAGACCTCGCGACGCTGAAGCGCGTCGCCGCACCCGCCGCATCGCCCGACGGGCGCTGGGTGGTTTTCCAGATGACCGAGACCGAGGCGGGCAGCTACAAGCGTTCGACCGGCCTCTGGCTCGTCGACCGTCATGCCAAAGGCGCCAAGCCGACCCCGATCGCCGACACCGCGGGCAAGAACGAAACCTCACCCGCCTTCGACAAGGACGGCATCCTCTATTTCCTCTCGAACGCTTCGGGCAAAAGCGAGGTGTGGCGCGTCGATCCCAAGGTCGGCGGCGCCGCGATGCAGGTTACCGACACCAGGGCCGATGTCGCGGGTTTCAAGATTTCGCCCGACGCGACGAAGCTGCTCGCCTGGGGCGACATCCCCAAGGAATGCACCGACTTCGGTTGCGAGGCGAAGGACAAGGGCGCGCTCGTCGGCCCCGGCAGCGGCCGACTTTACAAGGATGGCGTCGGCTTCGTCCGCCACTGGGACGAATGGGAAACGCCGGGCACCTACAGCCGCCCCTTCATCTTCAATCTGGAAGGCGGCAAGGCGACCGCTGCGCGCGCGGCCGATGCCGGGCTGGTCGGCGATACGCCGTCCAAACCCTTTGGCGGCGGCGAGGAGCTGGCGTGGGGCGCCGACAGCCGCACCGTCTTTTTCACGCTGCGCAAGGCCGACCGGAACGAACCGATGTCGACCAATCTCGACATCTATCACTGGCTCGTCGACAGCCGGATGATGCCGGTCAATCTGACCGCCGACAATCAGGCGACCGATACGCTGCCCACGCCGTCGCCCGACGGCAAGTGGCTCGCCTATGCCGCCATGGCGCGGCCGGGTTATGAATCCGACCGGCTGGTGCTGATGCTCCGCGACCTCGAAAGCGGGGAGACGCGGAAACTTACCGACGCATGGGATCGCTCGGTCGGTTCGATTGCCTGGGCTCCCGACGGCAAGTCGCTCTATGTGACCGCGCAGGACGTGCTCGAACATCCCATGTTCCGCGTCGATGTCGCAACGGGCAGCGTCGAGCGGCTGAAGGCCTCGCCCGAAGCGCTGGAGGGCAATATCGGCGACGTCACACCGCTCCCCGGCGGCGCGCTTCTCTATTCGCGCAACAGCGCGCTCGCGCCGACTGACCTGTTCGTGCGCGATGCCAGGGGCAAGGTCCGCCAGCTCACCAATGTCAACGCCGATCGCCTCGCCGAGTTCGATCCGGTGAAGCTCGAAAAAATCCGTTTTGCGGGCGCGAACGGCGACACGGTATGGGGCATGATTCTGAAGCCCGCGAATGTGGCCGAAAAGCTTCCGGTCGCCTTCATCGTTCATGGCGGCCCGCAGGGCAGCTTCGGCAACAGCTGGTCGACGCGCTGGAACCCGCGCCTGTTCGCGCAGCAGGGCTATGGCGTCGTCACCGTCGATTTCCACGGTTCGACGGGTTACGGGCAGGCCTTCACCGACAGCATCAACCAGGATTGGGGCGGCAAGCCGCTCGAAGATCTGAAACTCGGCCTCGCCGCCGCGGGCGAACAGGATGCGCAGCTCGACGTCGCCAACGCCTGCGCGCTCGGCGCCTCCTATGGCGGTTATATGATGAACTGGATCGCGGGGCAGTGGACCGACGGCTTCAAATGCCTCGTCCAGCACGATGGCGTCTTCGATCTCCGCGCGATGGCGTTCGAGACCGAGGAATTATGGTTCGACGAATGGGATCATGGCGGCCCCTGGTGGGAACGCACCGACCCCGAAAAATGGAACCCGGTGAACCATGTCGCGAAGTGGAAGACCCCGATGCTCGTCATCACCGGCGAAAAGGATTTCCGTATCCCCTACAGCCAGGGCCTCGCCGCCTTCACCGCACTCCAGCGCCGCGGCGTGCCGTCGCAATTGCTCGTCTTTCCCGACGAAAACCACTGGGTGCTGAAGGGCGCGAACAGCGTCCAGTGGCACCAGACGGTGTTCAACTGGCTGGGGCGGTATTTGAAGAAGTAAGCAAGACCGTGTGCTCGCGCGAAGGCGGGAGCCCATCACCGGCCGGTGCAAGTTGGAACCGTCAGGATATGGGTTCCCGCCTTCGCGGGGACACGCATGTGGTTGCAGCACGGGCGCGTTCCCCCTTGCCGCGCCGCACCATGGCTGGCAAAGGCGCCCCGCTATGCCGATGGAAAAAACCTTCGATCCCGCCGCCATCGAGGCGAAATGGGCCCAGGAATGGGAAAGCCGCGGGCTGTTCCGCCCGCACCGCCCCGACGCAACCCCCTTCACGATCGTCAACCCGCCGCCGAACGTCACCGGCGCGCTGCACATCGGCCATGCGCTCGACAATACGTTGCAGGACGTTCTGATCCGGTACGAGCGGCTGCGCGGCAAGGATGCTTTGTGGGTCGTCGGCACGGACCATGCCGGCATCGCGACGCAGATGGTCGTTGAGCGCCAGCTCAACGAGCGCCAGCAAAAGCGCACCGATTTCACCCGCGACGAATTCGTGGGCAAGGTGTGGGAATGGAAGGCGGAGAGCGGCGGCCAGATCACCCGCCAGCTCCGTCGCCTCGGCTGCTCGATGGACTGGAGCCGCGAACAGTTCACGATGGACCCGCATTTCACCAAGGCGGTGGTCAAGGTGTTCGTCGACCTGCACAAAAAGGGCCTGATCTACCGCGACAAGCGGCTGGTGAACTGGGATCCGAAGCTCAAGACCGCGATCTCCGACCTCGAGGTCGAAACGCAAGAGGTGCAGGGCGGCTTCTGGCATTTCAAATATCCGCTCGCGGACGGCGTGACGCTCGATGACGGGCGCGACCATATCGTGGTCGCGACGACGCGGCCCGAAACGATGCTCGCCGACATGGCGGTCGCCGTGCATCCGGACGATGAACGCTACAGGAGCGTGATCGGCAAGCAGGTCAAGCTGCCGATTACGGGCCGCCTTGTCCCGGTCGTCGCCGACGAGCACGCCGATCCCGAACTGGGCAGCGGTGCGGTGAAGATCACGCCGGGGCATGATTTCAACGACTTCGAGGTCGGCAAGCGCGCGGGTTTCAAGCCCGCCGAAATGCTCAACATGCTCGACGGCGACGCGAACGTCGTCCAGACCGCCGACGGGCTGATACCGGACGAATATATCGGCCTCCACCGTTTCCGCCGCGACGGTATCGACGGCGCGCGCGAACTGGTCGTGCGGCGGATGAAGGAAGCGGGTTTCCTGATCCCGCACATCGACAAGGATGGGGGCGAGCACGACGCCGAGCCGCGCACGATCCAGACGCCCTTTGGCGACCGCGGCGGCGTGGTGATCGAACCCTGGCTTACCGACCAATGGTATGTCGACGCCAAAACGCTCGCGCAGCCGCCGATCCAGGCGGTGCGCGACGGGCGCATCCAGATTGTCCCCAAGACGTGGGAAAAGACCTTCTTCAACTGGATGGAGAATATCCAGCCCTGGTGCGTCTCGCGGCAATTATGGTGGGGGCACCGGATTCCGGCTTGGTATGGGCCTCGCCCTGATGAGCTGAACGGTTTCGGTTATAGCGATGCTCCGTGCTTTGTTGGTGAAACCGAAGAGGACGTGAGAGCAGAGGCGGCGTCAAAATATTGTGTTTCGCCGGATCGCGTGTTCTTCGCTGACAGTCCGGGGAAAGCGGGTGCTGTGTGGGTTGAGAACAGCATAAACGGCGATACCGTTGTGCTGTATCGAGACCCCGACGTCCTAGACACCTGGTTCTCCTCCGCCCTCTGGCCCTTCGCGACGCTGGGCTGGCCCGAGAATAGCGAGCTTCTCAAACGCCACTATCCCAACGATGTCCTCATCTCGGGCTTCGACATCTTGTTCTTCTGGGATGCGCGCATGGCCATGCAGGGGATGGAGTTCATGGGCGAAGTCCCGTGGAAGACGCTCTATCTCCACGGCCTCGTCCGCGCGCCCGACGGGCAGAAAATGTCGAAGTCGAAGGGCAATGTCGTCGATCCGATCGGGCTGATCGACCAATATGGCGCCGACGCGTTGCGCTTCTTCATGGCGGCGATGGAAAGCCAGGGCCGCGACATCAAGATGGATGACGCGCGCCTCGCGGGCTATCGCAATTTCGCGACCAAGCTGTGGAACGCCGCGCGATTCTGCGAAGCCAACGGCATTTCGGCTTCGACCAGCCTCGAAGCCCCCACGGCGGCCCTGCCGGTCAATCGCTGGATCATCGGCGAGGTCGCGGACACCGTCGCCGCGATGGAAGCGGCCTTTGCCGCCTATCGCTTCGACGATGCCGCGAACGCAATCTACAGCTTCGCCTGGGATCGCTTCTGCGACTGGTATCTGGAGCTGATCAAGGGCGCGATTGACGACGAGACAAAGACCGTCGCCGGCTGGGTGCTCGACCAGATCCTCGTCATGCTCCACCCCTTCATGCCCTTCATCACCGAAGAGCTTTGGACGGGGCTTGGCGAGCGCGCGGACTATCCGCTGATTACGGCCAAATGGCCCGCACCGAATGCTGCGCGCGATGTCGGTGCCAGCGCCGACATCGACTGGCTGATCAAGTTGGTGAGCGAACTGCGCGCGGCCAAGGCCGAACTCGGCCTGCCCCCAGGCGCGCGCCTGACCGCGCATTTTCCGGCGGAGCTCAAGGATCGCGCCGACAAGCTGGCCGCGCAGCTCGACCGCCTCGCGCGTCTCCAAACCATCAGTTTCGACCCCGCCCCCGCGGGCGCCTCGGCGCAGCTCGTCGTCGAAGGCGAGACGATCACCGTTCCGCTCGAAGGCGTGATCGACATCGCCGCCGAGCGCGAGCGGCTGACCAAGGCGCTCGCCGCCGCAACGAAGGAGCGCGACAGCCTCGCCGGTCGGCTGGGCAACCCCTCTTTCGTCGAGCGCGCGAAGCCCGAAGCCGTTGAAAAGGCACGCGCCGACCATGCCGCGAAGGAAGCCGAGGCCGACCGCCTGGCCGCCGCGCTCGCGCGTCTCGGCTAGTCGGCGCGCGCCGCAGCTTTCGACCAAGGCGCGGGCGGCTTCGACTGGCGGCCCGCTGCACACTGGTCAGCGGGTCGCTTTTGGCGCTAGAAGCGGGGATAATGAACGCCAATCTCCGCAAAGACGCGCTGCGCGACCAGCGCGCGAAAATGCTCGCGGCGGCACCCGACTGGCGCGCGTCGGACGCGCGCGTCAATCCGCGCGTCGCGATCGGGTCGATCCTCGCCATGTGGCTGATCTATTTCCTCATCACGACCGGCCTCGCCATGCTGACCGGCGCAAGCGAACAATGGTCCTATGCCGGACGCCGCGCGATCGTCGTGGTTGCGGGCATCCTCTGCACCTTCGTGCTCTATCAATTGCTCCAGCGCGCGCAGCCGCGCAGCTTCGGTGCGCGGCTCGCCGCGGCGCTCGGCGCGGCGGTGCCGCTCGTCGTCCTTTACGCCAGCATCAACCTGTTCGTCTTCTTCTACTGGTTCCCGGCGCCCGACAGCGCCAAGGTCATCGAAGAGGTGCAGTCGAAGTTCCCGGTGGCGTGGGAAATGGTGCTGATCCTCGACAGCTCGATCCGCTGGTATTTCTTTTTCGCCGTGTGGGCCGCGCTCTATGTCGCTTTCGGCTATGCGAACGAGATGCGCGCGGTCGAACGCCGCGCCAATCATTTCCGCATGGAGGCCAAGAATGCGCAGCTCCGCGCGCTCCATTACCAGGTCAATCCGCATTTCCTGTTCAACACGCTGAACTCGCTCTCCACGCTCGTGCTCAAGGGCTCGAAGAGCGAGGCCGAGACGATGATCATGAACCTGTCGTCCTTCCTGCGCTCAAGCCTCGCGGTCGATCCCGAGCAGCTCGTCAGTCTCGACGAGGAAATCGCACTCCAGCGCCTTTATCTCGACATCGAGCAGGCGCGCTTTCCGGACCGGTTGCAGGTCGAGGTGTCGATGCCCGACGAGCTCAAACATGCGTGCGTACCGGTGCTGATCCTGCAACCGATCATCGAAAATGCGATCAAATATGGCGTGTCGCCCAGCAAGGGCAAAATCGCGATTCGCCTGCAAGCCAGCGCCGAATATGGCCTGCTCGTCTTGCGCATCGAGAATGACATCGACCCCAGGGCGCCGGTGCCGACGTCGGGAACCGGCCTCGGCCTCGGCAATGTTCGCGAGCGCTTGCTGACCCGCTATGGCCCCGCGGCCGGGTGCGAATGGGGCAAATCGGACAATGGCGGCTTTGTCGTTTCGCTATGGCTGCCGCTGGCACGGGAGGCTTGCTGATGCTTCAGACCTTGCGCACATTGATCGTCGATGACGAGCCGCTCGCGATCGAGCGGCTTCAGATCCTTGCCGGGCAACAGGATGGGATTTCGCTCGTCGGCACCGCGAGCGACGGCGCCTCGGCGCTACGCATGGTCGATGCGCTCGCGCCCGACCTGCTGCTCTGCGACATCGCCATGCCCGACCTCAACGGGTTGGAGGTGGCGGCGGCGATCGAGCGGCTCGACAATCCGCCCGCGATCGTCTTCGTTACCGCCTTCGATCGCTACGCCGTTGCGGCGTTCGAGGTCGCGGCGGTCGACTATCTGCTGAAACCCGTTGCCCCCGACCGGCTGGCGCGCGCCTTGTCGCGCGTACGCGAATGGCGCGCGGCCGAGCGCGCTCCGGCGCAGAAGAGCAAGTGGATCACCGAATTCTGGGTCCAGAATCGCGGCGAGATGCTGCGCATCGATGCGGCGCAGGTCGATCTGATCGAAGCCGAACGCGACTATATGCGCCTGCACGTCGGTGCGCGCAGCTGGCTGATCCATCAGACGATCAAATCGTTGGAAGCGCGGATGAACCCCGATCAGTTCATGCGTATCCATCGGTCGAAGATGATCCGGCGGGACGGCATCGTCGGGCTGAAACATCATGGCGACGGCGCGTGGAGCGTCGACCTGGGCGAAGGCGGCGTGCACCGCATCGGCCGCACCTATCTGCACGATGTAAAGGCGATCATGCACGCCTGAAAAGGCGACCATGCCGCCTGGGCATGGCCGCCTTCACAAATGATCGCAAGGGACGCGATCAGGGTGCGGCGGCGATCACGAGCCGCCCGGCCTCGGCGTAGCGTGCGCCATTACCGTTGAATAGTTCGGCCAGCTTGATCTCGGCGTCGGCCATCGCCGATTTTTCGCAACGGATCGCGATGGCGCGCTCGTGGAGCGGCTGACGGTAATGCGGTCGGCTGCCGCACACCTTTTGCACCGCATATTTGACGCGCGTTGTCAGCGATTCGCGGCCGTCTTCGGTTGCAAGGTTGAGATCATCGTAGCGCACGATAGTCGTTCGCCGTTCGCCCTCTTCGTCGACGGCGGCGGCCGCGGGGACCGCAAGGCCGGTCAGCGCCATCGGCGCCGCCAGCAGGATGAAATTAAGGTTCGCCATGGGGGAGTCCTCTCGCAGGGGGATCGGATGCGGGATACGAAGCGCCCGGACCGGGGAGACCGAGGCCCTCCGCATCCCGCAGCCTTGGAATGGCGCATTTGCTCCGTTCGATCATCCCGGGTTCGACCGGATCGGTGGGCACGTCGATCAGACCGACCAATGGCATCCGGTCATCGACGAATGGCCGACGGCACGGTAATTTCGTGACACAATTCTTGCATCCCGGTGACAAAGCGACCATTTTTTGTCATTGTGAAGAAATTATCTTACCGAACGACTCGAAAAGTCGAAAGCGCGCTGTTCCGCGGCGTGCTGCTGGTCGGCGTGGGCGTCCTGTGCGGTGCGCTTCTGGGCAACATGGCCGCAGGGAAGCGGTTAAGCCGTGACACGGCCGACATCCCGATGTCCTACACGGCGCTCAGCGCCAACCCCGATGCGGCCGCGACTCCCCTGATCGAACCCGCCCCGTGTCGCGCCTGTCCCGACAGCTATGGCGTCGCGGCGCGCCTCCGCGCTGACCGCGAACAGCGCGCGAACGGCGCGTTCCGCGCGCTGGGGGCCGTCGAACCGGCGATCGACGACGCCCACGCCGAGGAAAATTATCGATATGGCGGCAGTTTCCCGAATCTCGCGCCGCTATCGTCCGCGTCAGCCATCGAACCTCCCGCCTCGACACAGGATGGCGAGACTGATCGGGATACGGAACGCCCCGCCCGCACCGATGCGCCCGATTTTATTGCGGAGGCGCCTTGACCGGCGGCGCGCAGCGCGTCTTGTCGCCAGCCTTGCATGCAGCGACGTCGGCTTCCCACTTCATCCGCTCCTCGGCCGACATTGCGGCAAGACGCGCCTTTTCGGCCTCATAGGCAGCGGTTTCCTCGGCAAAGACTTGCTGGTCGTGCGCGACCTGCTGCGCCGCCGCCGAGACTTCCTGCGTATAGAGGACGTTATCGCTCCGCGCCCGCGCCGCTTGCTCCGCGTTGAGGCGTGCGGTGTTGGCCCGCTCTTCGGCCGTGGTGCCGTCGGGCAATTTCTGTTGGGCCGCGGGCGGCGCGTCGGCGGCCTGATGCGCGGCGGCCTGACCGGCGGCCAGCAGCGCCAGGGCAAATGAAACGGTCAATATCGTCCGGGTCATCGAAACGTCTCCTTCGATCCACAGCTCTGCTCCAACGCGCCAGCTCGCGCCGCGTTCCGGCCGCGATTTGACCTCGCGTCGGCCAGTCGTCATGCTGGGCCCCTTCCTTCTGTGCGATCGGACCCGCATTTGCCAGCCCCGACGAAATATCCACTCAACCGGCCCGTCTTTTTCGTCCCGCTCGCGGTCCTGCTCGCCGCCGTGTTGTTTAGCCTGTGGCAGGGCGCGACGGTCGTGGCCGTCGAAACGGCGATCAACGATTGGATACTGCACCATTTTTCGCCGCTCTTCGCCTGGGCGGGCATCGTTTTCCTCGCGCTGCTGCTGATCGTGGCGCTGTCGCCGCTCGGCGGCCGCATTGTCGGCGGGGCGCAGGCGACGCCGATCCTGACACGCTGGCGCTGGTTTGCCGTCACCCTCTGCACAACGATCGCCACCGGCATCCTGTTCTGGGGCGCCGCCGAGCCGCTGTTCCATCTCAACGCCCCGCCCGCGATGCCGGGGATCACGCCGGGCAGCAACGCCGCCGCGGCCTTCGCCATGTCGACGATGTTCCTTCACTGGACGCTGACGCCTTATGCCATTTACACCGTTGCCGGCCTTGCCTTCGCGCTCGTCTATTACGACCGCCGCGAACCCTTCAGCCTTTCGTCGCTTTTCGTGCCGCTTATCGGACCGCGCGCGCACGGCGCCGCGGGCACCGCGATCGACATCGTCTGCCTGTTCGCGCTCGTCGCCGGCATGGCCGCTTCGCTCGGCGCGGGCGTGCTCGCGCTCGCGGGCGGAATCGAGGGACTGTCGAGTTTCGCGGGTGGCGCGCCGCTGCGCTGGGGTATCGCCGCGGCGATCGTCGCCACTTTCGTCATTTCGGCGGCGCTGGGTCTTCAGCGCGGCATTGCGCGATTGTCGCTCCTCAACATCTGGCTGTTCCTCGGCGTGTTGCTGTTCGTCGTCGTCAGCGGTCCCGCCGCGCGCCTTCCCGCACTCGGCCTGGCGGGCGCCACCGACTATGCCGCAACCTTCGTGCCGCGCAGCCTCGGCATCGACGTTGATCGCGACTGGCACCAACAATGGACAATCTTCAACTGGGCCAACTGGTTCGCCTGGGCGCCGGTCACCGCGCTGTTCCTCGGCCGCCTTGCGGTAGGCTACAGCATCCGCGCCTTCATCCTCGTCAACCTGCTGCTGCCCGCGCTGTTCGGCGCGGTTTGGATGATTGTCATCGCCGGAACGACGATCATCCTCGACCAGCAATCGGGCGGCGGTCTTTACACCCTCCTGACCAGCGCCGGTCCCGATCCGCTTCTCTATCACCTGTTCAGCGAACTCGGCGGGGGCCTGCCCGTTCTCGTGCTGCTGATCGGCGCGATTTTCATTTCCTATGTGACGGCAGCCGACAGCAATGTCTCGGCGATGAGCGCGCTTTCGACGCATGGCATATCGCCCGAAACGCCCGAAGCGCCGCTCGCGGTCAAGATCGCATGGGGGATTACCGTCGGGCTGGTCGCGACCATTCTCGTCGCATCGTCGGGGATCGACGGCATCCGCATGATGTCGGTCCTCGGCGGCTTTCCCGCGCTGTTCATCATCCTCGGCGCCGCGATGTCGTTGGCCGTCATGACGATGGAACGCCGACCGGCCGTTGCCTCGACGGATCGCTGACCCAAGGGGCACATTGCCGCCGCGCGGCGCGCGTCCTATCTAAGCGGCGAAGCGGTATAGACCGCCCTTGCGTCTTTAGAACAAATCTGGAACATACCGCCTCCATGAGTCTCACCCACATCTCCGTGCGCGGTGCGCGCGAGCATAATCTGAAGGGCGTCGACGTCGATCTGCCGCGCGACGCGCTGATCGTCATCACAGGGCTTTCGGGGTCGGGGAAATCGTCGCTCGCCTTCGACACCATCTATGCCGAGGGACAGCGGCGCTATGTCGAGTCGCTGTCGGCCTATGCGCGCCAGTTCCTCGAAATGATGCAGAAACCCGATGTCGAGCATATCGACGGCCTCTCGCCCGCGATCAGCATCGAGCAGAAGACGACGAGCCGCAATCCGCGTTCGACCGTCGCCACCGTCACCGAAATCTATGACTATATGCGCCTGCTGTGGGCGCGCGTCGGCATTCCCTATTCGCCCGCAACCGGCGAGCCGATCAGCGCGCAGACGGTCAGCCAGATGGTCGACCGCGTGATGCAGCTTCCCGAAGGCACGCGCGCCTATCTGCTCGCCCCCGTCGTCCGCGGACGCAAGGGCGAGTATAAAAAGGAACTCGCGCAGTGGCAGAAAGAGGGCTTCACGCGCGTCCGCATCGACGGTGAGTTCTACGCGATCGAGGACGCCCCGGCGCTCGACAAGAAGTACAAGCATGATGTCGAGGTCGTCGTCGACCGCATCGTCGTGCGCGAAGGCATCGAGACGCGGCTCGCCGACAGTTTCGAAACCGCGCTGAAGCTGGCCGAAGGGCTTGCTTATGTCGATCTCGCCGACGGTGTCGTGCCCGGCCGCGAGGACGAGGAGAGCGGCGGCACGGAACAGAAAATGAAGGGCGCGGGCATCCCGGCGAATCGCCTCATCTTCTCCGAAAAATTCGCCTGCCCGGTCAGCGGCTTCACCATCGCCGAGATCGAGCCGCGGCTGTTCAGCTTCAACGCGCCGCAGGGCGCCTGCCCCGCGTGCGACGGCCTCGGCGAACGGCTGGAGTTCGACCCCGAGCTCGTCGTCCCCAACCATGCGCTCAGCCTCAAAAAAGGCGCGGTGGTGCCGTGGGCGAAATCGAACCCGCCCTCGCCCTATTATATGCAGGTGCTCGAAAGCCTCGGCAAAGCCTATGGCTTCTCGCTCGACACGCCATGGCAGGATCTGCCCGGCGCGGTGCAGCTGATCATCCTTTATGGCACCGGCGGCAAGCCCGTCGAACTGACCTTCAAGGACGGCAAGCGCAGCTATACGACGCACAAGGCGTTCGAGGGGGTGATCGGCAACCTCAATCGCCGGATGCTCCAGACCGAAAGCGCGTGGATGCGCGAAGAGCTGGGCAAATATCAGACCGCGCAGCCGTGCGAGACGTGCCACGGCGCGCGGCTGCGCCCCGAGCCGCTCGCGGTGAAGATCGCGGGCGAGAATATCAGCATGTCGGCGCAGCGGTCGGTTGCCGACGCGCTCCAATGGTTTTCGACGCTCGACGAGAAGCTGAACGAGCAGCAGCGCCAGATCGCCAGGGCGATCCTGAAGGAAATCAACGAGCGGCTTGGCTTCCTCAACAATGTCGGGCTGGACTATCTCAACCTCAACCGCACGAGCGGCACGTTGAGCGGCGGCGAAAGCCAGCGCATCCGCCTTGCGAGCCAGATCGGCAGCGGCCTCTCCGGTGTGCTCTATGTGCTCGACGAGCCGAGCATCGGTCTGCACCAGCGCGACAACGACCGGCTGCTCGCGACGCTGAAGCGTCTGCGCGACCTCGGCAACACCGTGATCGTCGTCGAGCATGACGAAGATGCGATCCGCCACGCCGACCATATTGTCGACATGGGCCCCGGCGCGGGCGTCCACGGCGGCGAAATCGTCGCCGAGGGCACGCTGAAACAGGTGCTCGCGAACAAGAAGAGCCTGACCGCCGCCTACCTCACAGGGGCGAAAAAGATCGAGGTGCCGAAGCACCGCCGCCCCGGCAACGGCTTCGACCTGGTGCTCAAGGGCGCGCGCGCGAACAACCTCCGGAACGTCACCGCGAAGATCCCGCTCGGCACCTTCACCTGCGTCACCGGCCTGTCGGGGTCGGGCAAGTCGAGCCTGATCATCGACACGCTCTATGCCGCGGCGGCGCGCACGCTGAACGGAGCGCGGCTCGTCGCGGGGCCGCACGAGAGCCTCACCGGGCTCGAACATTGCGACAAGGTCATCGACATCGACCAGTCGCCGATCGGCCGCACGCCGCGGTCGAACCCCGCCACTTATACGGGCGCCTTCACGGTCATCCGCGACTGGTTCGCGGGGCTGCCCGAAAGCCAGGCGCGCGGATACAAGCCGGGGCGCTTCAGCTTCAACGTCAAGGGTGGGCGCTGCGAAACCTGCACCGGCGACGGCCTCATCAAGATCGAGATGCACTTCCTTCCCGACGTCTATGTGACCTGCGAGACGTGCCACGGCAAACGCTACAACCGCGAAACGCTGGAGGTTAGGTTCAAGGGGATGAGTATCGCCGACGTGCTCGATATGACCGTCGAGGATGCGGCCGAATTTTTCAAGGCGGTGCCCGCGATCCGCGACAAGATGGCGATGCTCGTGCGCGTCGGGCTCGGCTATATCAAGGTCGGGCAACAGGCGACGACCTTGTCGGGCGGCGAGGCGCAGCGGGTGAAGCTCGCCAAGGAATTGTCGCGGCGCTCGACCGGGCAGACGCTCTATATCCTCGACGAGCCGACGACGGGGCTGCATTTCGAGGATGTGCGCAAATTGCTCGAAGTGCTCCAGGCGCTCGTCGAACAGGGCAACAGCGTCATCGTGATCGAGCATAATCTCGATGTCATCAAGACCGCTGACTATATCCTCGATCTCGGCCCCGAAGGCGGGGTCAAGGGCGGCGAAATCGTTGCATGCGGCACGCCCGAACAGGTGGTGAAGGAAAAACGCAGCTTCACCGGGCAGTATCTCAAGCCGTTGCTGGAGAAACAGGCGCCGCCGCAATGATCACCACCGCCGCCGCCGACTTTGCCGCCGCCTTGCCGAACGGCGGTCGCCTCGCGGGGCTCGATGTTGGCACCAAGACGATAGGCGTTGCGCTGTGCGATGCGGGCTGGTCCTTTGCATCGCCCGACAAGACGATTGTGCGCAAGAAATTCGCCGCCGACCTCGACGCGCTCAGGGCGCTCGTCGCTGCGCAGTCGGTCGTCGGGCTGGTCGTCGGCCTGCCGCTCAACATGGACGGCAGCGACAGCCCGCGCACGCAGAGCACGCGTGCCTTTGCGCGCAACCTCGCGCCGCTCGGCCTCCCCGTGCTGCTGTGGGACGAACGCTGGTCGACCGCCGCGGTCGAACGCGCGATGATCGCCGCCGACATCAGCCGCGCCAAACGCGCCGAGCGCGTCGACAGCGCCGCAGCGGCGTTCATATTGCAAGGCGCGATCGACGCGATGACAAGATGATCCTCCCTGCCGCGTAGCGGTGAGGAGGTGGCAGCGCGAAGCGCTGACGAAGGGGCCATAACGCTGCCGCTGCTGCCCTCCACCACGCCTTGCGGGCGCGGTTCCCCTCCCCATGGCTTCGCCACAGGGAGGATACGCTTGCCAGAATCGCCGCCCTTACCTAAACGCTCCCCTTTAATGACAAGCGCCACCATCCGACCCGCCAGCGACTATCCGCCCGGCGGCGATGCCTTTCGCCATCGCCACCTCACCGGCATCGCCCAGCTTACCCCGTGGGAGATTTCCTACTTATTGGATGCCGCCGAACAATGGGTCGAACTCAACCGCAGCGGCGCGGCGAAGCATGACGACCGGCTCGCGGGGCTGACGATCATCAACGCCTTTTTCGAAAACTCCACCCGCACGCTCCTGTCGTTCGAGATTGCCGGAAAACGCCTCGGTGCCGACGTCGTCAACATGCACGCTGCGCAGTCGAGCGTGAAGAAGGGCGAGACGCTGATCGACACCGCGATGACGCTCAATGCGATGCGCGCCGACGCCATCGTCATTCGCCACTCGGCGTCGGGCGCGGTGCAACTCATCGCCGACAAGGTCGATTGCCCCGTTCTCAACGCGGGCGACGGCCGCCACGAGCATCCGACACAGGCGCTGCTCGACGCGCTCACCATCCGCCGCCGCCTTGGCAAGGTCGAAGGACTCACCATTGCGATCTGCGGTGACGTTCTCCACAGCCGCGTTGCGCGCTCGAACATCCTGGCGCTGACCTTGCTCGGCAACGAGGTGCGCGTCGTTGCCCCCGCGACGCTGACCCCGCCCGCGATGGAACGGATGCACGTCGCCACCTTCACCGACATGGACGAGGGGCTGAAAGACGCTGACGTCGTGATGATGCTGCGCCTCCAGAACGAACGCATGGACGGCGCCTACCTGCCCTCGGCGCGCGAATATCATGCGCTTTATGGTCTCACCCCCCAGCGGCTCGACAAGGCGAAGCCCGACGCCATCGTCATGCACCCCGGCCCGATGAACCGCGGCGTGGAGATCGACAGCAGCATCGCCGACGATCCCGCGCGCTCGACGATCACCGAGCAGGTCGAAATGGGGGTCGCGGTGCGCATGGCGTGCCTCGACATATTGACGCGCCGCCAGCGGGGAGTGCCGGGATGGAACTGAGGCCGCTCCACATCGTCAATGCTCGGCTGGTCGATGGCGACACGCCGCGTCCGGGCAGCCTGCTCGCGGTCGATGGCCGTATCGCCACGATCGACCCGACCGACATTCCCGAAGGCGCCGAGACAATCGATGCCAGAGGCCAGTGGCTCGCCCCCGGCATCATCGACCTCGGCGTCTTTGCGACCGACAAGCCCGCCTTTCACTTCGGCGGGATCACCCGCGCCGCGCTGATGCCCGACAATGGCCCGCTCGACGGCGCGGGACTGGTCGAGCGCGCAGCCAAGGGCGGCAAGCCCGACCTGTGGGTCCATCCGCTCGCCGCCGCGACCAAAGGGCTTGAGGGAAAGGAACTCGCCGAAATCGGCCTGATGAAGGCGGCGGGCGCGCGCGCCGTCGCCACCGGCCGCTCCCGCATCGCCGACAGCGGCGTGATGCGCCGCGCGCTCGCCTATGCCGCCTCGCTCGGCCTCGTCACGATCATCCATGCCGAGGATGAGGGGCTGACCGCCGGCGCCGTCGCAACCGACGGCGAAATGGCGACGCGCCTCGGTCTCGCCTCCGCTCCGGCAATCGCCGAAGCGATGGCGATCGCGCGCGATCTGGCGCTTGTCGAGGAAACCGGCGCGCCCGTCCATTTCCGCCAGGTCACGACCGCGCGCGGGCTCGACCTGATCCGCGCCGCCAAGGCCAAGGGGCTGCCCGTGCTGTGCGGTATCACCCCCGCGCATCTGTTGCTCTCCGACACCGCGATCGGCGATTTCCGCACCTTTGCGCGCCTGTCGCCGCCGCTGCGCAGCGAGGACGACCGGCAGGCCTGCCTTGCTGCGGTGGCCGACGGCACGATCGACATATTGTCGTCAGGGCACGATCCGCGCGGCCCCGAAGACAAGCGCCTGCCCTTCGCCGAGGCTTTGCCCGGCATGGCGGGCGCCGAAACGCTGCTCGCCATGGGTCTGAACCTTGTTCGCGATGGACATATAACGCCGGGTCGTCTGTTCGAGATGCTCGCGGCGACTCCCGCCTGCCTGCTCGGTGTCGATGTCGGCAAGCTTGCCATCGGCAAGGAAGCCGATCTCATCCTCGTCGATCCCGATACGCCGTGGCAGGTCGACGCCAAGAAGATGGCGGCGTGGGCGGGCAACACGCCCTTCGACGGGATGCCGGTACAGGGCCGCGCAACGATGATGTGGAAGGGCGGCCAGCGGATACGGTGACCGGGTCCGCGCGGCAGCGATCCCTCTTGCACGACTTTCCGTTTACGTTAAGGTCAGTTTCAAACCGCAACCGGAGAGTGATTCATGGCCCTTCCCCCGATTTTCGACCGCCTGCGCCTGCCCGTCATCGGGTCGCCGTTGTTCATCGTGTCGGGGCCCGATCTGGTCATCGCGCAGTGCAAGGCGGGCATCGTCGGCAGCTTTCCCGCGCTGAACGCGCGCCCGCAATCGCTGCTCGACGAATGGCTGCATCGCATCACCGAGGAGCTGGCGGCGTGGGACCGCGACAACCCCGACCGCCCCTCGGCGCCCTATGCGGTCAACCAGATCGTCCACAAGTCGAACGACCGGCTGGAGGCGGACATTGCGACCTGCGCCAAATGGAAGGTGCCGATCACGATCACCTCACTCGGCGCGCGCGAGGAGCTCAATCAGGCGGTGCATGGCTGGGGCGGGATCACGCTGCACGACGTCATCGACGATCGTTTCGCGCGCAAGGCGATCGAAAAGGGCGCCGACGGGCTGATCCCGGTCGCCGCCGGCGCGGGCGGCCATGCCGGACGGCAATCGCCCTTCGCCCTCGTGCAGGAAATCCGCGAATGGTTCGACGGCCCCGTCGCGCTGTCGGGAGCGATCGGCCACGGCCGGTCGATCCTCGCCGCGCAGGCGTGCGGCGCCGACCTCGCCTATATCGGCAGCGCCTTCATCGCGACCGCCGAAGCGAACGCCGACGAAGGCTATAAGAACGGCATCGTCGAGGGACGCGCCGCCGATATCGTCTATTCCAATCTCTTTACCGGCGTTCACGGCAACTATCTCCGCCAGTCGATCGTCGCGGCGGGCATGGACCCCGACAATCTGCCCGAAGGCGACCTCAAGACGATGAATTTCGGATCGGGCGGCAACACCAAGGCCAAGGCGTGGAAGGACATCTGGGGATCGGGTCAGGGGATCGGCGCCGTTTCCGCGGTGCGTCCCGTCGCCGAGTTTGTCGCCGAACTGGAGGAGCAATATCTCGCTGCGCGCCACGAATTGGCGGCGAAGGTCCGGCTCTAGACCCTGTCTCGGTAAGATTGAAGCGACGAGTCGGAGGCGAAGACGACCGCCGGTCAGATCGCGACCTGACTCCCCAGCTCGACAACGCGGTTGGTCGGCAGGCGGAAATACTCCATCGCGCTTTCCGAATTGCGGAGCATCCACGCGAACAGTTTTTCGCGCCAGATCGGCATTCCGGGCTTCTTCGCCGCGATCAGCGTCTGGCGCGACAGGAAGAAGCTGGTTTCCAGCATCTTGAACTCGCCGCCACAGCTCGACACCCGGCCCAGCGCTTCGGGCACGTCGATCGGCTGCATGAAGCCATAGTTGAGCACGAGCCGGTGGAAACCCTGCCCCAGATCCTCGAGTTGGCAGAGCTTGCTTTCGGGGACGAAGGGCACGTCGGCGATCTTGATCGTGAGCAGGATGATGCGCTCGTGCAGCACCTTGTTGTGCTTCAAATTGTGGAGCAGCGCGTGCGGCACGCCGTCGCTGCTCGACGTCATGAACACGGCGGTGCCGGGCACGCGCGTCGCGCTGTTCGCGGCCGACTTCACGAAAATCGGGATCGGCATCGCGCCTTCGGCCATTTCCTGCTGCATCAGTTTGCGTCCGCGCGACCAGGTGGTCAGCAAGGTAAAGATCACCAGGCCGATCGCCAGCGGCACCCAGCCGCCATCGGGCACCTTGATCAGATTGGCGCCGAAATAGGCAATATCGACGATGAAGAAGACCGCGAGCACCGGCAGCGCCTTCCACGCCGGCCATTTCCACAAGGTAAAGAGAACGACGCTCATCAGGCAGGTGTCGATGAACATCGCGCCGGTCACCGCGATGCCATAGGCCGCGGCGAGGTTGCTCGACGAGCCAAAGCCCAGGACGAGCAGGATCACCATGATCATCAACCCCCAGTTGACGATCGGAATATAAATCTGACCCGCGGCCGACGCGCTGGTGTGCTCGACGCGCAGGCGCGGCATGAAACCCAGCTGGATCGCCTGCTGCGTCAGCGAGAAGGCGCCCGAAATCACCGCCTGGCTGGCGATGATCGTCGCGAGCAGCGCGAGAATGACGACGGGCAGCTCCAGGAACTGCGGCATCATCTGGAAAAAGGGATCGGAAATCAGCTCGGCGCGTGGCCCCGCTTCGGCCGCGAGAACCATCGCGCCCTGCCCCATATAGTTGAGCATCAGCGCGGGGAGCACGAAACTGAGCCACGACAGCCCGATCGGCCCGCGCCCGAAATGCCCCATGTCGGCATAGAGCGCCTCCGCCCCGGTCACGGCGAGCACGACCGCGCCCAGGGCTATGAAGGCAGTGAAGCCGTCGAGATAGAAAAAGCGCAACGCGTTCACCGGATTGAGCGTCTCGACGATAATCCACGGATTATTGCCGATATGCAGGATGCCGAGCGCTGCGAGCATCAGAAAATAGAGCAGCATGATCGGGCCGAACAGCGCGCCGACCCTGGCCGTTCCGCGCGCCTGGATCGCGAACAGGCCAATCAGGATCGCGAGCGCGATCGGGACGATATAGGGCTCGAAACCTTCGTCGACATAGGACAGACCCTCGGTCGCCGACAGCACCGACATCGCCGGGGTAATCATGCTGTCGCCATAGAAGAGCGCGGTCGCGAACACGCCCAGCAGGACGATCGGCCAGGTCCAGCGCTTGCCCTCCGACGACCGGCTGATCAGCGCGAGCAGCGCGAGGCTGCCCCCCTCGCCCTTGTTGTCGGCGCGCATGATCGTCATCACATATTTGAAGGTGACGACGAGCATCATCGACCAGAAGACCAGGCTCAGAACGCCATAGATGTGCAGCCGGTCGGGCTCGATCGGGTGATGGCCGGCGAAGGTTTCGCGGAAGGCATAAAGCGGGCTGGTGCCGATGTCGCCGAAGACGACGCCGATAGCGCCGACGGCAAGCTTCAGCTTGCCATCGCCATGATGCCCATGGCCGTGATGGCCGGTTTCGGCGGCGGCTTCGATGGCGGTTGCCACGCCCTCGGCCGCCTGTTGCGACTCAGCAGTCATCGCGCGCCTTTAGACGAGCCTGCGATTTTGGAACAGGTTTCAATTCGGGACGCTCGCGGTGGCTTCGTCGTTCGCGTCCGGCGGCACCGGCCCCATCGCCTGCCGCAGCTGCGCGAGCCGCATTTCGAGGTCCGCGCGCCACGGCGCATCGGCAGGGCTGCGCGCGAGCAATTCGCTCCACACCGCCTCCGCGCCTTTGAGATCGCCTCCCTGTGCCAGCGCCAACCCCGCAAAAAAGGGCGGCGCCGGGTGCGACGGATCGCGCCGCGCCGCCTCATCGAACGCCAGCGCCGCGGCGGGCGACATCATCCCGCCGCCATGCGCCGCGAGCGCATTGCCGAGGCCGACCCACAGGTCGACATTGTCGGGATATGTCTCCAGTCCCTTTTCCAGCGTCTTGGCCGCGAGTTCGGTCTTGCCCGTGCGCGCGAAGCCGTCGGACATGCCCAGCCATTGCGCCGCCGGGCCGAAGCGTTCGGCCATGCCCTGCCGCCGGTCGGTCAATGCCTCGCCAAAACCTTCGGGTTCCTCGGCCGCCGCGACGGGCTTTCCGGGCAGCGACGGGCTGCCCTGGAGCGCGTAACCTGTCAGGCCCAGCATCACCGCCGCCCCCGCCAGCGGGCGCACGGCGGAGGGCAAGCGGCCGAGCCAGAAAATGCCGCCGATCGTCAGCACCGCGGCGAGCATGACCCACAGCCAGGTCACGCCTTGTCCTCCGCATCGCCATCGCCGCGCCGGAACCGCCCGAACGCCAGCCAGCCGCCGATCGCGAGGAACAGCAGCGGCCCGAGCCAGAGCAGCGCCGTCGCCGCGTCGAACGGCGGATCATAAGTCACCCAATTGCCATAGCGAGCCACGAGCCACGCCTTGATTTCATCGGGACTTTCGCCGGCGGCGATCTTGCTGCGCACCTCGTGCCGCATGTCGCCCGCCAGCGGAGCGTCGCTGTCGGCAATCGACTGGCCCTGACAGACGAGGCAGCGCAGTTCCTCCATCAAGGCCTTGGCGCGCGCCTCCTTCGCCGGGTCGTTCAATTGCTGATAGGCATAGGGCGCGGGCGGGAGACGGTCCTGCGCGAAGGAAGGAACAGCGAACAGCAAGGCCAAAAACAACAATGCACCCCCGCGAAAGCGGGGGTCCAGGGCGACGTTGAACCCACGCCGCATTGTGCCGCTCTGGATCCCCGCCTTCGCGGGGATCCATGCTGTGAAGGCCTGTACTCCCCTCATTTCATCGCCTCGATCTTCGCGACGATCTCGGGCACCTGGTCGGCCAGGATCACGCCCTGGATCTGCTCGCGGATGATGCCCTTGCCGTCGACGAGGAAGGTTTCGGGCACCCCCGACGATCCCAGCGCGATCTGGACGCTGCTCTGCATATCGGCGCCGATGCGGTCGAAAGGATTGCCATATTCGCTCAGGAACCGGGCGACATCCTCGGGCCGGTCGCGGATCGCGATGCCGTCGATCGGCACGCCCGCGGCCTTGAGCGCCTCGAGCTGCGGCGCCTCGGCGCGGCACGGGATGCACCAGCTGGCGAACACATTGACAAGCCGCGGCTGCCCGTCGGCAAGATCGCTGCTCTTCAGCCCCGGCACCCCGGCGGTCGCGGGCGGCAGGTCGAACAGCGGCATCGGCTTGTCGATCCATTGCGACTGGATCAGCGTTTCGGCGGGCGTGACCAGCCGATAGATGAAAGCACCGAACAATAATCCCATGATTGCCAGCGGCACAAACAAGACCCAGCGGTTCTTCATGGCGCAAAACGCTCCTGTGCTTTGCGGTGCCGGCGCGCGCGCCACATGGCGAGCAGCTGCGCGCGGCCGAGCAGCGACAGCGTCGCGCCGAGCGCAATCAGTCCGCCGCCCAGCCATATCCACCACACCAAAGGTTTCCACCACAGGCGAATCTGATAGCGGTCGGCACGGCCATCCTCGCCCGACACCGGCTGGCCCAGCACCGCGTAAAGCTGCCCGCCGGGCCGCGTCAGCAGCGCGGCTTCGTTGGTTTCGGTCGGTGCGGTGCCCATCAGTCCCGGAAAAGTGCGCGCTTCGGGTTTCATCGTAAAGCTGTTGCCCGATGCGGTTGTCGCGACCAGCGAGCCTTCAACGGCGGTATAGTTCGGCCCGGCCACGGGCTTCACGCCCACGAATTTTACCGAAAAATCGGCGATGCGGATGGTCTCGCCAGGCGCGGCGGCGACCAGCCTCTCCTTGATGAAGGCGCTTTCGGCGCCCATTCCGGCGAGACACACCGCGACGCCGAAATGCGCCACGACCATGCCCCAGGTCGGCAAGGGCACGCGCCGAAGGTTGCGCCCCCACAGCGGGGCCAGGCTCGCGACCGCGACGACAGCGGCAACGGTCATGCCGAGCAACGGCAATATCCCCACGGCGCCGCCGAACAGGATCAGCGCGAAGAGCACCGCCGCCCCTGCAAGGGCCGACGCGGGGAGGCGCGACCACAATCTTTTGCCGTCATCCTTGCGCCAGCTGAGCAACGGTCCCGCGACCATGACAAGGCAGAGGATCAGCGCCAGCGGCCCCGCGACGCGATTATAATAGGGTGGCCCGACCGAAATCTTCTCGCCCATCGCTTCGGCGACGATCGGATAGAGCGTGCCAAGCAGCACGAGCGCGAGGATCGTCGTCAGCAGCAGATTGTTGATGACGAGCGCGCCCTCGCGGCTCAGCAGCGCGAATTTCTTGCCCTCGGCGACCGCCCCGGCGCGCAGCGCGAACAGGGTGAGCGCGCCGCCGATATAGATCGCCATCAGCACGAGCAGAAAGGTGCCGCGTTCGGGATCGACGGCAAAGCTGTGGACGCTCGTGAGCAATCCCGACCGCACGATGAAGGTGCCGACCATCGACATCGAAAAGCCGATCACCGCGAGCATCACCGTCCAGGCGCGCAGCGCGTTGCGCGTTGCCGTCACCGCGACCGAATGGAGCAGCGCCGCCCCCGCGAGCCACGGCACGAGCGAGACATTCTCGACCGGATCCCAGAACCACCAGCCGCCCCAGCCAAGCTCATAATAGGCCCAATAGCTGCCCGCGGTGATGCCCAGGGTCAGGAAAATCCAGCTGCCGAGCACCCACGGCCGCATCGCGCGCGCGAAGGCCGGGCCGATCTCGCGCGTGATCAGCGCGCCGACGGCAAAGCTGAACGCCACCGACAGCCCGACATAGCCGACGTAGAGCGTCGGCGGGTGGAAGGCCAGGCCGATGTCCTGGAGCAGCGGATTGAGCCCCTGACCGTCGGGCGGCGCCACCGGCAAGCGCTTGAACGGGTTGGACGAGAACAGCAGGAAAGCGAAAAAGCCCAGGCTCAATGCCGCCTGCGCCGCCAAGGTCGCGACCAGCGTATCCTCGCGCAGCCGCTTCTCGAACAGCGCGATCAGCGCGCCCGACAGCGACAGGATCATCAGCCACAGCAGCATCGACCCTTCGTGATTGCCCCACGTCCCGGCAATCTTGAAGATCATCGGTTTCAGGCTGTTGCTGTTGCGCGCCACCAGCTCGACCGACATGTCGGAGCGCACGAACAGCGCGATCAACAGACCGAAGGCCGCGGTAGTGAGCACGCCCTGCGCGACGCTCGCCGGCCGGACGAGCGCCGCCAGATCCTTCGGCCCGCCGCGCAGGAACAAGGTTCCCGCGACGAGCGACAGGCAGGCGAGCGCCGCCGCGATCCACAGCAGCGCGAGGCCGAGTTCGGCGATCATGCGATCACACCATCAAACCAGTGCATGTCTTTGCGAGGAGCGAAGCGACGAAGCAATCTCCAGCTATCGACACCAAAGGCCGCGAGCTGGAGATTGCTTCGCTTCGCTCGCAATGACGAACTTGGAACGCAGCTCATACCCCCGCCGCCGCCTTCATATCCTTCGGCATTTCGCCCATCTGCGGTGGCATATAGCGTTCGTCATGCTTGGCCAGGATACGGTCGGCAACAAAGGTACCGTCGGCGCGCATCCGGCCGTCGGCGACCATGCCGCTTTCCTCGCCGAACAGATCGGGGACGATGCCCTTATATTCGACAGGCACCGATGCCTTGCCGTCGGTTGCGACGAAACGGATCGTGAGGCCATCGGGCTGCCGCACGATGCTGCCTTTCGCGACCATGCCGCCCAACCGCATCGCTTCACCGACCGCCGCCTTGCCGCCCGCGACTTCGACAGGCGTACGGAAATAGGCCGCCTCGTCGCGAAGCGCGCTCGCCGCGAGCACGCCCGCGCCGACGACGCCACACAGCGCGACGACCGCCAGGACCAGCCGCTGATGCTTTGCCTTCATCGACGATCCTTTCGCAGCGCGTCGCTGCGTCTCTCGGCCCGCACCATCGCGCGCCAGCTCGACCAGAGCACCGCGGCGGTCAGCGCGACCGTCAGGCCATAGGCCGCGGCCACATAGGCCCATTGACCGCCCCCGCTGATCACCCCCGCCACGCCTTATTCCTCCTCGTCGGCCAGCCGCCGCAGCCGCGCCGCGACGCGGTTGTCGGCGATGATCCGCCGCATCCGCATCAGCACGATAGCCCCGAATAGCAGCGAAAAACCCAGCAAGGTCAAGCCCAGCGGCCACAGCAGTGCGCCGTCGATGCTCGATCCGCCCAGCGTGATGCTCGGTCCCTGATGCAGGCTGTTCCACCACACGACGCTGCGGTTGATGATCGGGATGTTGATCGCGCCGACCAGCGCATAGATCGCCGCCCCGCGCGACAGTGATCCACCCTGTCGCTGCGCATCGTCGCCGTTCGTGAGCGCGATAAAACCAGCATAAAGAAAGAGGAGCACGAGCATCGAGGTCATCCGCCCGTCCCATTCCCACCAGGTGCCCCAGGTCGGCTTGCCCCAGATCGACCCGGTGGCAAGGCAAAGCGCGGTGAACAGCATCCCCGGCACCGCGATCGCGCGCGCGGCGATGCCCGCCAGCGGATGCCGCCACACCAGCTGGACAAGCCCCGCAACCGCCAGTGAGGTCCAGCCGCCCATGCCCAGCCACGCCGACGGCACATGAACATAGAGGATGCGCGCGGTCTCGCCCTGCTTGTAATCGCCTGGCACCAGCGTCAGCCCGGCCAGCCCCCCACCGAACACCAGCAACAGGCCAAGGCCGAGCAGCCAAGGCGTCAGCGGCCTGGCAATCGTCAGAAAACGGGTCGGATTGGCATAGGCGTGCATCGGTTTCGCGTCGTCCTTAGGAGAGGCGGCGCCTGCGGTCCAGCGATTTGCCGGGCGAAGGCGTCGGGATTCACTGTTCCGGCCGCGTCCAGATCCAACTGCCCGTCACGCCCGCAGCGACCACCGGCACCATCGCCCATGGCCACGGCGCAAGCGCCAGCGCAAGCGCGATACTCGCAACGAAGGCAAGTGACGCGGCAACCTTGGCCTTGCGGCTGATCGCGCCATGGTCGCGCCACGCGACGATATGCGGTCCGAAGGTCTGATGCGCCAGCAGCCACGCCTCCAGCCGCGGCGACGAGCGCGCGAAGCAGAAGGCGGCGAGAATGACGAACGGCACCGTCGGCAGCAACGGCAGTACCGCGCCGATCGCCCCCAGGCCGAGCGACAACCAGCCCGCGACCAGATAGAAGTGCCGTTTCATTTGCGATGGCTTAGCGCCTTTTCTCCCCGACGCCATCCACTTACCGTCGCCCCCGCGCAGGCGGGGGCCGCTGGCAACCTTGGCGAGATGGCGGCCCCCGCCTTCGCGGGGGCGACGCTCACCCGCGCCCGATCAGCTTTTGCGCCATCCGGTCGGCGACGACCGACGCCGGAGTGCCGCTCGCCTTGCTTTCGGTCCAGATTTCGGCGAGTCGGCCGGGAATCAGCCGGATGCGGCTTTCGACCTCTTCCTGGCTGCCCTGCCCCAGATATTCGAGCGCGACGTTGATGATCCCGCCCGCGTTGATGACATAGTCAGGAGCATAGACAATGCCGCGATCATGAATCCGCTGGCCGTCGAGCGCGGTCGCGAGCTGGTTGTTCGCACCGCCCGCGACGATTTGGACCTTCAGCTTGGCGATGCTCGCCTCGGTCAGGATCGCGCCCAGCGCATTGGGGCTGAGCACATCGGCCTCGACCTCCATGATCGCCGCCGAATCGGCCAGCTCGGCGCCCAGTTCCTCGGCCAGCGCCTTCGCGCGCGCCAGATTGACGTCGGCGAGGGTCAGCTTCGCGCCTTCGGCCGCCAGCCGCCGCGCGACGCCGCCGCCGACGCTGCCGACGCCCTGGATCGCGACGCGCACATCCTTCGCGCTGTCGGCGCCCAGCCCTTCGCGAATCGCCGCCTTGATGCCCAGGTAAACGCCGAGCGCGGTGAATGGTCCCGGGTCGCCGCCCGCCTCGCCGCTCGCGACGGGCAGCCCGCTGACATGCTTGGTCTGCTTGGCAATTTCGACCATGTCGGCGTCGGTGATGCCGACATCCTCGGCGGTCACATAGGCGCCGCCGAGCGAATCGACCGCGCGGCCGAACGCCGCGAGCAGTTCGGGGGTCTTCGCCTGCCCTTCGTCGGCCAGGATCACGCCCTTGCCGCCGCCCATCGGCAGCCCCGCCATCGCATTTTTATAGCTCATGCCGCGCGACAGGCGCAGCGCGTCGGTGATCGCCGCCGCGCGCTGCGGATAATGCCAGTAACGCACGCCGCCCGCGCCGGGGCCGAGGTGCGTCGAATGGACGGCGATCACCGCGGTCAGGCCGCTGGCGCGATCGCGGAACATGTGGACATGTTCGTGATCGTCGAAATCGGCGAAATCCCAGACAGCGGACATGGCAGCTTCCTCACGTTAAAAAATTACGTGAAGACGTAATAATGAAACAGGGGTAACGAGTCACCCCAAAAGCGTCTGTCAGCCATGAAAGCAAAAATGGGGCGACCAACGGGGCTCGAACCCGTGACCTCCGGTACCACAAACCGGCGCTCTAACCAACTGAGCTATGATCGCCACACGCCGCGCGAACCCGCCTGCGACAGCGCGCGGCGATAGGCCCGACCTCCCCCTTCGTCAAGCATTGTTCGCGTCGGTCGACAACAGTAAAAGCGCGCCATGGCTGGCAAGGATCATGTCGACATGGCCTCTTCGGGCGCCGACCGCACCGCAGCGCGGCTGGCGGCCGTCCCCGGCATACGCCGCGCGCCGACACCCAGGCTCGAACAGTTCATGCTGCCGCGCTTCCTCGACGGCGAAACCTGCGCCGCGCTGATCGCGCTGATCGACGGCGATGCGCGTCCCTCGACGATCGCCGACCCCAATGGCGACGAGGCGTTCCGCACCAGTTCGACCTGCGACCTCGACCACCGCCTTCCGCTCGTGAGCGCCGTGAACAAAAGGCTCCACGATCTGACCGGCATCCCGCTCGAATATGGCGAGCCCTTGCAGGGCCAGCGCTATGACGTCGGCGAGGAGTTCAAGGCGCACACCGACTATTTCGACCCCCACGGCGCCGACTGGGACATCTATTGCGCGGTGCCCGGCCAGCGGAGCTGGACCCTGATGATCTACCTCAACCAGCCCGCCGCGGGCGGCGCGACGCGCTTCCTCGCCACCGGCAAGATGCACCAGCCCGAAGTCGGCAAGCTGCTCGCGTGGAACAATGTCCGCCCCGACGGGACGACGAACCCCGACACGCTCCACCATGGGATGAAGGTGCGCAAGGGGCGCAAATATATCATCACCAAATGGTTCCGCGAACGGCCGTGGCCGTGGACGGAGGGGGAGTTGGGGTAACGGCTACCTCAAAACCCGTTCGTGTCGAACGGAAATAGGGGTCGGTTTGCACCGACCCCTCGTTGGAATTACCGCATCAGCCTATACTGGAAGTGCAGCGTCAGCGTGTTCGACACCCGCCCTGGTTCAACCGGTGTCGATTTGGCATCGGCGGCCATTTCCATCCGCACATAGGGCATCGGCGGCTGTGGCCCGGCAAAGCCGCCCTCGCTGATCGACACCAGTTCGGCGCCGCGATAGCCCGCAAGCCGTGCATAATCCGCGGCCTTGGCCTCGGCCGCCTTGATCGCCGCGCCGCGCGCACCGACGAGCTGCGCATCGGGATCCTTCATGCCGAACCACGGCCCTTCGATATTGGTCCCGCCCGCGGCGACGAGCGCGTCGAGCAGCGGGCCGATGTCGTCGATCCTGCCCGTCGTCGCGCGCACGGTGTTCGATACCTGATAGCCCAGAAAGCGCGGTGGCTGGCCGTCGGTGCGGTTGCTGTAATCATATTGCGGCGACAGGTTGATGCCGCTCGTCTGGATGTCCTCGGCCTTGATCCCGCGCGCCTTGGCGGCGGCGATCAGCCGGTCCATCGCGGCGGCATTGGCGCGCATCGCCTCCACCGCGGTGGACGCGGTGGTGGTCACTCCGGCGCCGACGGTCGCCTGGTCGGGGCGCGAGCGCACCTCCTCGCTGACGCTGAAGCTCAGGATCGGCCCCTGCGTCGTCGCTGCCGTCACCGCCGATCCTCCTTGCTGTGCGATGGCGGGCGCCGCCGCGATCAGGGCCAGTCCGGATGCCATAGCGGCAAGCATTTGCTTCGTCATTTCATTCTCCTGTGAACCGGGCTTGCGGTCATTTGCCATTTCCACCCCGTAACGCCGACGGCGCGGACCCGTTCCCGCCTTTGTGCGGACGGCGCTTGCATGATGCTGAACGCGTCAGTAGCGAGCCGTTCATCATGGCGGCACCGATCTTATCATATGAAGGCCTCGGCCTTGTGCAGGGCAGCGGCTGGCTGTTCCAGGATCTCGACATCTATGTCGGGCCGCGCGACCGGCTCGCGCTGATCGGCCGTAACGGCGCGGGCAAGACGACGCTGCTCAAGCTGCTCGCGGGGCGCATCGACCCCGACAAGGGCCAGCGCACGATCGTTCCCGGCACGCATGTCGTGATGCTGGAACAGGAACCCGATTTCCGTCCCTTCGCAACGCTGATGGATTTTGCGGTGGCGGGCGTCGACGGCCCCGCAAGCCATGAAGTTGCGGCGATCGCCGACCAGCTCGGCATCGACATGAGCCGCACCGCCGCCAGCGCGTCGGGCGGCGAACGCCGCCGCGCCGCGCTCGCGCGCGCGCTCGCGCAGAACCCCGACGTTTTGCTGCTCGACGAGCCGACCAACCACCTCGACCTCGCCGCGATCGACTGGCTTGAAAGCTGGCTCGCGCGCTACACGGGCGCTTTCGTCGTCATCAGCCACGACCGCACCTTTCTGACGCGGCTGACGCGCCAGACCCTGTGGCTCGACCGCGGCAGCATCCGCCGCAAGGAAATCGGCTTCGGCGGCTTCGAGGAATGGAGCGACGCCGTCGCCGCCGAGGAAGCACGCGCCGCGCAAAAGCTCGATTCCAAGCTGCGGCTCGAAACGCATTGGCTCCAACGCGGCGTCACCGCGCGCCGCAAGCGCAACCAGGGGCGGCTCGAAAAGCTGAAGGAAATGCGCGCGACCCGCGCCGCGATGATCGGCGGTCCCGGCGTCGCCAGGCTCGGCCTTGCCAACGACGATGTCCGCTCGAAATCGGTAATCGTGGCCGAAGGCGTGACCAAGAGCTTCGGCGACCGCACGATCATCAGGAACTTCGATTTTCGCGTCCAGCGCGGCGACCGCATCGGCATCGTCGGCGCGAACGGCGCGGGCAAGTCGACCCTGCTCAAGCTGCTCACCGGTGAGCTTCAACCGGACAGCGGCAGCGTCACTCTCGCCCCGACGCTCGACGGCATCGTCATCGACCAGCAGCGCAGCCTGCTATCGCCCGAAAAGCGGGTGCGCGACGTGCTCGCCGACGGCGGCGACTGGGTCGAGGTACGCGGCGTCAAGAAGCATATCCAGGGCTATCTGAAAGAGTTTCTCTTCGACCCCGGCGTCGTCGAGGCGAGCGTCGGCGCGCTGTCGGGCGGTGAACGCTCGCGGCTGCTCCTCGCGCGCGAATTTGCCCGCGAATCGAACCTCCTCGTCCTCGACGAGCCGACCAACGACCTTGACCTCGAAACGCTCGATTTGTTGCAGGAAGTCATCGCCGACTATGCCGGCACCGTGCTCCTCGTCAGTCACGACCGCGACTTTCTCGACCGCACCGTCACCGTCACGCTCGGCCTCGACGGGTCGGGCAAGGTCGACATCGTCGCGGGCGGCTATGCCGACTGGGAAGCCAAGCGGGTCAAGCCGGGCAGCGTCAAAACCAAAGCCTCAACAGCTGCCGCCCCGCCCCCGCCGACCGCGCGCAAAAAGCTGAGTTACAAGGATCAGCGCGATTACGACCTCCTCCCGGCCCGGATCGAGGCGATCGAGGCCGAGATGACGGAGATCGAGACCGAATTGTCCGACGCCGCGCTGTTCACGCGCGATCAGGCCCGCTTCAACGCGCTGACGGCCAAACTCGACGCCCTCCGCACCGAAAAGGCCGCGGCCGAGGATCGCTGGCTGGCCCTCGCGGAAGAAGTCGAGGCCCTGCAATAAGCGGGAGGTGAAACACTCCTGCGCGCGACATCCGCTTTGAGGTGGTGAGCTGCCCTATAAGTCCGTCATGCTGGCTGCGGCGATGGCCTCGCTGTTTCAGCATCCATGGCCTGACCTCTGATCCGGCGCTGCACCGGAGGAAACGAATGGGCCATGGACCCTGAAACAAGTTCAGGGTGACGCGAATTGAGAGGTCCGCAATCGGTCGTTTACCGTCATCGCAACGACCATCGCCCCAAAAAACCTCACCCCCCGGCACCAAACTCCCGCGCCAGCCGCAGCACCGGCTCGGCCAGTTCCTTGCGGCAGATCAGCAGGTCGGGAAGATAGGTGTCGGCATTGTTATAGCGCAGCGGCGACCCGTCGGCGCGGCTCACATGCAGTCCGGCAGCCGCGGCCACCGCGGCAGGCGCGCAATTGTCCCATTCATATTGGCCGCCGCTGTGCAGATAGATGTCGGCCTCGCCGCGCACGACCGCCATCGCTTTCGCGCCGGCCGACCCCATGGCGACCAGCTCGGCGCCCAGATGGTCGGCGACGAACAGCGCTTCGGCGGCGGGGCGCGAGCGGCTGACCAGCATCTTTGGCGGGTCGTTCGGCGGCGCGAGCGGCGGCGGCGACGCCGATGTCAGCGTCACCCCCAACCCCGGCAGCGCGACCACGCCGACCGCGGCAACGCCGTCGATCGCCAGCGCGACATGCACGGCCCAGTCGCTACGCCCCTCGCCATATTCGCGCGTGCCGTCGAGCGGATCGACGATCCACACGCGCGACCGGGCGCAGCGTGCGACATTGTCCTTCTCCTCTTCGGAAAGGAGCGCATCGTCGGGGCGCGCCGCGTGGATTTCGCGGCACAGCATCGCGTTCGCGGCTTCGTCGCCCGCCTGCCCCAGCGCCTTGCCCTCGATATCGCCGCGCGCGCGAAGATCGAGCAGGATCGCCCCCGCCGCCGCCGCGAGACGCTCGGCAAGCTGGTCGTCGGTCTCGTTCATCCGAGCAGGCGCTCGACGATCAGGTCGGCCGCGGCTTCGGGTGACATGGCGGTCGTGTCGATACGGATTTCGGGATTTTCGGGCGCTTCATAGGGGCTGTCGATCCCGGTGAAGTTCTTGAGCTGCCCCGCGCGCGCCTTTTTGTAGAGGCCCTTGACGTCGCGGCGCTCGGCTTCCTCCAGCGGCGTGTCGATGAACACTTCGATAAACTCGCCTTCGGGGAGCATCGACCGCACCATTTCGCGCTCCGCTCGGAACGGCGAGATGAAGGCGGTGATGACGATCAGCCCCGCGTCGGTCATCAGCTTCGCGACTTCGCCGACGCGGCGGATATTCTCGATCCGGTCGGCCTCGGTGAAACCCAGGTCGCGGTTCAGCCCGTGTCGCACATTGTCGCCGTCGAGCAGAAAGCTGTGCCGGTTCATCCGGTGCAACTTCTTCTCCACCAGATTGGCGATTGTCGACTTGCCCGACCCCGACAGTCCCGTGAACCACAAGAGCGCCGGCTTCTGATTCTTGAGGTTCGCGCGCATCTCGCGGCTGATGTCGCTTGCCTGCCAATGGACATTCTGCGCGCGGCGCAGGCTGAAATGCAGCATCCCCGCGGCGACCGTCGCATTGGTCAACTTGTCTACAAGCACGAAACCGCCCAGCGTCCGGTTGTCGGCATAGGCCTCGAACACGATCGGCTTGTCGGTCGCCAGTTCGACGACGCCGATGCCGTTCAGTTCCAGCGTCTTGGCCGCCAGATGGTCGAGCGTGTTGACGTTGATCTCATATTTGGGGGCCTGCACCGTCGCCGACACGCTCTGCGTCGCGAGCTTCAGCCAATAGGCGCGGCCGGGGATCATTGCCTCGTCGGCCATCCACACCAGTGTCGCCTCGAACCGGTCGGCAGCCTCGGGCGGATTGTCCGCCACCGCGATCACGTCCCCGCGCGAGCAATCCACCTCGTCGGAAAGTGTCAGCGTCACCGACTGACCCGCGACGGCTTCGTCCAGGTCGCCGTCGAGGGTAACGATGCGATCCACGGTCGTCGTCTTGCCGCTGGGCAGGATGCGCACCGCATCGCCCGGCCTGACCTTGCCGCTGGCAAGCTGCCCCGAGAAACCCCGGAAATCGAGGTTCGGGCGGTTGACCCATTGCACCGGCATACGAAACGGCCTGGCTTCGTCGGCGGCGGCGCCGATCTCGACATTTTCGAGATGCTCGATCAGCGTCGGTCCCGTGAACCAGGGCATGTTCGCCGACAGCGCGGTGATATTGTCGCCCTTGAACCCCGAAATGGGGATCGCGGTAAAATGGGTGATGCCGATCTCGCTCGCAAAGGCGCGATAGCTCAGCAGGATGCGCTCGAAAACCGCCTTGTCGTAACCGACAAGGTCCATCTTGTTCACCGCGAGCACGATATGCTTGATGCCGATCAGGTGCGCGAGGAAGCTGTGCCGCCGCGTCTGGGTGAGCACCCCCTTGCGCGCGTCGATCAGGATGACGGCGAGGTCGGCGGTCGAGGCGCCGGTGACCATGTTGCGCGTATATTGCTCGTGCCCCGGCGTGTCGGCGACGATGAACTTGCGCTTCTCGGTCGTGAAAAAGCGATAGGCGACGTCGATCGTGATCCCCTGCTCACGCTCGGCGGCAAGGCCGTCGACGAGCAAGGCAAAGTCGATTTCCTGCCCCTGGGTGCCGACGCGCTTGCTGTCGGCTTCGAGCGCGGCGAGCTGATCCTCGAAGATCATCTTGCTGTCGTAGAGCAGTCGCCCGATCAGCGTCGATTTGCCGTCGTCGACCGATCCGCAGGTGATGAAGCGTAGCAGCGACTTCTTCTCATGCCCCGCCAGATAGGCGTCGATGTCCTCAGCGATCAGGGCGTCGGTGACGTAAACAGGATCGGTCATATCTTTAACTTCGTCATTCCCGCGAAGGCGGGAATCCCGCTTCGTTCATTGGCTCCGAAAGAGGCCCCCGCCTTCGCGGGGGTTGACCCTTCGTCAATCTGAAGATTGACGTGGCGGGTCAAAAATACCCCTCCTGCTTCTTCTTCTCCATGCTCGCATCGCCGCCGTCCTTGTCGATGATGCGGCCCTGGCGTTCGCTGGTCGTCGTCAGCAGCATCTCCTGAATGACCTCGCTCAGCGTCGCCGCCTCGCTCTCCACGGCGCCGGTAAGCGGATAGCAGCCGAGCGTGCGGAAACGCACCGAGCGGAGCGTCGGCGTCTCACCCGGCAGCAGCGGGAAGCGCTCGTCATCGACCATCAGCAGTAACCCGTCGCGCTCCACGGTCGGGCGCGGCGCGGCGAAATAGAGCGGGACAATGGGGATATTCTCGCGCGCGATATATTGCCAGATGTCGAGCTCGGTCCAGTTCGATATCGGAAAGACGCGGATGCTCTCCCCCTTCGCCTTGCGCGCGTTGTAGAGGTTCCAAAGCTCAGGCCGCTGCTTTTTGGGATCCCAGCCGTGGCTCGCGGTGCGGAAAGAAAAGATGCGCTCCTTGGCGCGGCTCTTTTCCTCGTCGCGGCGCGCGCCCCCGAAGGCGACGTCGAAGCCATGGAGGTCGAGCGCCTGTTTCAGCCCCTCGGTCTTCCACATGTCGGTGTGCAAGGGGCCGTGATCGAACGGGTTGATCCCGCGCGCCTTCGCTTCCGGGTTCTGATGGACGATCAGTTCCATGCCGCTTTCCGCGGCCATGCGGTCGCGCAGTTCGTACATCGCCTTGAACTTCCATGTTGTATCGACATGGAGCAGCGGGAATGGCGGCGGCGAGGGATAAAAGGCCTTGCGCGCAAGGTGCAGCATCACCGCGCTGTCCTTGCCCACGCTATAGAGCATCACGGGCTTTGCCGCGTCGGCCATCACTTCGCGCATGATATGGATGCTCTCGGCCTCCAGCCGGTCGAGATGGGTCAGCGTATCGGTCATGCCCTGCCCTTGCCGCCCCTCCGAAAACCGATCAAGCTGTATGGCCTTTTGGCGCTGCAAGCCAGACTTGTGAGGCCGGTCGTCACGGCGCGGCATCGACCTTCGCCTGCCGCCACTCGGCAGCGATCGCGCCAATCGTCTCGCGCGCGTGCGCCAGCCGCGGGCTGATTTCGGGCAAACCGGCCCAGGCGGGATCGGCGACCAGCCCCAGTTCGCGGCGAAAATCATAGCCCGCGACCTTGAGCGGCACGATGCCGTCGATCGCGAGCGACACCGGCGCGGTGGTGATGCCGATGCCCGCGGCGACCATCCGCAGGCAACGCTCGTCGCTTTCGCTGCGCAAGGCAAAGCGCGGGCGCACGCCGTGGCGCGTGAAGAAACGGCTCGTCGCCCCCAGAAACTCGCACGAACGCCGCGCGATCATCGTTTCGGCGGCCAGTTCGTCGGGTGTGACCTCGATACGGCCGACCAGCGGATGATCGGCGGCGATGAACATCGTCAGCGGCTCATCATAGAGCGAGGTGATATTATCGCCGCGCTCGCCGGGACGCAGCCCGACAAGCGCCATATGGATGCGCGCGCTGCCCAGCGCGGCGCGAAGCTCGGCATCGCCGTTCTCAACGATCTCGATCGCAAAGCTGGGGCGCAGCGCCGCGACGATCGCCTGCAACAACTCGCCGGGCACCGATCGGATCACACCCAGTTTCAGCTCGGCCAGGGGCCGTTCGCCGGTACGACCGAAATCGTCGGCGGCGCGAAATCCGCGGTCGAGATCGCGCGCGATCGGCAAAAAGCGCCCGCCCGCTTCGGTGAGGCGAATCTGCCGCCGGTTGCGCAGGAACAGCCGCGTCCCGACCAGCCTTTCCAGCTCGGCGATCCCCGCCGACAGGGCCGGTTGGGTGACGCGGATGCGCAAAGCCGCCTGTGTAAAGCCGCCGGCATCGACGACGGCGAGGAATTGCCGGATATGCGCGCGCTTTATCATAGATTTTGCTTATGCTGAAACGCGACCTCTTTCAATTTCCATATGCCAGGATTTTGATGCACAGTTGCGGGACCATCCGGCCCTCGATCGACAGGTAATCCATGCGCGCCACCCCCGATTTCGACTTCGCCCTCGGTGAAACCGCCGACATGATCCGCGAAACCACCGCCCGCTTCGCCGACGAACGGATCGCGCCGCTCGCCGCCAGGGCCGACGCCGACGACTGGTTTCCGCGCGATGAGCTGTGGACCGCGATGGGCGCGCTCGGCCTCCACGGCATCACCGTCGAGGAAGAGTGGGGCGGGCTTGGCCTCGGTTATCTCGAACATGTGATCGCGGTCGAGGAAGTCAGCCGTGCCAGCGCGGCGATCGGTCTTTCCTATGGCGCGCACTCGAACCTGTGCGTCAACCAGATCCGCCGTTGGGGCAATGCCGAGCAGAAGGCGAAATATCTGCCCAGGCTGATTTCGGGCGAGCATGTCGGCAGCCTCGCGATGTCCGAAGCCGGTGCGGGCAGCGACGTCGTGTCGATGAAGCTCAAGGCCGACAAGGTTCAGGGCGGCTATGTGCTGAACGGCACGAAGTTCTGGATCACCAACGCGAGCCACGCCGACACGCTGGTCGTCTATGCCAAGACCTCGCCCGAGGCGGGATCGCGCGGCATCACCGCCTTCCTGATCGAAAAGGATATGCCGGGGTTCAGCATCGGGCAAAAGATCGACAAGGTCGGGATGCGCGGCAGCCCCACCGCCGAGCTGGTGTTCACCGATTGCGAAGTGTCCGAAGACCAGGTCATGGGCCCCGAAAATGGCGGCGTCGGCGTGCTGATGTCGGGGCTCGATTATGAGCGCGTCGTGCTCGCGGGGCTTCAGCTCGGCATCATGCAGGCGTGCCTCGACACGGTCATTCCTTACGTGCGCGAACGCAAGCAGTTCGGCAAGCCGATCGGCTCGTTCCAGCTGATGCAGGCGAAGGTCGCCGACATGTATGTCATGCTCCAGTCGGCGCGCTCCTACGTCTACAACGTCGCCAAGGCGTGCGACGCCGGACAGACGACGCGCTTCGACGCCGCGGGCGCGATCCTGCTCGCGAGCGAAAGCGCGGTAAAGGTCGCGGGCGAGGCGATTCAGGCGCTTGGCGGCGCGGGATACACGAAGGACTGGCCGGTCGAGCGCTATTGGCGCGACGCCAAGCTGCTCGACATCGGCGCGGGGACCAACGAGATCCGCCGGATGCTGATCGGCCGCGAACTGATCGGGGCGGCGGGGTGAGTGAAATGCCGATTGTTGAAGGTGAAGAACCAAAGAAATCAAAGCGATCGGTCCGCGAGCGAGCCGACGCAATCAAGCCATTTGTGTGCAAAAACCTGATCGCTGTCATCGAAAACCCGGCCGACATCAAGAATATCGGCACGGTCATCCGCAACGTGAACGCACTCGGTGTGGAGAAGGTTTATATCGTCGATCCCCGCAAGGCGCTGCCTGACGACTGGCAGGAAATGCGCGAAAGGCCTTCATTATCCAAGACGTCCGTTTCGGCGATCAAGTGGAGCTTCGTGAAACGGTTCGACAGCACAGACGATTGCTTCGATCATCTGGAGAGAAAGAATTTCCGGTCGATCGTCACCTCGCCGCACATGAAGGGACAGGTAAATATTATCCTGCACGAAGGCGATTACACCGAACATGCCAAGCTGGCTGTGTGGTTCGGCAATGAAAAACGCGGGATCAGCGACCGGGCAGTCGAGCGCAGCGATGCCTGCGTTTCAATCCCGATGTTTGGCATGATTGAGAGCCTCAATTTGGGCACGTCCTCCGGCATCGTGCTTTATGAAGTGACGAAGCAGCGGCGAGAATATCAGAGCAAATATAGCAAGCGCGACAAGCGCGGCGCTCGGGCAGAGCCATTGCCAACGGTTATGCCATTGGAGGAACGCCAAAAGTGAACGCCCCGACCCTCAACACTATCCTCGACCGGGAAAGCTCCGAGGCCAAGGCGCGCTTTATTCGCAACCAAGCGCTTGCTACCGAACTACGCGCACGTGTCGCCGAAGCGGCGCTGGGCGGCAACGAAAAGTCGCGCGAGCGCCTGCTCGACGCGGGCTCGCCCGTCCTCGAGATCGGCCAGCTTGCCGCGTGCGACTTGTATGGCGGCGAAGTGCCGGGTGCGGGGATGATCGCCAACATCGGCGCGGGGACGAACGAGATCCGCCGGATGCTGATCGGCCGCGAACTGATCGGCGCCGGCGCGTGATCTGGCTCTGGCTGTCGGCGGCGTTTATGACGACGACGGCCGCGATCCACGCCATTCTTGGCGAGCGGCGGCTGATGGGACCGCTGATGATGCTCGATCAGGGCATCATGGGGGTCGACCTTGCGCGGCGCGTCTTTCGCCTCGCCTGGCATGCGCTGTCGCTGCTCATGCTCGTCTCGGCAGCGTCGGTCGTCTGGCCGGGCACCCCGCGCGGGCTGATCCTGCTGATCGGCGGCGCATGGCTCGCGACCGGCCTGTTCGACGCCATTTATACGCGCGGACGTCATATCGGCTGGCCCTTCCTCGCCGCGTCGGGCGCCTGCGCGCTGCTGGGGGCCACATGAGCCAGCCCCTGCTCGACGCGCTTCAATATTATGGCGCCGCGGCGGCGACCTTTGCCGCGCTGATCGTCTCGCTCAACCTTGGCGAGCGGTGGACCGGCTGGGCGTTCGTCATTTTCGTGACCAGCAGCCTCGCGCTGATCGCCTGGGGCTTCCTGCAGTCCGACAGCGAAGGCATCGGGTGGCAGAATATCGCGCTGCTCGGTATCAATTGCGTGGGCGTCTATCGCCACCTTATCCGCAAGAAGCCGGGCGACGTCGCGGCCGCGCAGGAATGACGACATGACATTTTTGATGGGAGATTCGGCAAGGTGAGCGCCCCGGTCCTGGGAACGATGGTCGATCGCGACGGCGAGGCGTTCCGCGCCAACGCCGCGCACAACCGCGCGCTGCGCGACGAGCTGTACGCGCGCGTCGCGCAGGCGGCGCTGGGCGGCAACGAAAAGTCGCGCGAGCGCCATGTGAGCCGCGGCAAGCTGCTCCCCCGCGAGCGCGTCGAGCGCCTGCTCGACCCCGGCTCGCCCTTCCTCGAGATCGGCCAGCTCGCCGCGTGCGACCTCTATGGCGGCGAGGTGCCGGGCGCCGGGATGATCGCCGGCATCGGCCGCGTGTCGGGGCGACAGGCGATGATCGTCTGCAACGACGCGACGGTGAAGGGCGGCACCTATTATCCGATGACGGTGAAAAAGCATCTGCGCGCGCAGGAAATCGCGCAGGAAAACCGCCTGCCGTGCATCTATCTGGTCGACTCCGGCGGCGCGAACCTGCCGCATCAGGATCAGGTCTTTCCCGACCGCGACCATTTCGGGCGCATCTTCTTTAACCAGGCGAATATGAGCGCGCGCCGCATCCCGCAGATCGCGTGCGTGATGGGAAGCTGCACCGCGGGCGGCGCCTATGTGCCCGCGATGAGCGACGAAACGGTGATCGTCCGCGGTCAGGGCACGATCTTCCTCGCCGGCCCGCCGCTGGTGAAGGCGGCGACGGGCGAAGAAATCAGCGCCGAGGATCTGGGCGGCGGCGATCTCCACGCCAGGAAGTCGGGCGTTGTCGACCATCTCGCCGAGAATGACGAACATGCGCTGACGATCGTGCGCGACATCATGTCGCACCTTGGAACTGAGGAAGGATTCAAGGTCGAGATGAAGGAGCCGCGCCCGCCCAGATATGACGCCGAAGACCTCTACGGCATCATCCCGCAGGACGTCCGCGCTCCCTATGACGTCCACGAAGTCATCGCGCGCATCGTCGACGGCAGCGAGTTTCACGAGTTCAAGGCGCAATATGGCAGCACGCTCGTCTGCGGCTTCGCGCATATCTGGGGCATCCCCGTCGCGATCCTCGCCAACAATGGCGTGCTGTTCAGCGAAAGCGCGGTCAAGGGCGCGCATTTCATCGAACTGGCGCAGCAGCGCCGCATCCCCCTGCTCTTCCTCCAGAATATCAGCGGCTTCATGGTTGGTGGCAAGTACGAGGCAGAGGGCATTGCAAAGCATGGCGCAAAGCTGGTGACCGCGGTTGCGACGGCAACGGTTCCGAAGATCACCGTGCTGATCGGCGGCAGCTTCGGCGCGGGCAATTACGGCATGTGCGGGCGCGCCTATTCGCCGCGCTTTTTGTTTACGTGGCCCAATGCGCGGATCAGCGTGATGGGCGGCGAACAGGCGGCGTCGGTGCTCGCGACCGTCCACCGCGACGCCGACAAATGGACGCCCGAGGAAGCCGAAGCCTTCAAGGCGCCGATCCGCCAGAAATATGAGGACGAAGGCAATCCCTACCACGCGACCGCGCGCCTGTGGGACGATGGCATCATCGACCCCGCGCAGACGCGCGACGTGCTGGGCCTCGCCTTCGCCGCAACGCTGAACGCCCCGGTCGAAGACCGCGGCTTCGGCGTGTTCAGGATGTGATTATGATGATCCAATCGCTCCTCATCGCCAATCGCGGCGAAATCGCCTGTCGCATCATCCGCACCGCGCGCGCGATGGGCATACGGACCGTTGCGGTCTATTCGGATGCCGACGCGAAAGCGCTGCATGTGCGCGAGGCCGATGAGGCGGTGCATATCGGGCCGTCGTCGGCGCGTGAAAGCTACCTCGTTGGCGAGAAGATCATCGCCGCTGCGAAGGCAACCGGCGCCGAGGCGATCCATCCGGGCTATGGCTTCCTCTCCGAAAATGCCGAGTTCGCGCAGGCCGTGATCGACGCGGGCCTCGTGTGGGTCGGGCCGAAGCCTTCGTCGATCACCGCGATGGGGCTGAAGGACGCCGCCAAGAAGCTGATGGCCGAGGCCGGGGTGCCGGTGACGCCCGGCTATATGGGCGAAAATCAGGACCCCGCCTTTCTCGCCGAACAGGCGGCCGAGATCGGCTACCCCGTGCTCATCAAGGCCGTCGCAGGCGGCGGCGGCAAAGGGATGCGCAAGGTGGATAGCCCGGCTGACTTCGCCGACGCGCTCGCCTCGTGCCAACGCGAGGCGGCCGCGTCGTTCGGAAACGACCATGTGCTGATCGAGAAATATATCCTGACCCCCCGCCATATCGAGGTGCAGGTGTTCGGCGACATGCACGGCAACGTCGTCCACCTGTTCGAGCGCGACTGCTCGCTCCAGCGCCGCCACCAGAAGGTGATCGAGGAGGCCCCCGCCCCCGGCATGGACGAAGCGACGCGCGCCGAGTTGTGCGCCGCTGCGGTGCGCGCGGCGAAGGCAGTCGATTATGTCGGTGCAGGGACGATCGAGTTCATCGCCGACGCGAGCGAGGGCCTGCGCGCCGACCGCATCTGGTTCATGGAAATGAACACGCGCCTGCAAGTCGAGCATCCGGTGACCGAGGAAATCACCGGGGTCGATCTGGTCGAATGGCAGTTGCGGGTGGCGAGCGGCGAGCCGTTGCCGCTGACGCAGGACCAGCTGGCGATCAACGGCTGGGCGATGGAAGCGCGGCTTTATGCCGAGGATCCGGCGAAGGGTTTTCTGCCGAGCATTGGCACGCTCGAACTCTTCCAGCTTCCCGAACATATCGGCCGCATCGACACCGGCGTTTACGAAGGCGCTGAGGTATCGCCCTTCTACGACCCGATGATCGCCAAGGTGATCGCCTGGGGCGAGAACCGCGACGAAGCGCGCGAGTTGCTCTCCGAGATGCTGGAGGATAGCGCGATCTGGCCGGTGAAGACCAATTCGGCCTTTCTGATCAATGCGCTCGACCATCCCGATTTCGTCGCGGGCACCGTCGATACCGGATTGATCGGCCGCGACGGCGACAGCATGACCGCCGAACCGGTGCCGACCGAACAGGCGCTCACCAACGCCGCAATGGCGATGGTCCCCCGTTCATTGCAGTCGGGATTCCGCCTCAACGCGCCCGCCGTCCGCGGCGCACCCTTTCTGCTGGACGGCAAGCGCGTCGATGTGCGGCTGCATGGGCCGGGCACCGGGGAACCGGCGCCTGCGATGCTCGTCGCCGAAAGCGGCGCGGTGTGGCAACTCACGCCCTGGCGTGCGCAAGGCAGCGCGGGCGGCGCGGCGGGTGACGGCGCGATCCTGTCGCCGATGCCGGGCAAGATTATCGCGGTCGATGTGTCCGTGGGCGATATGGTGTCGAAAGGGCAGAAGCTGCTGACGCTGGAAGCGATGAAGATGGAACACAGCCTGACCGCGCCTTTCGATGGCGTCGTCGCCGAACTCAATGCCTCAGCGGGCGCGCAGGTGCAGGTCGAGGCGTTGCTGGCGCGGATCGAGGCGGCGGAATAAGGTTCCTTCTCCCTTCGGGAGAAGGATATGGAGCCTTGCTGCTTCAGCAGCTAGGCGGAGTTGGATGAGGGGTTGCGAGCTATCGTGGGGGCAGAACCCCTCACCCAGCTGCGACTAGCCGGCAAGCCGGCAAGTCTTCGCATCCCTCTCCCGATGGGAGAGGAAGTAAGATGCCCGGCAAATATTTCGACGAATGGACCATCGGCGACACGCTGACGCACGAGATCCGCCGCACCGTGACCGAGACCGACAATCTGCTCTTCACCACGATGACGCACAATCCGCAGCCCTTGCACCTCGACATCGAGGCGGCGAAGGCTTCGGAGTTCGGACAAATCCTCGTCAACGGCACTTTCACTTTCAGCCTGATGGTCGGACTGTCGGTCGGCGACACGACGCTGGGCACGCTCGTCGCGAACCTCGGTTATGATAAGCTCGTCATGCCCAAACCCGTGTTCATCGGCGACACGCTGCGCGCAACAAGCGAAGTCATCGCCCTCAAGGAGTCGAAATCGCGCCCCAATGCGGGTATCGTCACTTTTCTGCACCGCTGCATCAACCAGCGCGACGAAATCGTTTGCCAGTGCGAACGATCGGCGCTGCTCAAAAAGAAGGATGCCTGATGCGCCTCCGCTCGCTTCTCTTCGTCCCCGGCGACCGCCCCGAACGCTTTGTCAAGGCGGCGGCGTCGGGCGCCGATGCGATCATTCTCGACCTCGAGGATTCGGTGTCGCCCGCGAACAAGGAGGCGGCGCGCGCCGCGATCGCCGATTATCTTGCGGGGACACGCGAAGTCGTGACGCTGGTGCGCGTCAATCCGCTCGACGGCCATATGACCGCCGCTGATGTCGCGGCGGTGATCGGCGCACGCCCCGACGCGATCATGCTCCCCAAGGCCGAAGGAGCGCCGAGCATCCAGCAACTCGACACCATCCTGCGCAGCGAGGCGGCGGATGACGCGTCGCTGCCCGCGATCCTGCCCATTGCCACCGAGACGCCCGCGGCGATCTTCACACTCGGCAGCTACCGCGAAGTGAAGGACCGGCTGCTCGGCCTGACCTGGGGCGCCGAGGATCTGCCCGCCGCGATCGGTGCGACGACGAGCCGCGAGGAGGACGGCGGCTACACCGAACCCTATCGTGTCGCGCGTGCGCTCACCCTGTTCGCCGCGCACGCCGCGGGCTCGGCGGCGATCGACACGGTGTTTCCCGCGATCAAGGACGCAGCGGGCCTCGCCGCCTATGCCGCCCGCGCGCGGCGCGACGGCTTTACCGGCATGATGGCGATCCACCCGTCGCAGGTCGAACCGATCAACGCCGCCTTCACTCCCAGTGCCGAGGAAGCGGCGCGCGCGCAGGCGATCGTCGATGCCTTTGCCGCCAATCCCGGCGCCGGGGTGCTGCAGGTCGACGGCAAGATGGTCGACGCGCCGCATCTGAAACAGGCGCGGCACATCCTCTCACTGGCGGATTGACCCCCGCCATCCCGGCGAAGGCCGAGACGACGGATGGGAGCGGTTAGCGCCCGCGCCGCCGAAACGGCCGGTGCCGTTTCATCCAGCTTTTGCCGCGCCGCCAGCTTTTCCTGAGGCCACGCTCGGCGAAGCTTTCGAACATCGCATCGGGGCTCGCCGGGTCGAGCAGTTCATTGTCGGCGATGAAATCGTCCAACGGCCCCGGCGCCACCAGGTCGAGCAGTTTGAGCGAACGCCCCGGTCCGCGCAGTGCTTCGATCGCCGCGATCAGTGAGCCGGAGGCGTCAAAGGCGCGCGCGACCTCCGCCGGATCGACGTCCAGATGCTCGCCGATCAGCGATTCGCGCAGCCTGCGGATCACCGGCCCGGCGCCGCGATTTGCAGGCAGCGCCGCGTCGATCGTGACGTCGCATTCGCTGTCGAGGCCCATCGAGCGGTTGTTCATGTTCGACGATCCGACGCGCAACAGCCGGTCGTCGACGATGGCGGTCTTGGCGTGGACATAGATGGGATCGCCGCCCGCCGTATGCGGCACATAGATCCGCAGCCGTTCGCCATGTTTCGTCCTGGCGATCGCACGCACCAGCTTCACCCGCGCCGCGTCCATCGCCATCTGCTCGAGCCAGCCATCGGCGGTTTCGGGCATCACCATGACGAATTCGGGCGCGTCATCCTCGTCGAGCCGCGCGGCGATCGCGGCGGCGATCTTGCCGCTCGTGAAATACTGATTTTCAAAATAGATGAAGTGCTTCGCCGCCGCGATCATGTCGAGATAGAGCTGCTCGATCTCGCGCACGCCGGGATAGCCGTCATATTCGGCGCGCGAACGCGAAATAGCGACATCGACATCGGTGAAGTCGGGTTCAAGCGCGGCGGGCCAGGCCTCGCCGTCGCCTTTGACGTCGCGCAGCGCCTTTTTCGTCGCGCGTTGCCAGCGCTCATTGCCCAGTTCGGCGAGCGCGCGGCCGACGTCCCCCGCAAGGATCATCGTCGAATCATGCCATGGCATATAGATTTTGCCGTCGGGGTTGGACCGCCGCGTGTCGCCATCCTTGTGCTCACGCGTGTCCCAGCGCGACGCGGCGACGTCGATGCCGCCGCACACCGCCAGATGATCGTCGAACACCGCGACCTTCTGGTGATGGCTGCATCCCGCCGGATGTGCGCTGTCGAGGCGAAAGCTGATCGAGCGCGTCGCCTTCCAGCGCAGGATCATCGTGACGATGCGCGGCACCAGAAAATGCTTCAGCCCGCCAAAGTTCCAGCGCAGGATGTCGATGTCGCGATCGGGCTTCGCGTGCGCCAGCGCCAGCAGATAATGGCCGAGCGACTCGCCTTTGCCGTCGGCGTCGGGCTCCAGCGCAATGCGCGGATCGAAATCCCAGCCGATCAGCAGGATGCGCTCCTTCGCGCCTTCCATCAGTTCTTTCAGCAGTTTGAAATAATCGGCGGCGTCGACGATCATCCGCGCCTTGTCGGCGCGCTCGATCCGCCAGCAATTGCGGCCCTCGACGACAATCGGTTCCAGATCGCTGCCCATCGCCGCCGACACGCTTGGCGGCGGCGATGGTTGCACCGGCACGGCCTCAGGCCGCGAAGAATTGTTCGGGGGTCAGCGCCATCATCGTTTCGCTGCCCGCCTCGATCTTGCGGCGGAGCGATCCGGCGTCGGGCAGAAAACGTTCGCCGAAATGGCGCGCGGTGACGATCTTGGCGTCGAGGAAGTCCTTGGCGCCGCGCCCTTCGTCGAGCGCCTTCTGCGCCGCCTCCGCCATGCGTAGCCACATCAGCCCCAGCGCGACGATGCCGGTGATGTGCATATAATGATGCGCGCCGGCGCCGACATTGTTCGGATTGGTCATGCCATTTTGCATAAACCACATCGTCGCGGCTTTGAGCTCGCCGTTCGCCTTTTCCAGCCGCTCGGCGAAATCGGCGAGCGCGGGCTTGTCCTTCGCCGCCGCGCATTCGGCATCGACGATGGCGAACAGCGTCTGGATCGCGCGACCGCCATTCTGCGCGAGCTTGCGCCCGACCAGATCCATCGCCTGCACGCCGTTCGCGCCTTCGTAAATCATCGTGATGCGGGCATCGCGAACATATTGGCTCATGCCATGTTCCTCGATGTAACCATGGCCGCCGAATATCTGCTGCGCATTGGTTGCGACCTCATAGCCCTTGTCGGTGCCATAGCCCTTGATGACGGGGGTGAGCAGGCTGACGAGGTCGTCGGCAAGCTGCCGCTCCTCCTCGGTCTCGGCGACATGCGCCAGATCGACCTGGAGCGCGCCCCACAGGCACAGGGCGCGCAGCCCTTCGACCGTCGCCTTGGCGTCCATCAGCATCCGGCGCACATCGGGGTGGACGAACAGCGGATCGGCCTTTTCCTGCGGATCTTGCGGCCCGGTCAGCGCGCGGCCCTGGCGGCGGTCCTGCGCATAGGCCACGGCGTTCTGGAACGCGATATCCGCCTGTCCCAGCCCCTGAATCCCGACGCCCAGCCGCGCCGCGTTCATCATCACGAACATCGCGGCAAGGCCCTTATTCTCCTCGCCGACCATCCAGCCCTTCGCGCCGTCATAGTTCATCACGCAGGTCGAATTGGCATGGATGCCCATCTTGTGCTCGATCGACCCGCATTGCAGCGCGTTGCGCTCGCCCAGCGAGCCGTCCTCATTGACAAGGAACTTCGGGACGATGAACAGCGAGATGCCCTTGACGCTGTCGGGCGCGTCGGGGGTCTTGGCAAGGACGAGGTGGATGATGTTGTCGGTCAGGTCATGCTCGCCCGACGAAATGAAAATCTTGGTGCCCGTAATCGCGTAGCTGCCGTCGCCATTGGGCACCGCGCGCGTGCGGATGAGGCCAAGGTCGGTGCCGCAATGCGGTTCGGTCAGGTTCATCGTCCCGCCCCATTCGCCCGACACCATCTTGGGGACGTAAAGCGCTTTCTGCTCGTCCGATCCCTTGACCAGAATCGCCGCCACTGCCGCCTGCGTCAGCCCCGGATACATGGCAAAGGCCTGGTTCGCGGCCATGCGATATTCCTCGACCGGAAAACCGACGACGTGCGGCAGTCCCTGCCCGCCGAATGCCTCAGGCTGCGTCAGCAGCGTCCAGCCGGCGTCGCAATAGGCCTTATACGCCTCCTTGAACCCTCTGGGCGTCGTCACCGAGCCGTCGTCGTGGCGTGTGCAGCCTTCGAGGTCGCCGGGATGATTGATCGGAAACAACACCTCTTCGCAGAACTTCCCCGCTTCGGTCAGCACCGCTTCGATCATGTCGGGGGTCGCGTTGGCAAAGCCGGGCAGATTCGCATAGCGTTCGACGCCGAGCACCTCGTTGAGGAGGAACAGGCTGTCCTGCACGGGGGCGCGATAGACGGGCATGGAAAATCCTTCTGAAAAGCAGTTGATCGGATCCAACGTGCCTGGGGAGAGGCCAGCGTGGGGGCGAGCCGACTATTTCTTGTCGGCGTCGACCTTTTTCACCATTTCGATGAAACGTGACAATTCATCTACAGCGCTGTCAATATCGTCGCGCTGGCGGCGGAGCAATGCGATACGTTGCTCGCACTTCTCGATCGTCACCTGTCGCTGCAACTTGCGACCGTCGCCGACGTCATAGAGGTCGATAATCTCACGGATGTCGGCCAGGCTGAAGCCGGTGCGTTTCGCACGCAAAATCCACGCAAGCCGCGCGCGATCGCGCTTGGAATAGATGCGCGACAGCCCCTTGCGCGACGGGCTGATCAGCCCCTCATCCTCATAAAAGCGCAGCGCGCGGGCGGTGACGCCGAACTCGGTCGACAAGTCGGTGATGCTGAACTGTTCGCGCCCCAGATGGTCGGGCGTATCGATGTGCGAGTGGCCGTAGGGTTCGGTCATGCCGCCGAAACTAGTTTCCGTTGACGTGAACGTCAATAGCGCCGGAGCGCCGCGATTCCGAGCGATTCAACCCGCGCAGGGCTGGATGACATTGCCGCGCCCGTCGCTGATCCGCAAGCCCCTTGCATCACCCTCCGACCAGCTCGCGCGCGGCAGCCGCAGGCCCGACAGCGAAGCGCGGTTCGGGCACAGCTGCGCGCATTGCGACGGCAGCCTTCCCGGCAGGCGCAGCTCGTCATTTTCCTCGCGGACCAAGACGGCGCAGCCCTCCGCTCCCGCAAAGCGCATCCGCCACTCATCGCCCTCGCGCACGATCGTCCCCCGCGCGGTGCAGGCGAGAGTGTCGCCGAAAGCCGCGGTCACCGCAAAGCGCCACTGCCCCGCGCCGTCGGGAACGACGCACATCGCATCGCGGCCCAGATCGTGCGCGCGCTCGAATACGCCGACCGGCGTTTCAGCCTCGGGCCGCACGACGCCGCGTTCGCGTGCCGCAATCTCGAGCGGATTCCCCGCGTCGATCGCCTCGTCACCGCCCGCCCTGCGCTCGCACCCCGCGAGCAGCAGCCCTGCCAGCGCAAGGACGGTGCTAACCCTGCGCATCGTCCGCAAGAAAGGTCAGGCGGCCATCGCCCTCGACGCGGCGATAAAAGCACGACCGGCGCCCCGTGTGGCACGCCGGTCCCGCGGGCTTCACGCGCAGCAACAGCGCGTCCTGATCGCAATCGACGCGCATTTCGACGAGCGCCAAGCCGTTGCCCGACGTCTCGCCCTTGCGCCAGAGCACGCCGCGCGAGCGCGACCAGAAATGCGCCTGCCCCGTCGCGCGCGTCGCCTCGATCGCCTCGTCGTTCATATGCGCGACCATCAGCAGCGCCTGCGTATCGGCATCGACGACAATCGCGGTCACCAGTCCGGCGGCGTCGAAACGCGGGAGAAATCGGTCGGTCGTGTCGCGCTGTTCATCCATGCCCGACGCTTTAGAGCAGGATCGAAGCCGCTGTCACCCCGCGCGTCGCCGCCGATGTGACAATATCGTGATTAGGGGGGCGACAATCGGCTTTCCCCTCCCTATATGCGCCGCAGTCACTGCCCCCCTGCCGCTGGAACGCCATGCTGACGACCCATCCTTTCGACGACGACAAGCTCCGCGAGGAGTGCGGCGTCTTTGGCATTCACGGCGCCGACAGCGCCTCCGCGGTCGTCGCGCTGGGGCTGCACGCGCTGCAGCACCGCGGACAGGAAGCCGCGGGCATCACCGCCTTCGACGGCAAGGAGTTTCACACCCACCGCGCAATGGGCCATGTCGCGGGCAATTTCGACCGCGACGAGATCATCCGCCAATTGGACGGCGCGTCGGCGGTCGGCCATGTGCGCTATTCGACGACGGGCGAGACCGCGCTGCGCAACGTCCAGCCCTTGTTCGCCGACCTCTCGACCGGCGGCTTCGCCGTCGCGCATAACGGCAACATCTCGAACGCCGCGGCGCTCCGCAAGCTGCTCGTCCGCCGCGGTTCGATCTTTCAGTCGACCAGCGATACCGAGGTGATCATCCACCTCGTCGCGACATCCAATTATCGCTCCTTGCTCGACCGCTTCATCGACGCGCTGAAACAGGTCGAGGGCGCCTATTCGCTGATCTGCCTCACCGCCGAAGGCATGATCGGCTGCCGTGACCCGCTTGGCATCCGCCCGCTGGTGATCGGCAAGCTTGGCGATGCGCATATTCTGGCATCCGAAACGGTGGCGCTCGACGTCGTCGGCGCCGAGTTCCTGCGCTCGGTCGAGCCCGGCGAGCTTGTCATCATCCGCGACGGCCAGCTGACGTCGCACCGCCCCTTTGCGCAGCAGTCGGCGCGGCCGTGCATCTTTGAATATGTCTATTTCTCGCGCCCCGATTCAATCGTCGACGGCACCAGCGTCTATTCGGTGCGCAAGGCGATCGGCGCCGAACTGGCGCGCGAAAATCCGGTCGACGCCGACCTCGTCATCCCGGTCCCCGACTCGGGAACGCCCGCGGCCATCGGCTATGCGCAGGAATCGGGCATTCCGTTCGAGCTCGGCATCATCCGGTCACACTATGTCGGGCGCACCTTCATCCAGCCGGGCGACAAGGTGCGCCACCTCGGCGTCAAATTGAAGCACAACGCCAACCGCGCGCTGATCGCGGGCAAGCGCATCGTGCTGATCGACGATTCGATCGTCCGCGGGACGACGAGCCTCAAGATCGTGCAGATGATGCGCGACGCGGGCGCCGCCGAGGTGCATATGCGCATTGCAAGCCCCCCGACGTCGCACAGCTGCTTCTACGGCGTCGACACGCCCGAGCGCGCGAAGCTGCTCGCGGCGCAGATGACGGTCGGCCAGATGGCGAATTTCATCAACGCCGACAGCCTCGCCTTCCTCACGATCGACGGCCTCTATCGCGCGCTGGGCGAGGCCGACCGCCAGCAGGACGCGCCGCAATATTGCGACGCCTGCTTCACCGGCGACTATCCGACCACGCTCACCGACTTCGACGAGCATGGGTTGGAGGATCAATTTTCGCTGCTTGCCGAACGGGTTGTCTGACATAATGGTTACAAGGTCTGAAGAACTGGCGGGCCAGGTCGCGCTCGTCACCGGGGCGAGCCGCGGCATCGGCGAAGCGATCGCCGAGGCGCTGGCGGCGCGCGGCGCGCATGTCGTCATCACCGCGCGAACCGCTGGCGGACTCGAAGCGCTGGAGGATCGCATCCACGCCGCGGGCGGCACCGCGACGATCGCGCCGCTCGACCTCACCGACGGCGACAGCATCGCTCGCCTCGCCAGCGCGATGGCCGAACGCTGGCAGCATCTCGACATGCTGGTGCTCAACGCCGCGATGCTCGGCACGCTCACCCCCGTCGCCGCGATCGACGGCAAGGAGTTCAACAGGACGCTGACGCTCAACCTGATCGCACAGCAGGCGCTGATCGCCAATTTCGACCCGCTGCTCCGCCGCGCCGCCAACGGTCGGCTGCTCGCGCTATCCACCGGCGTCGCGCGGACGCCGCGCGCCTATTGGGGCGCCTATGCCGCGTCGAAGGCGGCGTTCGAGGTGCTCGTCACCAGCTATGGCGCGGAAATGCGCAACATCTCGGGCGTCCGCACCGCGATCCTCGACCCCGGCGGCACGCGCACCCAGATGCGCGCGCGCGCCTATCCCGGCGAAGATCCCCAGAGCATCAAGGAACCGGCCGTGGTCGGCGAATATGTCGCGAAGCTGATGGTCGAAGGCTTTGACAGCACCGCCTTCCACGCCTTGCCCAAGGTCATGGAAAAAGCTTGACGCCATCGGCGCTTTCCTGCGCTAGGTTGAGCGCAAATCGGGCTGGCGGGGGCGTGGAATGACCAGGACTATTTTGCGATCGGCGATTGCCGCGGCGATCGGTATCGCGGTGGCGTTCGGATTGATCTGGCTGGCGCAATATGCCGGCAGCGAAATTGCGCCGGCCGAATATGATCCGGCGACGGGCGAAATCCTGATCCCGATCGCCTCCACCATCGCGCTGATCGTCGGCTGGTTTATCGCTACCTTTGGCGGCAGCTGGCTTGCGATGCGCATTTCCGGCGGAACCGGCGCGGGATGGGTCGTCGCAGGCGCCGTGATCGGCGCTGCCCTCTATACCGCCATCGACTTTGCCGACACCTGGTGGATGATGGCACTGGGCGTTGCCATCCCGCTTGTGGCCGCGTGGCTGGCGCAGCGGGCGGCCGCGACCGTTATCGACTAGGGCCGATCGACATTCGGAAGCTGGCGAGTCGAAAAGGGTGGTTTTCCGTGATCCGGAGCGCAGCGTGCTTTTTTGCACGTGAGCAGCGGAAGCGCGGAAGGCCGCCACTTGCAGACCGCCAGAACTGAATGTCGATCGGTCCTAGACCCTGTTTCAGATCGTCACCCGAGCGAAGGCCGGGGTCTCGCCGTCGAGATCCCGGCCTTCGCCGGGATGACGAAAATCAGTTTGCCGCCTCGCCGTCCACCGCCGCCTGCACGGCCTTGTAAAAGGCCTCGCGCGCCGCGCCGACACCTTCGGGATCGGTCGCCGTCGGCCAGTTGCCGTTCGACGCGATCACCAGCCTGCGCCTGGGGTCGATGAAGATGCCCTGCCCGAAAATGCCCTGTGCGGCGAAACTGCCGTCGTCGTTCGTCCACCATTGATAGCCATAGCCACGACCCGGCACGTCGATCCCCGCCTGCTTCGTCGTCGCCGAGGCCAGCCAGTCGTCGGGCAGCACCTTCACGCCGCCCGCGACGCCGCCGTTCAGGATGAACTGGCCGAAGCGCGCATAATCCCTGAGGCTCGCCGATATGCAGCAGCCGCTGATCTCATGCCCCGTCGGCCCGAGCATCCACACCGCGTCCTGCTCCATGCCAAAGGGCTTCCAGACCTTTTCCGACAGATATTCGGACAGCGTCTTGCCGGTTGCGCTCGACACCAGCACGCCGATCAAATTGGTCTCGCCGGTCTTGTACACCCACTTCGACCCGGCGGGCGCTTCGCGCGGCAAGTTCTTCATATAGCTGACGGTTATGTCCTCGCCCGCGACCGGCTTTTGCAGGTTGAACTGCGCGACGTCGGACTTGGGATCGGTATAATCCTCGTTCCATTTGACACCCGACGTCATCGTCAGCAGCTGGCGCACGCTGACATCGTCATAGGCCGATCCCTTGAGGCCGGGGATATAGGCGGTGACCTTGTCGTCGAGGCTCTTGATATAGCCGTCCTTCACCGCCGCGCCGACGAGCGTGGAGGTGAAACTCTTGGCGACCGAAAAGCTCGTCCAGCGGCCCGCGGCGCCATAGCCGAGCGCATATTTTTCGAGCCGGACCTTGCCGTCCTGCACGATGATCAGCCCCGCGTTGCGCTGCGTCGCCATATGGGCGTCGACGTCGATCCCGAGGTCGATCGGCTCGCCTTGCGGCAGGGGATAGACGGCGTCGCCCGCCTCGATCGTGTTGACGACCACCTTGGGCACCGTTTCCATTGTGCGGAAAGCAAGGTCGCGTTGGTCCTGGGTCCAGAAAAGCACGTTCAGATCCTTTGGCAATTGGTCGGTCGTTTGCGTCGTCGCGGGGGCATTGCACGCCGCCGCGGTGCCGAGCAGCACCGCCGCCAAAAGTCTTCGCATCATCATTCCTCCCCTGTTTTCAGGCCGGTTTTTCGAGCGTGACCTGCGCAACGTCGATGCCGCCGCCGCGAAAGCCCCCCTCGCAATATTGCAGATAATAGCGCCAGAGCCCGACGAAACGCGCATCGAAACCGGGTGGCAGGCGATCCGCGGCGACCGCGGCGTCGAAGCGCTCGCGCCACTGGCGCAGCGTTTCGGCATAGTCGCCGCCAAACCGACGGACATCGCGCCAGATGAGCCCCCTCTCCTCGGCGAGCGCGCGAAAACGGCTCTCGGACAGCAGGCAGCCGCCGGGGAAGATGTAGGCCTGGATGAAATCGCTGCTCGCCGCATAACGCTCGAACAGCGCATCGTTGATCGCGATATACTGGATCGCCGCCTTGCCGCCCGGCCGCAGCAATCGCGCGATCGCACCCAGATAGGCGGGCCAATAGGCCTGCCCCACCGCTTCGACCATTTCGACGCTGGCGATCGCGTCATAGGGGCCCTGGACGTCGCGATAGTCACAAAGCTCGATCCGCGAGCGTCCCGACAGATCGACCGCCGCGAGCCGCGCATCGGCGACTTCGGCCTGCGCGTGCGACAGGGTGATGCCGGTGTAGATCACATCGTGGCGCTCGACCGCGCGCTCGGCGAGCGCCCCCCAGCCGCAGCCGATTTCGAGCAGCCGACACCCCGACCGGAGATCGAGCCGGTCGAGGATCGCATCGACCTTAGCCGCCTGCGCCTCCTCCAGCGACTGCCCCGGATCAGCGAACAGCGCGCTCGAATAATTCATCGAAGAATCGAGCCACAAGCGATAGAAATCATTGCCCAAATCATAATGAGCATGAATGTTCCGCCGCGCGCCGCGCCGATCGTTGCGGTGGAGTGCATGGATGGCGCGATTGAGCCAGCGCGACGGGCCGTGCGCGCGCGCCGCATCGCCCAGCGCTTCGCCGTTGCGCATGAAAAGGTCGAACAGCGGAACCGGATCGGGCGACGCCCATTCGCCCTTCTCCCACGCGCGATACCAGCCGATCGAACCCGACAGGGCGAGCCGCGCCAGCGCCGCCCAGCTGTGCAGGTGAACAATCGCGGTCGGCCCCTTGCCGCGGCCGCCGAGCAATCGCGCGCTGCCGTCGGGCAAATGCCCCTCGATCGTTCCCGCGAGCAGCCCGGCGTCGATCCGGTCGAGCAGGCGATGGAACAGCGCTGATGGCGCGAGGGCGATCAGCCGCGCCATCACCCCGCCCGCGCGATAGGCGCGGTCGGCGCGGAGCAGTTCCTTGCCGCGGCGGGGGCTGACATGGGTGTTCACAAGCTCCTTCCTGCCCCAAAGGCGCGCGGCTGACAATTGCCTGAAACGCCTGCCATCGTGACGTCACGCACGCGCCCTCTATTGGGGGGCGCTCGCCGTATCGGGGGCGGTCAGCCGGACCTGGAAACGCTCCTCCGCCAACGGGTGCATGAAACGCTGGTCGCGCAGCACCAGCGCATCGCCATCGCGCTCGGCCACCGGCATCCGCGCCCAGAACAGGAAGGCGCGCGCATCGGGATCGCCCTTGACCCACATGGCGAGCCGCGGATCGTTCATTCCCGTCGGCGCGCCGGTCAGGTCGACGGCCCCGCCGACGCCGGGCGTGAACGTTGCCGTGCCATAACGGTCGGCGGTGCGCCAGAAAATGTCGCGCCGCCAGAAGGCGAGCGGCGGCGGGCTCGCGACGACGAGCGCGTCCGCCGTGCCGCCCGCGGCCAGCGCGCCCGACGCCATCCGCTCCGCCGCGCCGGTGATCAGCCCATTCGCGAAGATATAGGCCGAAACGGCCACGAAACCGATCCACGCCGGGCGCCACCAGCTCGCCGCGCCGCGCCGTTCACGCCGGAACGACAGCCAGAGCGAGACCGCCAGCGCGATCCAGATCCACAGGTCGATGATGAAGATGCTGTCACCATAGAACCATTGCGACGAGAAGGGTTCGAGCAGGCGGATGCCGTAATTGTTGAGCCAGTCGAGCGCCGGATGACTGAGACACCCGATGCAGGCAAGCGCGAGCAGCCAGCCGCGATGGACCGGAAGGCGATCGACCGGTCGATTGCCACGCCGTTCCTGCCAGCGGTCGAAGGCAATCATCAGCACCCAGAGGATGAGCGGCAGCACCAGCATGGCAACCGGCCCATGGGTGATCCCACGCCGAAAGCCCAGATGCTGCACCCCATCGAGCCAGAACAGGCAGGCCGCGTCGATGTCCGGCAGGTTCGCCGCCACAACCAGCGTCGGAATCGCCAGCCCTGTCTTCTTCTTGAGCCCCATCTGTCCCAGCAATGCGCCGACAAGGCTGTGTGTCAAATTATCCATAGGCCCCGTCGCTCGCTGCGCCATCCTCCGATCGACGGCCGCCCCCAACGGAGGACGACCGCCCGGATCATAGCTGCGTGCCGAGCAGCGACGGCGCGGTAATGGAGGAGACCACGGCGCCGATGATGAGGAACAGCACGACCGCAACGATCACAACAATGGCCGCGTAAGCCGCTGCCTTGTCCTGCGGCACCTTCATCAGCACGGGCAGGCCGAGATAGAGGATATAGAGGCCATAGAGCGCGAACAGCAGCCCGATCAGGCCGAGCATCGGGATCAGCCCGAAAACGCCGCCAACCCACGCCGCGGTGCCCGAATAGGCGGCAACCTTCAGCGCCTGGATCTGGTCCTTTTGACCGCCGAAACTGGGCGCCAACCCGTCGATGACGAGCGCCAGGACAAAGACGGTCGCCAGGGTCAGCCCATAAGACAGAATCGCGGAGGTCAGCGCGGCGCCGATTGGCGGATGCCAGGTCACGCCAAGCGCCGGGAACCCGATGAGCTGGCCGCCGATCAGCGAGGCGAACGGCCCGATCGCCGCCAGGACGACGACATAGGGGACATAGATCGACTTCGTCGTCGCCGGTTCGGCGGCGATCACCGGCCACGCTTCTTTGGGTTTGAGCAATATGTCCCTGGCGCGCCGGACGATGCCCGCGGCGGGGCCGGAACCATTGGGTGATAAATCAGCCATCATGCGTCTCCCCTGCTAGGATGCGGCCCGCAACCCGATCGGGACATGCAGAGGCCACGGGAATGTTTAGCCCCGATGACCAGCGCATCCGTAACCCCGATCACAACCGATTCGGCAAACCGCGGCACCCGGGAATGTAACGCACTTGAAACAGTCGTAAACCGCCATAGATTGAAGGCATGATGCCCGAATCCGCCCCCGAAACCCCGAACAGACCCGTGGCGCCGCTGGTCGGTCGCGCGCGCTTTGCCCCTGGCGACATCGTGCGCCACCGCATGTTCGACTTTCGCGGCGTCGTGTTCGACATTGACCCGGTCTTTGCGAACAGCGACGAATGGTATGAAGCGATCCCCGAGGAAATCCGACCGGCAAAGGAGCAGCCCTATTACCATCTGCTCGCCGAAAATGGCGATTCATCCTATATCGCCTATGTCAGCCAGCAGAATCTGGTCGCCGATGGCGACGGCGGCCCGATCGACCATCCGCAGATCGAAACGATGTTCGACGGGCTGGAGCAGGGCCGTTACCGCGTCCGCGCAATCCACCGTCACTAGATTTTAGACCCTGTTTCCGTGAGATTGAAGCGCGGGACGGAGCAGATTTTGCCGCGCGGCGAGGCGCGACGAGGGAGCGATGGTTATCCATCGTGACCGACGAGCAACGACGTCCTCGCGGCAAATCGGCCTGCCGCCGCAGGCGGTCGTCCCTTCAATCTCACGGAAACGGGGTCTAGCGACATTCGACCCCGGTAGAGAGCGCGGGAGCGCGGCGCATCAGGCCTTGAGCTTCCAGCCCGAGGCCAGCAGGCGATAGGTCACAAATCCCAACACGACATTGACCGCGACGAGCACCAGCGCCGCGGTCGGCACGGGATTGGCGATTGTCGCATCGACCGTTCCGATAAAGCCGTAACGAAAGCCCATGATCGCATAATAGACGGGGTTGGCGTGGGCGATCCCCTGAAACCAGGGCGCGAGCAGGTCCACCGAGTAGAAAGTGCCCGACAACAGCGCCAGCGGGGTCACGACGAAATTGGTCACCGCCGCGGCATGATCGAACTTTTCGGCCCAGACCGACGTGATGAGTCCGAGGAAACCCAGCATCATCGCCCCCAGTATGCCAAAGACCGCGACCGCCCACAGATGATCGGCTCCGACATCGACGCCGGGCCAGAACAGCATCGCGATCCAGAGTACGAAACCGACGAGGATCGCGCGCGTGATCGCGGCGCCGACCAGCGCGATAACCAGCTCGCCGACCGCGAGCGGCGGCATCAGATAGTCGACGATCGTTCCCTGGATCTTGCCCACGAGCAGCGAAAAGCTGGAATTGGCGAAGCTGTTCTGCAGCATCGCCATCATGATGAGCCCGGGCGCGATGAAATCGGCGAAGGGGACGCCGATGACGGTGCGCCCGGCCCCGCCAAGCGCCACGGTAAAAATGACAAGGAAAAGGAGCGTCGTGATCGCGGGCGCCCAGATTGTTTGCAGCTGGACCTTGAAAAAGCGCCGCACCTCCTTGACATATAGCGCCCGCATGGCCGGCACGTTGAGCGCGCGGATGTGCGGGACGCCGGGTTCGGCAAAAGCCGGACCTGAGCGGATATTTGCTGAGTCGGGGTTCGAATTTTGGGGCTGGCCGTTCATGGCGTTCTCGCCTATCGCCTCCCCGATCTTACCGCAAGCTGGGCCGTCGCGACCTCGATCCCGAAAGGATCGCAATACGGACGCTGTGGCCCGCGGCGGGCAATGATGAGGAATGAATATGTCGTGGACCGATGAGCGCATCGAACAGTTGCGCAGCATGTGGGAAAAGGGCCTGACCGCCAGTCAGATCGCCGACGAACTCGGCGGCGTCAGCCGCAATGCCGTCATCGGCAAGGCGCACCGACTGGGGCTGAAATCGCGTCCCTCGCCCGTCAAGGCGACCGAAAAGGCCGCAAAGCCCGCCAAGCCTGCGGCGCCCGCCGCACCGAAGCCCGCACCCGCCGCTGCCACGGTGCGTCCGGCCGCCCCTGCCGCGCCGCGTCCGGCGCCGGTTTCCGCACGCCCCGAACCCAGGCCTGCGGCCGAAGCCCCGCGCGAAACGAGCAGCGACGTCGCGCCGAAACCCGATGCGCCGCGCATCGTCTCGATCGGCCCCGGCGGCTTTATCCGTCAAGGCCCCGGCGACCAGCAGGCGCCGATCCCGCCCGCGCCGCCGCGTCGGCTGGTGCCCGCCAAGCCGAGTCCGGAAATTGCCGACAAGACGAGCCTGCTCGACCTCAACGATCGCATCTGTCGCTGGCCGATGGGGCATCCGGGCGAGCCTGACTTCCATTTCTGTGGTGAGGCGGTGAACCCCGGCTTCCCCTATTGCGTCGAGCATTGCGGCCGCGCCTATCAGGCACAGCTGCCGCGCGGCACGCGGCGTCCGCCCCCACCCCCGCCCTTTGGCGGTCCGCGAGTTCGTTAAGCGCGCCCGGTGAGGCCGTTCGGCCAGGATTTTGAGTTCGCGCGCGCGCTCGGCCTGCAAATGGTCGCGCGCGGCGGCGGATGCTGCACAATGGCGATCGACATCGAGCGTGAGCGGCATTTCAATCCGCAAGGTGTCGCGCACGGCGGCGTCGCCTATTCGCTCGCCGACACCGCGATGGGCGGGGCGCTGTTCAGCACGCTCGACGAGGGGCTCTGGTGCGCGACGCTGGAGATCAAGTTCAACTATCACGTCGGTGTGCGCGAAGGCCGCCTGATTTGCGAGGCCAGCGTGCTCCACAAGGGCAAGCGCGTGGCCAATATCGACGCCCGTTTGTTCCAGCACGACCGGCTCGTCGCGAGCGCCAACGGCAATTTCGCCATTTTCCCGGCGCCGAAGAATTAGCCCAACCTCTTTGACCCGTCATCCCGGCGAAGGCCGGGACGACGACCTGGGGCCGATCGACATTCAGCTCTGGCGGTCTGCAAATGGCGGCCTTCCGCGCTTCCGCTGCTCACGTGCAAAAGCACGCTGCGCTCCGGATCACGGAAAACCAGCATTTTTGACTCGCCAGCTTCTGAATGTCGATCGGTCCGAGGTCTTTGGTCCCGGTGTTTGATGGTGCGGGTTTGAGGTAAATCGTTCGGGTTCATTTGCCCAGCATTTGCAGATGTATTCGTAGGGAGTGAGGCCGCGGAGCGTCTTGAGGCGCCGGCCGTAGTTATAGGCATCGATGAAGTCGTGGAGGTGCGCAGTCAGTTGGGCATGGCTGTCATAATGGTATCGTTTGACGGTCGCTTCCTTGATCGTCCGGTTCATCCTTTCGACCCCCGCCTTCGCGGGGGCAGGCTCTGGCCGTTGGTCCAGGGATGCTTCACTTTGGTCAGCCGGTGCTCGATGCCATGCTCGTCGCAAACGCGATCGAAGATGTGGTGGAAGGCATATTTGTGGTGCGCCATGTTGGTGAACTGGATGCCGTTGTCGGTCAGCACGGTGTGGATCGCATAGGGGACCGCTTCGATCAGGTTCCGCAGGAACTGGGCAGCAATCATCTTGTCGGCTTGCTGCTGCAGCTCGACGAAGGCGAACTTGCTCGTCCGGTCGATCGCCACGAACAGGCGCAGCTGATCTTCCCCCGGTTGCGCGGACACCAGGGTTAGCCCGTCATGCGTTGCTCGGCCTGTTCGGGGGTGAGATACCCGAGGGCCGAGTGCATGCGGTTCCGATTATAATAGCCTTCGATATA
>Ga0164290_1000982_pt1 | contig 61166 bp, 54 predicted proteins | sample Micstemetagenome_FD_108782 | JGI IMG/M metagenome (GOLD analysis project Ga0164290, IMG submission 108782) | Contaminated culture microbial community from soil near Moab, Utah, USA - Microcoleus steenstrupii SON62 (Illumina Assembly) | ecosystem: Environmental > Terrestrial > Soil > Soil crust...
CGACCCCGGCTCGGCGAACCTGCTGGCCGAGCGGGGCCCCTATTTCGCCCCACTCGACCTCGCGGTGAAGGACGGCCGGTGGTGGGTCACGGTCTTCGGCGGCGTGGTGGCCAAGAACGAACTCAGCAGCATCGTCTTCAAGGCCAGTCCCGATGTCGGTGCCTCCTACATCGCCGGCGCCTCGCTGGGGCGCGAGTTCGGCGCGGTGTCGGACGCGCTCCGCCTGGAATGGATGGCGACGGCCGCCGCCGTCTTCGGCACCTCGGATTATGTCGACCTGCGCTTCGAGGTGGGCGCGCGCTGGATCCGCTTTCCCTGGAACGACGTGCTCTTCACCACGGTGGGCGCCTTCGTCGGCCCGTCCTATCTGACCGGGCGCTCGGTCTACGAGGACGAGGAAGGAGAGTTCTCGCGGGTGAAGAACGGGCTCAGCATCGAATTCACCTTCGCCCATCCCGAACGGCCGGGCACCGCGCTCGTCGCCCGGCTGCATCATCGTTCCACCATCTTCGGCCTGATCCCCGACGCGGGAACCCCATCCGATTTCCTGACGCTCGGTGTAAAGAAGAGGTTCTGAACCGCCGGCCGCGGCGGGACGGGGGAGGAAATCATGAGCACATCGCCGACGCTGGCGCATTCCGGCAATACGGTGAAGCCCGACGCGCCCTGGCTCGCCCAGCTCACCGAGGCGGCACTGGAACCGGAGCTGCCGATCGTCGATCCGCACCATCACCTGTGGGACCGTCCCGGCTACACCTACCTCCTGCCGGAGCTTCTGGCCGATACCGCCTCGGGCCACAACGTGACGGCCACCGTCTTCATCGACTGCGTGGCGATGTACCGGACCGCCGGGCCGCCCGAGATGGCCCCGGTGGGAGAGACCGAATTCGCCAATGCCATCGCGACGGCCAGCGCGAACGGTGCCTATGGCCCGATGCGCGCCTGCGCCGGTATCGTCAGCTTCGCCGATCTCACGCTCGGCGCCCGGGTGGCGCCGGTGCTGGAAGCCCATATCGCCGCCGGACAGGGCCGCTTTCGTGGTATCCGCCACGCCGCGGGCTGGGACGCCTCGGACGCGGTCTGGAACAGCCACACCCGCCCGCCGCAGGGCCTCTTCCGCGACGGCCGCTTTCGCGAGGGCTTCGCCTGCCTCGTCCCTCTCGGCCTCTCCTTCGAGGCCTGGCTCTACCACCCTCAACTCGCGGATGTGATCGACCTCGCGCGCGCCTTCCCCGGCACCTCGATCATCCTCAACCATGCCGGCGGGCCGATCGGCATCGGTCCCTATGCGGGCCGGACGGAGGAAACCTTCGCTCGCTGGAAGGCCGACATCCAGGAACTGGCGCGCTGCCCCAACGTCTCGGTGAAACTGGGCGGCCTCGCCATGAAGATGGGCGTCTTCGACTTCCACGCCCGCCCCCTGCCGCCGGGCTCGGCGGCGCTCGCGGCAGCGCTCCGGCCCTGGATCGAGACCTGCATCGAGGCCTTCGGGCCGGACCGGTCGATGTTCGAAAGCAACTTCCCCGTCGACAAGGTGAGCTGCTCCTACGCCGTCCTCTGGAACGCCTTCAAGCGGATCGCCGCGGGCTGCTCGCCGGCCGAGAAGGCGGCACTTTTCAGCGGCACCGCCAGGCGCGTCTACCGGCTGGGCTGATGCGTCAATGCGCGGCGGCGGGCATGCCGACGCCCGGCGTCCCGCCGGTGAAGCGGGTCAGCACCTGCCCGGGCGGAGTCGTCTGCACATAGCCGGTACCGTCGAAGACGCGTACGCCGTTGACCCAGGTGCCGCGCAGGCCCGGGGCACGGCGGATCAGGCGGGACGAATTGGCCGGCAGGTCGGCGATGCGCTCGGTCGGGCCGATGGCGATGCTGGCCGGGTCGAACAGGATCATGTCGGCGAAGGCGCCTTCGACGAGGCGGCCGCGATCGGGGATGCCGTAGATGTCGGCGAGGTCGCTGGAGAGCTTGCGGATCGCCTGCGGCAGGGTGAACAAGCGGCGCTCGCGCACCCAATGTCCCAGGAAATGCATGCCGAAGCCGGCATCGCAGAAGAAGGTGTGGTGCGCGCCGGCATCCGACAGGCTCACCAGGACGCCCTCGTCGCGCAGGAGTTCGGCCACCGCGTCCTCCTCCACGTTCAGGAGCTTCGCCGTGTACACGGTGTCCAGATCCTCGGCCAGGCCGAGGTCGAGGAAGCTGTCCACCGGGTCCTTGCCCTCGCTCACCGCGATCGCGGCGATGCTGCGGCCCTGCAGTTCGGCGCGGGCCGAGGTGGTGACCTCCACACGGTCCCAATGACCGTTGAAGATGCGCGTCCCCTTTGGGCTTTTCAGGTCCTCGCGCATGCGCCGACGGAAGCCGGGATCGGCGAGGACGGCGGCGACGGCCGCCTTGTCCTGGCTCTTCGGCCAGCCCTCGATGGTCAGCATCGGATAGGCGGCGGTCAGGGTGAAATCCATGCTGAGCGGCTGGCAGGATCCTTGCGCATAGACCGGGTTGCCGCGTTGGCGGGCCGCGGCGCATTGGGCGACGATGTCGAAGGCGCGCCGGGGCTGGTTCGAATAGTGCAGCAGCGGCGCGTAGATCACCGGCCGGCCGCTGATCTCGGCCAGCTCCTCCAGGAAGGCGATGGAAGTGCCGTTACCGCAGGTCGCCATCATGGAGCCGTGGCCGAAATCCGCGATCACTCCGGCGAAGGCGCGGAATTCCTCGGGGGTGGCGAGGCGCGAGGGGACCGGAATCCCGTTCCAGCCGTTGTGGTTCTCGAAGGTGGAGGAACCGAGGCCGAAGGCGCCGGCCTGCATGCACTGGCGGAACAGCGCGACCATGTCGGCCAGTTCCACCGGCGTGGCGGCACGTTCGGAGCCGGCATCCTTCATCACGCAGGAGCGGATGGCGGAATGCGAGGCATAGGCGGCGACGTTGGGATAGACGCCCTTGCGCCGCAGGAGGTCGAGATATTCGGCGAAGCTCTCGAAGCTCCAGTCGATGCCGGCTTCCAGGCAGTCGATCGACATCGCCTCCACCACCGACAGATTGCGCGCGATGGTACCGCGCACGTCGGGGCTGGCGGGTGCGATGCCGAAGCCGCAATTGCCGATGACGACCGTGGTGACGCCGAGCGCGGGCGAGGGCGAGGCCGTGGGGTCCCAGGTGAGCTGGGCGTCGTAGTGGGTGTGGACGTCGATCACGCCCGGGGCCAGCACGAGTCCCCCCGCATCGACCTCCGCCGCCGCCGGGCCGGTGATCGTGCCGATGGCGGCGATGCGGCCGTCCTTCACCGCGACATCCGCCCGCCGCAGGGGATTGCCCAGGCCGTCGGCCACGTCGGCATTGCGGATGATCAGGTCATGCATCGCCGGCCTCCCTCGAGTGCACGGGCTCTCGCATGGCCCGGTTCGGCGCGAGGTTAGGGGTGGCCTGCGCCGATGCCAAGCGGCCGCAGCAGCGCCGCCAGCGACGTCTCTCCCGTCCACGGCACGGCCCGGCAGCCGGCCGCCCGAGCGCCCTCCAGGTTCTCGGGCGTGTCGTCGATCAGGAGAAGCTCGCCCGGCGGACGGCCGAGCCGACCGGCGACAGCGAGGAAGAAGGCCGGGTCAGGTTTCCGGCAGCCGAGTGCTGCCGAGTAGTGCATGCCGTCGACATGCGGAGCGAGGCCGAGTGTGCGCATCAGAAAATCCGCCCGCAGGTGCTCCTGGTTGGTCGCCAGATGGATCTCGCGGCCGGCGGCGCGCTCCGCCGCCAGCTCATCGAGCAGGGCCCGGTCGAGGCGGGAGTCCTGTTCGAACCAGTAGGCGATAAGCCCTTCGGCTGTCAGATGCGGCGCGATCTCCCGCAAGGCCTCGGACAGGCGATCGATGAGGCCGGCGCGTCCCAGCACGATCTCTTCCCAGTGGCGGGCGAAGAACGCGGCATGGAGGTCGGCGTGCCGGAGACCGAGGTCGGCCTCGAGGCCGCTCGCCCAAGGTTTGCCGTCCGCGGGCCGCCCGCGCACCAGCACGCCGTCGACATCGACGAGGAGGGCTTCGACCACGCGTTTGCCCCCTATGCCTTCAGCAGTTCGACGGGCAGCTGCTCCAGGGCGCGCATGGTGTTGTTCAGTTTCCGCCGGGGCGCGCCCGCCAGCCTGATCTCCGCCACCCGAGGAACGAGGGCCTCCAGGACGACTTCCGCCTCCAGCCGGGCGATCATCTGGCCGACACAGAGGTGGATGCCGGTGCCGAAGGCGAGGTGGCCACGGGTATCGCGGGTGATGTCGAAGGTGTCGGGATCGGTCCATTTCCGCGGATCGCGATTGGCCGACGCCATGAAGACCAGCACCTTGGCATCGGCCGGAACGGGATGGCCCGCGATCTCGGTGTCGACCGCGGCGGTGCGGAAGAAAGCCTGCACCGGCGACTCCCAGCGCAGCGCTTCTTCGAATGCGGCTTTCGCGAGCGACCGATCGGCCCGCAGCCTCGCCCATTGCAGGGGGTGTTGGGCAAAGCCCAGAACGAGGTTGCCGAGACCGCTCACCGTCGTGTCGATTCCCGCGGTCAGGAAAGGGCGGACCAGGAAGGGTGCCTCCTCCTCCGTCAACTCGCCGCGATCGACGGCGGCGTAGATCATGGCGGCGAGGCCGCCGGGCCGGACGGCGTCGCGCCGGCAGTTGGCCATCACCCAGTCGAGAGCCTTCCGGCCCGGCTCGCGACTCTGCCGAAGGAGGTCGTTCTCGGGTCCGAAGGCATTGAAGACCAATGTACTCCAGGCCAGGAGATGTTCGCGCCCCTCGGCAGCGATCCCGACGGCGTCGGGAAAAACCTTGAGCGGGTAGGCCTCGGCCAGATCGGCGATGGCATCGATGCGCCGGCGCGCGAGCAGATCCTCGGTCAGCCTGCGGGCCTCGGCGGCGAAATCCTCGCGCAGGCGTCTTGCCACCGGCAGCGACATGGCGCGGCCCAGCACCAGCCGGCCGCGGGTATGCTCCGGTGGGTCGATCTGCAGCGTCAGGCCGCGCGCCAGCACATGGCCGGGTTCGCTTCGCAGATCCTTCAGGCCGACACCCGCTCCGGAGATGAAGGTCCGGTGGTCGGCCAACGTGGCGCGGACCTCCTCGTAGCGGGCGACCGCATAGATGCCGTAGCGCGGTAGCCAGACCACGGGACCGGCGTCTCGCAGCGTTGCGTGATGCGGATAGGGATCGGCCAGGAAGCCGTTCGAGAAGGGATCGATGTCGAGATTCGGGATCGAGGGATGCGGAGCGGGCAGGGACATGGCGCTTTCGTTCCCCGGGCGGCTTGATGCCGTCAGTCGAGTGCCGGGATGATATCGTCCTCCAGCAGGCGGTGCAGGTCGTGCACATGCCCGTCATAGCCGGAGGCGGGGCCGGCGGCCGACGTCATCACCACGGTCAGGGCATGGGCCGGCACGACGTAGAGCATCTGCCCCCCACGGCCCCAGGCGTAGTACACGTTCGTTTGCGCCATTTCGGTGGCGAACCAGCCGTAGCCGTAGCCATGACCCGTGAAGCGCGACGCGGTACGCGGTGTCCAGGAGGCGAGTACCCAGGCTTCGGGCAGCACCTCGCGGCCATCGATCCGCCCGCCCTCGCGGTACATCTCGCCGAAGCGCAGCAACGCGCGGGGCGACAGGGCCATGTTGTTGCCGCCCATGAAGATGCCCTGGGGGTCGCGCTCCCAGGCCGGGATGGCGATGTCGAGCGGCTCGCCCAGCCATTCCCGCGCCAAGGCCAAGGTGCTCCGGCCGGATGCACGGCTCAGGATGGCGGAAAGCAGGTGGGTGCTGCCGGTCGAGTAGAGCATCGACCCGCCCGGCTCCTCCACGAAGGGGCGCGACAGGGCGAAGGTGACCCAGTTTCCGCTCGAAACCCAACGTCCGTAGTTCGCTCCCGACGTGCGCTCGAGCCCTGCTTGCATCGAGAGGAGATGGCCTATTGTGATCTGCCCGAGGCGGGGATCCGCATCGGCCGGGATGTTCCCCGCCAGCAGCGGCCGGATCGGTGTGTCCACCCCCGCGATCACGCCCTCGGCGATGGCCCGGCCGACCAGGGCGGAGATGACTGCCTTCGACACCGACTTGATGTTGACGGGCTGATCCAGGCCCGGGCCGCGGAAGGCGCGTTCGGCCAGGATGCGGCCCTCTCTCGCCACGATCAGGGCGTTCAGCCTGGGAAGCGCCCGTGCCCTTTCGACTGCGCGTTCCAGATCGCCGGCCTCAGAGGAGAGCGCCAGCCGAGGGGAAAGGAGGATGATGAGGGCGAGAATGAGGTGACGGATCATGCAGCCCCGGATTATGCCCAAACGCTTAGCCCTGCCGCAGCGCCCGATCGACACGTTTACGTGACCCGGAACCGGCGCTTCGGCTAGGCTGACGCCTTTCGAGCGACCAATTGGGGAGGTTCGCTTTTCCCGGATGAGCGACAGCGACGGCGGGCGGCCGAGCGCCGATCCGAGGCGGATCGAGTGGCGGTACTATGCGGCAATGACGATGCCGCTCGGGATCGATGTGCTGGTAAGCGCGATCTATACCGGCATATTCGGCCTGCCGGGCCTGTTCTTCTTCAATCTGGCGCTCGCGGCATTCGTGCTGGGCTTCCTGATGCAGGGGTTCGCGCGCTACCTCTTCGCCCCGGTGCGCCGCTTCCTCGCGACCGGTACCGATTTCGCCGGGATCGAACGCACCTTGACCCAGCTGCCGATCCGTTCGGCCACGGTCGCGGTATGGCTCTACTTCCCGATCCTGGTATTCCGCATCATCGTGCCCCTCGCCTTCGATTTCTCCATTTCCGGGGCACCTCGGCCGACCTGGACGGACGCGATCCTGACCGTCCTGGTTCAGACCCTGTTCATCTTCGTTTTCGTCTACTTCCTGATCAGCGGTTATCTGGAGCGGCTCTGCCATCTCCTCTTCCTCCGCCACGGGGTCAACCTCGGCCTCTTCTTCGGGCGCTTCGGCCTCAAGATCGCGGTTGCACTGATCTTCACCGCGGTCGCGCCATTGCTGCTGGTTGCCGGCGAGATATTTTCCTATGAGGGCGAGCGGCTGGCGCAGGAGGTGGCGATCGACCTTACGGCATCCGCCTTGGTCCTGCCGGCGACGTTGTTCTGGGTGTCGCGATCGCTGACCCGTCCGATCGCCCGCCTGGACGCCGGGATGAGGCTGGTGGCGGCGGGCGACCTGTCGGTGCGTCTGCCGGTTACGTCGAACGAGGAGATCGGCGAACTCACCTCGCGCTTCAATGCCATGGTCGAGGGCCTGCGCGAGCGCCAGCATATCCGCGAGACCTTCGGCAAATACGTGAGCGAGACCGTTGCCTCGGCCCTGCTGGCTCAATCGGTCGACGGGCGGCTGATCGGCGAGACGCGCGAGGCGAGCGTGATGTTCACCGACATCGAAGGGTTTACGACGTTGTCCGAACGGCTACCGCCGGATCTGCTGATCGCCGTGCTCAACGAATACCTGGAGGTGGTGGTCGCTCCGATCGAGCGCCACGGTGGCGTGGTCAACGGATTCATCGGTGATGGCCTGTTCGCCAGCTTCAACATGCCCCTGGCGAACGCGGATCATGCCGCTTGCGCGGTGGCGGCGGCGGTGGAGATCCAGCGGGCACTGGCCGGGCGCCGCTTCTCCGGCGACGTCACTCTCGCCACCCGGATTGGAATCAACAGCGGCACGGTGATCGGGGGCACGATCGGCGCCGGGGCGCGTCTCAGCTACACGCTCCTCGGCGACGCGGTGAATACGGCGTCGCGGCTGCAGGAGATGAACAAGCTGCATGGCACCAGCATTCTCATAACCGAGGCTACACGCCGATCGGCCGGCAGCGGATACCGCTGCCGGCCGATCGGCGAAGTGCCGGTCCGTGGGCGGACCGAGACGCTGCTGATACACACCCTCGATGAGGCAGAGCCGATCTGATCAGGCTGCGGCAGCGTTTCGCATGGCGGTGGAGTAGCGCGGACAGACTTCGCGAGCGAAGCGGGTCATCATCTGCTGGCGCAGTTCAAGCGGCGTCCCCGGCGTGGCGCAGGAGACCATGAAATAGTTGAAGCCGAGCGCCACCAGCGCATCGATGCGCCGGCAGATGGTCTCCACACTGCCGACGAGATTGGAATCCATGAAGGGGCCGAGCTCGTCGGGATCGGTCATCTTCTTCAGATTGGCGAACATGCGGGTGAAGTCCGCATATTCTGGAATCCCGGCCCAGGGATTGGCATCCGCCTCGTAATGCGTGCATTGCAGTTCGAAATAGGGCGGATAGTGCCGTCGTCCGAGGGTCCGTGCCTCCTCGTCGGTATCGGCGATGAAGAGCTTGACGGAGATCGGCAGGATCGCGCCTTCGGCCCGCGCACCCGCCTTGGCCCGCCAGCGCTCGAGAATCTTGGCGAGCAAGCCGTCGGGGAAAGTCGCCAGGCAGATGGGCGGCACGCCCAGTTCCCCCATCATCTCCGCGCTGGCCGGGCTTCCGATCGCGCCATAGAATCGGACCGGCTTGTCCACCGGTTCCGGGCGTATGCGGATCGGCTGGTCAATCTTCCAGAAGCGGCCGTCATGCGTGAAGGCTTCTCCCGCCAGTCCCTTCTCCACGATGCCGTAGCATTCCGCGAAGCGGGCTCGGGCCTCGTTCATGTCGACGTTGTAGGCATCGTATTCCATCTTGGCGGTGCCGCGACCGATGCCGAGGTGCAACGTCCCCCGGGTCATCGAGTTCAGCATGGCGATCTCTTCGGCCAACCGAAGCGGGTGGTACCAGGGCAGAACCAACACCGAGGTGCCGAGAGACAGGTCCGGGAACGCGGCGGCGATATGCGCCATGAACAGGAGCGGACTGGGCGTGGGGTAGTAGTCGCTGAAATGGTGCTCGAGCAGCCATGCGGCGTCGAAGCCCAGCTTGTGGCCGAGTGCACAATCCTCCATTACCTCCCGATACAGCGTCTTGTCGGATTTGCGGACCTCGCTGGCGGGGGCGGCCTGAAAGCCGAACGCAACATCGCCCATCGATTCAAGGTCTCCTCTGCTTCCCTGGCGCGAGCCTAGAAGCAAGCGGGCCGTCCGTCATCAGCCTGAGGCGGGGACGTGCCGCGGGGTTGAGCCGTAGCCGAAGCGCAGCGCGGACCGGCCACGGAATCTAGCCGGGGCGCTTCTCGGCCAGGATGACGCCGAGTTTCTCCAATTCAGCCAGCCGGCGTTCGCCGATGCCGGCATGGCGGAACAGGATTTCGGCATTGTGCTCACCCATGAAGGGCGCACGGCCGACCTCCTCCTGAACCTCCTCCGGGAAGCGCAACGGACTGGCCGGCACCTGGAAGCGGCCGATCACGGGGTCTTCCACGTCCAGCACCGTGCGCCGCTCGATGAGATGGGGATGCGCCATGGCCTCTTCCACGGAGAGCACGGGGGCTACCGGCACCCGGGCCGCTTCCAGCGCGGCCAATGCGGCGTCGCGGTTCTCGAACGTGTCGAGCCACGCCTGCACGATGCCGGCCAGGATCTCCCGGTGCGCCACTCTGTCTGCGGGCGCGGCAAATCGGGGATCGGTGGCGAGATCGGGACGCCGCATCGCTTCCAGCAGGCGCAGCCACATGGGTGCCAGCACCACCAGGAAGATCGGGCCCGTCCTGGTGGCGAAAATGCCGAGGGGCGCCACGGCGCCGTGCTGGCTGCCGGTTCGGGTGGGCGACCAGGCGCCCAGGCTTGCCAACTGCACATTGAGTTCGTGGCAGTGGAAATAGAAGTCGAGGAGGGAGATGTCGATGTAGCGACCCTTGCCGTCGCGCTCGCGCCGGAAGAGTGCCGCGTTGATCGCGGAGAGCGCGGTGATGCCGGTGCCGACGTCGCCGGGCGCGAGGCCGATCAGGGCCGGCGGCTTGTCCGGGTCTCCCACCATGCTGGTGACCCCGGAAAGGGCCTGGGCGACGTAGTCGAAGCCCGGCAGGTCGCGCAGCGGCCCGGCCTGGCCGAAGGCCGAGATCGAACACATGATGAGCCTGGGATTGATCGACTTCACAACCTCCCAGCCGAATCCCATGCGAGCAATGGCGCCGGGTGAGAAATTCTCCACCATCACGTCGCTGGTCTCGATCAAGGCCCGGATCAACGGCGCCGCCTCGGGCTTCCTGATGTCGAGGCACAGGCTCTGCTTGCCCCGATTGTGCTGGCAGAAATAGGCGCTGCGCCCGTCCCGGAAGGCAGGCAGCGTGCGGGAATGATCGCCATTCGGCGCCAATTCCACCTTGATAACCTCGGCGCCGAGTTCCGCCATCATGCGGGTACAGACGGGGCCGGCGACCATCTGCGTGAAGTCGAGCACGCGGATGTCGTCGAGCAGGCCGGTCATGGGGCGAGCGTTTCCTTCTTGTTGCTGCAGACAGGCTGACCCATCCGCCGCATGATGCCAAGGTCTGCGCGGCGCCGAGGGAACCCTGGCACCGGGCTGGCCTGCGGGGGCAAGGCACGCAGCCGGCGGATGCCGATGTCGGGAGATCGCCGCAAGCGTTCTTTGCCCTGCGTGGAGAGCGCAGTCAGGTCACACCTTGCGGGGTATCAGCACCCAGTAGTCGAAGTCGAGAACGACCTCTTCAGGATACTTGCCGGCCGCATCGGGCCCGGGGAAGTCGGAACACAACCGGTCCTTCGTCGCGATGGTCCGCAGCCGGAGCGCCCCGTGCCTGTCGGAGAGGACGGCCGTCTCCAGCACCTCCGACCACGCATGGATGGTGGTGCCGGCGAAAACCGGATTGACGTGACGCCCGCCATTGATCGCCAGCACCTTGTGGGCGGACGCGAGCCCATTGAAGGAGAGGCTGCGGGCGAGGCTGATGACGTGCCCGCCGTAAACCAGGCGGCGGCCGAAGCGGCCCTTGCCTTCGATGAACTGATTGAAATGCACCTTTGCGGTGTTCTGGTAGAGGCGCGTGGCGAGCATATGCTCGGCTTCCTCCACGGTCATGCCATCGACGTGGTCGATTCGCTCGCCGACGGCATAGTCCTCGAACCGCCAGGGGGAGCCCGACAACACGTCGTCCTGCGCAGCGAGGTCAAGCCCTTCCGGCACGCGCAGCTGCTCGGGCGCGACGCGAGCCGCCAGCGCTGGTACCTCGTCGCCTGGCGCGGGGGCGGTGGCATCGCGCTTGCGCACCATCACCCAACGGACATACTCGAGTACCGGTTCGTCCAGCTGGTTCACGCCACGGGTGCGCACATAGACGATCCCGGTCTGCTTGTTGGAATTTTCCTTCAGACCGATGACCGTCGATGTGGCGCTGAGGCTGTCTCCGGGAAATACGAGGCCGAGGAAGCGGCCTTCGGCATAGCCGAGATTGGCGACCGCGTTCAGCGAAACGTCCGGCACTGTCTTGCCGAAGACGATGTGGAACACCAGGAGTTCGTCGACCGGCGCTTGGTCGAGGCCGACGGCCTGTGCGAAGCTGTCAGCCGACTGGAGCGCGAAGCGACCTCCATAGAGGCCCGTATAGAGCGCCACATCGCCCTCCGCGAGGGTGCGCGGGGTGGCGTGACGGATCTCCTGGCCGATCCGGAAATCCTCGAAATAGTTGCCGCTGGCCGCCTTGCTCATGCCGCTCACTGGTTCTGCGCAGACGCGATTGCTTCGGCCAGGGCGACCGTGTGCAGGGCCATTTCCACGTGCAGGTTCTCGATCAGCTTGCCATCGACCAGGACCACGCCCTTGCCCTCGGCCTCGGCCGCCCTGAAGGCGACGACGATTTTTCGCGCCTGTGCGACCTCGGCCTCGCTCGGCGCGAAGACTGCGTTGCAGGGCTCCACCTGCTTGGGATGGATCAGCGTCTTGCCGTCGAAGCCGAGTTCCAGCCCCTGTTCGCAATGCCTGACGAAGCCGGCCTCGTCGTCGAGATCGAGATGCACCCCGTCCAGGATCGCGAGCCCATAGGCGCGGGCCACCAGGAGGCAGTGCTGCAGGGCGGGCAGCATCGGCTGGCGGTCTGCCGTGTGCCGGGCCCGCAGGTCCTTGGTCAGGTCGGAAGTCCCCATCACGAGACAGCCGACCCTCTGCGAAGCGGCCGCCACTTCCTCGGTGCGCAGGATGCCCCGCGGGGTTTCCATCATGCACCACAAGGTCGTCGAGGCGGGGGCGCCGGCTTTGTCCATCAGCGCGAGCGCCTGCTTTACCTGTTCGGCGCTCTCGACCTTCGGGAGAAGGATCGCGTCGGGTCGGACGGTGGCGGCCGCCGCGATGTCGTCGGCGCCCCAGGGCGTGTCGAGGCCGTTGGCGCGGATGATGATCTCCCGGTGCCCATAGCCGCCACCCTTGACCGCCGCGATCACCTGGGCACGAGCCGTCACCTTGGCATCCGGCGCAACCGCGTCTTCCAGATCAAGGATCACGCCGTCGGCAGGAAGGGTCTTCGCCTTCTCCATCGCGCGTGCATTGGCGCCCGGCATATAGAGCACGCTGCGCCGCGGCCTGACCTTAGCCGTCATCGTTTCATCCTCATGACACTCGCTGGAAAGGATGCCGGGACCCTATCGACCGGGCGTGCGCACGACAAGCATGGACGCCGGCCCGGGTCTGATAGGATCCCCGGCGATTCAGTGGGGAAGATATCCGATGAGCGTGGAAGTTCCGAGTGATCTGAAGTTCGGTATCGGCCAGCCTGTGCGGCGGCAGGAAGACCCGGTCCTGGTTCAGGGTAGGGGGCGCTACACCGACGATATCAATGTTCCCGGCCAGGCCCACGCCATGATGGTGAGGAGCCGCCATGCGCATGGCGTCATTCGCGGCATCGAGGCCGGCACCGCTCTCGGCCTGCCGGGGGTGCTGGCCGTCTACACGGCCAAGGACCTCGAGGCCTATGGCCGGATGATTTCGGCCATTCCGCTGAACCACCGCGACGGTACACCGATGAATCGCATCGGCCGGCCAGGCCTGCCCGCCGACAAGGTGCGCTATGTGGGTGACCCGGTCGCCGTGGTGGTGGCCGAGACGGCGGCGCAGGCGAAGGACGGGGCCGAGGCGGTACTGGTCGATATCGACCCCTTGCCCGCACTGGTGGATGCGGAGGCAGCGCTCGAGCCCGGCGCGGCGCAGATCTACGACGAAGCGCCGGGCAATCTGGTGCTGGACTACCACTACGGCGATTCGGAAAAGGTGGCGGCGGCTTTTGCTGCCGCCGCGCATGTGACGCGCCTGTCGCTCGACAACAATCGCGTCGTCGTCTGCGCCCTCGAGCCGCGTTCGGCCATCGCCAGCTACGAGCCCGGCAGCGAGAAGTGGACGCTCCAGCTTGGCACCCAGGGGGTGTTCGGCATGCGCGAACAGATCGCGAAGAACGTGCTCAAGGTGCCTTCGGAGAAAGTCCGCATACTCACAGCCAATGTCGGCGGTTCCTTCGGGATGAAGGGTTTTCCCTATCCGGAATACGTCGGCCTCTTCCATGCCGCCAGGGTGCTGGGCCGGCCGGTGAAATGGACCGATGAGCGATCGGAGAGCTTCCTTTCCGACCATCACGGCCGGGGCACGCGGAATACGGTGGAAGCCGCCTTCAACGAGGACGGCGATATCCTGGCATTGCGCCTCACAGGTTTCGCTACGCCGGGTGCCTATCTCACCTCGGTTGCGCCCTTGAGCGGTACGCGCGGCCTTATGACCAACATCGTCGGTGTCTACAAGACACCTCTGATCGAGGCTTCGATCAAGGTTGCCTATACCAATACCTCTCCCCTCGGGCCCTATCGAGGAGCGGGCCGGCCGGAAGCGAACTATTTCATCGAGCGGCTGCTGGAAACCGCCGCCGCGGAGATGAAGATGGACCCGATCGATCTGCGTCGGCGAAACCACATTCCGACCGGCGCCATCCCCTACGCGACTCCGGCGGGGACGAAATACGACAGCGGCGAGTTCACAGCGATCCTGGATCAGGCGCTGGCGGCAGCCGACTGGGAGGGTTTTCCGGTGAGAGCGGCGGAGAGCGCTTCGCGGGGTAGGTTGCGCGGCCGCGGCATAGGGCATTACCTGGAGGTTACGGCCCCTCCGACGCGCGAGATGGGCGGCATCCGCTTCGAGGCGGACGGCAGCGTCAGCATCATTACCGGCACGCTCGACTACGGTCAGGGCCATTGGTCGCCCTTCGCGCAGGTGCTGCACCAGACTTTGGGCATTCCCTTCGAGAAGGTTCGTCTGCTGCAGGGAGACAGCGACGATTTGATCGCCGGCGGCGGCACCGGCGGCTCGAAGTCGATGATGGCGAGCGGCGCGGCGATCGTGGAAGCCTCGGCCAAGGTCGTGGAGCAGGGGAAGTTGATCGCCGGCCATGTGCTGGAAGCATCCGTCGGGGATATCGAGTTCTCCGCAGGGCGGTTCTCCATCGCCGGCACGGACCGGGGTATCGGCATCATGGAACTGGCCGAGAAGGCGCGGGGAGGGTTGAAGTTGCCGGACGGGAGTGCGGCCTCCCTGGATGTGAAGCACATCCACGAGGCCTCTCCGTCGGCCTATCCCAACGGCTGCCACGTCGCCGAAGTGGAGGTCGATCCCGATACCGGCGTCGTCGAGGTGGTGAAGTACACGATGGTCAATGACTTCGGGGTCGTCATAAACCCGCTTCTGGTCGAGGGACAGGCGCATGGCGGCATCGCCCAAGGCATCGGCCAGGCTCTGCTCGAGCGCGTGGTCTACGACGCGGAGACGGGCCAGCCGCTGACGGGCTCCTTCGTCGACTATGCGCTGCCTCGCGCCTCGGACGTTCCGCCGGGCTTTACCTCGAGCTTCCATCCGGTACCTGCGACCACCAATCCGCTCGGCGTGAAGGGCTGCGGCGAGGCCGGCTGCGCCGGCGCCCTGCCGTCGGTGATGAACGCGCTGGTCGACGCGCTGCGGCCCTACGGCGTTCGCCATATCGATATGCCGGCCACTCCAGAGCGTGTGTGGGAAGCAATTCGGGATTCGAAGAGGCGCTAGCGGGGGATGGCATTGAGCCGTTCGCGTCGTTCGTTCTGTGCGATGTAGAGGCCGGAAGCCATGATGATGGCGGCTCCGATCCAGGTCCATATGTCCGGCAGGACGCCGAAGATCACGTAGCTGAGAAGTGCGGCGCCCAGAAGCTGGCTGTAGTTGAAGGGCGCGACGACCGCGGCGGGCGCCCGGGTGAAGGCGATGGTCAGACAGTAGTGGCCGATCCCTGCCAGGATCCCGGTCGCGACGAAGAGCGCGACGTCGAAACCCGCTGTCGGCATGCGAAACTCGAAGGGCAGGAAGGGTGTCGCTGCCGCGGTACCTACGATCGTTGCGATGGTGGCCGACGTGTCGGGACGTTCCCGGCCGCCGAATTTGCGGGTGACGAGCTGGTAAAAGGCGCTGCAGGTGGTGCTGCCCACAATGTAGAGGACGTGCCAGTCGAAGCCTTCCATCCCGGGCCGGATCACCACCAGGGCACCGGCAAAACCGACCGCGACCGCTATCCAGCGCCTCACGCCCACCGCCTCGCCCAGGAACGGAAGTGAAAACGCAGCGACGATTAATGGGCTGGTAAGCGAGATCGACGCCGCGGTGGGAAGCGGCAGTTGCGCCAGACCCCGGAAGTACAGGAACGACGACATGAAAAGCAGCAAGCCGCGTACGATCTGGCTGCCCAGCCGCTCGGCCCGGAACAGCCGAAGCCCGCTTCGCGGCAGAAACACGATCAGCATGAAGATGAAGGAGACGACATAGCGAGCCCAGACGACCTGGCTCGCGGCATAGTCCGCCATCAAGACCTTGGCGACGGCGTTCAGGACGGAAAAACAGGAGACCGCCAGCAGCAGGAAGCCGATTGCTTGGAGAATCCGGTCGTCGGGGCGCGGCGCCGTGGCGGTCGGGGTGCTCACGGGTGGAGCCCCCCGTCTGGTCGCCTGTTCACCTTGCTTCCATCCTCGGAGCTGTTTCACCACCTTCGCGCGGCCGCGGTGTCATTCTCCGAGGTCGCTCACCGGATGCAAACGCCTTCTGCTTGGACTAGATTGCTCATCTGTAGATTTCCTCGGACGTGACACATGCTGCGGGCGAAGCTCACCGACGCGCTGAAAGATGCGATGCGCGCGAAGGACCAGCGCCGGGTCGGCACCTTGCGGTTGATCCTGGCGGCCTTGAAGGATCGCGACATCGCCGCCCGTAAGCCGGACGCGCGCGACGGTATCGCGGACGCTGAAATCATGAGCATGCTACAGGCGATGGTTCGCCAACGCCGGGAATCGATCCATCTCTATGAGCAGGGCGGCCGAATCGATCTGGCTGAGCAGGAGCGCGAAGAGATCGGCATCATCGAGAGCTTCCTGCCGGTACAGATGGACGATGCCGCCATCACGGCGGCGGCGAAGGAGGCGGTCGCCGAGCTCGGCGCGGCGAGCATCCGCGACATGGGAAGGGTGATTGCACATCTGAAGGCGAAGTACGCCGGGCAGATGGACTTCGGTAAAGCTTCAGCGGCCGTGAAAGGCCTGCTCGGCTGATCCGGTGGCCTTTCCGCCCCGCTTCCTGGAGGAACTGCGCGATCGGGTCTCCCTTGCGGCCCTGATCGGACGGCGGGTGAAACTGGAGCGGCGGGGCCGATCGCATGTGGGTCTCTGCCCGTTTCACAACGAGAAATCACCCTCCTTCAATGTGGTGGAAGAGAAGGGGTTTTATCATTGCTTCGGCTGCGGTGCGCACGGGGACGCGATCGAGTTCGTGCGGCGCACCGAAGGCTCCACCTTCGTCGAAGCCGTGGAGCGTCTGGCCGCCGAGGCGGGGCTGCTCGTCCCGGCACCGGACCCTGCGGAACGTGATCGCTTTGAGCGCGAAGCAAAGCTTCGGAATCCGCTGGAGGATGCCACCCACTGGTTCGAGGCTCAACTTGCCGGGCCTGCCGGCGGCCAGGCTCGACGTTACCTGGCCGAACGGGGGCTGACGGCTGAAACCATCACCCGTTTCCGCCTGGGCTATGCGCCAGCGCAGCGCTATGGCCTGAAGGAGGCATTGACCAGGAATGGCATCTCCGAAGATCTGCTGATCGAGGTCGGGTTGCTGCGCCCGGGCGACGAGGGCGGCACGTCTTATGACTGGTTCCGCGACCGGATCGTCTTCCCGATTTCTGATGCGCGCGGCCGCGTTGTCGCCTTCGGTGCCCGGGCCATGGGCGATGCCCAGCCGAAATATCTCAACAGCCCGGAAACCCCGCTCTTTCGGAAGGGGCGGACGCTCTACAATCTCGCCATGGCGCGTGAGGCCTCGCGAACCGCCAATGCCGTCCTCGTCGTAGAGGGCTACATGGACGTGATCGCACTGGCCCAGGCGGGGATCGAGCATGCCGTCGCGCCGCTCGGTACGGCGCTGACCGAGGAGCAGCTTCAGCTTCTTTGGCGTCTGGTGCCGGAGCCGCATCTCTGTTTCGATGGTGACAAGGCTGGCTTTCGGGCCGCCCTGCGGGCCGCCGAGCGTGCACTTCCGCTGCTCGAGCCGGGACATTCCTTGCGTTTCGTGCTTCTCCCGGACGGCGAAGATCCCGACAGCCTCATCAAGACGCGCGGTCGCTATGCCTTCGAGGAGGCCGTGACGGCCGCCGTGCCGCTGGCTGAACTCCTTTGGCGGTCGATCAGGGCAAGCCATCCGGCAGACACGCCGGAACGTCAGGCGGCATTCGCTGCCAGTGTGCGGGCACTGCCGGACAAAATCGCCGACCCGACGGTCAAGGGCTACTACCAGAAGTGGATCTCGGGAAAACTCGAAGAGTTGTTTCCAGCGGGGCGCGGCCGGCGCCCCTGGAAGCCGGGGCCGGCCGGCCGGCCGGGAAGATTCCAGCCCGCTCCCGAAGTTTTGCGCCGGATTCCGGGCCTGGAAAGCCCACGATTGCGACGCGAGCAGGTGATCCTTGCCCTGGTCGTTACCCGGCCGGACCTGCTCGGCCATGTCGATGAATCGTTGTCGGAGCTGCAATTCGACCGGCCCGAGCTTGACAGGCTGCGCCGTGCGGTCCTATTAGCGTCCGCTCGATTCCCTGGGCTTGACTCTGCGTCGCTGCGGCGCCACCTCACGGACAGTAACCTCGGCGGGGTCCTGGACGAAATTTTCCGCGCGTCGGCCGTCCGGAATCAAAAGGTTTTCCGGCCTGAGGTCGACCTGGACGAGGTTTGGCGCTCCTTCGTGGAGACGTCTGAGATGCTCCGGCGGGACACGCTTTTGGCTGCCGAATTGAGGCAGGAGGAGGCCGCGCTGGCTGAGGATATGAGCGAGGATCGATTCAACGGGCTGCGCGCCGTGAAACGCCAGCAGCATCAGGCGGGGGCGGAACTGCTGGGAACGCCGGCAGACGCGAGCACGAACGAGTAACGAGTAGTTATCTAGGGGCGTGGCTGCTGACGACGGCCGCGCCCTGGTGTTTTAGGGCTGGTTGACCTTATTCGAGCTGGAGTTGATGCAGGCATGGCAACCAAGATCGCAGAAGCGACCGACACCCAGGACGTCCGGGAAGAAACCCAGAACGACAGTCCGCTCCTCGATTCCGCCAACCAGGCGGTCAAGAAGCTTCTGACCAAGGCAAAGGAGCGCGGCTACGTAACCGTTGACGAGCTCAACGCCACGCTGCCGCAAGACCAGATGTCCTCGGAGCAGATCGAGGACACGATGACCATGTTGTCCGAGATGGGCATCAATGTCGTCGACGGCGATGATGCCGAGGAGACCCAGCCCGAAGGCGGCAAGGAGGTTGCCGAAGTCGAGACGGGAAAGCCCGATGCGCCGGAGTTCGAGCGGACCGACGACCCGGTTCGCATGTACCTGCGCGAGATGGGGTCGGTTGAACTCCTCTCGCGTGAGGGCGAGATCGCGATCGCCAAGCGTATCGAGGCGGGCAGAGAGAAGATGATCGGGGCCATCTGCGAGAGCCCCGTGACGATCCGCGCCATCCTCCAGTGGCGCGATGCGTTGATGACCGACAGGATTCTCCTGCGTGAGATCGTCGATCTCGACGCCACTTATGGCGGAGGTCCCGGCGCCGATGCCGCCGAGCAGGCGGAAGCGACGGGTACCGAAGGGTCGGAAACCCTCGGCGAGGCGCCGGAAGCCCCCGACGGCGAGGAAGAGGAAGAGGCGAACCTCTCGCTCTCCGCCATGGAGCAGCAGCTGAAGCCGCTGGTGCTGGAGACTTTCGATTCGATCAACAAGACCTTCAAGCGGCTGCACAAGCTGCAGGAGGCGCGGCTCGATTCAGCGCTGAAGCACGTCCCCGTCGAGCCGAAGGACGAGAAGCGCTACGAGAAGACGCGCCAGGAAATGATCGAGCTGATGCGCGGCGTTCATCTGAACAACGGCCGCATCGAGGAGCTGATGGAGCAGCTCTACGACATCAGCCGGCGTCTGGTGGCGACCGAGGGCAAGCTGCTCCGCCTCGCCGAACGCTATCGCATCAAGCGCGACGACTTCCTCAAGAACTACATCGGCCACGAGCTCGACCCCAAGTGGGCCGCCCGTGTGGTCAAGCTGAAGACCACCGGCTGGGCGAATTTCGCCACCAAGGAAGCTGAGGCGATCAAGACGATCCGCGCCGAGATCAAGACGATCTCGGGTGAGGCTCAGCTGCCGATTTCCGAATTCAAGCGGATCACCCAGACGACACGCGAGGGCGAGAAGGAAGCCGCCCGGGCGAAGAAGGAGATGGTGGAGGCGAACCTGCGCCTCGTCATCTCCATCGCCAAGAAATACACCAACCGTGGCCTGCAGTTCCTGGATCTCATCCAGGAAGGCAACATCGGGTTGATGAAGGCGGTGGACAAGTTCGAGTACCGCCGCGGCTACAAGTTCTCCACCTACGCCACCTGGTGGATCCGGCAGGCGATCACCCGCTCGATCGCCGATCAGGCCCGCACCATCCGTATTCCCGTGCACATGATCGAGACGATCAACAAGCTGGTGCGCACCAGCCGGCAGATGCTGCACGAGATCGGCCGCGAGCCGACGCCCGAAGAGCTGGCCGAGAAGCTCGGCATGCCGCTCGAGAAGGTGCGCAAGGTGATGAAGATCGCCAAGGAGCCGATCAGCCTCGAGACCCCGATCGGCGACGAGGAAGACAGCCATCTCGGCGATTTCATCCCGGACACCAATGCGGTGCTGCCGGTGGAAGCCGCCATCTTGTCGAACCTGCGCGAGACCACCACGCGCGTGCTGGCGACGCTCACGCCGCGCGAGGAGCGCGTGCTGCGCATGCGCTTCGGCATCGGCATGAACACCGATCACACGCTGGAGGAAGTGGGCCAGCAGTTCTCGGTGACCCGCGAGCGTATCCGCCAGATCGAAGCCAAGGCATTGCGCAAGCTGAAGCATCCCAGCCGGTCGCGGAAGCTGCGCTCCTTCCTCGATACCTGATCGGTCCCTCTCCGGCTTTCCATGCGCGGCGAGCTCGGTGTCGCTTCTGCGCTCGCCGCCCGCGACGTCCGCGGCGCGGCTGGCCGGGGCGCTTGCCGCAGGCCCGGCTGACAGGTAGGACAAGCGACGTCGGCACTCAGAATCGCGAAATGCCGATGTCGCCGCACAATCCCTGGCTGCGATCGGGTTGCGTCGGCGCCTTGGACCGATGCCGAGGCGGCGCGGGGAGCGATCCGATGGAGCGGGTATGTTCGGTTTCCTACGACGGCAGTCTCCCGAAATCTCCTTCGCGATGCCGAAAGACAATGAAAGTCTGAGCGACGGCGAATGGTCGCGCGTGCTGTCGTTGCTCGATGTGCTGCGGGGTGTCGTCGCCGGCCGTGAACGCTTCGTTCGGGACCGGGGCCTTGCGGCAGATGTCTTCCTGCCTGGAGGAAATTGGCGCAAGAGCGGTGCCGCCAATGATTTCTTTCAGATATTCGATCTCGTGAGCGCAGGTGATCGCGCAGTGATCGATCGGTTGCGCTGGTATGCCAATCCCTTTACCGGCCAGCGGCTGGTGACCATGGAGCCTTCGATTGGTCACCGCAGCGATGAGCCGCCTCCGCCCGATCACGAGTCGGTGCTGACGGAGCGTCGCGCGGCGCTGACGCCGATGCTGAACGACTTCCTGGCAATGCAGGCCTCATGGCCCAAGGAAATTCGCCGTGTGCGCTACCCCGCCCGGCTCGGCGAGATCGGTTTCCGGATCGACGGCGGCATCCTCAACCCGGACACGTTTCGATACTTCCGCCACCTGGACGTGCTCTGGCGTGCAAAGTTGATCGAGCCCCTTCTCAACCCGCGTCGCGGCAACACGCCCACCATCGTCGAGATCGGTGCAGGGCACGGCGGGCTTGCCGCAGGGTTGCTGCAGATTCTGCCGCAGGCACGCTACATCGTGATCGACCTTGCCGAATCGCTGTTGTTTTCCGGGATCTACCTGAGTGTGCTGCGGAATACTCAGCCGATATTCGCGACTAGCCCGGATGTGCAGCCGGGGACGACCGGGCTGACCCTGATCCCGGCCCATTTCGCCATCGATCCGCTGGCGGCATCGATCGGCCGTGCCGACCTGGTTATCAACACAGCCTCGTTCGGCGAGATGCTTCCCGACCAGGTCGACCACTATGCCAAACTGGCCGCGCGTTGGCTGGGGGAGGGCGGCGCGCTCTATGAGAGCAACACCTCCGATCGCACCCACAACACCTCGACACCGGTCGCGGTTCTGGGGCGCTACCTGTCGATGGAACGGACGATCGAGGAGGCGCGCATGGACGGCGAGACGCATGTCTGGCGCCGCAAGGGCGGCTAATCGAGCGGTTCGAGCCGAGCCATCGCGCGGAGACGCTGGATATTGTCCTTCGAAAAGCGCTGCTTGAGCCAGGCGTACCGGTTGCGCCCGAGCACCACCTTCAGAAGTTCCAGCGCGGGAAGCAGGAATGAACGCGAGCGCCCGGTGGGGCCGAACCTGCCTTCGAATTCCGACATCGAGTCGTTTACCAGAATCTCGCTGACCAGGCCGTTTCGCGTGAAGTCGTAGTTCCTCAAGCCGAAGGGAACGCCGAATATGGTCTTCTGCCACATGTAGACGCGGTAGTGACGGCGCCATTTCAAGAACAGCGGTGCCGGCAGGGCGTCAACGGCGGCGTATAGATCTTCTTCGGACCCCGCGACCACCACCCCGCCCCAATCTTCCACACCCAGGAAGGGAGGCTGCATCGCGCCGACCCAGTGCGGTACGGCGTAGTGCCGGTCACGCCAACGGATGATGCTGAACGGACCCCGCGGGGCGATGAGGACCGCGCTGTTCCGGCTGTGGAAATTCTCCTCCTCGGCGTAGTCGATCTGATTGGCGCGAATGCAGAATCGGAAATATTCGCAATCGTGGCAGACCTCCGGCGATTCGCGGACCATCATCCGCATCCGTTCGGCCAGCGCCCCGTTCCAGGTGTCGAGCAGGCTCTGCTTGTAGATGTTGCCGATCCGCACGCCTTGGCACAGCAGAACCTGGCCGTCGTAGTTGATGCGCACGAACTTGAAGGGCGAGCGGCAATTCACGTGCATGCCCGGATAGGGGCCGTTCTGGAAGTGCGTCGACGGCGTAAAGGGGGTGCGCGCGCCCGGATGGTTGCTGACCACCAGTCCGTCGTCGCGGGAGAATCCCTCGGGATCACGCTGGCGCAGCATCGAACTGCGGTAATGCGGTGAACTGAGGGTGATCCGGTAGCCCTTGTTCACCACCAACTCGGCTGCGGCGTCGAGAGCCGCCGCCATCTCCTCCTTCACCGGTTCGATGGCCTCGGGCAGCAGGATCGGCGCGTCCGAGCGCATGACCATCCCGATGAAGCCGATATGATCGAAGCCCATGGCCTCGAACATTTCCACCGCGTCCACGATCTCGGGAATGTTGGAACGGAGCACGGTGTAATTGACCGCGAAATAGGCGTCGGGAATCCGGGCCTGGATAGCCTGTTTGAAAGCCGCGATGCGCTGCAGTGCCTGTTCGAAATCGCCGCCACGGCGTATCCGCTCGTAGGTTTCCTTGCGCGCGCCGTCGAAGCTGAGGGTGACGATACGGAAATTGCAGTCCTTCACCGCCTCGATCACGCGCGGCGTAAGCAGGGCGCCATTGGTGGTCAGGTCGATCTTGAGTCCGAGTTCTGTGAGGCGGCGGCAGATCTTGTCGAACTCCGGATGCGCCGCGGGCTCGTATAGCGATCCCAGCTTGGCCCAGCGCCCCGACAAACCTTCAAGCTGGTCGATTGCCGCTACCGTCAGCTTCGCACGGCTCATCGTCTCGTAGGAGACGTGGCACATGATGCAGCGCAGATTGCAGTTGTGGATCGGCTCGATCTCGATGACCTCGGGCGGGCCGAAGACGTCGAGCGGCGTATCCGAGACGAGCGGTGACTCCGCTTCCGCCGGGGGCTGGGCGTCGAACGTCGTCAGCATCCGGTAGGCCGACTGCCGGCGGCACACCCATGCGGCTGGGCAGGCCAAGCTTGCTGCGGCGTCGCCCAGAGGCTAAGAGGCGGCGTCATCCGTTTCCGGGGATTGGGGCACATGGGGGATGCGACGAAGGAGCCAATGATCGGTGTGATCGGCGGCAGTGGTCTATACGACATGGCCGGCCTTACCGACAAGGCCTGGGTCAAGGTGGCCACTCCCTGGGGAGAACCCTCGGACGAAATCCTGACCGGCCGAATTGCCGGGATCAAGGCCGCCTTCCTGCCCCGCCACGGCCGGGGGCACCGGATCGCTCCTTCGGAGATCAACTTCCGGGCGAATATCGACGCAATGAAGCGGATCGGCTGCACCGAACTGTTGTCGATGAGTGCCGTCGGTTCCTTCAAGGAGGAGTTGCCGCCGGGAACCTTCGTCATCGCCGACCAGTTCATCGACCGTACCTTCGCCCGTGTGAAATCCTTCTTCGGCACCGGCATGGTGGCCCATGTCGCCTTCGGCCACCCCGTATGTGGCCGGCTGGGTGACCATCTGGAGGCAGCCGCCCGCGCCGCCCGGATCCCCGTCCATCGCGGAGGTACCTATCTCTGCATGGAAGGGCCCCAGTTTTCCACGCAGGCGGAGAGCTTCCTCTACAAATCCTGGGGCTGCCACGTCGTCGGCATGACCAATATGCCGGAAGCGAAACTCGCCCGCGAGGCCGAGCTCTGCTATGCGACGGTTGCCATGGTGACCGATTTCGACTGCTGGCACCCCGATCACGATCATGTCGATGTCTCCGCCATTGTCAGGGTGCTGGTCGACAACGCCGCCAAAGCGCAGAACTTGGTCGAGGCCGTCTTGCCCGGCATCGCCGCCGCCCGGCCGCCGGTTTGCCCGAAAGGATGCGAGCACGCCTTGGACAACGCTCTGATCACCGCGCCGGATGCCCGGGACGCGGCCTACCTGAAGAAGCTCGACGCCGTCGCCGGCCGCGTGCTCGGTTGACCCAGCCTCAAGGAAGATAGGCGACCCATGGAAGGCATCAAGGCCAAGATCCGCACGATCCCGGACTATCCCAAGCCCGGCATCATGTTTCGCGACATCACCACGCTGCTGAACGACCCGCGCGGCTTCCGCAAAACCGTGGACGAGCTGGTGCAGCCCTATGCGGGAATCCGGATCGACAAGGTGGCGGGCATCGAGGCGCGGGGCTTTATCCTGGGCGGGGCCGTGGCGCATCAGCTGTCCTGCGGCTTCATTCCCGTCCGCAAGAAAGGGAAATTGCCCTTTACCACCATCTCGCAGTCCTATTCGCTCGAATACGGCACCGATCAGGTCGAGATCCATGTCGATGCGGTGAAGGCGGGTGACAATGTTCTCCTGATTGACGACCTGATCGCGACCGGCGGCACGGCCGAAGCCGCGATCAAGCTGATCCGTACCGCCGGTGGGACGGTCATCGGCAGCTCCTTCATCGTCGACCTGCCGGACCTGGGCGGTCGCAAGCGGCTGGAGGCGATGGGAGTGGACGTGCTGGCGCTCTGCGAGTTCGAAGGGCATTGAAGCCCAGCTTCGGCCGCAATCGGCAGCCAGTCTCGTTCCGGTCGGAAACTCGGGGCGCATCATGAAGGGCATCGTTCTGGCGGGGGGTACGGGCAGCCGGATGCACCCCATGACGAAGGTGGTGTCGAAGCAACTCCTGCCGGTCTATGACAAGCCTTTGATCTACTATCCGCTCACCACCCTGATGCTGGCGGGTATTCGGGAAATTCTGGTGATCACGACGCCGAAGGAACAGCCGCTGTTCCGTGAGTTGCTCGGTGACGGATCGGAATGGGGGATCAGGCTTGAATATGCCGCCCAGCCAAAACCCGACGGTATCGCCCAGGCCTTTCTGATCGGGCGCGATTTCATCGCCGGTGATCGCGTGGCTCTCGTCCTCGGCGACAATATATTCTACGGCCAGGGCTTCGGTGACACGTTGTTCAATGCCTCAAAGGCGGACGACGGCGCCATTGTCTTCGCCTATGGGGTCGCGGATCCGGAGCGCTACGGCGTGGTCGAGTTCCATCCCGACGGGCGGCCGAAGGCGATCGTCGAGAAGCCGAAAGTGCCGCCGTCGGTCTACGCGGTGACGGGGCTGTACTTCTACGACGAGACGGTGGCGGAGGTAGCCGCGAACCTGAAGCCCTCGGCTCGCGGCGAACTCGAGATCACCGATGTCAACAGCGTCTATCTGAACATGGGGCGGTTGCGTGTGGAAAAGCTGGGCCGCGGCTTCGCCTGGCTGGACACCGGAACGCCCGAAAGCCTGATCCAGGCGGCGGACTTCGTCGCTACGATCGAACAACGTCAGGGCTTCAAGATCGGTGCGCCTGAAGAGGTCGCCTGGCGCATGGGTTTCATCGACGCGGCGCAACTGGGACGGCTCGCCGAGCGGATGAAGAATTCCAGCTATGGACGTTATCTCGCCCGCATCCTGACGATGGACTGACGCCCAGCCGCCAATTGTTCGTCGAGGCAGTTTCTGCGGGTCGCGCGACTGCCTGTAGCCGGACCGCGCGGGAGCGGCGGGCTCAGTTCTTCCGCGGAGGAGCCTTGTCCTTGATCGCCTCTCCGGCCTTTGCCGCCTCTGCACCGGTCTGATTGGGCGTGTGCGTGCTTACTGCGCCGGCCCCGACATTCGTCGCCGGGGGGGCTGGCTGCGTCTGCGCCAGTACGCTCGTCGCGGCGGTGGCCACGAAGACGAATGCAACAAGGAATGCGAGCCTGCGATCGGTGCTTTGCATGATCCCCTCCGGGGGAAGTACACAACCATTTCTTATGATTCGACTGTCTAATTTTTAGTGACCAAGGGCAAGTGATCGCGGTCACGAGCTGGGCCGTCTGCTAGGCTGAGTTGCGGGGGAAGCCATGAACGTCGTCCAGACCCGATCGGATGCGAGAAACACCGAGGCTGCCGGCGGCTTTCGGCTGCCCCGTGGGACGATCTCGGTTGCCATCATCGCGCTGACCGCCGTGCTTGCCGGGGCGCTCCTTCCGCGCGCGATCGGCATGCTGGGATGGACGGAGAATTTCGTCCGCGACCTGCGCGTCGCCTTCTTCGCCCCCACGGCGCCGGTGCGCAGCGACATGCTGGTGCTTGCGATTACCGAGGAGACGCTGGGGATGCTGCCCTACCGCTCGCCGGTCGATCGGGGCTTCCTGGCCGACGTGCTCGAGCGGCTGGCGAGGGCCGATGTGCGGGCGGTCGTGATCGATCTTCTGTTCGATCGCGCGACCGAACCCGAAAAGGACGCGCGCCTGCGCCGCGCGCTCGACAGCTTTCCGAAGCCCGTGATCGTCGCCTACGGCGATTCGAGCGAGGCGGAGATCGATCAGCCGGGTATTCACGAGAAGAAGAGTCACGGCGAGATCCAGGTTACGACAGAGCAAGCCGAATACATGCGCGAGTATTTGTCCAATGTGAATCGCGCCTATGCCAATCTGTCTCGCGACGGCAACGATGGAACGGTACGCGACCTGGTTTTGAAGGTGCCGGAAAATAAAGAGCCGTTGTTGACGATTTCTGGAGTAACGGCACAGGCTCTCGGAAAGGCGCTGCCGGACCGGTCGACATTACCCTTTGACTACTCGATTGGCCCGAAGTTTGATGAGCCGGCGATTGCTTCGTTTCAGGCCCATCTCGCCCCCATCCTGCCCGACGCCTTCTTCAAGGACAGGATCGTCTTCATCGGGGTGGATCTGCCCGGCATCGACCGGTTTCGTACGCCCTTCGTCGCCTCGCTCGGCGTGCAGGAAGGCACCATCCCCGGGGTCGTGATCCATGCCCATGCGGTGGCGCAGCTCCTCGATGGGCGTGTGCTCAAGGTTTCCGGTACCGTCAGCGATATTCTGATCGTCTCGATCACGGTCCTGATCGGCGTGGTCATCGCCTCGAGGGATTTCCGCGTCGTGCTGAAGCTTCTGCTCAGCCTAGCGGCGCTCCTGACCATGGGTGGCTTGCTGTTCTTCGCCTATCCCGTGACCGGGTACATGCTGCCGATCATCGGGCCATCGCTCGGCTTCGCGACCGCAGTCACCGGGATCAGCTTCTATCAGCAGCGCCGGTACATGGAAGAGCGTACCTTCATCCGTAGCGCCATGGCGCGCTATGTGGCCGAGGATGTCGTCAAACAGCTGGAGAATGAGCCTTGGCGCCTTGCCCTCGGCGGTGAACGGCGCGAGGTGACGTACATCTTCACCGACATCGCGGGATTCACGACGCTATCCGAGACGACGGAGCCGGCGGTGCTGGTCGCGGTACTGAACGAGTACCTCGATGGCGCCACCAAGATTGTCCACGATCATCGCGGTACCATCGACAAGTTCATCGGCGACGCCGTGGTCGCAATCTTCGGCGCGTTCGACGACACCGGCAAGCATCCGTCGGAAGCGGTCGCCTGCGCCTTGGCCCTCGATCGCTTCGCCTCGAGTTTCGCCGAACGTCAGCGTAGCGAACGCAGCCTCGATTTCGGGATCACGCGCATCGGTGTGAACACGGGTAGCGTCATCATTGGGAATTTCGGCGGGGAGTCGCATTTTTCGTATACCGCCATCGGCGACATGGTGAACACTGCGGCGCGTCTCGAAGGAGCGAACAAGTACCTGGGCACGCGGATCTGCGTCGCTGGTTCTACGGCGAGCCGGGTCAGCGGTACGGTGTTCCGGCCGATCGGAACCCTGAAGGTCAAGGGGCGCAACGAGGGCTTGAGCGTATTCGAACCCCTTGCCGCGGATGATCCACGGCATGCCTATCTCGCGGACTACCTGACAATCCATGCAAGCCTTCAGGACGACACGGTCGCCGGCTTCGAGGCGATACAGGCATTGATGGAACGCGATGATGCGCGCGGCGACGGCCTGCTCGCGATGCATCGCGATCGGCTGCGAGGCCTGATCAATACCCCTCGGCGGCGCGCCTCCGATTCCACGGCGAGCGATCATTGGACCGATATCGTGCTGACCGACAAGTGATGCCAGGAGCGACCGGGAAGTTCAGGGCGTATGGTCGAATGGCCGCGCTCCGCACTTCCGGGCCAAGGTCGCCCTTGCCTGCCGACCGTCCGGCACGGCATGGTCGGCCGATCACAAAATAAGCCAGGAAGGAAAGCCCTTGTCGCTCAAGGAGATCACCTACGCGGTCGAGAATCGCGTGGCTACCATCACGCTCAACCGGCCGGAAAAGCTCAACGCTTTCACCGAAACCATGCGCAACGAAGTCATCGCCGCCTTCGACAAATCGGATGCCGATGACGACGTGCGCGTCGTGGTCGTCACCGGAGCGGGACGCGGCTTCTGCGCCGGCGCCGACCTGTCGCGCGGGGGGGAGACCTTCGACGTCGACAAGCGCGATCCCGGCGGCATCAAGAATGCCGGCCAGCACTGGCGCGACGGCGGCGGCACGGTCTCGCTTCGTATCTTCGAAAGCCTGAAGCCGGTCATCGGGGCCATCAACGGCCCGGCCGTCGGGGTCGGCGCCACCATGCAACTGCCGATGGACATTCGCCTCGCCAGCGAGACCGCCCGCTTCGGCTTCGTCTTCGCCCGCCGCGGCCTGGTGCCGGAAGCGGCGTCCAGCTGGTTCCTGCCGCGCGTCGTCGGCATCAACCGGGCGGTCGAATGGGTGATGACGGGCCGGGTCTTCCCGGCCTCGGAAGCCCTGGAAGCCGGTCTCGTCCGCGAAGTGCTGCCGCCCGAGAAGCTGCTGGCCCGCGCCTATGAGATCGCCAAGGAGATCGTCGACAACACTTCGGCCGTTTCCTGCGCGGTGTCGCGCCACATGCTGTGGCGGATGCTGGGCGCCGACCACCCGATGGAAGCCCACAAGATCGACAGCCGCGGCATCGCCCAGCTTGGCAAGGGCGCGGATGCGCGGGAAGGGGTCAGTTCCTTCCTGGAAAAGCGCCCGCCGAACTTCAAGATGAGCGTTTCCAAGGAGCTGCCGCCCTTCTTCCCGTTCTGGAAGGAGCGGAACTTCGAATAGGCGAAAACTCGACAGGCGGGGCCTTCACCGTTAAAAGGCCCCGCCATGGGCGCTTTCCATCGCCGCAGCACGCGAATTACCATCCCGGCCCTCGCCTGAGCGGGGCCGGGAGCATTCGCGCGCCACAATTTCCCCTTTCTCCCTGCTGCGGGAGCTGCCCGTCATCATGAGCACCGACAAGCCGACCGATTACCGCGATAGCGTCTTCCTGCCGACCACCGATTTCCCCATGAAGGCGGGCCTGCCCGTCAAGGAAAAGGAGATCCTGGACCGCTGGGAGAAGATCGACCTCTATCGCCGCCTGCGTGAGGATTCGAAGGGCCGCGAGCTCTATGTGCTCCATGACGGCCCTCCCTACGCCAACGGCAACCTCCATATCGGCCACGCGCTGAACAAGATCCTGAAGGACGTCATCAACCGCTCGCGGCAGATGATGGGCTTCGATGCCAACTACGTCCCCGGCTGGGACTGCCACGGCCTCCCGATCGAATGGAAGATCGAGGAGAAGTACCGGGCGGCGGGCAAGAACAAGGACGACGTCCCGATCGACGAGTTCCGCAAGGAATGCCGCGATTTCGCCGAGCATTGGATCGGCGTGCAGAAGGGCGAGTTCCAGCGCCTCGGCGTCATCGGCGACTGGAAGAACCCCTACACCACCATGAGCTTCGCGGCCGAGGCGCAGATCGTGCGCGAGTGCCAGAAGTTCGTCATGAACGGCGGCCTGTTCAAGGGCTCGAAGCCGGTCATGTGGTCGGTGGTCGAACGCACGGCGCTGGCCGAGGCCGAGGTCGAGTATCACGAGCACACCTCGCAGACGGTGTTCGTGAAGTTCCCGGTCGTCACCGCTGCCTGCGACGCGGCCAAGGGTGCTGCGATCGTCATCTGGACGACCACGCCCTGGACCATGCCCGGCAACCGGGCCATCGCGCTGTCGGCCGCCGCCGACTACGTCCGCCTGCGGATCGACGCGGTGGGCGAGAAGTCGCTGGCCCGGGTCGGCGACGAGGTCATCGTCGCCGCCGCCCTGGCCGACGGCGTGGCCAAGGCCTGCGGCATCGAGGGCTTCACCACCCTCGCCACCGTCGCCGGCAAGGACCTCCTCGGCAGCGTCTGTGCCCACCCGCTGCGTGGCCAGGGCTACGAGTTCGATGTCCGCGTGCTGGAGGGCGACTTCGTGACCCTCGACGCAGGCACCGGCTTCGTCCATATCGCGCCGGGCCATGGCGCCGACGACTACAATCTCGGCGTCGCCAACGGGGTCGAGGTCCCGCACACCGTCGACGAGGACGGCCGCTACTTCGCCCATGTGCCGGTCTTCGGCGGCGAGAAGCCGGCCCGCGTCTTCGACGACGAGGGCAAGGAGAGCAACGCCAACCGCCGGGTGATCGAGGTGCTGACGGCGGCGGCCGGCCTGCTCGGCCGCGGGCGGCTGCGGCACCAGTATCCGCATTCCTGGCGCTCCAAGGCGCCGCTGCTCTTCCGCAACACGCCGCAGTGGTTCATCTCGATGGCCACCAACGACCTGCGGAAGAAGGCGCTGGCGGCGATCGACGCGACCGCCTTCTACCCGCCACAGGGCCGCAACCGCCTCTATGCGATGATCGAGCAGCGCCCCGACTGGGTGATCAGCCGCCAGCGCGCCTGGGGCGTGCCGATCACCGTCTTCGAGCACAAGGAGACGGGCGAGATCCTGCGCGACGAGGAAGTGAACGAGCGGATCGTCGCCGCCTGCCTGGAAGGCGGCGCGGATGCCTGGTTCACCTCCGGCGCCGACCGCTTCCTCGGCAACAAGTACAACCCGGCCGACTGGAAGATGGTGACCGACATCCTGGATGTCTGGTTCGATTCCGGCTCGACCCACGCCTTCGTGCTGGAGCAGCGGCCCGACCTGAAATGGCCGGCCTCGCTCTATCTCGAAGGCTCGGACCAGCATCGCGGCTGGTTCCATTCCTCGCTTCTCGAAGCCTGCGGCACCCGCGGGCGGGCGCCCTATGAGGCCGTGCTGACCCACGGCTTCACGCTCGACGAGAAGGGCCGGAAGATGTCGAAGTCGCTCGGCAACGTGGTCGAGCCGCAGACGGTGGTCAGCAAGTTCGGCGCCGACATCCTGCGCTTGTGGGTGGTGTCGTCGGACTATTCCGCCGATCTCGGCGTCGGCGACAAGATCATCCAGGCCCAGGTCGACGCCTATCGCCGCTTGCGCAACACCATGCGCTGGCTGCTCGGCAACCTCGCCGGCTTCCAGGAGGCCGAGCGCCTGCCGGCGGCCGAGATGCCGGAACTGGAGCGCTGGGTGCTGCATCGGCTGGCCGAGCTCGACCAGGTGGTCCGCGCCTCCTGCGAGGCTTACGACTTCCACCGCATGTACGTGGCGCTGCACACCTTCTGCGCCGTCGACCTGTCGAGCTTCTACTTCGATATCCGCAAAGACTCGCTCTACTGCGACGCGCCGACCTCGACCCGCCGGCGCGCCGCGCGGACGGTGGTGGACGAGCTGTTCTCGCGGCTGACTGCCTGGCTCGCACCCTTCCTCTGCTTCACCACCGAGGAAGCCTGGCTCGCCCGCTTCCCGGACGAGCAGGGCAGCGTGCACCAGCGGCTGTTCCCGGCCCAGCCGGAAGGCTGGCTCGACACGGCGCTGGCCGAGAAATGGGAGGCCATCCGCGACATCCGCCGCGTCGTCACCGGCGCGCTGGAAGTCGAGCGCCGCGAGAAGCGCATCGGTTCCTCGCTGCAGGCGCATCCGGTCGTCCACCTGGCGCCCGAACGCCTCGCGGTGCTGGGCGGCATCGACTTCGCCGAGATCTGCATCACCTCCTCGATCGACCTCGTCGCGGGCGAGGGGCCGGAAAGCGCCTTCCGCTTAGGTGAGGTGTCCGGCGTGGCGGTGGTGAGCCAGGGTGCCGGCGGCGAGAAGTGCCAGCGTTGCTGGCAGGTCCTGCCCGAGGTCGGCAAGGCGACCAGGGCCCCCGACCTCTGCAAGCGATGCGACGCCGTGGTTGCGGCTGCCTGATGCGTCAGGGCCTGGTCATCGCCGCTGTCGTGCTGCTGCTCGACCAGGTGAGCAAGTATTTCCTGATCGACCTGATGGCCGTCTACCCCGAAGGCATTGTCCTCACCCCCTTCTTCAACCTGGTCCAGGTCTGGAACCGGGGCGTCAGTTTCGGGATTCTGGGCTCGGAATGGTTGGGGAACAACCAGCGCTGGCTGCTCGCCGGCCTCGCTCTTGCAGTCGCCGTGGCGCTGGTTTTCTGGTTGCGACGGGTGTCGCATCGCTGGGAGCCGATCGCCATCGGCCTCGTCATCGGCGGTGCGGTCGGGAATGCCATCGACCGTATCGTTTATGGCGCGGTCGCCGATTTCTTCGATTTTCACGTCGCCGGCTGGCATTGGCCGGCCTTCAATGTGGCGGATATGGGCATCAGCTGCGGTGCAGTCGCGCTGGTGGTGATCGCCATATTGTCGCCGAAGTCGCAAGGCTTAGAATGAGGCCCATGCACAATCGCTTCGTCTCGGCTGCCGCCGGCCTGGCTGCGCTGGTCACCTTGGCCGGCTGCGACACCGTTCGCGACACCCTCGGTGTCAGCCGCCAGTCCCCGAACGAGTTCGAGGTGGTGACCCGTGCGCCCCTCACCGTGCCGCCGGATTTCCAGATGCGCCCCCCCGAGCCGGGCGCTCCCCGGCCTCAGGAACAGAGGCCCCGCGACGCCGCGCAGGTGGCTTTGACCGGCCGGCCGTTGCAAGGCCGCAGCGAGCGTTCGATCGGCGAATCGGCCCTCCTCAAGGCGGCCAAGACCGATAATGCAAACCCCAACATTCGCCAGGTGATCAACGCCGAGTACACGCAACTGGCGGAAAAGGACCGGAGCTTCGTCGATCGCCTGATCTTCTGGCAGAAGGAGGCCCCGCCCGGCGACGTGATCGACCCGGCGAAGGAGCAGACGCGCATACGTGAGAGGGTTGCCGAAGGCGAACAGGTCACCGGCCAGGGCACCCCCACGGTCGTCCGCCGCAAGCGCGCCATTCTGGAAGGCATATTCTGACCGGTTGACCGCGCGGCGTCCGGTTGCGACCCTCCGGCTGCTGGTCAGGAGGAGACGACATCGTGCCGTTCGAGAAGGAAATCGCCGAGCTTGCCGCGCGGCGCGCCGTGGCGCGCGCCATGGGTTCGAAGAAGCGCCTCGAGGATTGGGCAGCGAACGGCACCCTCAACGCCCGCCAGCGGATCGATCGCCTGCTCGATCCCGGCAGCTTCGCGGAGTGGGGCCTGCACGCCGTTTCCGAACGCCCGGAGGACCGCGACCGCACGCCCGGTGACGGGGTAGTCGACGGTGCCGGCAGGATCGATGGGCGCCCCATCGTGATCCATGCCGCCGATTTCAGCGCGATGGGCGCCTCCAGCGCCAAGGTGGCCGGCTGGAAAGCCCAACACTCGCGCGCCAATGCCGAACGGAACGGGGTGCCGCTGGTGCTTCTCAACGAGTGCTCCGGCGCGCGCATGCCGGACATCATGGGCGCTGCCGGCATTCACTCGACCGGTCTCTACTTTGATCTGAAACGGACCCGCAAGTCCCCCTGGGCTTCCGCCGTCCTGGGCTGGTGCTATGGCGGCGGCACATGGCACAGCGTGATGTCGGACTTCATCGTCATGCGGAAGGGCGCGGTGATGGCCGTGTCCAGCCCCAACGTCACATCGGTCGCCGTCTCCGAGGATCTCGACCCGGAGGAACTGGGCGGTTGGGAGGTGCAGACCGGCGTCACCGGCCAGGTCGACATGGCCGTCGACACCGACGATGAGGCACTGGAGGCGGTGAGGCGCTTCCTGTCCTACCTGCCCTCGAACGCCAACGAGGGGCCGCCGCGGGCCGCCGTCCCGCCGGGGTCGGGCGAGGAGATCGGCCGCATCCTCGACGTGTTGCCGGACAGCCGGTCCAAGGTCTACGACGTCCGCCGGATCCTGCGCCTGATCGTCGACAAGGACAGCTACTTTCCGATCAAGGACCGCTTCGCCCGGGTGGTGACCACCGGTCTCGCCCGTATCGACGGGCGGAGCGTCGGCATCATCGCGAGCAATCCGATGTTCAAGGGCGGTGCGCTCGATCCGGACGCCTGCGACAAGGTGATCTCCTTCATCGTCTTGTGCGACAGCTTCAATATTCCGCTGATCTCGATGGCCGACACCCCGGGCTTTCTCGTAGGCGTTGTGGGCGAGCGTCTTCGCCTGCCGGGAAAGATCATGAACTACATGCAGGCCCTGCACATGACGACGGTGCCCAAGCTGTCGGTCGTCATGCGAAAGTCCTATGGCCAGGCACATCTCAACATGGGGGCGGGGATCTGCGACGAGATGGCGGCCTGGTTCACCGCCGATGTCAGCTTCGTCGATCCCGAGATCGGGGTGAATGTGGTCTATCGCGTCCGGCCGCAGGATGATCCCGAACGCTACCGCGAACTGGCGGCGACGCTCGCTCGGGGAACGACCGCCTATGATCTGGCGGCGCCCTTCATGGCACAGAGCGTGATCGACCCCCGGGAGACACGGGACTGGTTGATCCGCATGCTGGAACTGCACGAGCGCCGGCTTACGCGAGGGGTGGGCGAGCACCTGATGAGCACCTGGCCGACCACGTTCTGAGGTGCCGGAAGGAGGCCTGGATGTCCGAGATCAAGCTGCGACCGCTGGAGCGGCCCGATCTCCATTTCGTTCACCAGTTGAACAACAACGATATCGTGATGCGCTACTGGTTCGAGGAGCCCTACGAGGCCTATGCCGAACTCTCGCGCCTCTACGACAAGCACGTCTCCGACCAGGGCGAGCGGCGCTTCATCATCGAGAGCGAGGCCGAACCCGTCGGACTGGTCGAACTGGTGGAGATCGACTACATCCACCGCCGCGCCGAGTTCCAGATCATCATCGCCCCGCAATGGCAGGGCCGCGGCTATTCCAGGACGGCGACGTCGATGGCGGTCGACTACGCCTTCCGGGTACTCAACCTCTACAAGGTGTACCTTATCGTCGACAAGGAAAACCATCGCGCCATCCGCACCTACGAGGGCTGTGGCTTCCAGGTCGAGTGCGAGCTGATCCATGAGTTCTTCGTCAACGGCGCGTATCGAAATGCGGTGCGAATGTGCCTGTTCCAGGAAGCCCATCTGCGCCAGCCGCGGGTGTCGCCGCGTGATGGGGCCGGCAGGGCCCGAAAGCCACGCCAGGCGGAATCAGACACCCATTAGGATTCGGGATGCTTCCTGAACCCGACCCCCAGACGGTTATAGGCGTTCATCAGCGCGATCGCATAGCTCAGCTCGACCAGGGATTTGTCGTCGAACTGCGCCCGGACGGTGGCATAGGCGTCCTCCGGTGCGCGCGTCGACGCGACCAGGGTCAGGCTTTCGGCCCAGCCGAGTGCCGCGCGCTCGCGTTCGGTGAAGAACGGCATTTCCTCCCAGGCGGATACGGCGTTCAGTTTGCGCGCATCCGCGCCCTTTTCGACCGCGTCGCGCCAGTGCAAGTCCACGCAGTAGGAACAGCCGTTGATCTGGGAAACCCGCAGATAGACCAGGTCGATCAGGAGAGGATCGAGGCCGCTCCGCGCGACATGGGCATAAAGGCGGCCCAGGATCTGGGCGCCTTCCGGGGCTGCAAGGGCATAGTCCAAACGGGTCTGCATGGCCGGTTCTCCTTCCGATTCCCGCCGAAGACGGCGCGGGATGGAGAAATGTGACAGGGCGCCGGCCTTCATCGAGCCTTTACCAAGCCGGCGCATTCTTCTAGGTCTGTGATCGGTATCGCTGACGGCGGGTGGCTTGCCGTTGCTAGCGTCCGTTCGGGAGCCTCGAGCACGTCGGGTGGCATGACTTTTCCTCTTCTTCGTCGGTTGCCGCTGGCGGCAGTCGGATTGCTGCTCGCCTCGGTTCTTGCCGAGGCCTCGGCACAGTCGCGCTATGTCGAGCCTGTCTCCCTGACCGAGGCGGTCGAGGCCGGCAAACTGCCGCCCGTCGAAAAGCGGCTGCCGTCGACGCCCCTGGTGGTGGAGTTCGGCGAAGGCCGCATTCCCGGCCGTCACGGCGGCGAGGCGCGCATGCTGATCTCCGGGGGGCGCGATGTGCGCCTGATGACGGTGTACGGCTATGCCCGTCTGGTCGGTTATGACGAGAAGCTTCAGCTGCGCCCCGACCTGCTCCTCGACGTGGAGGTCGATGACGACCGGATCTTCACCTTCAAGCTGCGTCCCGGTCACCGGTGGTCGGACGGTCACCCCTTCACCGCCGAGGACTTCCGCTACTACTGGGAGGACATCTGCGGCGACAAGATGCTGGCCCCCGGCGGACCGCCGCGTCTCTTCTATGTCGGCGACGAGAGGGCGAAGTTCGAGGTGCTGGACGCGACCACCGTCCGCTTCAGCTGGAGCCAGCCCAACCGCACATTCCTCGCCTCCCTCGCCGGCCCGGCCGATCCCTTCATCTACCGGCCGGCCCATTACCTGAAGAAGTTCCACGCGAAGTACAACGACCCGAAAATGCTGGAAGAGCAGGCGAAGGCCAGCCGGCAGCGTTCCTGGGCGGCGATGCACAATTTCGTCGACAACATGTACCGCTTCGACAATCCGGAGCAGCCGACGCTGCAGCCCTGGATCAACACCACCCGGCCGCCCGCCACCCGCTTCATCGGCGAACGCAACGCCTATTTCCACCGCGTCGACGCAAACGGCCTGCAACTGCCCTATCTCGACCGTTTCACCATGATCCAGTCGGCGACCGCGCTGATCCCGGCCAAGGTGGCGGCGGGGGAGGTCGACCTGCAGCCCCGCTATCTCGCCTTCTCCAACTACACGCTGCTGAAGAAGGCGGAGAAGCGCGAGCCGGTCACGACCCACCTGTGGCGGCCGGGCCTCGGCGCCCATATCGCGCTCTATCCCAATCTGAACGTGACGGATCCGGGCTGGCGGGCGCTGCTGCGGGACGTGCGCTTCCGCCGGGCGCTGTCGCTCGCCACCGACCGGGAGATCATCAACCAGTCGCTCTATTTCGGCCTGGCGGAGGCCGGCAACAACACGGTGCTGCCGCAGAGCCCGCTGTTCAAGCCCGAGTTCCGGGACGCCTGGGCGAAGTTCGACCCGAAGGCGGCGAACCGGCTTCTGGACGAGATGGGCCTGACGAAGAAGAACGGGGAAGGCATCCGCCTGATGCCCGACGGGCGGCCGATCGAGATCATCGTCGAGACGGCGGGCGAGGATACCGAGCAGACCGACGTGCTGCAGCTCATCCGCGACGACTGGTATCGCGTCGGGATCAAGCTGTTCTCGAAGCCCTCCCAACGCGACATCCTGCGCAACCGCGTCTTCTCCGGTCAGGCGGTGATGGTCGTCTGGGGTGGCCTCGAGAACGGAATCGCCACGGCCGAGATGTCGCCCGCGCCGCTCGCCCCGGTCTCGCAATACGGTTACCAGTGGCCCGATTGGGGGCAGCACTACGAGACCCGGGGCAAGAAGGGCGAGGCGCCGACATTGCCCGAGGCGAAGGAACTGCTCGACCTCGCCGCCGGCTGGCTGGAAGCTTCAGACAAGGTCGAGCGTACCCGGATCTGGCAGCGCATGCTCCAGATCCATGCCGAGCAGCAATACACGATCGGCATCGTCCGCAGCGTGCCGGTGCCGATCGTGGCGCGCAGCAACCTGCGCAACGTGCCGAAGGAGGCCATCTACAACTGGGACCCGGGCGCCCATCTGGGCACCCACCGGCCAGACCTGTTCTTCTACGAGTGAGGCCGGCGGGGGGCGCGGTTCAGTCCGAGCTGCCGCCGAGCCGGCCGATGAAGTCCTCGAAGTCCTTCGCCTCGCGGAAGTTGCGATAGACCGAGGCGAAGCGGACATAGGCCACCGGGTCGAGATTGGCGAGCGCCTCCATCACCATCTCGCCCACCTGGTCGGACTTGATCTCCGGCTCGCCCATGCTTTCCAGGCGCCGGACCAGCCCGTTGATCATGCGCTCGATCCGGTCGGGATCGACCGGGCGCTTCCGGGTCGCGATCATGATAGAGCGCGCCAGCTTGTCGCGGTCGAAAGGCGTGCGGGCGCCGTTCTTCTTGATGATGGTGAGCTCGCGGAGCTGCACCCGCTCGAAGGTGGTGAAGCGGGCGCCGCAGCCGGGGCAGAAGCGCCGGCGCCGGATCGCCGTATTGTCCTCGGTCGGCCGCGAGTCCTTGACCTGGCTTTCCTCGTGACCACAGAACGGACACCGCATTGCGCTTTACCCCCCGGTTGGCGCTGAATTCAGGACAGGCTGGGATAGATCGGGAAACGGCGGCAGAGCGCGATCGCCTTCTCGCGCGCCACCGCTTCGGCTTTCGCCGGATCACCGTTCGACCCTTCCGCATGCGCATCCAGCACATCGGCGATCAGCTCGCCGATCTGCCGGAACTCGGCCGGGCCGAAGCCCCGCGTGGTGCCGGCGGGCGAGCCCAGCCGCACACCCGAGGTGATCGTCGGCTTTTCCGGGTCGAAGGGGATGCCGTTCTTGTTGGCGGTCATGTGGGCGCGTTCCAGCGCCGCCTCGGCGAGGTTACCCTTCAGGCCCTTGGGGCGCAGGTCGAGCAGCATGAGATGGGTATCGGTGCCGCCGGAACTGTTGGCATAGCCGCGCTAGATCAAGGTCGCCGCCAGCACCTTGGCGTTCTCCACCACGGCTGCCGCATAAGCGCGGAAGGAGGGTTGCAGCGCTTCGCCGAAAGCCACTGCCTTGGCGGCGATGACATGCATGAGCGGGCCGCCCTGCAGGCCCGGGAAAACGGCCGAGTTGATCTTTTTCCCCAGCGCCTCGTCGTTCGACAGGATCATGCCGCCGCGCGGGCCGCGCAGCGTCTTGTGCGTGGTCGTCGTCACCACATGCGCATGCGGCAGCGGCGAGGGATGCGCGCCGCCGGCCACCAGGCCGGCGAAATGCGCCATGTCCACCATGAGCTTCGCGCCGACCTCGTCGGCGATGGCGCGGAAGCGGGCGAAGTCGATGAAGCGCGGATAGGCCGAGCCGCCGGCCACGATCAGCTTCGGGCGGTGCTCGCGGGCCAGGCGGTCGACCTCGTCGTAGTCGATGCGGCAGTCTTCCGGCTTCACCGAATAGGCGATCGGCCTGAACCACTTGCCCGAGACGTTGGCCGGGGCGCCGTGGGTGAGATGGCCGCCGGCGGCGAGGTTGAGGCCGAGGAAGGCGTCGCCGGGCTGCAGCAGCGCGAAGAACACCGCCTGGTTCGCCTGGGCGCCGGAATGCGGCTGCACATTGGCGAAGGCGCAGCCGAACAGCTCTTTCGCCCGCTCGATGGCGAGGGTCTCCACCTCGTCGACGAATTCGCAGCCGCCGTAGTAGCGCTTGCCCGGATAGCCCTCCGCATACTTGTTTGTCAGCACCGAGCCCTGGGCCGCCAGCACGGCGGGGCTGACGATGTTCTCGGAAGCGATGAGTTCGATCTGTTCCTGCTGGCGGGCGAGTTCGCGGCCGAGCATGGCGGCGACGGCACTGTCGTCCTTCAGCAGGTCGCGATCGAAGAAGGCCGCGGGAGCGGAGGTCGGCTTGGCGTTGCTGCTCATGACGTCACCTTGGAAGAAAGCTTGGCCACGCGGCGGTCGTGGCGCTCGCCGCCGGCGAAGGGGGTATTCAGGAACGCGGCCAGCGCGTCGCGCGCCGTCTCCACCCCGATGACGCGGGCGCCGAGGGCGATGACATTGGCGTCGTTGTGGTCCCGGGCGAGCTTCGCCGTGATGGTGTCATGCACCAGGGCGCAGCGGACGGCGGGTTCGCGATTCGCGGCGATGGAAATGCCGATGCCGGTGCCGCAGACCAGCACGCCGCGCTTGACCTCGCCGGTGCTGATCTTCCGGGCGAGGGCGGCGCCGAAATCGGGATAATCGACCGAGGTGGTGGCATCTGCGGTGCCGAGGTCGAGGACGCGGAAGCCTGCCGCCTCTAGGTCCTGCTTCAGGACTTCCTTGAGCGGAAAGCCGGCGTGATCGGCGGCGATGGCGATGGTTTCCGGCCGGGTGGTCATGGGCACGACGTATGGGGAATGTGAGGCCGTCTGATACCAGATGTGCCTCGAAAAGGCGAGTCTTGGGGGTGTCAGGGTCCGACAGCCTAGGAACGCTGGGGACGCATGGCCGAAGCGGTTCCGCGGACAAATCCGTCCGCCCCGGCGCCTCTCCGTCGCTGGCGGCGGCCGGAGCAGGGGGCTTGGCCGGCGACGGTCACGACGCTGGCGGACAAATCTGTCCGCTTCGTTGCGCCTGGATACCTCCGTCCGCTCGCCGTGCTCGCCACCGTCAAGCCCGGCAGAAAGGTAAGCTATTGTTCTACAACAGCTCTTCTCTTTTCGGTCGACATAAGCCCTGCCTAAGTGAGCCAAATCGAACCAATTCGAGCCAGTTCTGGCCGGACCGATGCCGGCACCGGCCCGTTTCGGGCCCGTGCTGTCCAGTTTCAGCCGCCTTTTTGCGCCGCGATCCGGAAACCATTTCCGGCCAGCCTGGGTCACATGCCGGAAAATTTGTCCGTCGGACATTTCTGTCGCCTGATTGGTGGAGTGCACCCGTGGGGGCGGTCAAGCAAATGCCCTGCCGCCTCCCGGCAGGAGGCGGCGTGGTTATGAGAGATTCACCATGGTCAAGGGCAATGCAGCAGCGGGGCAAAAAAATCTATTATAGTGCAATTTATACTAATATGTCAAGATAATTTGCGCGAAGGGATGGAATTGGTGCCGCGCAGAAGGGCGATACTCTCTGCGGCTTTCCGATCACGGACCCGTCTTTCCGACCGCCGAAGTAGCGATCTCTCGTTCCAAACCAAGCTTTGCCAAGCACAGAATCGTTCTTTTGCCGCGGCGCCCATGGTGCAGCGACGTAATGGACATCAGGAGCCTGCCTCTGCTGGACGAGCCGATATGAGCCTAGGATCGGCGTCCGCGGCGCAGGAGGGCCAGCGCCCAGAGCAGTGCCAGCAGTCCGACCAGCAGCATGGCGGCGAGCACGGCCGCATAGAAACCAGCGCTCGCCTTTTCCGGGCCGTTCAGCAGGTGGTCGAGCGTCGGCACCAGCAGGCCGAGCGTCAGACCGCAGAACGCCCCCCAGGCGGCGGCGAGGGGCGCCGCGCCGCTCCGGCCCGCCAAGACGGCCGCCGCCAGCATAGCGGCGGCGAGGAGAAGCTCGTCGAAGGCGAGCGGCAGGAAGCGCGGGCTTCCCCACCAGCGCGCCACCTCGCCGGCGGCGAGCAGCAGGGCGACCAGCGCGGTGAGGATGCGAAGGGCCTTCATCGGCGTCGTCCCCCGGCCGCGTTCAATCGATCCATGTCACCACCTCCGGCAGGGCCGCCCGGCTGGTGCGGTAGCTGTTGGCCGGATGCGCCGGATCGGGATAGCCGAAAGAGATGCCGCAGACCATCCGGCGGTCGTCGCCGAGGCCGAAATGCGCCCGGACCAGCGGCGCGTGCCGGGCGAGCGCGGCCTGGGCGACGGTGGCGATGCCGAAAGACTGGGCGGCGAGCAGGAAGTTGCCGACATAGCCGCCGCAATCGACCGCCCCATAGACATCCAATGCCTCATCGGTGGTGATGATGGCGACGTGCGGGGCGCCGAACAGGCGGAAGTTCTCCAACCCCTGCCGGGCGTAGGCGGTGCGGTCGCCGCGGGCGATGCCGAGCGCATTGTAGAGCTGGAAGCCGCTCTCGCGCCGCCGTTCCAGGTAGACGCCGCGATACTCGCGCGGGCGCGGCAGGTCGGAATGGTCTTCGGCCTCGCTCTCGGCCTGGCGCAGCATCGCCTTGCGGAACCGCTCGGTGCCGGCGCCGCTGGTGACGATCACCTGCCAGGGCTGGCTGTTGCACCAGGAGGCGGTTCGCTGCGCCATCTCCAGGATGCGGGCGATCACCGGGCGCGGCACCGGGTCGGGCAGGAAGGCGCGGCAGCTGTAGCGGGCGCGGAGAAGGCGTTCGAGGATGGTGGCTTCGGACGGCGTCGTGGCGGCCTGATCGGTCTGGGCGGAGGAACTCATGGGTGAAACGGTCCCGGATCCATGCGGTGCGTGTGGGGGCCGAGCATACTGTCCAGCGGCCCGGAAGTGACCGCTTCTCGCAGCGGGGTGACCATCGGCGCCCGGGCCTGCTATCCTCGCCGCATGCCCCTCGACATCGTCCGCATCCCGGTCCTCAACGACAATTACATCTGGCTCGCCCGCGAAACCGCGAGCGGCCTGGTTGCCGTCGTCGATCCGGCGGTGGCGGCTCCGGTCCTCGCCGCCGCGAAAGAGCGCGGCTGGACCATCACCCATATCCTCAACACCCATCACCACGGCGACCACGTCGGCGGCAACATGGAGATCAAGGCGGCGACGGGCTGCACCATCGTCGGGCCCCGGGCCGACCGGGACCGCATCCCCGGGATCGAGATCGAACTGGGCGACGGGGACACCTGGTCGCTGGGTGCCGAGGAGGCCGTGGTCTACGACGTGCCGGGGCATACCCGGGGCCATATCGCCTACTGGTTCGGCGGCGCCAAGGCACTGTTCTGCGGCGACACCCTGTTCGCGCTGGGCTGCGGGCGCCTTTTCGAGGGCACGCCGGCGCAGATGTGGGCTTCGCTCTCGAAGCTCCGGGTGCTGCCCGACGACACCAGGGTCTATTGCGCGCATGAATATACCCAGTCGAACGCCCGCTTCGCCGTGACGGTGGAACCGGGTAACGCGGCGCTCGCGGCGCGCGCGGCGGCGATCGACGCGGCGCGGGCGAAGGGCGAGCCGACGGTGCCTTCGACGCTGGGCGAGGAGAAGGCGACCAACCCCTTCCTGCGGCCCGACTCGCCGCTGCTGCAGAAGACGCTGGGCCTGCCCGCGAACGACCTGGTCGCCGTCTTCGCCGAGACGCGGGCGCGCAAGGACAAGTTCTGATTTTTTGGTTCCAAGGGAGAAGATCAAGTGAAGCTCTATCAGTCGCCGGCCTCGCCCTATGCACGCAAGGTCCGCATCTGCGCCCATGAACTGGGCCTGAACGACCGCATCGCGCTGGCGCTCACCATGCCCCAGCAGGACGACGGCTTCGGCAAGGTGAACCCGATCCACCGCATCCCGGCGCTGGAACTGGAAGACGGGATGGTTCTCTACGACAGCCGGGTGATCTGCGAGTACCTCGACTCGATCGCCGGCAACAAGCTGTTTCCCGCCTCGGGCGTGGCCCGCTTCATGGCGCTGAAGCAGCAGGCGCTGGCCGATGGGCTGCTGGACGCCGCCGTGCCGCGCCGCCAGGAGACGCTGCGCCCGGCGGAGAAGCAGTCGGCCGATTTCCTGAAGAGCCGCGAGCGGATGATGCGTCAGGTGACCGACGCGCTGGAGAGCATGGTGGAGCAGCTGTCGGGCGTCAGCATCGGCACCGTCGCGGTCGCCTGCGCGCTCGGCTACATGGATTTTCGTTTCCCCGGCGACGAATGGCGCAAGGGCCATCCGAAGCTCGCCGAGTGGTTCAAGGCCTGGGAGACGCGGCCGTCCTTCGTCGGCACGCCGCCGACCTGACCGCCGCTTGACGCCGGAAGCGATCATCGCCGCCCTCGGGCTCGAGCCGCATCCCGAGGGCGGCCACTATCGCGAGACCTTCCGTGATCCGGCGGGAAATGCCGGGCGGGCGCACGGGACCGCCATCTACTATCTGCTGCGGAAAGGCGAACGCTCGCGCTGGCACCGCGTCGACGCGGCCGAGATCTGGCACCACTATGCCGGCGCGCAGCTCGAACTCAGGATCGGGGCGAGCGAAAGGGTGATCCTGGGCAAGGATATCGCCGCCGGCGAGCGGCCGCAGGCCGTGGTCCCCGCCGGCATATGGCAGGCGGCCGAACCCTTGGGAGACTGGGTGCTGGCCGGATGCACGGTGGCGCCGGGCTTCCAGTTCGAGCATTTCGAGTTGGCGCCGTACGGCTTTGCGCCAGGCTGACCTCAGGACGCCATGACCCGGCGGATGGTTTCGACGAGTTGCTGGCGCCGATAGGGTTTCTTCAGCATCGGCAGCGTGGAGCCGCTGCCACCGGGGATTCCGGCCTTGTCGGAATAACCCGAGGTCAGGATGACCTTGATCCCGGGCAACAGGCGCTGCGCCGCCTCGGCGGTAGCGAATCCATTGGTGCCGCCGGGCATGACGATATCGGTGAACAGCAGATCGAATGTCCGCCCGGTCTCCAGCAGCGCGACGGCGGCGGCACCGGATTCAGCGACCGTGATGTCGAGGTCGAGATCGGCCAGAAGCGCTTCCACATGCATGCGCACCAGCGGGTCGTCCTCGACCAGCAGCACGCGGGTGGCGGACGGGGGCGCGGTGGTATCGGCGGGAGGGACCCCCGGTGCCGCCGCCGCTTCGCCGGCGTCCGGCAGGTATAGGCGGACCACGGTGCCGAGCCCCGGCTCGGAATCGATCTCGATCCGTCCGCCGTTCTGGCGCACGAAGCCGTAGACCATGCTGAGGCCGAGGCCGGTGCCCTTGCCCACTTCCCTGGTGGTGAAGAAGGGCTCGAAAACCCGCGCCAGGACATCGGCCGGCATGCCGGTCCCGGTATCGGCCACCGCGATGCGGACATGCGGACCCGCGGCCTCGCCTGCCGGACCGGCCGGCAGGATCGCGTGTCCGGTCTCGATGGTGATACGCCCGCCGTCCGGCATGGCGTCGCGCGCATTCAGGCAGAGATTGGCGAGCGCCGTCTGCAGCTGGGCCGGATCGGTGAGCGCGGTGCCGAGATCCGGGGAAAGCACCAGGTCGATATCCACATGCGCGCCGATGCTGCGCCTCAGCAGCGGCAGCATGTCGGCGGCCAGCACGTTCACGTCGACAGCGCGCGGTTCGATCGGCTGCTGCTGGGCGAAGGCCTGCAGGCGGGCGGTGAGGTCGGCGCCGCGCTCGGCCGCCTGCCGCATCATCGAGGCGAGTGCCTGCAGCCGCGGCTGCTCGCCGAGACGCGAGGCCAGGAACTCCGCATTGCCGAGGATGATGGTGAGGAGGTTGTTGAAGTCGTGCGCGACCCCGCCGGTGAGCTGCCCGACCGCCTCCAGCCGCTCGATCTGCCGGACGCGTTCGGCGAGGCGCTTCTGCTCGGTGGTGTCGCGGCCGATGGCGACCGTCAGCCCGTCGACGGGGGACAGCACGGCCGCCCATTGCATGGAGACGAAGCTGCCGTCGCGGTGGCGATGGCGGACGTCGAAGGTGCGGCGCTCGCCCCGCTCGCGCACCGCCTCCCGGTTTTCCTGCAGGACGCCGATGTCGCCGGGATGCGCGAAATCGAGATAGCGCCTGCCGATCAGCTCTTCGCGCCCGAATCCGACGATGTCGCGGCAGCGCGAACTGATCTCCACATAGCGCATATCGGCATCGATCAGGCAGATCATGTCCGGAGAGGCCAGCAGCATCTGCTCGATCTGCCGGCGGGCCGCCTGCGCCTCGCCTTGCGCCTGTTTAAGCGCGGTGATGTCGTTGCGGATGAACACCGTCTGTCCGTCGCGGGTGCGGCGTTCCCAGATCATCGTCCAGCGACCGTCGCGATAGTGCTGCTCGAAGGCCCCTTGCGGATTGCGGTGGCGCGCGTAGCGCCAGTCCTTCCAGGCCTGGATGCCGTCGGGCGCCATGCTGGGATGCAAGACGTTGTCGGCCGTGTGGTTCAACAGTTGCTCGAAAGTCATGCCGACGATATCGGACCCGACGGTCTGAAACTTCCGGTTGGCGACGACGATCCGGTCTTGTTCGTCAAAGACCGCGAACGCATCGGGCAGTGCGTCGATGGCGTCCATCAGGCGGCCTTCCGCCGTCTTCGCCGCCGCCTCGGAGGCCTTGATCCGCTCAAGGAGACGGATGTTCTCGATGGCGACGGCGGCCATGGCGGCGAGTTGGACCAGCATCGCCTCGTCATCCTCGCTGAACTCGCCCTCGTGCCGGTCGGAGAGCTGGACTAGGCCGAGATTGCCGCCGTCGCGGCCGACGAAAGGGGCGGCAAGCCAGCCCCGCATCGGCGGGTGGCGGGTCTTCGCCTCGCCGAAGCCTTGCCAGGCCGGATGCGCTTCCAGATCCGCCTGGCTGAAGCGCATGGACCGGTTGGTCAGGCAGGGCAGCGTGTAGATGCCCTTCCCGCGGGGCGCCTCGTCATAGGCGGCCCAGGCGTCGTATTTCGCCGACATGGAGACGGTGCTGACCGTCTGCAGGCCGGTTTCATCGTCGGTGAGGCTGGTCACGGCCTGATGCGCGCCGATCAGGGCGCGGGCTTCCTCGGCGACGCCGCGAAGCAGCTCGGACAGGGTCGCCGCGCCGTGGATGCGGGCGGAAGCGGCCGCCAGCCGCACCAGACTGGATGCGGGGGGAGCGACGTCGTCCGGGGAATGCGCGGTCATGGGGAATCAGCCCTGCAGCAACCGGCTGACGGTCTGCTCGAGCTGGGCGTTGGTAAAGGGCTTCTTCAGGGTGGCATCCGCCCCGAGCTTCGCCGCGGCGGGCAGGAAATCGAGCGACTGCGAGCGCCCGCCGCCCGAGATGGCCAGGATCTTGATCGCGTTGCCGTTCTTGCGGACGGCCATGATGGTTTCCAGGCCTTCCTTCTCGGGCATGATGATGTCGAGGACGAGGAGATCGAACGGCGCCCGGCCGAGCGCGCTCAGCCCCTCGTTGCCATTGACGGCTTCGGTCACCGCGTGCCCCGCCTCTTCCAGCAGAATCCGGATCGATCCGCGCACGAGGGGATCGTCGTCGACCAGCAGGATTCGAGGCACGCGATCTCCTTCGAGGTGGAAAGCGGCCGCGACTCTATACCCATGCGGCTTGACGAATCGCTAACCATCATCCGCCGTATGGGAGAGGTGGGGAACCGTGCGAAATCTCGGGATTCCGCCCGGTTGCGTGGGTGGGGGCTTTCCCGCTAGATACCACCCCTCGCTTGGCACACACCCCAACATCAAGAGACATGACCCCCGACCTGAGGACGCTCGATGCCCTGAGGGCCGAGATCGACACGATCGACGACCGGATCCACGACGCCATCATGCGGCGGATCGAACTGGTCGAGGCGATCCGTCGCGCCAAGGACGGCGGGCCCTCCTTCCGTCCCGGCCGGGAGGCCGCCATCTTGCGCCGGCTGCTGGCACGGCACGGGGGCAACCTGCCGACGACGGTGATCGCCCGCATCTGGCGCGAGATCATCGCCGCCGTCTGCCGCCTGCAGGCCCCCTACAACGTCGTCGTGCACGCCATCGAGCGTTCGGCCAGCTATTGGGATCTCGCGCGCTCGCACTACGGCTCGCTCGCGCCGATCACGCTCAGGCGCAACGTCATGGCGGTGATCGGCGCCGCCCGCGACGATGCCGGCACGCTCGGCCTGCTGCCGCTGCCGACCGACGGGGAGAAGTCGCCCTGGTGGCCGCTCGTGGCCGGTGGCGGCGAGGACCGGCCGCGCATCTTCGCCCGACTGCCGTTCTGCCTGCGTCCCGAGAACGGGTGGGAACCGGTCGAGGCCTATGTCATCGGCCGCATCCCGCCGGAGCCCTCGGGCGAGGATCGCTCGCTCCTGGTGGTCAGGCTGCAGGGGGAGATGAGCCGGGCGCGGTTCAACGAGATCCTGGCCGCGGTGGACATGGAGGGCGGCACGGTCGCGGCCTTCCGCGAATCGGAAGGTGCCGCGGGCGAGAACCGCCTGATCGAGGTCGAGGGCTTCGTCACCGACGACGATCCCAGGCTGATGCGTCTGCGCGAGGCGGGCCAGGGCGCCATCGACAGCGTGGTGGTGCTGGGCGCCTATGCGGTGCCGATGCAGGATCTTTCGTCTCTCACCTAATTCCGGAGATCGCCATCGTGAGCGCGCCGATACCCCAGCCCGGAATCCTCGGCATCACGCCCTACAAGGGCGGCGACTCTTCCGTGCCCGGCGTTTCGGAGGTGCACAAGCTCTCCTCGAACGAAAGCCCGCTGGGGCCGAGCCCCCGCGCCATCGCCGCCTACAGGAACCTGGCGGGAGAGCTGCACCGCTATCCCGACGGCGCGAGCGCCGACCTGCGCCAGACGCTGGGCGAACATTACGGCCTCGATCCCGAACGTATCGTCTGCTCCAACGGATCGGACGAGATGATCGGCCTCTTGATGGCCGCCTATGCCGGCGTCGGCGACGAGATCGTCTACAGCCAGCACGGCTTCCTGATGTATCCGATCGCCGCCAAGGTGCATGGCGTGACCGCCGTCGCCGCGCCGGAGAAGAACCTCTCGACCGACGTCGATGCGCTGCTGGCGGCGGTGAGTCCGAAGACGAAGATCGTCTTCCTCGCCAACCCCAACAACCCGACCGGGACCTATACGCCGGCCTCCGAGGTGAAGCGGCTGCGCGACGGCCTGCCGGCGGATGTGCTGCTGGTGATCGACGCCGCCTATGCGGAATACGTGACGCGGAACGACTATTCGGCCGGCGCCGAACTGGTGGATGCCGGCGAGAACACGGTGATGACGCGCACCTTCTCCAAGATCCATGGCCTCGCCGCGCTCCGGGTCGGGTGGACCTATGCGCCGGCCTCGATCGCCGGTGTGCTGAACCGGGTGCGCGGGCCCTTCAACGTCAATGCGCCGGCGCAGGCGGCGGCCGTGGCCGCGCTGCAGGACGCGGCCCATGTGGAAGCCGCGCGGCAGCACAACGACCTGTGGCTGCCGAAGCTGACCGAAGGCATCCGCGCGCTCGGCCTCGAGGTGCCGCCCAGCGTCGGCAACTTCATCCTGATCCGCTTCGGCGAGGCGCCGAAGGATGCCGCGGCGGCGAACGCCTTCCTCACCGGGCGCGGGCTCATCCTGCGCGGCGTGGCGCCCTATGGCCTCGGCGATTGCCTGCGCATGACCATCGGGACCAAGGACGAGAACCTGAAGGTCCTGGCCGCCTTGAAGGACTTCGTCTCGGCATGAGCGAGTTCAGGCCCTTCAAGCGCCTCGCGCTGATCGGCATCGGCCTGATCGGTTCCTCGCTGGCCCGGGTGGCGAGACGCGAGGGGCTGGCCGAGAGCATCGTGTGCGCCGCGCCGACCGAGCGTTCGCGCAAGGCCGCTATCGATCTCGGGCTCGTCTCGGAGGCGCATGCCGAGGCGGCGGGGGCGGTGAAGGGGGCGGATCTCGTCGTCATCTGCGCGCCGCTGGGGGCCTATGCGGAGATCATGCCGGCGATCGCGCCGCATCTGGAGGCGGGGGCGATCCTCTCCGATGTGGGCTCGGTCAAGGCCTCGGCCATCCGCGATATCGGACCGCTGGTGCCGGAGGGCGTGCATTTCATTCCCGGCCATCCGGTGGCGGGCACCGAGAACAGCGGTCCGGAAGCGGGCTTCGCCGAGCTGTTCGAGGGGCGCTGGTGCATCCTCACCCCCATTCCCGGGGTGGATCAGCAGGCGCTCGACCGTCTCGCCGGCTTCTGGACGAGGGCCGGTTCCAAGGTGGAGTTCATGGAGGCGCGGCACCATGATCTCGTGCTGGCCGTCACCTCGCATCTGCCGCATCTGATCGCCTACAACATCGTCGGTACCGCCGACGACCTCGCCACCGTGACGAAGTCGGAAGTGATCAAGTTCTCCGCCGGCGGGTTCCGGGACTTCACCCGCATCGCCGCGTCCGACCCGACCATGTGGCGCGACATCTTCCTCAACAACCGCGAGGCGGTGCTGGAGATGCTGGGGCGGTTCAGCGAGGATCTGGCATTGCTGCAGCGGGCGATCCGCTGGGGCGACGGCAATACGCTGTTCGACCTCTTCACCCGGACCCGCGCCATCCGCCGGGCCATCATCGACGAGGGCCAGGACACGCCGGCGGCCGATTTCGGGCGCCATCCGGAAACCAAGGGATAGCCGGGCCGGTGGCAGAGGACGACGTGATCAGCCGCCTCCGCCGTGAAGCCGAACGCGGCCTCGGCCTTCTCGCCCAGCGACTGGACCTGCGGGCCGATATCGCCGTCACCGGCCTCAGGCGGTCGGGCAAGAGCGTGTTCATCGCCTCGCTGATCCACAACCTCACCGGCGCCGCCCACGATCCTTCGATCCTGCCGGCGCTGAGGGCGGGCCTGCAGGGCCGGCTGATCGCGGCGGCGGAACGGCCGCCGGTCGGCGGCGGCGTGGCGGTGTTCCCGACGCAGGACTACCTGCGGGCGATGGCGGGCGAGCGGCCGGCCTGGCCGGCGCCCACGGCCGCCGTGTCCCGCACCGAGATCGTCATCCGCTACAAGCGCGAAGGGCTGCTCTCCTATGTCAGCCCCGACGCGACGATCGAGATCGGCATCGTCGACTATCCGGGAGAATGGCTGCTCGACCTTCCCTTGCTGACGCAGAGCTATGCCGAATGGTCGGCGGCGACGCTCAACCTGTTGCGCGGTGCGCCGCGGCGCGAGGCGGCGCGCGACTTCCTCGCCTTCATCGGCGCGCTCGATCCGCTCGCGCCGGCCGACGAGGCACGGCTGACCCAGGCGCTCGGCCTCTACCGGGCCTTCCTGACCACCTGCCGGGAGACGCTCGGCCTGTCCTTCCTGCAGCCCGGCCGGCATGTGCTGCCCGACGACGAGGGCGACCGCCCGGCGCTGTGGTTCGTGCCGCTCGACCTCGCCGGCATGGTGCCGCCCAGGGGCTCGCTCGCGGCACGCTGCGCCGAGCGCTTCGATCGCTACCGCGACGAGATCGCCCGGCCGTTCTTCGAGGCCACCTTCGAGGCGACCAACAGGCAGGTGCTGCTGTTCGACCTGATCGCGACCTTGAACGCCGGCCATGCGGCCTTCGAGGATGCGGCGATGGCGCTCGACGCCGTCTCCAAGGTGCTGCTGCGCCGGCGCGAGGGGCCGCTCGGCCTCCTTTTCCCCAAGCGCTTCGACAAGGTTCTGTTCGCGGCGACCAAGGCCGATTTCGTGCCGGATTCCCAGCGCGAAAGGCTGAAGCAGCTGCTGCATTCGCTGGTCATCCCGGAGGAGACTGCGGCCCGCATGGCTGGCGCCGAAGCGCGGGCCATGGCGGTATCCGCCGCCCGCTGCACCCGCGACGAGCGCGTCAGCCTCGACATCGGCGAGGTCGAGGTGGTGGTGGGCGTGCCGGTCGAGGGCGACAAGCGGGTGAAGGTCTATTCCGGCATCCTGCCGAAGGAACCGCCGCCCGCCTCGTTCTGGGAGGGGCGCACGGTGCGCTATCCGGTGTTCCGGCCGCCGTCGTTCAATGCCCGGCCCGGACACGGCGTGCCCCATATCAACATGGATGCCGCACTCGAATTCCTGATCGGGGACCTGCTGACATGAGCGACCCCAACCGCCCCCGCGTGCTGGAAGAAGAGGCGCGCCGCGCCGCCATCGACCCGGCCGAGCGCCCGCGGGTGATCGAGACCGACGACGCGACGCCGATCGAACTCGGCCCCGTCGCCATGAGTGCCGGCGAGTTGGTGGTGCTGCCGCCCGCGGCCCCGCAGGCCAGCCGGGGCTTGAAGGCGCTCGCGATCTCCGGCATCGGCCTCGCCGGCATGGCCGGCGTCAGTTCGCTCTGGTGGGTGGCGGCGCTGTTCGATCGCGGTTGGGGCTTCGGTCTCGCCGGGGCGGCCTTCCTGACGCTGGCGGTGGGCGGCGCGGCAACGCTGATCGGACACGAGCTGCGCGCGCTGCGGCGGCTGCGCCGGGTGGCCGAGGTGCACGATCACTTCCGCGAGGCGCCCAGGAGCGACGGCGAAATGCGCGCCCAGCTCGACCGTGTGGCGGTGGAACTGGCGGCGAGCGCCCGCCTGGCGCCGGGCGTGGCGGCCTGGCGGGCCAAGGCCGGGCGCGACCTGCCGGCGGCGGATGCGCGCCGGGTCTTCGAAGGCTATGTGCTGGCCGAGGCGGACCGGCAGGCCATCGCCGCCATCAGGCGCGCGGCGCGCGACACCTTCGGGCTGGTGGCGATCAGCCCGAAGGCGGCGGTCGATATCGCCGCCTTCACCTGGCGGGCGACGAAACTCGCCCGCGAGGTGGGCGAGGCCTACGGCTACCGCCCGGCCAAGGCCTCGACGGTGGCGCTGATCAGGCGCGCGCTGGGCGATATCGGCATGATCACCGGCACCGACATGGCGGGCGACGCGCTGGTCTCGCTGCTCGGCGGCAGCGTGGTGGAGAAGGTCTCGGCGGCGGCTTCCGAGGGTGCGGTGGCGGCCTGGCGGATGGCCCGTTTCGGCCTGCTGCTGGTCGACAGCGCCCGCCCGGTGCCCTTCGCCGAGGACAGGCGGCCGAAGATCGCCGATCTGCTAAGGCCTTAAGATTTCAACACAATCCAGGTGCTGAAGGCCTTGGCGCGGACCCTTCCGGCGCTGTCGATGACGGCCGTGCCGGAGTAGCGCTTGCGGCCCTCCGAGCCGAGCGGCCAGGCCAGCACGATGCAGTTTTCGCCCGCGGGCAGGTCGGCATCGGCGACGGCGTGCATGCGCCCCGTCAGGGCCTCGGCGCCGTCGGTGCAGACGGCGGAGCCGCCGGGGCAGTCGAGGGCGCCCCAGAGAAATTCCGGTCGAATCAAGCCCTTGGCGTCCGCGAAGGCGGGGTGGGGGACCCAGGCGCCGGCATGCAGGCCATCCGCCGAGCCGGTCGCCGAGCAGTAGACGCGCAAGCCGTCGCCCGGCGCCCGCGCGCGGCCGCAGACGAGGCAGACCTGGTAGGCACTGTCGGAACCGCTACCACCCTTTGTGGCCAAGGCCTCGGCCTGGGCGAAGGGAGGGGGCGGCGGCACTTCCAGCGTGAGCGGCTTCGCCACCGCGTCGGCGACCAGCGTTTCACCGTCGCGCAAGGCCAGCACTGAGCCGTCCTTCACCATGACCAGGGGTTTTTCGAGCGGGATGGGCGCGCGCAGCGTCACCTCGGCCGGGCCGGCGAAGCGCCCACCCAGGAGACCGGCCACATATCCCCCGTTGCCCGATCCGGGCGGCCCGTTGAAGCGGCGGGCGACCGTCAGCGTGTCGTTGCTCACAGGCCCAGGATCGCCTTCGCCATGATGTTGTGCTGGATCTCGTTCGAGCCGGCGTAGATCGAGGTCTTGCGCGAGTTGAGGTTCTTCGCCGTCACCCCGTCGGCATAGTCGGGGCCGACGATCTCGGCGTTCCCCCCCGGCACATAGGGGTTGAAGGGCGACATGTAGTAGCCGACGGCGTCGGTCGCGAGCTGGGTCAGCATCTGCTGCAGCTCGGTGCCGCGGAGCTTCAGGAGCGAGGATTCGGGCCCCATGTTCTGGCCGGCCTTGAGGCGGCCGAACAGGCGGAGCTCGGTCTGCTCCTGGGCCATGATTTCCATCTCGGCCTGGGCGAGGCGGCGGGCGAAATCGGGATCGGCGATCAGGGGCTCGCCGCCGTTGGTCTCGGCCTTGGCGATCTTGCGGATCTTGCCGATCGAACGCTTCAGCCCGCCGGAATAGGGATTGCCGCGTTCGAATTCGAGCAGGTACTTGGCGCAGGTCCAGCCCTTGTTGAGCTCGCCCACCAGATTCTCCTTCGGCACCTTCACATCGGTGAAGAAGACCTGGTTCACTTCCTGGAAGCCGCGCTCGGGCACGTCGATGGTGATGATCGGATCGACCACCACGCCCGGCGTCTTCATGTCGACGAGGACGAAGGAGATGCCGTCCTGGCGCTTGCCCGAGCGGTCGGTGCGCACGAGGCAGAAGATCCAGTCGGCGAACTGGGCATAGGAGGTCCAGATCTTCGAGCCGTTGAGCAGGAAGTGGTCGCCGGCATCGTCGCAGCGCAATTGCAGCGAGGCGAGGTCGGAGCCCGAGCCCGGCTCGGAATAACCCTGCGCCCACCAGATGTCGGAATTGAGGATGGCGGGGAGGTGATAGCGCTTCTGCTGCTCGGTGCCGAATTTCATCAGGACGGGGGCCAGCATGCGCGGGCCGAAGGCGATGGGGTGCGGCGCGCCGGCCAGCGCCATCTCCTGGTCGAAGATGTAGCGCTGAGCGTGGCTCCAGCCCGGGCCGCCCTGGTCGGTCGGCCAGTTCGGCACCATCCAGCCCTTCTCGTTCAGGCGCTTCTGCCAGCGCACATGCAGCTCGCGGGTCATGAAGCCGGTGCGCGAGCGGGCGGTGGCGGCACGCATCTCCGCGTCGAAATTCTTGTCGAGGAACGAACGGACCTCGTCGCGAAAGGCGAGCAGGTCCTTGTCGAGCGCGGAATCCATGGGTGTCTCCTCCAGTCGGGCGGATGTTAGGGGGAAATGCCGGGGCTGCAAGCCGAAGCTGCCCCACTACAGCCACTTGTAGCTGGTTGCGTCGCGCAAGAGGGCGGCGACGGCCGGCGAATGCGGGCGGCCGCGGACGGTCACGATGTTCAAGATGCGCGTCACTTCCGGATCGACGAGCGGACGGCCGAGAACGCCGGGGATCACCACCGAATATTCAGGGGTGAAACCGAAACCCAGGCCCGCGGCGACCATCGCCAGGATCCAGTCGTCGCGCTCGCTGCGATAGCAGCGGTTCACGGCATGGCCGCGTTCGGCCAGCATATCGGAGACATGCTGGCCGAATTCGCAGCTGGCCCGGCTGAGATAGCGTTCACCGTTCAGCTCGTGCAGGGGAACGGCGTTCATCGCCTCGAACCGGTGGCCGGGGGCGAAGGTGATAAGGAAACGCTCCGCGAAGAGCGGGCGGGCGTGCAGCCGTTCGTCCACCGGTCCGGGCAGGGCGAAGATGGCGACGTCGATGTCGCCCGCGATCAGCTGTTCCTGCAGGACCTGGGCGCGGGCATCGCGCAGGGAGAGTTCGATGCCGGGATAGCCATGCTGGAACCGGCGCACGAATTCCATCATCCGCGAGGGGCCGATCGAACACATCACCCCGAGGCTGAGCGGCGTGGAGTCGAGCTTGGCCAGGCCGCGCGCACGCTGCTTGGCCGCCTCGCTTTGGCCCAGCACCTGGGCCAGGAAGGGCTGCATCTCGCGGCCGAGGTCGGTCAGGTGTGTCTGGTTGCGTTCACGGTGGAAGAGGCGTCCGCCGAGTTCCTCCTCCAGGAGCTTCATCGCCCGCGTCATCGCCGGCTGGGAAACGTTGCAGGCTTCCGCCGCCCGGGTGACGTTCAGGTGTTCGCAGACCGCAAGGAAATAGCGGATCTGGTGCATTTCCATCGGCCCGTCCCCCGCGACCGCCGCCTAATCTTCCGACCCCGTGATCAGGCGGATGCCGCGCCGGAAGGTGAGGTAGGCCCAGGCCCAGTCCAGCAGCACCGCCATCCGGTTCCGGGCGCCGACCAGGAAGCCCACATGGACGGCGCCCCAGAACCACCATGCAATCATACCGCCGATACGGATGAAGCCGAAATCGGCCACCGCGGCCTTGCGGCCGATGGTGGCGAGGCTGCCCAGGTGACGATAGACGAAGCGGGAAGGCGCCGGCCGGCCGGCTACGCGGGCGCGGATCACCCGGGCGGCGAAGGCACCGCTCTGCTTCGCGGCCGGCGCCAGGCCCGGCACCGGTCTGCCGTCCGCGGTGCTCATCGCCGCGGTGTCGCCGACCACGAACACATCGGCCGAACCGGGGAGCGTCAGATCGGCATTGACCTTCACCCGACCCGCGCGATCGGCTTCCGTGTCCAGCCATTTCGCGGCGGGCGACGCCGCGACGCCGGCTGCCCAGATGACGGTGCGGGCATGAATGCGCTCGCCGCTCATCACCACGCCCTGTTCGTCCACCAACTCGACCCTAACGCCGTTGTAGATCTCGACGCTCAGGTCCTGGAGCGATGCCTTGGCCCGCAGCGACAGGTCCTCCGGGAACTGGGCCAGGACGCGGGCATTGGACTCGATCAGTACGATGCGCGCGGCGGCCGGGTCGAAGCTGCGGAAGTCCTTGTCCATGCCGAGGCGCGCCAGTTCCGCAATGGCGCCGGCGAGTTCCACGCCGGTCGGCCCGCCGCCGACGATGACGAAGGTGAGGAGGGCATCACGTTCATCGGCGTCGGCACAGCTTTCCGCTTTCTCGAAGGCGGTAAGGATGCGGCGCCGGATTTGCGTCGCGTCGTCGATCTTCTTCAGGCCGGGCGCGAGTTCGGCCCAGTCGTCCTTGCCGAAATAACTGTGCCGGGCGCCGGTCGCGACAATCAGGTAGTCGTAGGGCAGCGACATGTCCTCCAGCATCACCCGGCGATCCCGCGTGTCGATGTCGCGGACGCGGCCGAGCAATACGCGGGCATTCTGCTGTTCGCGCAGGATCTCGCGGATCGGGGTCGCGATATCGGCGGGGGAGAGGCCTGCGGTCGCCACCTGGTAGAGCAGCGGCTGGAACAGGTGATAGTTGCGCCGGTCGACCACGGTCACCTGGACCGGAGCGCGCGCCAGCGCGCGGGCGGCGGCGATACCGGCGAAGCCCGCGCCCAGGATGACGACGCGGGGGGCGGCGCGCAGGTCGAAGGCGAGCTTGCCGTCGATCTGCGGAAAGACCCATGCCAGCCAGCGACGCAAAAGGAAATCGGCCGAAACCGGGCCGGGGCCGCGCAACGCGATCAGGCCCAGCGTCATCAGCCAGTAGAAATGTTCCGTCCGGTCGAGATAGGTGAACTGGATCACCAGCGTCATCACCATCAGCGGCAGGGTGGAGAGCCGGGTGAAGAGGCCGAGGGTCAGGAGGATCGGCATCGACACCTCCGTCGCGGCCGCCATCACGGCGGCCAGTTCCGGCGGCAGAAGCGGCACGTTGTATTCGTCATGGAACAGCGAAACGGTCAAGTCCCAGCTGGCCAGCTTGCTTTGACCCGAAGCCCAGAAGATGGAAGCCATCCAGAGCCGCAGGAAGACCTGGTAGAGCGGCGCGGCATAGCGGGTGACGGCGTCGATCATCCAGCCGATCGCCTGCGCGCCGGGCAGGGCGGACTGGGCGGCCCGGCCGAGGAGATTGTCGAGGGAAACGGCACCGGGGCCGCGCACGACCAGCCAGCCGCACAGCACGGCCCAGAACAGGTGATCGGGCAGTTCCTTGTAGTTGAACTGGATTATCAGGGCCAAGGCGGCGACCGCGACGGCGGCGAAGCGGGTGAAAAGCCCGAGCGCCAGCAGGACCGATCCGGCGACCTCGATCGCCACGCCGATCCAGGCGGCGGTGAGCGGTGCCATCCACGACACAGGGTATTCGTTGGCTGCCAGATAGAGGGCGTTGTCCCAGTCGGTCAGCTTCAGGAAGCCGGACACGAAGAAGACCTGGGCGATCGACAGGCGGATGATCAGGTCGAGAACCGGTCCGCCGGCGCGATCGGCGAGCGTCGCCGACCGATGAAAGGCGGCGAACACCTCTCCCAGGAGGAGCTTGAACTCGGTCCGCCGCGGCGCCGTCGTGACGGCGGGCAGCGCGGTATCATCGTGCAGGATCGTCATGGCGAGCCTCGGGGTCGGGGGAATGGCCTGGGCGCAGGGTGACGGCGGGGCCGACGCGTTTGAAATGCCGTCTGACGATTGTTTCGATGCCTGCGCTGCATCGGGCTATTTGCTCTCCAGCACCGAGGCACCGGTCCATCCGGCATCCGGTTCGGCGGCCTTCATCTGGCGGCAGCGGCCGGCCAATACGGCGGAGGGGCGATCGCCACCGCGCGCGGCGATCACGGCCTCGAACAGGCCGATTGCCAGGTCCCATTGGCGGTCGCGATAGGCGGCGAGGGCCGCCTCATAGGTCGCGATCCAACCGATATCCGCCATCGGCTCGTCCTCCGCCTCGATGCCGAGGAGTTCGTAGACGCGGGTCTCCATCGCGCGGCCGTAGACGACGACGGTGTCGAGCTCGCGCAGGATCAGGCCGTCGCCGGCGGCGCCGCGCGTCGCTTCGCCGATGATGATCTCGGTGCCGTAGACCTTGTTCAGCGCCTCGAGCCGGCTGGCCAGGTTCACCGGATCGCCGATCGCGGTGTAGTTCAGCCGATCCTCCGCCCCGATATTGCCGACCAGGACGGTGCCTGAATTGATGCCGATGCGCATGCGCAGGCCCATGCCCCGGGAGGCGGTCGCCTTTTGGGCGGCGAGGGCCGCGCGGCAGGCTTTCAGCGCATGATCGGCGGCCGGTTCCGGCGCGTTCCAGAAGGCCATCACCGCGTCGCCGATGAACTTGTCGATGGTGCCGTGATGGCTGTGGATGACCGACGACATGCGGTCCAGGTGAGCCGCCAGCATGGGTACCACGGCCTCGCCCAGGCGCTCGGAGAGGCTGGTGAAGCCGGCCAAGTCGGCGAACAGAACGGTCAGGTCCTGGCGGATGCCGCCGGGACGCGCCTCCACCCCTTGCGCCACCAGACGGCGAACCAGGTCGACCGGCAGAAACTTGCGGAAGGAGGACAGGCCGCGCGCCATCTGGGCGATGGTGGCGGAAAGATCGGCCACCTCCCGCAAGGGGGAGGGCACTGCCGCGATGCGGTCCAGGCGAAACGCCTCGACATGCTCGAGCTGCCGGGCCAGGCGGCGCAATGGCCGACTGATCAGGCGATCGGCGATCAGGGCGCCGACGGCGGCGACCAGCAGGACCAGGATCGCCACCGCGACGTAGAGCATGCGGGTGTTGCGTTCGATATCGCCGAGGAAGTCGTCGGTCGGGATCACCGTCGCCACCACCCAGCGGCCGAAGGGCAGCGGCGAGAAGCCGACCAGATAGCGGCGGCCATCAGAAGACGTCACCTCCACTTGCCGCGGCCCGGCGATGCCCGCTGAACCGATTGAAAGATCAGCCCAGCCGTGTGCCGCCGCGCGCAGCAGCGGGTCGGTCGAGGTGTCGAGGCGTTGCCAGGGCGGCAGTTCGTCCTCCGGCAGCGGATGGGCAGCCGGATCGATGGGGGCCGCCAGCACACGGCCGTCGGGGGCGAGGATATAGGCGGCACCGGTCCGCCCGATGGCCAAGCCGGTCAGGAAGCGCGACAAGCGCTCGAATTCGATCATCACGCCGATGACGCCGACGCGTTCCTTGTAGACATCGAGCGGCGTCGCGGCGCCGACCCCCGGCCTGACGCGGGTTGGGAAGGTTGTCGTCTCGCTCCAGACCGGCGCGTCGGCGGCGATGGCGTCGCGATACCAGGGCTGGGCCGAAGCGTCGAAGGTGCTGTCCGCCGTTTCGCGCCGTCGGAAGACGATATCGCCGGCCAGGGCGTCGTAGGTGTCGATCCTGCGTTCCCGCAAAGGCCCAGCGCCGGTGCGCCGTACCTCGACCATCCGGATCTCGCCGTCGCCCACTTTCTGGGCGCCGAAAAAGTCGCCGTTGGGCCAGCCGAAGGCGATCCAAGAGAGGCTGGACTGGGATTGCAGTAGGGCCAGGAAGACGAATTCGCGTCTGGCCTCGTCCGCCATGGCGATGGCGCCCTGGAAGAACATCGACCGCAGCGCCTCGCGTGCCGCCTCCGCATTGGCCAGAACCTGGGTCACCTCGCGGTTGATCGAGGCCACCGTCTGGACATTCACCAGATCGACAAGCTCGCGGACATTGCGCCCGGCGGTGCGCTGCCAGCTGCCGTGGATCAGCGCGGCGCTGAAGAGGGTCGCGAAAGTGACGATCCCGATCAGCGCCAGACGGATGCCAAGCCGCCTTCGACCCTTCATGCCCCTGACCGCAGCTGGCGCGCGGCGATCAGAAGCGTGGCCGGTTCCGGGCGCCGGCGGTAGTCGGAATCGACCTGAGCGAAGTGAACGATACCGTCGGAGCGAATGACATAGCTGGCCGGCATCGGCAGTTCCCAGGCGCCGGTCCCGTTCAGCGTCGGCAGGTCCATGCCGCGCGCGCGATAGTAGGCGGCGACGTCCTCGGGCATTTCCCAGACCAGGCCGAACAGGCGTGCCACACGGTTGCCGTAGTCGGTCAGAAGCGGGAAGCCCAGGCTGTCCGCCGCGCCGGGATCGGGCGGGGCGGGAGACACGGCAACCGCGCGCGCTCCGGCATCGGCCAGGTCCGGCAGCATCCGCCCGATCGCGCGCAGCTGGAGATCGCAATAGGGGCACCAGGACCCGCGAAAGAAGATCAGCAGCAGCGGGCCGTCGCGCAACAGGCTTGACAGGGCAATCGGCCTGCCGCCCGCCTCCGGCAGGGTGAAGTCGGGCGCCATCTCGCCGGCAGAGAGGGCGGAGGCGGCGACGCCCCTTTCTGCCAGCTCGGCGATCATCCGGTCGATCCGCGCCTGCAGGTGCGGACCGATCCGGGCTTGCGATGCCGCCGCAAGCGCGCGCAGCTGATCCCGCAGCGACATTTTTGCTTGCGCTCCTTCGCCTTCAGGCGCGCGCCGCGAAGCGGGCCGCGACCAGGTGGTCGAGCGAGAGGCGACCCGGACCGCCGGTGACGATCAGGCCCAGCAGCACGGCCCAGGTGAGATGTTCCGGCCAGTTGCCCGGATAGACGAAGGCCTGGATGACGAAGGTCATGCCGAGACGGCCGGCCGCGCCCAGCCGCGATGCGATCCCGAGCAGGAGGAGAACCGGGCAGAGCAGTTCCATGGCCGTGCCCATCAAGGCAGCGAGTTCGGGTGGGAGCAGGGGGACCCGGTATTCTTCGCGGAACAGCGCAACAGTGTCGTTCCAGCTGGCGATCTTGACCTGGCCGGAGCGCCAGAAGACCGCCGCCACGGCAACGCGTGCCATCAGGCGTAGGACGGAATCCGGGAACAGGGCGGCGCGGCGGGTCAAGAGGTCCCAGTTGTCGCGCAGGCGCCCGGCGGTCGACGGCGGAGCGGGTACGAAGACGGTCATGATGGTTCTCCGGGATGCGGGTTGGAATTCGAGGTGCGGGTGAATGCGCCCGCCAGAACGAGATCCGTCATGGCGCCTGGCAGGTCGAAGGAGCCTGCGACGGCGCAGGCATCGCCCAGGGAAAGGCC
>Ga0164290_1000983_pt1 | contig 61075 bp, 56 predicted proteins | sample Micstemetagenome_FD_108782 | JGI IMG/M metagenome (GOLD analysis project Ga0164290, IMG submission 108782) | Contaminated culture microbial community from soil near Moab, Utah, USA - Microcoleus steenstrupii SON62 (Illumina Assembly) | ecosystem: Environmental > Terrestrial > Soil > Soil crust...
GAACCTCGACTCGCCCAAACCGCGGAGCCATCCGCTCACAGACCCGCTCCAGTTCCCGGCCCCACCGCCGAACGTCCTGTTCCGTGACATCCCCAGACATCTTGTGGTCCTCCCCAGCAAGATATAAAACATTTCGGCAATTCAGAAAAGTAGAACTGTAGTACTAAGGTAGGTAGAAACGCAGAGGGCGCGGAGAGTCGCAGAGGTAAGACTCTCTCTGAATGTCTCTGCGTTTCAATCGTAATTCATGAGGGAGCTCAGAACGCCGCTTCAAGAATTGCGAGCAGGTCAGCCTCCGTCGGTTTACGGCCGTTGAGCAACATCAGCCGGGTGATGCCGAAGGCTTTGTTGGCGAACGTCGGCAATTGACCGCGGGTGACGCCCAGTTCCCGCAGTTGCTGTGGAATGCCGATGGCTCGTCGCAGTTGTTCGACGGCGGTAATCGCTCTTTCCGCGGCGACGGTCTCGGTGACACCCTGCGTGTCTACACCGAGCAACGTGGCGATGCGGGCGAATTCGCTGGTCCGTGCGGGGAGATTGTAGCGCATCACATAAGGCAGCAGCAGTCCATTGCCGGCCCCGTGCGATACATGCACCGCTCCACCAATCGGATACTCCAGGGCATGCACCACCGCGACGGCACAGTTGGAAAAAGCCAAGCCCGCCAGTGTCGCCGCCAGCGACATCCCTTCCCGCGCGGCGAGATTGCGTGGCTCTTTAACCGCCGTCACCAGATGCTGGCCGATCAGCGTGATCGCCTTCTCAGCGCACAGATCGCCCATCACATGCTTACCGTCATAGGGAAACGGTTCGTCGGCGTCGATGGGGAGTTCGTTGTAATAGGTGGCGGTGTAGGCTTCGATGGCATGCGTCAACGCGTCGATGCCACTGTCCGCCGTGGGTTTCGCGGGACAGGTCAAAGCCAATTGCGGATCGACGACGGCGATGGCCGGTCGCAGATAATGACTGAGCGTACTCACTTTGATGTGGTTCGCCTGGTCGGTCAGCACGGCCGCATGAGACACTTCGCTGCCGGTGCCCGATGTCGTGGGAACACAGACCAGAGGCAATACGGGGCCGGGAACATTGCCGAAGCCAAAGTAGTTGGAGAAACGTCCGCCATGCTTAAGCATCGCGGCGGTGATCTTCGCGAGGTCCATGTTGCTGCCCCCGCCCACGCCGATGATCACATCGGGATGGAAGTGCTGGGCAACGGAGATGACTTTGTCTGCCACCGCGAATGTCGGTTCGGGTTCTCCGTCGAGGCAGACCTGCACATTCAGTCCGGCGTGTTGCAGCGGTTCCAGAACCTGCTGCACGATGCCCGCCTGCTCCAGCACGCGATCGCTGAGAATGAAGAGCTTGCGAGGTGACCACGGCGATAGGAATTGAGGCAACTGCTGAATGCAGCCCGGCCCAAATACCAGTCGGCCCGCCGAATAGAAATTCCAGAAATCACGCACGCAGAGATCTCCGGTGGCAAATCTATCGAGAGGTGAATCCAGGTGTCAGCAGGGAACGCGAGTAGCTAACTTTGTCCGGCCAGCAACTCGGCGGGCAGGGGCTCGTATTGCCCCGCGAGGTTGCGCAGTGCGTCTTCCGGGTTCATGTTGAACAGGGCACGACCGCCCGTGCCCCACACACCGTTGCGGAAATGGAAGACGGCGACAGCATCACGCACGGTGCCAACCGCCGCGATACCTTCCATGTCTCCCCCTTCCACCGCCTCGAACCGAATATTGACGGCGACAAAGGCCGTAATCAGCCCGCTCTGTTTATCGCGGGCGTAGGTCACGCCGTTCTGCCAGTCACATTCGAGCCAGCGGAGATCGCGCGGTTTGCCTTGCGTGCGGGCAAGATCAAAAAACCGCGCTTCGAGCATCTCGCGGCGAATGCGGAACAGCTTGATGGCCTGTTGCGTTTCCCGCCGACGCATCGAATTGGCCAGCGGGATCGTCAAGGCGGCGAGCAGTACCAGCCCTGCGACAACTCCCCCAGCAATGAGCCATGGCGACATGATGATGTACTCCTGCAATCCAATCCGATGGGGAAGTTGTCTTTAGGCATCATAGCAGGCTGGGACCGCCATTAAAGGGGTGGACATTCCGAATTTGTGTGGTCAGCTCGCTTCCCCTGCGACCTGACCAGACGTCAACTCGAACAATTCCTCCAGCAACGCGGTCGCGTAGACACCCGGCGGCAGCGTGAATTGAAAGCGGAGCCCTTCAGATTCCACGGCGACTTGAAAATCACTCGGACGGATTAAATAGCGGCGGCGCGTGCCCGACAGCAGGTCGGGAAAAGCCTGCATTGCTGCCAGCGTGACCCCGGCACGCTCCAGGAGGGCCGCTTCACGTTGTGCGGGAATTCCCGTGGGAGTTTTCATTTTGACACCGTACAACGGGCCGGTGATGGCAATTTCCCCCGTGTCGCAACGTGCCTGTTCGCAGGCGACATCTTCCGCCAGAAATTTGCCACCACTTTCGACCAGTTCCATCACATCACCGGCCAGTACGGTGGTGGCTAACTGGTCGCGAATACGATCGGCGAGGGCCAGGTTGAAGAGGTCGGACTGAAGGGCGGAGAGGGCCAGTTTCAGCAGAAATTTGCGACGATTATAAGGGATATCACGCGGTGTCGCCCGCCCGGCAAGCAGGTCGTATCCCAGGTTCAGCGTTTCCAGATTCCGACCAAAACGCTGATCGCCGTAGTAATTCGCGAACCCCTGCTGCGGCAGACGATCACAAACTGCGGCGATCTGCTGCCAGGCTTGCGTGGGGCTCACCGGCGTGGCTGTGCCCGATTCATCCAGCTGCTGCAACTGGGTTACGAGTATCGAAAACCGGTTGCCCGCCAAGTGTCCCGTCCGCAGCTTGTTGCCGTGGAGTTGCTGTTCGAGGACTTGAATACGATCGGTGGCGATGGCGGGCACGAACTCGGCGGCTTTGGCAGGGACGGAAAGCCACTGCCGCGTGACGGCACGCTTGTCTTTCAGCCCCGCGCAGCCAATATCCCCCGTCGAGAGATTCAAACAGCGTGCCACGTGTTTGAGCAACTGTTCCGCGGCGACATCGCGTTTTTCGATCCAGAGAAACAGGTGTTCGCCCTCACCTGCGGGAAGGTACGCGGGGAGTTCTTCCACGAGGAAGTCTTCGGGCCGGGCTTTGGCATCACCCTGAAGGCGGGGTGGCGCAAGTTGCAGCATTCTGGGTAAGGGAAGGGCTGAAGTATCCATGGAGGGAATCCGGAGTCCGTTCTAAAACGCGGCGGCTAATGGCCCACGACTTGCGGGTCAGTGTCGTAAATGGAGTAGAGTGCCGTAGATGTTTGGGCTTTTGCAACGACTGCGAGCAGGGCTGCCTGCTTTTTCTTCATCATCGTGGAGAAAGTTGATATTGCCACGGCGCTGGAACATGGGATAATTCGGAATGCCCCCGTCAACTGCGAGGGTTACATCGAGAGGAAGCGGTGTATTCCGGTCCAACCGTACATTGTTTTGTCGGTTTGTGATTCATGAGGGATCGCAACGCACATCGTTAACGGCGTGCTGTGGCAAGTGCAGCACCTGAAGCGACGGCCTGTCGCGTAGTTCGGCGGGCTGAAACTGATCTTTCCCACCTTCGTGCTGGCGACCAAGGATGGTCAGCTTCCTCCTGGGTGCCCGATATCGATCTTCGCCTGGCCTAGGGCTGCGCGGTGGTTCCTATCTCGACTCACCAGGAAGTTTAATGGAGAGCAGACGCTCGAGCACACGCAACACATTATCGAACCCATTCCCTTGTTACTGAAGGAGCGGTCCTGTGGGTACTGGACGTACACTCTTGGAGCGCATGTCTGCTTCGCAGAATGCTGAACAATTCCGGCAGGAACACTGGCAGGGAACCTTCGAGGAATACCTCGATATCGTGCGCGAGACCCCCGAAGTCACCCGCTCTGCCCATCAACGCCTGTACGACATGATTACGGAGTACGGCTCGTACCCCGTCGACGAAGGCCGTCGCGATGGCCTCGTGCGGTACCGCTTCTTCGATGATCCCGATAACGATGGTCACGACGCCATCTTCGGACTCACCGAACCCCTAATGCAACTTGTGAATGTCTTTCGCAGTGCCGCGCTCAAGTATGGAGCCGAACGCCGCGTGCTGCTGTTGCATGGTCCCGTGGGTAGCTCCAAAAGCACCATGGCCCGCCTGCTGAAACGTGGCGCCGAAGCCTACAGCCATAAACCCCAGGGGGCCCTGTATACCTTTGGTTGGCAGGAAGACGATGGCAGCATCACCTGGGACCCGATGCACGGCGATCCGCTGCAACTGATCCCGATGAGTTTCCGCGAAGAACTCTGCACCTCGCTGAATACCGGTCGCGATCCGATCAAGCAGCACATGGTCGAAATCACGGGCGATGTCTGTCCCTTGTCGCGGTTCTATTTCAAGGAACGGCTGGAAAAGTTTAACGGCGACTGGACGAAAGTCCTGGGCACCGTCAGGGTCAAACGGTTCTTCCTCTCCGAGCAGGACCGCATCGGTATTGGCACGTTCCAGCCCAAAGACGAAAAGAACCAGGACTCCACCGAACTCACCGGCGATATTAACTATCGAAAAATCGCCGAGTTCGGTAGTGAATCGGACCCGCGGGCCTTTAACTTCGATGGTGAATTCAACATCGCCAACCGGGGACTGATCGAGTTCATCGAAGTCCTGAAGCTCGATGTCGCCTTCCTGTACGATCTCCTCGGAGCATCACAGGAACACAAGATCAAGCCGAAGAAGTTCGCGCAGACCGATATCGATACAGTCATCCTCGGTCACACGAACGAACCCGAGTTCCGCAAGCTCCAGTCGAATGAGTTCATGGAGGCCTTGCGCGACCGAACCGTGAAGATCGATGTGCCCTACGTCACCAAACTCGGTCACGAACTGCGCATCTATGAGAAGGATTACAACCCTAAACGCGTGCGTGGCAAGCACATTGCCCCGCATACACTCGAAGTCGCCGCGATGTGGGCCGTCCTCACGCGACTCGAAGAGCCGAAGCATCACGGTCTGACCGTGTTGCAGAAGCTGAAGCTCTACAACGGCAAGACCCTCCCTGGCTTTACGCTGGAGAATGTCGAGCAACTCCGTCGTGAGGCCAAGCACGAAGGGTTGCAGGGGATTTCGCCGCGGTATGTGCAGGACAAGATCTCCAATGCCCTCGTCAACAATCCCGATGCCACCTGCCTGAACCCCTTCATGGTCCTCAACGAACTGGAAGCCGGGCTGCGGCATCACTCGCTGATTCCCAACGAAGACACGCGGGAATCGTTCCGGCGACTCATTAGCGTGGTGAAGGATGAGTACACCGACATTGTCAAAAACGAAGTGCAGCGGGCCATCGCCGCCGACGAGGAAGCCCTCACGCGGCTGTGCTCGAACTACATCGACAATGTGAAAGCGTACACGCAGCGGGAAAAAGTGCGGAACAAGTTCACGGGGCAGGATGAGCAGCCCGATGAACGCCTGATGCGCTCGATCGAGGAACGCATCGACATTCCCGAAACGCGTAAGGACGATTTCCGCCGCGAGATCATGAACTACATCGGAGCGTTGTCGCTCGATGGCAAGAAGTTCGACTACAAAACCAACGAGCGCTTGCACAAGGCGCTCGAGATGAAGCTCTTTGAAGACCAGAAAGACACGATCAAGCTCACCAGCCTGGTCTCGAATGTGGTCGACAAAGACACGCAGGAAAAGATCGACGTGGTCAAAGGCCGGTTGATCCGCACGTTCGGTTACAACGACGAATCGGCGACCGACGTGCTGCAATATGTCGCGAGCATCTTTGCCCGTGGCGACGCCAAGGCGGGAAGCTGATCAACCGGAACTCGCGGGAGGTGGGCCAGATGCTGGGAGCATGGATCGATCGCTATTGGATCTGGGGAATGCTGGCGGGGGCAATGGGTGCCTTCGCCAGTGTTCCGGGGCAGACATCTACCGTGGGAGTGGCTGCCAAATTGATGCCACGACCGAGGGCTCCGTGGGTCATCCTGCCGGGTGAGCCGGTGTTGGGACTGTCACTGAACGACACTGCGGGGATCGTGCGGATAATCTGGCCAGATAACCAACCAATTTTGTCCTGTGGAAGCTGTAATCCACAGTCAGTTTTCATCAGCGATGCGGAGCTTGCCCAAACGTCGCTGAATCATTTCGACCTGTTGGATCGCACGGAGATCGCAGGCGACTCTACAATTGTCGCTGACAATCAGGCTGCCTGGAACGATTTGTCCCTGGAAACGAATTGATCATCCGCATGCCAGCACCACAACTTCCAACGTCTGACCATGCCGAAAGGGAACAAACCGTCCCGCGTTCTGAGCGGGGCGACTGGACGTGGGAACTCGTCACGCAATTTCCGCGACAGGGGGAATGGACTGAAGAGCAGTACTTAAACCTGGATAACCACCAACTGGTGGAATTTGATGCAGGCGTGTTGGAGTTTTTGCCGATGCCCTCAGCCGCACACCAATGGATCCTGGGGTTTCTCTATCAACTCCTGCACGCTTGGTCTGCACAACATCAACGCCCACGACCGCTCTTTGCTCCCATTCCGGTATCAATCCGTACCAGCAAATATCGGGAACCTGATCTGTTGCTGCCGAGACACACTCCAGCACCCGATGACCGAGACATTTCCACGCCGGTCCTTGTACTGGAAATCGTGAGTCCTGACGCCAAGAGTCAGCGACGCGACCACACAGAAAAACGCCGTGACTACGCCCAAGCCGGCATCCCGGAATACTGGATCGTCGATCCCGAAACAGAAACGATCATCGTCCTGACTTTACCCGAGGGACAGCACGAATACCTGACCCACGGCGAGTTCAGACCCGGCCAGACCGCGACGTCGAAACTGCTCGAAGGCTTCACCGTCGACGTCACCGCCTGCTTCGCCGCGGGAAAGGGAATCGCCTGACACTTAATTCCTAACACCTAACTCCTAACCCCCACAACCCACCATGACCCGTGCCATTGATCGCGATAACCAGCGCTTCAAAGAGATTGTGCGGGGCAAGGTCCGGCAGAATCTAAAGAAGTACATCACCCACGGCGAGGTCCTCGGCAAGCAGGGCCGTGAGGTGGTCTCCATCCCCGTGCCGAATATCGATATCCCCCACTTCCGGCATGGGAAAAAAGGGTCAGGCGGCGTGGGCCAGGGGGAAGGCGATGTCGGCCAGCCGATTGGCAAGTCGCCCGATGAGGGGGACGGTCAGGGGCAAGCGGGGGACGAAGCCGGTCAGCACATCCGCGAAGCCGAACTGACGATCGATGAACTCGCGGAAATGCTCGGCAAGGAACTGCAACTCCCGAAAATCGAACCCAAGGGGCAGAACTCGATTAAGTCGATCAAAACCAAATACAACAGCATCCGGCAGACCGGCCCCGATTCTCTCCGGCATTTCAAGCGGACATATAAGCGAGCCCTGCGACGGCTCATTTCCTCGAATGATTACGACCCCAGACAGCCGATTGTCATACCAACCCGCGAAGATGAACGCTTTCGCTCCTGGACCGATAACCCCGAGCCGCAAGCGAATGCCGCAATCATCTACGTGATGGATGTCTCCGGGTCGATGACCGACGAGCAAAAGTCGATCGTGCGTACCGAAGCTTTCTGGATCGACACCTGGCTGAAAAGTCAGTACGACGGCATTCAACGGCGATATGTGGTGCATGACGCGGTCGCGTATGAGGTCGATGAAGATACGTTTTTCCGCACTCGGGAATCGGGGGGAACACGGATCTCGTCGGCTTATGTGAAAACGCGGCAGATCATTGAACGCGATTTCCCTCCGAGCGACTGGAACATTTATCTCTTTCAGTTTTCCGACGGCGATAACTGGGGCGAAGACAACACGCAATGCCTGAAGATGCTGCAAGAGTTCTTTCTCCCCACGTGCAACCTGGTGTGCTATGGTCAGGTAGAAAGCCCCTACGGTTCCGGCGACTATATCCGCGAACTGAAAAAGATCACGGGAAAATTTGAGAACCTGGTGCTGAGTGAAATCAAGAACAAGGACGGCATCTACGAATCGATCCGCACGTTCCTGGGCAAGGGGAAATAACCGCACATGAAGAAGTTCAGCGAATGAAAACGGCTGTGATGCGAGATCCGGAAACCGAGCCGCGCTTCCAATTCGGCGCGAACTGGCAACGGTTCCTGAGCACCTTAACCGAGGACCGCATTCAGGCGGCGATGTCATCTCTGCGGCGGAGCCTGCACGTCGACACTCTGGTGGGGAAATCGTTTCTGGATATCGGTTCGGGCAGCGGACTCTTCAGCCTGGCGGCCTATCGACTGGGGGCGACAGTCTCTTCCTTTGACTACGACCCACAATCGGTGGCGTGTACGTTGGAATTGCGGCAACGGGAATCGGCGTCGTTCGACCGCTGGACTATCGAGCAGGGGTCGGTGCTTGATGCCGACTATATGGCCTCACTCGGTACCTATGACATCGTCTATTCGTGGGGTGTGCTGCATCATACTGGGAACATGTGGACGGCGATCGATCTCGCGGCACAGCGCGTGAAAGTGGGCGGGCAGTTTTACCTGGCGATTTACAACGATCAGGGCGATGTCAGCCGCGTCTGGCGGGGAATCAAGCGGATTTATGTCGCCTTGCCCGCGGTGATGCGTCCGTTGTACGTAATATTGGTCGGAGGATTGTGGGGAGCGCAGCGCGTGCTCAAGAAGCTGTGTACGGCGCTGGGAAGCTGGCTGCTGGACGGGACCAACACCGTCACGCGGTCGACGAATGCGGCCGGTCTTGCCGCCAGCCAGCGCCAGCGGGGCATGCATCTGTGGTACGACCTGGTCGACTGGATCGGCGGCTACCCGTTTGAAGTCGCCACGCCGAATGCGGTCTTTGAATTCCTGCGAGAGCGGGGGTTTCAGTTGCAACACCTCTCGACGTGTGGCGGGAATTTGGGGTGTAATGAGTTTGTGTTTGTACTGACGCCTACGGATACAGAGTGATCAGGGCTTGAGGTAAGGAGACCAGCCATGTCGATTTCCACCGCTCGCACACTGCCTCCTGAAATTCGCGATATCCAGCTCAAGATGGAAGGGCATGCGCGCGATTACGGTCTCGACTGCTACGAAACCATCTTCGAGATGCTTGACCTCGAAGAACTCTGCATGTTCGCGGCGTATGGCGGGTTCCCGGTGCGTTATCCACACTGGCGGTTCGGGGCCGAATACGATGAACTGCTGAAGACCCACATGTACGGTTTGCAGCGCATCTACGAAATGGTGATCAATAACGACCCCTGCTATGCCTACCTGCTCAACACCAACATGCTGGCCGATCAGAAACTGGTGATTGCCCATGTGTATGGTCACTGCGATTTCTTCAAGAACAACGCCTGGTTCAGCCAGACCAATCGTAAAATGCTCGATACAATGGCCAACCATGCCACGCGAATCCAGCGGTATGTCGACCGCTTCGGCTATGAAAAAGTCGAAGAATTCATCGACGCCTGCCTGTCGATCGAGGATCTGATCGATCCCCATTCGGTCCACATTCAACGGCAACCAGAGACCGATCCGCTGCCCCATGCGGCGCTGTTACGCGATGACGATCTGGAGTTCCTCGCGCGGCAGGGTCGGTTACCCGCGAAAAACTACATGGACCCATTCATCAATCCCCCCGATGTGCTGGAGAGAGAGGCGGTCGATCGACAGAAGGCGAAAGATGCGCGCGACGCCAAACGCGGTTTCCCCGATGAACCGCAGCGCGACATTCTGCTGTTTCTGCTGCAACATGCGCCGCTGCGCGACTGGCAGCACGATATTCTTTCGATCATTCGTGACGAGGCGTACTACTTCGCGCCGCAGGGTCAGACCAAGATCATGAACGAAGGCTGGGCCAGTTACTGGCACACCACCATCATGACCCGGCATGGCCTGACCGATGCGGAAGTCATCGATTACGCCGATCATCACAGCGGCACGGTCGCCATGAGTCCGCAGCGCATCAACCCGTATAAAATTGGCATCGAGTTATTCCGCGAGATCGAGGAACGCTGGAACCGGGGGCAGTTCGGGGCGGAGTATGACGACCTCGACAATTGGGAAGTCCGTCAGAAGTGGGACAAACAACTCGGGCTGGGTCGCGACAAGATCTTCGAGGTGCGGCGGATCCACAACGACATTACGTTCATCGATACCTTTCTGACACCCGAGTTCTGCAAGAAGCACAAGCTGTTCAGTTTTGCCTATAACGAAGGGGAATCGACCTATGAGATTGCCTCGCGGCAGTTCGAGGAGGTCAAGCAGCAACTGTTGAACAGCCTGACGAATCACGGCCGTCCGTTCATTTACATTGTGGATGGCAACCACCGCAACCGCGGCGAGTTGTATCTGAAGCATACATTTCAGGGAGTGGAGCTGCGGCAGGACTACACGCAGGACACGTTGGCCAATGTGCAGAAGTTATGGGCCCGGCCGGTGCATCTGGAATCGATCGTGGACGACAAGCCGACCGTCTACAGTTACGATGGACACAGTCATTCCGCCAAAGTGATCTGACCGAAGTTGGCGTGCGTCTGACGTTCCGACGATTGCCGAGAGAATTGCGTTATGAGTTTGTCGCTCGACCTTGCCGCCGCGTTACAGTCACTGGTCGGCCAGACGTTTCTCCCCGCCCATATCGTCACGGTGACCGACACGCAGGGGAATTCGCTGACAGTGGATCTGATTTGCGTGGAATCACTGGGGGTCTCTTGCGAGGAACTGCGACTGCTGGTGCCCGGCCTGACGTCGACTTCGGTTGATGTGTTAAAGACCTGGGCACAAGCGCTGTGCCTGCGGATCACGTATCTGCTGGAGACACTGCATCCGCTGGAATTCGATGCTCAGGGGAACGAAGCCCTGATTCGCTCGAACCCGCCCGACGTCACCGCCGGGCATCCGAAATACTATGAAGTGGTCCTCTCCGCGCAGGGTGCGGGACGCTTCACGTTGCAACGGTTTGAAGCCGACTCGCAATCGGGCGGACGAGTGCGGGTGCCGCTGCGTATCACGCACGAGCAGTTGTCCAAACTGGTCAACGACCTGATGGCGACGTTGCCGTCACCATGAGCCAGCGCCAGTCGCTACGACAGCAGGGGGTTCTCCTGGCGTGGTTGTTGTACGGCCGTGTCACCATTGCAGGTATGCAGCGTCATCTGCGGATAGGGAATTTCGATGCCATCCTGGTCAAACCGCTGCTTGATCCGCCGCAGCATTTCGCGCTTGACGGTCCATTGCTGTAACGGCCGCGTAGCAATGTAGAACTTGATGACAATCCCGGAGTCACCCAGGCGATCGACCCCCAGCATGGAGAGTTCTTCAATGATGAGTGGGCCGAAAGCCGGATCACGGCGGAGTTCACGTCCAAGTTCCATGATGACGCGGATGGTCTGATCGATGTCGGTATCGTAACTGACCTGAATCTCGAAGACGGCGCGCGACCAGCCGTGGGTCATGTTGGTCACGGAACTGATCTGGCCATGCGGGATGAAATGGACGCTGCCTTCCATGTCGCGTAGCACCGTCATCCGCAGCGTGATGCGCTCCACCTGCCCCGACAGCGTACCAATTCTGATCACGTCGCCCAGCATATACTGCTGTTCGAGCAGCACGATGAACCCGGTGAAGTAGTCTTTGATTAAACTTTGCGCGCCGAAGGCCACGGCCAAACCCACGACTGCCGCACCACCCAGCAGAGGAGTCACCGAGAAGCCGAACTCTTCTAGCAACAGCACCGAGACCAGGGCGTAGATAAAAGTCGTGAAGGCGTTATGAAACACACTGACCAGCGTGCGGGCGCGATTTTCGCGCTCGTCGGTGGTGCCGCGACGGCTGCGGTTCACTATTAAATCGGTTAACCGTTTTCGCAGGGCTCGAGAGATGCGGAGGATGAGGAATGAGACGATCAGGATGCTGAGAATTCTGACCCCCTGATTCATCAGCCAGCGTTCAATGCGATGCCGCGACCAGGGGCTGGAGAGCGAATCGAGTGTGATGCGTGCGAGTTCCACGTCTTTGGAACGGCGTTCCGCCAGTCGCATGGCGGCGATCTGATCGGCCTGCACAAACACCAGTTCACTTTGCAATTCGTCCAGATGATTCGAGGCCTTGCGGGCCTCTTCCGACGCGGAATTCAGCCGAGACTGGACTTCGTCCATCTGTTTGCGCGTGTCGGCCGCGGCCAGATCACCGCTCGACAGTTGCTGCCAGTAAGACTGCCGCAGTCGTTGCACGTCGGCTTCGGCTTCCGCGATTTTCTGCCGCGCCAGATCGCGGAGGCTCCGTTCCAGGCCAATGTTTTTTTCGAGATCATTGATGCGCTGCGTGACACTATCGAGTTCCGCCTGAGCCTCTGCCGATGCCACGGCCAAACGTTCCACATCGGCTTCCGCGGCCTGAATGGCTTCATCTTTGATGACCGGCGTAAGTACGGTCGTGGATGACGGGGTTGGTATGGGTACGCCGGGCATGATTTCGACAGGCGTAGTCGGCACCGCGTTGGACGGCGGCGGGGAAGTGCCTGGTGTGGGAGTGACCACGGGTGCGGGTGTCGCCGATTCCGGCATTGCCGGCTTGGTTTCTTTCGGTGGCTCGACATTGGGATTGCGGAGTTTTTCCAGCAGTTCGCGGTTGGTTTTCAACCGGCTGGACAGCGTATCCAATGTCGACTTGCGAACCTTGTTGGCCTCGATTTCCAAGTCAAAACGTCGCTTGGATTCTTCCCGCGTCGGTTCCAGTTCCTGGATTTTCTGAGTCAGCTCTGTTTGTTTCACCGTGTTGTTATCGGCTTCGGCCTGTTTCAGTTCCTTGCGCAGTTCATTGAGCTGGACGTTGAGCGCGTTGAACTCCTTGTCCGCCAAGTTATAGGCACTCTTGGGGTTGGAGAGATCGCGTTCGAGTTCCTTCACGCGCGCCGTATCGGCATCGATCGTGCGTTGCAGACCAGCGATGCGTTCCGCTTCCGAGACCGGTGCGGGCAGCGTCTCGGGGTTCGGCGGCGTGCCAGTCGCGGGGGGGGCTGGCAGGGGCTTTTCGGTCGCTTCTTCCCGGTTACTGGTGGGCAGATTCGCGTTCGGAATCGGCGCCTGTGCCCAGGCCTGCGGGACTGCACAGACCACATCCAGCAGCAGAGGGAATAGGACGAATAAGGTGCGTGCGAGCCGTTGCATGCGTGCAGACTCGGGGCCGTGCTGGCAAAGGGCAGCCACGGGCAGACTCCTGTTCATAGGCGTAGGCAGGCGATTTACAGACGCAGTAGTACGTCCACACCACCTCAAGCCGGCATCCCTGCTGGCGAACTGGTGCGAGCCCATTCGACCGCTATCGTAGTCGAATCTGTGCTGGCTGTCGATTCGGACCCCCGAGCCCGTCTGTCCTGAGCAGACATGACGAGAACGTCAGGCCGGTTTATGAAGGCGACGTCGAGGGTTTACGACGTCGCCGGGTGGGTGAGGCCGGGTCCAGGTAAGGGACTTCTTCCTCGGTCACCGGGACCTGCAGCATGTCCGCGACGAGTTGCAGATTGGATAACAATTCTGTCTGCCGATATTCGGGAAACTTCGCCAGGCTCTCGCAAAAGCGATCGCGCAGCAACGGAGGGGCCTTGGCCAGAATCGCGGCACCCTGTGGCGTAACTTTCGCCACAATGCTGCGTCGGTCCTGGTCCGATCGGCTCCGTGCGACCAAGCCGGCTTCGTGCAGTCGCTGCAAAATTCCGGTCACGGTCGGTTGGCTCAGATGCAACACCTCTCCCAGACTCGTGGGAGTGACGTGTTGCCCCGCATCGACTTCGCGAAGCACGGCCAACTGCGGAGAGGTCAGCCCGAAACTGCGCTGCAACTCCCGAGACCAAAGGTCTATCGCCTGGGTAATTCGTCGCAACACCACGACGATTTGTTCATCCACTCCGAGTTCTGGCATACGATCCACATGCTGAGACGAAAGTTAGCGGTGATTCCATTCAGATAACAGACCCACCTGTGGCAGATGCTCGCCCTTGTGCGTGGCCCTGATCTGGTTCGGCGGCTGACATAACCCAGGTGCGGTCATGCTTGCAAGGTTGACCTGGCCGGCCTGGCACATTTCTGGAAGTCGAGGGTGGGTATCACGGCAGGCGAGAGCAGGGCAACTTGCATTGCATGGAACACTTCGGGGGATTCAACACCTGTGCAGATCAAACGTTGCGGTCGATTAGGCAAATTCATCAACTTCCATGGAAATTGTCGGAGACGAAAAACAGATCTCATGGGCGCCACGAATTGACCTCCCCACTCGAATCGCGCTACACTATTGATATCGATCTTGTTTGCTCGTCACTGGTTCTGCACCAAGCCCTGCATCCAGTCGCGATTCGTAGATTAACCAACGCCTGCGCGTGGCAGTTTTCAACACGGCGGGCCCGAGGTTTTGGCTGCGGTTCGCGGTTCTTGCTCTGCGGTGTTCCGGCGATCGCCTGAATTCTTTGATGCCTTGAGGAGTCATATCACCATGCGTCGTAGTATCCATCTGGCTGCCAGGTCGCTGCTGACCTTCGGACTGCTGATCGCCGCAAGTTCCGGTGAAAATGGGTCGGCCTGGGGGCAGGGATCTTCAAAGAAACCCGGCATGCCCACCTCGCAGACGATGACGCTGCTGACAAAAGATGGAGTCACATTGCATGCGACGTATTTTCCGTCCGGTGCAGGACGGAATGCGCCTGTCGCCGTGCTGCTACACGGCAAGGAAGGGAATCGGCTGGTCTGGCAGGCGGGAGTGGGGACCGCCCCTGGTTTCGCGCAAGCTCTGCAAGCCAATGATTTTGCCGTGCTAACCGTCGACCTGCGCGGTCACGGCGAAAACAAGGCCGGGGGAGCCGCCGGAAAAGCGGAAGCCACGCGGTTTATACCGCGCGACTACCAGGCGATGGTCGCCATGGATCTCGAAGCCGTCAAGAAGTTTCTGTTCGATGAGCATCAGAAACAAGCGCTGAACATGAACAAACTGGCGCTCGTGGGGGCCGACTTTACGGCCTCGGTGGCCCTGCTGTACGCCGAACTCGATTGGGCCAAAGAGCCTTTCGACGATGCGGCGGTCGCGTCTCAACGGACCCCGCGCGGGCAGGATGTCAGAGCGTTGGTGCTGCTCTCACCCGATACACGGGTGCCGGGCTTGAACGTCAATACCGCGACGACCATGCTGCGGAACATGAAGATGCCCGTGATGATCGGCATCGGGAAGAAGGACACACTCGACAAAGGCTCGTCAAAGAAACTGGCGGACCTGATTTCCCCCAAGGTCGAAGAACCTCCGTATCTGTTCCTGCAGGAGTACGACACCAAATTCCGCGGGATCGATCTCTTGAATAAGGGGGCGGGAGTCGAGCCGCAAATGTACAAGTTCCTGGATGAGTTCGTGAAGAAAAGCACCAGCGAATGGCGCGACCGCAAAAGCCCGTTGCAGGATTAACGATTCGCGATGGGGCAGTCTGCGCAGGTGGATTGGAACGTCTGTTGATGATGAGCCTCTGCCCGATCCGGGTGGGGTAATTCCCGGCTGATAGAGTCGTGGCACCAAGCCTCCAGCTTCCCGCTGGAGGCATTTTTGTTGTGTCAGGGGTCCAGGCGATACGCCGTAAGTCGTTTCTTGACAAATGGTAACGCAGCTTTCCTCGGCATAATGTGGCATTTCCCTTGACGCCCATGCATTTACGGAGCATCATATACAAATCTGCTGATTTGTGCCTGCCGACTGTTTGCCCGCCACGGGAGCCCGCCTGCCATGGGACGATCGCAACCTTCTGCGATCCGCTGGTTCATTGGGGACATGATGTCCGGTCTGACCGCCTGTGTGCTGGTCGCCGGGTCAATGGCCTTCGCCCAGGAACCGTTGTTTCAGCGGATCGATGCCACCCTCGCCTCCACTCAAACCGGTCCCGCCACCACCCCGGCGGGTGATGCCGAGTTTCTGCGGCGGGTCACTCTCGACTTGGTTGGCACGTTGCCCACACCGGCCGAAACCAAAGCCTTTCTCGCCGATCCGCAGCCCGATAAGCGCACGCGGATGATCGAGACACTGCTGGCCGACCCGCGTTTTCCGTTCCACTGGGCGGAAGTGTTCGACGTGCTGCTGATGGAACGACGGCAGGACAAGTATGTTCCGCATGCCGAATGGATCAAGTATCTGCAAGCCTCATTTCAGCAGAATAAGCCGTGGAACCTGCTGGTCCGCGAGATCTTCACGGCCGATGGAACGGACCCCGCAACCCGACCGGCAGCAAAATTTATTCTGGATCGCGATGCGGAACCGCACATTCTGACGAGAGACGTGGGACGAGTCTTCTTCGGTGTCGACCTGCAATGTGCCCAATGTCACAACCATCCGCTGGTCGACCATTATTTACAGTCGGACTACTACGGCCTGTTTGCCTTCGTCAACCGCACGGTGCTGTTTCACGATGAACCAGCGAAGCTGTGGCATCTGGGCGAAAAGGCGGAAGGCAACGCCGATTATCAGTCGGTCTTTACCAAGGACGCCAGCCGTTCGCGGCCGCGCCTGCCCGGGGGCTTGGAACTCGACGAGCCGCACTTTGCCCTGGGAGATGAATACGTCGTGGCCCCGGCCGACAAAGTGCGCCCCGTGCCGAAGTTCAGCCGACGATTGTTGTTGGCTAAGGCGACAGAAGGGGGCAATGCCGCGTTTGATCGCAACTTGCCCAACCGGTTGTGGGCGAATTTAATGGGCCGCGGGTTGGTCCATCCGGTCGATTGGCAGCACCCGCACAATCCGCCCAGCAGCCCGGCAACGCTCGACCTGCTCACGCAAGAGTTCGTGGCGTCGGGATATAACATCAAGGCGTTGATTCATCAGATCGTGTTGACCCAGGCGTACCAGCGATCCGTCGATCCTCCTGCTGATCGGACCACACGTCTGGCGAGCGTGGCCGAACAATTGCCGCCGCTGGATCAGAAGATTCTGGAACTGGAGGCCGTCGTGAAAACGACGGCGGACCAGCAGACGGCGCTGTACACAGAAATGCAGACGGCTCGCAACGCGCTGACGGAACCCGATCAGGCGTATCAAAAGGCCGTACAGGCCGCGTTGGCACTCAAAAAGCCCTGGACCGACGCACAAGCCGCGCTGGCCAAAACTCAGGCCGACACAGTAGCAAAACAAGCGGTCATTACCGCCCTTGCCGAGACACACGCCAAAGCCGCCGAGGCTGTCAAACTGCTGCCGAATGATGTCGAAGTCACGCAGGCCGCCAAAGTCTTTGAGACGAAAGTTGCCGCGGCGAATACGGAACTGGCTGCGTTGCAAAAGACTGCCACCGATCAAACTGTGGCGGTGGAAGCCGCCCGTGTGAAGTGGCAGGAAGGGGTCGCCGCTTCGGAAGCGGCCCATGCCACTTATGTCACTGCCACGGCCGCATGGGAAAGTCTCAAACCCAAGTGGAACGCCGCCCGTCAGGCCGAAGTGACCGCCGCGGCTCAACTCGAAGCGTTGAAGCTGCAGCGCGATCACTGGAAGCAATCGGCCGAGTATGCCAGCACGCTGGCTCAGCTTGCAACAGCGCAGGCGGCCATGCCCGTGGCTCAAGCCGAACTGACCTCGGCACAACAGTTGATGACCGAACAGCAAGCCGTGGTCAACACCGCGACGGCGACCGTCACCACGGCCACCACGGAAGTTCAGACCGCTCAGCAGCTACTCGATGCAGCGAAAGTTGAACTGGCGAATCGACAGGCGACCGCCAAACCTGTCAGCGATGCCGTGGCAGACCTCGATCTCGCTTTGCAGAAACTCGCCGGCGACGCCGAACTGACCGAAGTGCAGACGAAACTCAAAGCTCGCTTGGAACCATTAGGCTCGGCGATCAAAGAAGCCGAAGCCGTAATGACGGCGAAGACGACAGAACACAACGCTGTGATGGCCAAGTTGCAGACCGCTCAGCAGAGTCTGCAAACTGCGACGGCTGAACTATCGACACGTCAACAAACGGTCGCGACCAAGTCCGCGGCGGTCACCCAGGCACAGGCCAGAATTGGTGAAACGGAAGCTGCCATGCGCGGCGCAAGCGACAAACTTTCGGCCAGTTGGGAACAGGAATTCGTCACGCGCGTGGAGAAGCCGCTGACGCCGGAACAGTTGACCTACGCCATGTTGCAGGCGACGGGACTATTAGACCCGCAAGTCGCCGCGGCCGATGCCGAGATCGAAAAAACGGTTCCGAAAACCTCGGTGGCCGATGACCCGGCGAAGCAGGCCACGCGGCAGTTTCAGGTGTGGCAACTGGTGCGCGAGCGCATGCGCGGCAATGTCAATGCGTTCGTGAACCTGTATGGAGGCGGGGCAGGTCAGCCGCAGGATCAGTTCTTTGCCACAGTCGACCAAGCCTTGTTCGTGGCGAATGGTGGGACTGTACGCAGTTGGGTCAATCCGTCTGGGAATAATCTGGCGGCACGACTGGTTGCCCTGACGGAACCGGCGGCCGTCGCCGAGGAACTTTATGTGACTGTCTTAGGGCGGTTGCCTCGTCCGGAAGAAGTCGCCCGTGTGACAGAGTATCTGGCGACCCGGGCGAATGAACGTCCGCTAGCCATTCAGGAAATGGTCTGGGCGACGCTGTCGTCCGTGGAGTTTCGGTTCAATCTGTAAATGCTGAATGCCGGGTTGCCTCGCCGGTGTGTTGAAGGCTGTCTCTCAGGAGTGAAAACGATGCACGCTGCTTATGCCTGTCGCTCGCACGAGCATGGAATGGCTCGCCGACAATTCCTGGGGACTTTGGCGGCAGGAGCGGGGGCGCTCGCCGGAGGCTTGGGCACCTTTGCTCAACCGGGATTCACTGCCGAGTTGCAGAAGCAGCAGAAACGCATGCTGGTGTTCAACATGCATGGCGGACTCAGCCAGTTGGAAAGCTGGGATCCCAAACCCGCGACCAGTACCGGCGGACCGTTCCGCGCGATTCCGACTTCGGTTCCCGGCATGCACATCTGCGAACTGTTGCCGCACACCGCCAAACAAATGCACCACCTGTCACTCATTCGCAGCGTGAACACCGCGGAAGACGACCACGGTAAGGGGGCCTACATGATGCTGCACGGCCGTCGCCAAACCCCCGCGTCGGACTTCCCGACCTTGGGAGCGGTCACGGCCAAGACCACGGCCCCGGTCACCGCGTCTCTACCTGGTCATATTATTGTCACGCCCAGTGGTGGTGGTGGCCGCGCGAACGATGCCTCGTATCTGGGACCGAAGTACGCCAGCCTGTCTTTAGGTGGGGGGCAACCGCCGCAGAATACCACGCGACCCGATGGCCTTTCTGAGGCGATGGATGCCAGCCGGAATACGTTCCGCAAACAACTCGACGACCAGTTCTTCAGCCGTCGTCGCACCGCCCGCACAGAGGCCTACACCTTCAGTTATGAACAGGCCCAGCAGTTGCTTGCCCAGCGCGACGTGTTCGATGTCACCAAGGAACCGGAGAAAGACTTTGAACGCTACGGCAAGCACGACTTTGGTCGCCAATGCCTGCTGGCCCGCCGTCTGATCGAAAGTGGTATCTCCTTCGTGCAGGTGACTCACAGCAACTACGATACGCACAACGAGAACTTCAATTTCCACATCGAGCAACTGGGCGAGTTCGATAATTCCTTCGCGACGCTGGTGGGCGATCTCGCAGATCGAGGTCTGCTGGAACACACGCTCATCGTGGTGCTGTCGGAATTCGGTCGCACCCCGAACGTCAATGTGTATTACGGCCGTGATCACTGGAGCCGGGCCTGGTCGGTGCTGGTCGGGGGGACCGGGGTGCAGAAGGGAGCCATCATCGGCAAGACCAACGACAAGGGGACCGAGGTGACCGATCGCCAGGTCGATCATGGTCATCTGTTTCACACATATCTCTCGGCGGTGGGTGTGAACACGGCGGATTCGTTGCAAATTGACGGCCGCGATGTTCCGATTGCCGACCCGGCCTATCAACCCATTCATGAACTGCTGGCGTAATGCCCATGAATCCCGCTGACAGCCACGTGGTCGCGCAGTGGGCTCATGACAGCCCGCTGATTGCCTGCCGGTTCGATCCGCTAATGCGGTACGCGGTCAGTTCGTCGGAAGATCAGTCGTTGCAGCGCTGGTCGCTGGCAGATGGCAGCAAGGTGGTGCTCAAGGCACACGACAGTTGGGTGTTTGCAGTCGCAGTCACTCCCGATGGCAACACCGTGCTTTCGGGTGGTGGAGATGGTCGGTTGATCTGGTGGCCCCTTGCGGGTGAAGCGCCGCAGCCCGTGCGCACCGTCGCGGCCCATGTCGGCTGGATCCGTGCCCTCGCGGTCAGTCCCGATGGTCAACACGTGGCCTCTGCGGGGAACGATCGGCAGGTCCGGCTCTGGAACATAGCCGAAGGCACGCTCGTCAAAGAATTCGCCGGGCATGACAGCCATGTTTACAGCGTGACCTTTCATCCCAGCGGGGCGTTTCTCGTCAGTGGTGACCTCAAAGGAAATGTGCATCAGTGGGACATCGCGACCGGTACTCTGGTCCGCAGTTTCGATGCGAAAGCCTTGTGGTCTTACAATGGCGGGCAGATGGTCGACTTCGGTGGTGTGCGCGGACTGGCCATCTCACCCGACGGCCGCTATCTCGCCGCGGGGGGCCTCAATAACGCCTCGAATCCGTTGGGCGCGGTTCACGACCCGGTGGTGCTGCTGTTCGAGTGGGAGTCACAAAAGCTCGTGCAGACGCAGATCGCCGAGGGGCTGAAGGGGAGCATCTGGCGATTGCTGTTTCACCCGGAAGGCTGGTTGATGGGTGCCAGCGGCGGGAGTTCGGGCGGGTTCGTCTCGTTCTGGAAACCGGATGCTCCGAAAGAGGCTCATCGCTTCTCTCTGCCAAACATCGTGCGAGATTTCGACCTCACCGCCGATGGCTTGCAGATACTAACCTCGCATTACGACCGGCATCTGCGGGTCTCCAGGATCGCACCGAAAATGGCCTGATCGTGTGCTGCGCGACATCGGTCGCATGACGATGCCGCGCAGCAAGGTCCGCAGACAATTACAGTTGTCCGTCGACCGCCATCTGATGATAGATGTGCGTGACTTTGTCCTGGTTCTTCAGCAGCCAGTCGATGCCCGGTTCATTGTGCATGGCCTTTTTGAGGGCCTTCGCGACCGCCTGGCGATGATTCTGGAAGAGTTGTTCGTGATCGAGCTTCTCTTCCTTAAGCACCGCCGGATCGAGCCAGACCGAAACGATGATCCCCAGTTCCTCGGCCTTCGCCTTGGGGATATCTCCCGCGCGCACGGCATCGAGCACGCCATTGGCGATGGCGGCCTGCACCGTCCCCATCAGAATATTCGTGTACCGCGTGCTGTTGACGGTCACCTTGCTCACCATCACGGTGGTCGGACGGACCTGCACATCGCAATTCAGAATCGCATAGACCTTGGTATGTCCCTGCACCTGATTCGCCATGCAGTTGGCAATCGAAAAGCCGACCGGTCCATCGAGTTCACCGATGACCACCTCGGGCTCGGCACATAAACAGTCGGCCCCCCCTTCGACCAGGGCTTCCCCTGTGCGGAGTACGATCCGCTTCGTCGCGGAGACTTTCTTGACCGATTTTTTCTTGGGCACAACGGCATCCTTGAACAGTGGGGAAATGGCAGCAGCTATTGCCGGAAATTCCAACACCCCATTCACGGCTTTGCAAGTCTCCCGCACAGTTCGTCAGCGAGTTGAGCGAGGAGTTCCCGTTCCCACTGGTCAAGTATTCTGAGCAGATCCGATGGGGGCACACTGGTCTGGCGACCGACTGCGGAGACATGCTCACCCGTCGCATGGCCAGCCACAGGCACCGTACCTCGCAGGAAGCCGCGGCCAATACTCACCTGCCACAGCGCGGTTTGCACGGCCGGCAGACGGGGCGTCTCCCAGCGTTGGCGTTCGGACAATGCCGCCACGCAGAGTTTCATCTGCTGGCAACGCCACCAGTCGGTCGAAGGTTCGGGAGCCGGATCGCAACGCAATTGCCCAACGAGTTCCTGCATGTCCCGGGCGACGGAGTTCGCCCCGAGGTCGTTGTCTGTCGTCCTTAGCAGGTGCTCACTCGCGGCGATGACGGCGGGGCGAACGGAAGCTGGCGTTCCGGATTCCGAGGCATCTGTCAATCGATCGGAACTGATCACCATGAAGAGCGACATTCCCAGAATGCTGGCACAGGATGCGTACATGGCAGATTCCCCACAGTCTGATGAATGACTTCCGGCCTGCATTGCTGGAATGCACCTGAAGTGCCAAACTGTAGGAGTGCCCGGTTGTTGCCCGCCTGAAGGTCAAGCAGGAGCATTGGTTCGGCAAATTCTGCTGGTCCATGAGAGTCTCGGAAATTCGACGCACCCTCAATCAGAATGTCGTCGGATTGATGTCGTGTGACGTGGCGGACTGCCGTCTGTTTGATTTAGCTCGTCGTTCGCCTGGAGAGCATCATTTATGAAGTCGCTGCGTCAAACATTTGGCTCGTTGGACTGTGTAACCGTCGACGATCTTCCGCAGGGCGTTCGGCCGAACCTGGGGGTCATTTTCTGCCACGGATACGGAGCGCCGCGGACAGACTTAGTGCCGCTCGCCGAGGCGTTATTGCAGGCCGAACCCGAACTGCGACAAGGGGTTCAGTTTCTTTTTCCCGGAGCCCCGCTGAGCCTGGCCGACTTGGGCATGCCAGGCGGTTTCGCGTGGTGGCCGCTCAGTTTGCAGACGTTGCAGGCCCAGTTAACCCAGCGACGATTTCAGGAAATTCGACAGGCCTGCCCGGAAGGCTTAGTCGAAGCAGCACAAGGACTTCAGTTGGCGGCGAAAGCGTGGATGGACACTGTTGGACTCGACTGGTCACGCGTCGTACAGGGGGGCTTTTCGCAAGGAGCCATGTTGAGCATGGAATGTGTTGCCACCTTGGGAGTGCGTCCGGCCGGTGTCGTGTTGTATTCCGGAGCGTTGATTCACGAAGAGGTGTGGCGGGCGGGCTGGGCGGGTATGCAGGGCTTGCCCGTGCTGCAAAGTCATGGCCGACAAGACGTTGTGCTGCCATTTCTCGGGGCCAACTGGTTGGCCGAAGTCCTGAAGGATAGCGGAGTTGAGTTAGAATTGCTGACCTTCGATGGCGGGCACCAGATTCCCTGGGACGTGCTGGAGGCCACGGCCGCGTTCTTGAAACAGCGTTGCATCGCAAGCTGAGGTGCTTGAAGACGTCGCGATCGTCGCATGATCGGTGGCAATGGGTTATTCTACGTCCGTTACAACCGACCACTGTGATTCCGCGGCTCGAGCATGGACCGACTGATGGCAGAAAAATGCTTCCTGGCAATCGATTTAGGAGCTGAAAGCGGCCGCGTCATTGCCGGGTTGTTTGATGGTCACCAAGTCCGGCTGGAAGAATTGCATCGGTTCGCCAATCGCCCCGTCTCGGTTGCTGATACGTTGCGGTGGGACGTCCTCGGATTGTGGTCGGAAATTCAGGTCGGCATGGGAAAGGCCGCCGCCAAATATGGCCCCAGCATCGTTTCGGTGGGGGTTGATACTTGGGGGGTCGATTACGTGCTGCTCTCCAAAACGGGAGAGATGCTCGGTCAGCCTTACTGCTACCGCGATCCCCGCACGAATGGCCAGCTCGATGCTGCCTTCCGGCGAATTCCCCGTGCTGAGATTTTCGCGCAGACCGGCCTGCAGTTCATGGAAATCAACTCGCTGTATCAACTGCTGGCGTATCAACAGGCGAACGGCGATTTGCTCGCCAAAGCCGACAAATTCCTGATGATGCCCGACGTCTTCCATTGGCTGTTGTGTGGCAGTCAGGTGGTGGAATTCACGAACGCGACGACTTCGCAATGTTTTCATCCCACCGAAAGGAACTGGTCGTTCGATCTGTTACGAAAATTGGAACTACCGACCGCGATGTTCCCTCAGGTGGTCGATCCTGGGACGAAACTCGGGCGGCTGCGCGAAAGCATTGCCCAGCGAACCAATCTACCGCGCCTCGATGTGGTGACTCCCGCCACGCACGACACCGGGGCTGCCGTGGCTGCGATTCCCACCGAGCGAACGGGTTCGGCGAGTTGGGCCTACATCAGTTCGGGCACTTGGTCGCTGATGGGCCTGGAATTACCCCATGCCGTACTGACACCGCGGGCACTTGAGTTGAATGTCACCAATGAAGGGGGCATCGACGGCACATATCGGCTGCTGAAAAATATCATGGGATTGTGGCTGGTGCAGGAATGTCGGCGGTCATTTGAACGGGCTGGGCAAGGGGTCGATTACAGCACATTGAAACAGTTGGCCGAGCACGCCGCACCGTTTCGGTCGCTCGTCGATCCCGATGATCACAGTTTTCTCGCGCCGGCCGATATGCCTACGGCCTTGCGGGCGTGGTGCGCGAAGACGGGGCAGTCAAACCCCGACAGCCCAGGCTCGCTGGTACGGATGTGTCTCGAAAGCTTGGCACTGAAGTACCGCATGGTGCTCGGTTGGCTGGAAGAATTGTCGGGCGAACGCGTCGAGGTCATTCACATTGTCGGCGGGGGGACGCAGAACGAGTTGCTGAACCAGTTCACGGCGAATGCCACCGGGCGACCGGTGCTGACAGGGCCAGTCGAAGCGACAGCCCTCGGCAATGTTTTGTTACAAGCGCGGACAGCGGGCGATGTGGGTTCGCTGGCGCAGATTCGGAATGTCGTGCGGGCCTCGTCTCAGATGCAGCAGTATCTGCCCCAGGATCAGGCGGCATGGGACGGAGCGTATCAGCGGTTGATCGATTTACGCGATCGCGTCCGCGGATAGTCACGGAGTTTGTTCCGATGACAGTGAGTCGACGGAAAGTCGTGGGACAGTATGACAGTGCCGGGGCAGGGGCCCCGGCCTTTAGATCTTGATCAATGGTGAGAAGTTCAGAGGTCGAGGCCCCTGCCCCGACTCGAACCTGTTGAAGCTGATCCAAGACGAAACGGAATCAGGAAACAAAGCGGAACACTATGGCAAGTCCTCGTGTGTGTGTGTTGCGGGCTCCGGGCACGAATTGCGATGTCGAAACGGCATTCGCATTTGAATCGAGTGGTGGCACGCCAGAAACCATGCATCTGTTTCGCCTGCTGGAGCAACCACAACGGCTGAACGACTATCAGATCTTGTGCATCCCCGGCGGTTTCAGCTACGGAGACGACATTGGTGCGGGCGTGGTCTTCGCCAGCCAGTTGCGCGCTCATTTGTACGATGTGGTTCAACAGTTTCTGCAAGCCGACAAACTGGTACTCGGTATCTGCAATGGCTTTCAGACTCTGTTGAAAGCGGGCGTCTTGCCCGATGGTCAAGCGAGTTGGCAACGCCTGCAGCAGGCCTCAGCCGACACCACGCTCACCTGGAATCACAATGGCAAATACACCGCGCGGTGGGTGCGGTTGAAAGTCCGATCGCCACAGAATGTCTTTCTGCGCGGGATCGAGGAAATCGATCTGCCGATTGCACATGCGGAAGGCCGCCTGGTGACCAGCGACCCAACCGCGTTATCGCGCTGGCAGCGCGAGGGCCAGGCCGTCTTGACCTACACCGACTGGAAAAATGATGGCAGCCAGCTTGCCCCGGGCTGGTCGACGAACCCGAATGGATCGCTCGGCGATCTTGCCGGATTGGGCGATGCGACCGGGCGGGTGCTCGGTTTGATGCCGCACCCGGAACGCTATCTGTTCGCGACACAACACCCGCAGTGGACGCGCCGCGGACTCATCGGCGCCGGCGACGGACTGAAACTCTTCCAGAATGCGGTGAGCTATTTCGCTTGAAATCGCGGCTCCGCCGCACAATGAAATCGCCCCCTGAGGAATCCGCCATCAGATAGATCCCGGCGTTGACAGCGTGCTACAGCAGGCCGTCTCCAAAGCCTTCGGGATCTCCGCCATGCGGTCTGACCGCCATGCGGGCTGGTTCACGATGGCCGTTGCGTAGGACAGTGGTCTGCCCGACCGCCACTTGTTGCGGCGCGCGGAAACCGTCTGGCGTACCGTTCGTGAATCCCCCGTTGCGGCGCAGACCCTCGCTGATCGACACAATAGTACGCAGTTCGAGCATTTCCTCGGTGTCTTCGCCCAACGTGGCGTAGGCGTCTTCACCATAGTCGTCGTAAGAGCAGATATAGCCCGGCATCTTGGAGCGATCGAGTTCCTGATGGAAGGCCTCGATCACCTGCCGTTGAATCATATCGCGGCAATCGGAATTGATCGGGTGCGCGATGTCGGCGTAGAGTTTTGCGCGGCCATCGTTGTTCTTGATGGCTCGATCTTCCTGGAGTCGCACGCCGCATTCACTGCAGAACTGGGCGCGGAGATGATTCTTGGCGGAGCAGCGCGGACAGCGGTCGGTCAGCTTCCGGCTGGGCATGGCCACGAACGAGCCCTTGAGGCCTTGAATGATTTTCAGATCGCGGATCACGAAGCAGTAATCGAAAGTGATCGAACAGAAAGCCTGCAGACGATCGTTCGGATCATCCATCAGCTTGATGCGAATCTCAGTGATTTCCATGTTGCCCTGTTCCTTTCAGGGGCGGCAGGCCAGATCGTCGGGGGTGACTGTCTGGATTGCCGTCTACGATTGTTCCGGTCTCCGGAAAGTCTAAACCGCTGTCGAGGAGGCACAGACCCACGGGACTCCACAGGCCCGCAACCGGTCTGCCATGTCGCGAGCTTGCCGCCAGGTGTGACAAAGAGCGAAACACGCGGAACCGCTCCCGGTCATTTGCTGGGCAATCACCCCCTGACGACTCATCAGCCGCAGGAGAGCCACGACTTCCGGGTTGAGCCGTTCTGCCGGTGGCTGCAAAGAATTATGCAAACTGCGTGCCAGCAGCGTTGGCCCCGCCTGGGTCAGCGTGTCGATAAACCTTTGCGCAGATGGACCTTGTGGCTCAGGAATGCAGGTCTTATAGACCGCCGGGGTCGACAATCCCGACAGCGGCCTCGCCAAAACCAAGGGCATCCTCGCTCGGAGGACGACGGGGGCGAGCACTTCGCCACGGCCGGTGCCTAACTGACATGCGTCGTTCGCAACAAAAAAAGGCACATCGCTCCCTAATTCAGCAGCCAGAGAGAGCAAATCTCGCGGCGGAAGCGGCAGATTCCAGAGTTGCCGCAGCGCCAACAGTGTGGACGCTGCATCGCTGGATCCTCCACCCAGTCCCGCTGCCGGAGGAATTCGCTTGATCAGGCGGATCTGCACACCGTGACGGCAATCCGTGGCCTGTTGCAAGCGGCGCACCGCCCGCAGGACGAGGTTTTCCTCGGTGACTGGGACCGCCACGGTTCCCAGTCGGTGGGGATAAGCCGACTGGATCTGCAAGTGAACCGAGCCATCCGTGGTTCGCGTGAATTCCAGCGTATCGGCCAGGTGGTGCAACTTGACCATGACCGTTTCGATGTCGTGAAAACCATCGGACCGGCGAGCCATAACCCGCAGAAACAGGTTCACCTTGGCGGGTGCCTGCGCGATCCACCGATGGGGCGAGATCTGGCGTAACATGGCGGCCACATCCTGTGTGCCGAAGATCCGCGATTATGAGGTGGTTGACTCACAATCGTGAGGGTTGTCCGACAAGCTGGGAAGTCCAAAGAATTCAGGCAAATTCATCTCGACATGTGATCGAACGCTGGCGCGACGCTACCGCGTCTTTTGAAATTGGTCAAGAGGAATTCCGCACTATGAATCCGTCCGAATTCGCCATCCCAAGCACAGGCACACTACTCAAAATAAGGCTGCTTTTGCGACTTCTGGACCAGTTCCCGCCAGCGCGACGAACCATCATCGGGGACCAGTCGCGTTGTTACACCTTTGGTGAAGTAGGGCATCTCAGCGGAGATGGCCCGGTTCAATACGAAGTTCACCGTGCCATTGCTGGCGAGATACATCACCTTGCCGTCGGGCCATTTCGTTTCCAACAACCGTTGGGGTTCGGGCCGCGACTTCGGTTTGGGAACTGCCAGCTTCTTCAATTGATCGCGATCGAGTTCGTAGCCCAATCCCGGTCGATCGGGTACCACGGCACTGCCGTTTTCAACGAGAATGGGCGCTGTCAGCAGCGTGTGTTCGTAAAGCTGATGGCAATTGACAGCCGGCCAGCGGGCTTGTTCAAAGACTCCGCCAGAATGCAGCGAAAACGCTGCGGTGATCGATGAGCCTACCAGTTGCAGCCAGAAGGGTTTCTCGGCCATGGCACAGACAGCGGCGGTTTGCAGCAAGGTGGTCGCCCCGCCTCCGACGACGAAGCCATCACACGCATCAGCTTTCAGGGTGTCCCACGGATCGGGGCTGCCGTAGTGCATAGCGACTCTGGCTTTCACTGCCTCTTTGATGCGATGGTTACCGGCGAGGTCTTTCTGCGGAATCGGTGTTTCCCAGATATCCACCTGGGGAATGGCATCGAACTCCTGCAGGATGGGAATGGCCCGCTCGGCATCGAGCAGGGTATCGTTGAAATCCATGTCGATCTTGAAGGCTTCGGGAACCACCTGAATCGCCAGTTCCAGTTGTTTCCACAAGTCAAACCACGGGCGACCTTTGGTTTTGTAAGACATATAGCCGGTCTTCAACGCGGTCGCGCACTCGCTCGCCATGTCCTCCGGCGGCATGTCGATATTCCACCACGACAACGGCGTGCGCTCGTAGCGTTTTTTGCCCAGTAGCGCATGGACCGGGACTTCCAGCGTGCGTGCGACCGCATCGAACAGCGCGATCTGCAGGCCCGCTCCCAGAGAATCGTCCCACATCAGTTCGGCTGCGTTCCGTCCCTCACAGCGGGCCACGGCGTCGTCGGTGGTAACACCCCAGGTGTAGTAAAGCAGGGTCTCGCCGACTCCGGTCACCTGCGATTTTAAGGTCACTTCGCAGACTTCGATGAATTGCCAGTGCGGCAGTTCGCGGGCCATGGCGCGGGCGGGAACTTCACGATACGGAAGTTGCAGCGTCGTCCGTTCGATCTTCTCGATCGTCAGCCATTTTGATGAGACCGCCGCCGGTAACCGTGGTGGTCGCGCCAGCCCCGTCACTGTCGCCAGGCCTCCCGCGAACCCCCATTTCAGTAAATCACGGCGGGTCCATAGACCGGGAGTCAATTGCGAAGGGGCAGTACGAACGGGCATCGACGTCTCTCCGAAAGGCCTGTGCAATGAACTCAGGAGGACGCGCTCCCCTCAATTCCTCGCAAACTAACCCATCGGGAACAGTTGATGCAACTGAAGGTATCGACACTGCTTCACAGACTGGCACATACCGACAGCGATACGAGCCGTTCTCAATACTCGCCGATGGTCTCGCTGCCGGCCCGCGTACTGACGTGGCGGTAAACCTGAATGTCGGTGTTCTCGCTAATGGGGCGCACGGCTCCGTCACCCAATAAAAAATTGGCGTACCCCACATGCGGGGCCGAGACATCGCGGTCATCGCTTTCGACATGGTTCGGCACATGGCCGGTTTGGAACAGCACCATGTGACCGTGGTCGTCGTCGGGTTCATCCCAATCGCGGACGGCTCCGGCCCACGTGGTTTCGTATTCAAAGTGATTGCCAATCTGGGCACCGCTGCGGAAGACGCCATTCACGCGCTCGCCCAGCATGAGCGTCTGGCTTAAGCCGTCGGTGACATCGGCCGTGCGTGTACGGCTATTGCGACTGAACATGCCGTCGCGCTGTTCCTGATCGAGATCCAGATCGGGCGGCCCGAAATTCGCCGCATAACTGGCCATGGCATAGCGTTCGGGCGTCGGTCCCATATGCACGAAGCCGAGCTGCGAGACCGGGTCGGAAGTACACAGAAAAACGCTGAGATGCCGCTCACGCACGGCGAGATTGACAGGATCAAATACGGGCAAATTCCAGTCGAATTGCTCATAGACATTGGCCTGATCCAGATAAGGCAACAGCATCGCTCCCCAACTGAAACCGGCGGCGTTATGTGGTGGGGAGGTAGAGTCGTCCGCGCGATAAATGTACCCCGGTGGGAACGTCTGATGGCTGTCGTGATAATTATGAAACGCCAGACCGAATTGCTTCAGATGGTTGCGGCATTGCGTGCGCCGCGCCGCCTCGCGCGCCTGCTGCACCGCCGGAAGCAACAACGCCACGAGTATGGCAATGATGGCAATCACCACCAGCAATTCAATCAACGTAAAAGCACGACGCGCGGTTCGCGAAATCGACAACATAGTGGCCTGGTTTCTGATAAATCAATACGGTGGGATCACGTAGCGGCAAGTGGTGGTACGGCGTTACTCGACGGCCGACTGTCCTGTGAAGTATGCCGGTTCCTGGCCGGCCTTCCACTTGATATTGCAGCCAATGCTCGCACGCTGTTCAATGAGCGGCGACTCACCGGCGAGTACGCGATCGGTGGCGGCACTCAAGTCGGCCCCCGTCACAGGTTGGCCATTGCTCGGACGGCTGCTATCGAACTGCCCGCGATACACCAGCGCCAGGTCACTATTGAACAGGAAGAAATCGGGCGTACAGGCCGCCTTGTAAGCGATGGCGACTTCCTGTGTCGCATCGAACAGATATGGAAACGTGTAGCCCGCCGAAGAGGCTTCCGCCCGCATCTGCTCTGGACCATCGTCAGGATAGGCGACGGAATCGTTGGAACTGATGGCGACAATCTTCAAGCCCTTCGCCTGATACTCCTTGCCGAAGGTCGCGAGTGCCGATCGGAGATGTTTCACGAACGGGCAGTGATTGCAGATGAACATCACCAGCAGCCCTTTGCCCCCCGAAACATCGGTCAGGCTGACGGCTTTTCCCGTGGTGGTATCGGTGAGTGAAAACGCCGGGGCTTTGGTCCCCAAGGGCAGCATTGTCGAAGCCGTTTTGACCATGATTGGTTTCCTTCCAGCAGGGAACGTCGTCCTGCCATAAGCGATGTCGTAATAGTCCACAGACTGGAGGATTTCTCGCGACAGGTCAAGTTGCCGGGGTCGCGAACTTGGCGAGCAACGGTTTGACCACCTCGGGAGGCACGAATTCCCGCAACCGCACGGCCGCCGATCCCCGACCCAGTTCGGCCACCTGTTTGATCAGGGTGCTCGAAATGTGCGTGTATTTTTCGCTCGCCGTCAGAAAAATCGTCTCAATCTCAGGATCGAGGGCGCGATTGGCCAATGCCATTGTGAATTCCGTATCGATGTCAGACAGTGTGCGGACACCACGAATCATCACGCGGGCTCCGCAGTCGCGCAGAAATTCCACGGCCAGTCCATGAAACAACCGCACCGTAACATTGGACCAGGGCTTTAACACTCTGGTGGCCAGTTGCAGACGTTCCTCGGGTGTAAACAGCGGCTGCTTGCCAGGATTGATGCCAATGCCGACCGTCACCTCGTCAAACAGTTTCGCGGCCCGCTCGATAATGTCGCGATGTCCCAGCGTCAACGGGTCAAAACTCCCCACATACACAGCGTGATGCGAACTCAATTCCGCAGCGGTCATATTGGCACTCCCGAGTTTCACAGGACCGCGATTGTACAGTTCCGGTGGCGGTCTGTCTGTTGACCGTCTTTCCGCCAAATCGGCAGCCGGAACGAGTTCTCAGACGGCAAGGCACAGGGTCTGTCGCTGATTGGGAGATCCTGGCCACCACAAGACAATGAACCGGAAAGTTGCTACTATTGATGACATAAGCAGTTGTGTCACGCATCCCAAGGGCGCTGCCATTCTGCCGAATTTGGAATGAAACCTGCTCGACAATACAGTTCGAGACGATCTGCTGACTCGCCACGTGATGACCCGCGGGGGTTGTCGAGTCTGGCGAGTGCAGGTTCGGGATTTACGTACAGGGAAGGAGAGCATCGCATGGCCGTCTTTCGTTGGGGACAGCCGTGGGTCCCCTTTCAAGATCTGGAACGGGAAGTTGACCGGCTGCTGTCGTCGGTCTCGCTCGGTTTCCCCGGCATTCGGTTTGGTCGCCAATACCCGGCGGTCAATCTCTATGAGGTCGATAACGAACTCCACCTCACCGCCGAATTACCCGGTGTCAAAGGGGATGAGCTGGAGATCACGGTCGCCGATGGCATTTTGACAATCAAAGGGCGGCGTGTGGGCCCCGAGGGGATTCCCGATGATCGCTATCGTCGCCAGGAACGCCCGCGTGGCAACTGGCAACGCTCATTCCAATTGCCCGAACGCGTTCTGGAAGATCAGTTGGCCGCCGAGTTCAGTCATGGCGTCTTAAAGATCCGTTTGCCCAGAGCACCCGTTTCACAACCTCGACAGATCAAAGTCCTCGATGGAAATTCGGCGTCACCCCAGTGACCCCACTGCCCTAGTAAGGGAGATTCCCCATGTCTCAAGACCTGGTTCCAGTTCCCCCCACGCCACCTGCGACACTACCGTCGGCACCTACACCGCCCCCGGTCGAGCGACAACTCGTCTTCACGCCTCCCATCGATATCTTTGAAACCGAGGCGGGCCTGGTGTTGCTCGCCGATCTGCCCGGAGTGACCTCGGAAACTCTTGAACTCCAGGTGCAGGACAACAAGCTCACGTTGTTCGGCCGCGTGGGTCCGCAAGTCCCAGGCAATGCCCGGTTGATGCATCAGGAATATCAGGTGGGCCATTTCCTGCGGTCGTTCATTTTGAGTGATGAAGTCGATCATGAACGGATTTCCGCCCGCTTGAATCATGGCGTGCTGGAAGTCGTGCTGCCCCGTGTTCAACGCTCGGAACCTCGCCGCATCCCCGTGGCGACCAATTGAAACCGTTTCTGGCGAGACCATTTTTCCAGGGAGTTTTCACATGGCCTCTTCGCAATCCACCCCCGGGTTTGATCGTTTGCGGCAAGAGTTGGATCGCTGGTTTGAAGCGGCACGCATCGCGGGGGAACGCACGCTCGATGCCGTGGGCCTCGCCTCTGAAACACGACCACTCCCTCCCGCCACCGATGTGATCGAGACGGAAACCGACATTCACTTTCTGGTCGATCTGCCGGGCATCGGGGCCGATGGCGTTGATCTCGCCTTGTCGGGCCAGTTACTGACGCTTAAGGCTATCCGCATTCCGTCGCCGCTCCTCACGGAAGACGCTGCGGTCCATTTGCGCGAGCGTCTTTCGACCACCTTTGAACGGACCTTCCCGGTCCCATCCCAGGTCGATCCCGATTCGGTGCGGGCCGTCGTCCGCGATGGCGTGCTACACGTCACGCTGAAAAAAATCCACACCTCCACCTCACGGCAGATCCCCATCCAACGCGGCGGCGAAATCGACAGCCCCGCAGCGTTGTAATCGCACACGGCGTCGCCCGCCGTCAAGGCCTCTGAAACCTGAAAAGCCGGCGGTGTTACCGCCGGTGTGGGTCCCATTGGGCGGCCCTACTGCGGCTGACTACTCAACTGCACCAGCGCTTCCACCAGTCGCGGTTGCTTTTCCTGCGGGAGAATCAGGTAGCGTTGCTTGCCGTTCGGGTCGGCTTCAAATCGTGTGAAGCCGTCGTCTTCGACAATCACATTTCCCGTCGGCGACAGATCGAAATAGCCCCGTTCGGGTGAGACGGCCTGCAACGCCGCGGTCAAATCCCATGTCGGGCGGTTGTGCGGGGGCGGTTCATACAGCACATACGCCTCGGCAAGCGGATGATGGGGCACGTAGGCATAATCCTGCTCGATACTCACGGCGGGATACGGGGCCGCGATGCCGATTTCAAAACCGCTCCAGACGATCGGCGTGGGCCAGTGAGCCGCGAGTTTTTTCGCTTCAGGAATGTCCTTGATGACGTTGTATTCCAGATACCGCGGGTTGCCGTTGATGGCCGTGAAGGCCCCAGCCATGATATCGAGTTCAATCACTTTTTTGATTAGCAGTTCGCGACCGGTGAGGGGCGAGGCCGCATCCCCCGGCGTGTCGAGCAACCGCGCGAGGTTCGTTGAAAAGCCGACTTGTACGAGCTTCACCGATTGATCGGGTTGACCCGCGAGAATCTGGCGGATCAGGCCGACCGCTTCGGGGGCGTCGTTGCCCGAAAGCAGATCGTGCGGGTAACGCAGTTGTCCGTTATCCATCGCGGTGGCGAGGGGTAGGAACTTGCTCGGTTCTGGTGTTTTCCCGTTACGAACGGTACCAATCGGAATGTCGCCGCGACCATAGAACGTGTTCGCGGCATCGACATAAGCCCCGGCGAGGGGATGATCTTTGGTGAGCGTGACGGCCAGCAACCGGCATTGCCCACGCGACTCCAAGGCATGCAGCATACCCAGCGCGAGGGCATCATCGACATCGTTCCCCATGTCGGTATCAAAGATGATCCCGACCGGCTCCGCGGCTTGGAGAGTTCCACCCGCAAGACCAAGAACCACAGAGAGTCCCCACGCGATCGCACGATTCATGGATGTTGTTCCTTGGATGAGTGGCAAGTGATGGGTGATGAGTGATGAGAGCCAAGCGCCTTGTGATGAGAGTTGGCATGCATCACTGGGCACTCAGCACTTCCCACTTGGCGATTAAAACGGCAGTTTCTGTCCGGCCGATTCCGTGAGGGCCCGGCGATAGACATGCACCGCGACGGCGATATCTTCCAGGGCCAGCCCGACCGATTTGAACAGCGTGACATCGGCGGGATTGGCCCGGCCGGTTTCGCGACCAGTGAGGACATCGCACAGGTTATGCACCCGGTCCCAGGCGAAGGAACCGGCCTCCAGCGAGGGGACAAAATCGCCCGCTTCCAACTGGCACGCCGTCACATCATCGCAAACGATGTGATCGGCCCGCGAGATCGTGGCAACATCGACCTCGGCCTTGGTCAACCAGTTGCTGCCAACGACGTTGAGATGGGTGCCATCTTCGAGCACGCGACCATCAAACAGCGGAACTTTTGCAGACGTTGCCGTAATGACGATATCTTTTTCGGCGGCGACATGATCGGGCTGGTGCATGGCTTTCACGGGCACATTGCAGAGTTCGGTCATCTCGGCGGCAAACTCTTTGCGACGGTCTTCATCGCGTCCATAGACCTCAATGAGTTCGATTTTGCGGACGGCACACACGGCCTGGAGTTGCGTGCGAGCTTGAAAGCCGGTGCCGAAGCAACCCACGACCGAGGCGTCGGGCCGCGACATGGCGCGCGTGGCCACACCGGTCACGGCACCCGTCCGCATCTGACCGAGGCGATTGGCATCGATGATCGCGACCAGTTCGCCGGACGTGGCATCATACAGATGCACATGAAAGCGGTAACTGTCGCGCTTCGTGGTGTAAACCTTCACGCCCATGTAGCCGAGATACGCCGAGGCTGCGGTCATACTGTGCAGAATGATGCCCGGAGCAGAGACTCGTCGGCGAGGTTGGTTATTGGCCTGCCCCTCGGCCCAGGCGACGAACGCGGCTTCCACGCACTCAATCGCCGCGGGCATTTCGAGCAGCCATTCGACATCGGCTTCCGTGAGGTAGAGCGCGCTCATGGGAGTCCTTTCGTGTTACTCGCATTCCTCAATCAGCCGTTGCAGTTCGGTGAAGTCGTTCTTGAGGGTCTTGTACAGGCGGCCGAACATCGGGTAGCACTTGGTGTAGATCCGCTTGGCTTCGGCTTGCGGATCGGTCGCCTGATTCACCTTAATGGTCGCCGTGCAGGCTTCGACCACGCCCTTGTAATGACCGGTCCCCGCAGCGGCGAGCAACGCCACGCCATACGCCGGGCCTTCTTCCGCATTGATGGTGACTACGCGACGGCCATACAAATCGGCCTGCAATTGCCGCCAGAATTTGCTGCGAGCACCGCCCCCCGAAAGGCGAATCTCGCGGATGGGGATCTTCAACTCATTGATGATTTCGAGGCTGTCGCGCATGGCATACGTGGCCCCTTCTATCACCGAGCGCACCAGGTGAGCCTGGCTGTGCCGCAGGCTCAAACCAATCCAGGCACCGCGTGCATTCGGGTCGGCATGCGGCGTGCGTTCGCCGGTGAGGTAAGGCAGGAAGAAGAGGCCTTCGCAGCCCGGGGGGGCCTCGGCTGCCATGTCGGTGAGAAGATTATACGGGTCGGTTTTGATCTTCTTCGACGCCGCGATTTCTGCCTGACCCAGTTGGTTGCGATACCATTGCAGGCTGCCGCCGGCCGAGAGAACCACGCCCATCACATGCCATTTGCCGCGCACGGCATGACAGAACGTATGGACGCGGCCTTGCGGGTCAATCTGCACCTCATCGCTATGGGCAAAGACGACGCCGCTGGTCCCCATTGTCGCAGAGATGATGCCCCGCTTAACGATGCCATTCCCGACCGCACCTGCTGCCTGATCACCCGCACCACCCACGACGGGAATCCCCGCCTTCAGTCCCAGCAATTTCGCGGCGGAGGCCGTCAGTTGGCCGGTCACATCTTCCGATTCATAAACCTGCGGCAACAGCGACGGGCTGATATCGAGCTTGTCGAGCAGCGGTTTCGACCAGATGCGGTTCTTCACGTCGAGCAGCAACGTACCCGAGGCATCACTCACTTCCGTGGCGAACTCGCCCGTCATGCAGAAGCGGACATAATCTTTCGGCAGCAGAACCTGTACGGTTTTGTCGAAGTGTTTCGGCTCGTTCTTGCGCAGCCAGAGAATTTTCGGCGCGGTAAAGCCGGTGAGCGCGGGGTTCGCCACCATGCCAATGAGCTTGTCGCGACCGCCTGCCTTTTTTTCGATGTCGGCACATTCGGTGGCGGTGCGCTGATCATTCCAGAGGATGGCGGGGCGGATGACGTTATGCTGCTTATCGAGAAAGACACTGCCATGCATCTGACCGGAAAGGCCGATGCCGGCGACATCTTCGGGTTTGATTTTGCCCGTCTTCAGGACTTTTTTGACGGTATCGCAGGTGGCTTGCCACCATTCGGCGGGGTCTTGTTCCGACCACCCGGGCTTGGGATTTGAGAGAGGATACTCGCCCGTGGCGGAAGCGAGAATGGTACCATCTTCCTGCATCGCCAGGGTCTTGGTGCCACTTGTGCCGACATCGATCCCGAGAAACACCGCCATCGCTGACGCATCCTAGGTGAGGTGAGTGATCATTCGCAGATTTCGAGATGGGCGACCATCAATTCCCGGTAGTGTATCAGGGAACAGGGGCAGACTGCGAGCGAGTGCCGCGGTGGCCAGATTTCGCGAGAGAATTGAGCAGACAGCGGCACTGTCGAGCGAGCGACGCGGCCAGACGTTTCGCGTAAAGGGATACTGCTCGCATTTCACTTCAAATCAGCGTCGAAAAACTCGTCGCGACGAACCCTAACAAGCAAGCCACCAGCGCCAGCAACGAGGCCAGTACTCCCAGTTCGCTATATCCAGCCAGGCGACGGGTGTTGCTCCAGAAGTTCCGGCAGTGCAACAGCAGCGCAAAACAGATCGCCGCTCCCGCCAGACAATAGGCTGGCGTGCCATGTAACTGCATGCGCTGCATGCGGCGGCCCAGCGTGACAAATCCCGAGTAGAAGATCGACGACGCATAGACCGTGAACAGCAACGGGGTGACCGCGCCATAGATCCATTTTGTCCCTGCGTCAGGGGGAACGTCGTCATCCAGAGACTCGAGAAACGGCAACATGCCACGGGGATGCCACATGGGTGTGATCTCGCCAGCTTGCCCAGATTGATCAGGGTCGCTCAATCAGCGGGTGATAGAGCCCCAACGGCAAGTCGTTCGCGGCGGATCACAAATTTTGCAGCAGCGATTTTTCAATAGAATACGGGTGATTGCGGAAAGCAGATGGCGGAAAGTAGATATCCGCAAGTTTTCTACTCCCTGGCATTCTGTTTTCCGCTTTTTGCTTTCAGCGAGAATGATTCGAAAACCACTTCAGATTGCGAAGTTTCAAGGCTGGGCGAGGCCGACCGTCGTCGTGATGGGTTCGTGATACAGGGCATACGGGGCAATCACCCGGGCGATATCGGGATCTTTATAATAGTGCGGCCAGATATGCCCAAATCGCACGCGGGGGGTAATGTCGTAATCGACGAGTTTCTGTTGCATCTCGCCAATCTCTGCACGATCATCGTGGGTGAAGCCACGTCGTGCCGCGGCCGCCACCGTCGTCAACGGTTTGTGCAGCGGATAGAAACCCAAGGCCAGGTCGCGGCGGTTGACCAGGTTCAAGACCCCTTCGGTGCGCTGCACGGCTCGATCATACAGTTGGCCAGGGTTCAGCCAATTATGATCGAATGCCGCCGCCGCGAAGACGGCTCGCATGCGATGCTGATGATATGGTCCGCCACCGAAACTTATTTCATCGACCGTTCCACCGCCGAGAATGTGCAAGGTCGAAGCGACCATTCGCGCGCCGTGACTATGACCCACCAACGAAATGGGATGTTCATCGGGAATCAGCGAGATCAGTTCGGCGACATAGAAGCCATGTTTTTCGGCCCGGCGACCAAGAATGCGCACATCGATGGGCAACCACAGGCGTGGTGTATCGTCACTCGGCCAGGTGAAAAAGACGATATGCACCGGTGACTGCGGAGCCCCCGATCGCAACCAGCGATTGGTGGCGAAACTGTCCTCTCGGACCGTCTTCCAATCGACAAAGCTGCCATGCATCATGAAGCAGACGGGCACTTGCGGAGCCAGCGATCCCAGAAACTCTGAAAGGGTCGCCGTTCGTCCGCGGCCATCGGCGGTGTAACGCCAGAACTGTAGTTGGCGGCAAGAACTGGCATTCAGATCCCCCGCCACTTCGCGGGCACTGATGATCCAGTAGCCCCCATCATCACACAGACAAGGGGCCGTGACAGCAGGGACCACGGCGTGCGGACTCGCCGGACGCACCTGTGCCGAGAGTGAATTCGGCACGAGACCCGTGACGCACAGGATTCCCGCGATCAGGCCGAAGACCTGCTGGGAATGGATGAGGTACCGGAGACCAGCGATCACGCGGCAGCCCCCGCGCTCATGCAAAACTCAAGTCACTCATCCTGAACAACACCCGCGATTCGCACACAACGGTGGCGACCAGCGGGAGCGGCATCATGCCACTCTGCGGTATCGACGGTTGACATGAAAGACTCGATCTGGCCGATCCCATCCCGAAAGGTTACCGCGAGCCTCAAGACAGCCAGAATCGCTACAGCTTCACAGTGCGACGGAGCAGTGCGACGGAGCAGAACACGTTGCCCATGCCAAATGACCACAGGCCTGACTGCGAGGGTCGCAGTCAGGCCTGTGGGAAATCTTCAACAGCGACGCTGAGATTAGCGGGTTTCGGCGGCTTCCGGAGCGGTCGCTGTTTCGGTCGTGGAGGACGACGGTGTCAGCGATTTCGCGGGAGCACTGGCCGGAGCAGCCGCAGGTTTCGCGGACGGGGCTTTCGCCGAGTAGGCGGCGATCACGTCGGCGGTGATATCCACACCCGGATCGACCGACAGCAGAAAACCTTCGTTCTTCGGAATCACGATGCCCATGCCTTTGGACGCGGCCACTTGCTGGGCATACGGACGCATTTCCGTGCGGAAATCGGCGACCATCTTCTGGCGGAATTTTTCGAGATCGCCTTGAGCGGTGCGGCTGGCCTGGACCAGTTTATTCGCCGCATCCTGACGCATGTTGGCAAGTTGCTTCTGTTGTTCTTCGGTCGGCTCTTCGCCGAATTCCGTCTTCTTCGCGGTCAGTTGGTCATTGAAGTTGGCCTGCAGCTTCTGCAAGGCCTGGTCGAGTGCGTTTTTACGCACCTGCCATGATTCGTTGATTTCCTGAGTACGGCCGATCGACTTGGCGACCACGTCGAGATCGATCACGGCGAGTCCGCCCTTGACCGACGCGGCGTTCTCTGCGGTTCCCTGCTGAAAGCCGCAGCCAATTGACATCATCACACCAGCGGCCAGCATGGCCCACAGACTGCCCTTAAGCATCCCAAAGTCCCTTTCGGATGGGTCGTTCGACGTGTTCACCACCAATAGCGCGGGGACTGTAGTCCAAGGCGAAAAACGCGCCTAGAGCAGTCTGGCAAGTGCGGAAAGCAGAAGGATGAAATGTGAAGGATAAAGTATGAAGTAAAAGGACAAAGCCCCCGAGGGCTTTCGCATCCCGTTCATCCTTCCTCCCTCTCCCTTCCTCCTTTTGTCTTATCCTCGGCCCAACTGAACCCGCCTCAGCCGCGCGAGTTGGGCCGAGTACACCGGGTGGGGGCGGGTGCGGAGAGTGGACGGGAGCCAGTGCGGGCGTTCGAGTTTTTCGGTCGGCGGCGTCGGAACGGTGGGCAACTTCAAGCCCCCCAGGTCGCGATAGCGTTCGAGTTCGCAGGGGTGGACATAGATCCGCCGTGAAGCCACAAGGTCGATGAGCAACTCACAGAGTTCCTGGCTCATGCCGACCCATAACACCGCTTGCGGGTCGGTTCGCATGGCAAGGCCCTGGTCACCTGTCGCGGTGAACAGGGGTTGAAAGTCGTGGACGAGTCGTGGAAATTCGACTTCCCCTTGTGTGCGGATGTATTCAACCAGGGCACCTTTTAATTGACCCGCTTCGGCGAGCGTGGCCCAGGAAGGTTTCTCGACGTGTTCGTCGTCGAGTTCCAGTTTGCCGATGCGGTCTTCTTCATCGAGCATCTGCACGGCGCGATTATCTGAAGTGGCACGTCGGCAGCGGTCTTGCGCCCATTGTCGAAGTTCAAAGATCTTTTCTTCCATAGTCTTTGACAACGGCACCAGGTTCCGTCGCGTGCGATCGAGAATTTCATCGTTCAGGATCTGCCCCTGGCCATAGGCATCGATAATCGCCGTCGCGATAAGTTGTTCGAGTTCCGCCCCCGAGAAGCCGTCCGACTTTTGAGCCAGCGTATCGACTGCGAAGCGTTCCGGCTTCCAGCCGCGTTTGTTGAGATGAATGGTGAGGATGGTCCGGCGTTCGTGATAGTTGGGCAGGTCGATGAAAAAGAGTTCGTCGAACCGGCCGCGTCGTAGCAGTTCCGGGGGCAGGTTATGAATGGAGTTGGCGGTCGCGATCACGAAGACCGGCTTCACCTGTTCCTGCATCCACATTAGGAACATCGCGAGAATCCGGGCCATGGTCGCGTCTTGCGACTTGCCCCCTTCGGCTCCGGCAAAGCCTTTTTCGAGTTCATCGAGCCACAAGACGACCGGGGCAATCGACTCCAGCAGATGCAGCACGCCCCGCAGATTGCGCTCCGAGGCACCCTGGCCGCTATCCAGTAATCGCGACAAATCGAGTCGGATCAGCGGGAACGACAACATGCGGGCCGCGACGCGCGACGTCAGACTCTTCCCGCAACCCTGCACGCCGAGGAGCAAGGCCCCTTTCGGCAGCGGAATACCCTGTTCTTGTGCCTCAGGACTGTAGGCGAGCGCCCGGCGTTTGAGCCACGTTTTCAGTTCATCGAGTCCGCCGACTTCTTCCGCTCCGCCACCGAGTTCATGAAATTCGAGGAAGTCTGACGCCGCAGCGAGATGCCGTTTTTCTTCGATGAGCAGATCGATCGCCACATCGTCGACGGTGGACCGGCCGGTGAGGGCGCGGGTCCAGGCCCGTTTCGCTTCCGACTGCGTCAGTCCGAGCGCGCCCTTGATCAAGCGGTCTTCAGCATGGGAGTCGATCTCCAGCTCATCAGGCCAGGCTTCCAGCAGGTCATCCAGGACACCCCGCAAGTCGTGATAGTCGGGTAAGGGGAGCGTGATGACGACAGAGTCTTTTTCAAGTTCCTTGGGAACATCGCCGATGGGGTCAAAGAAGATCAGCGTCTGGCGTCGCGTGGGTAACATCGGAACGAGATCGCGCAATTGGCGGATAACCGCGGGATTGTGAAATTGCGGATGAAAGTCTTTCAACAGGAAGACATGATCGCTGGGAAAACGGGGGACGGCAGCGAGATCGAGCGTCTCCGCTGCGTTGCCATCAGCTGGAGGTTGCCAGCCTGCGGTCTGCGTCCAGACGACCAGCCCGCGTTCCATTTCCAATGCGAGTTCCGCGAGCAACGGCTCCCAGCGTTCCTCTTCCCAACTGCGCAGAAAGATCAGCGCATACCCGGCGACGATGCGCTCCCGCAGATCGTTCAGCAGCGATTCGGTCGTCAAAGCAGGCATGGGAGGGGCTCAGGGGGTTGGGTTAGAGGTATCATGCAAGAGGTGTCAGGCGTCAGGGTTTGAAATTTGAGATTTGGAACTTTTTTGTGATTTCGGATTTGAGATTTGAGATTTCTTTTATGAAACCCTCACCACCCCTTTCTTGAGGATCAAATTCGCATAGATCGCTGTTTCACCGGTCGCGATCACGGCGTAGGCTTTTTTCGCCTGATCATAGAACTCAAAGCGTTCCAGTCGCGTGAGAGGAATCGGCCGAGTTTCATGCCGATCGATCGATGCCTGAAACTCGTTCCAGATCGGCGGAGTCGGTGTCGCCGGGTCGACAGGTTGCATCACCTTCGCCGGGTCGGGGACGAAGTCATCCAGCGGAAACAATGGCAGAATGGCGTTGAGCAACGCGACCACGCCATGCCCGTCGGCCCGGACCACGCGCTGGCCCATCGTCTCGGCCGGAAAATTGCCGTCGGCGATCACAATGTCATCGCCATGCCCCATCTCGGCGAGGATCAGCAATAACTCGGGAGATAAGAGCGGCGAGATGCCTTTCAGCATGTTTTCGTTCCCTCGGAGTCGAGCACGATAGGACTGGCAAGGTCACCAGAAAAAAGCCATGGCCGGAGGTTAGACCCGACGAATCAACAGCGTTACTATAGCGAAGTCGTGTGGCTCGTGCGAATTGCTGAGTTGCCTGCACGTGTCGTCGTTACATCTTTCAGATGATTGCTCTGAACTTATGAAAATCCACGAGTATCAAGCCAAGCAATTGTTCGCCGCCGCGGGCATTGCCGTTCCGAAGCATGTGGTGGCGAAGACGGCCGAGGAAGCCGCCGCCGCGTTCACCCAACTCGGCGGGCCGCTCGCCGTGGTCAAATCGCAGATTCACGCCGGAGGTCGCGGCAAAGGTCGCTTCCAGGAACAGCCGGAACAACCGGGCGTGGTGCTGGTGAAATCGGCCGAGGCTGCCCGCGACAACGCTGCCAAAATGCTGGGCAACACGCTGGTCACCATTCAAACGGGCCCCGAAGGCAAGCAGGTGCAGACGCTGCTGGTGGAAGCCGGGTTAAACATCGCCCGCGAACTCTATCTCGGTGCGGTCATCGATCGTGAAGTTGGCAAACCGGTCCTCATCATCTCCTCGGAAGGGGGGATGGATATCGAAGTGGTCGCCGAGCATTCGCCCGAGAAAATCCTGCGGGAACACTTCGACCCCGATGCCGGCCTGTTCCCCTATCAGGCACGCAAACTGGCGTTCGCGCTCGGTCTCGAAGGCCCCGCCGTCCGTAACGCCGAAAAAATCTTCCAGCAACTCGCGATGTTTTTCCTCGATAACGACTGCAGCATGACCGAGGTCAACCCGCTGGTTGTCACCAAGGAAGGCGACCTGATCGCGCTCGATGCCAAGGTGACCTTCGACGACAACGCCATGTTCCGTCACAAGACGTTGATGGACCTCCGCGACCTCACCGAAGAACAACCAATGGAAGTCGCCGCCGCCAACGCGGGACTCAGCTTTGTGAAACTCGATGGCAACCTCGGCTGCCTCGTCAACGGGGCCGGTCTCGCCATGAGCACCATGGACCTCATCAAACTGCACGGCGGTGAACCGGCGAACTTCCTCGATGTCGGCGGCGGTGCCAATGTCGACCAGGTCACCGAAGCCTTCCGCATCATCCTCGCCGACCCGAACGTCAAGGGCGTGCTGGTCAACATTTTCGGCGGCATTATGAAGTGCGATACCATCGTGACAGCGCTCCTTGGCGCGTACGACAACATCGGTATCAAGGTGCCACTGGTCGTGCGGTTAGAAGGCACGAACGTCGAACTCGCCCGCAAGATGCTCGCCGACAGCGGCAAGAAAATCGTCACCGGCACCGACCTGACCGACGCCGCCAAGAAAGCGGTCGCGGCGATCTAAAGCGGAGCGGTCTTTGTAAATACGTGTACGTGGCATTCAGTAGGCCCAGACAGACTCGATTGATGCTAATTAAGTTGATGGGATGCCGCAGATGTTTGATCGAACACTACATGACGAGCGTGCAAGCATCCTTCTAAAGCAGGCTACAGCCAAGAAGAAGTCAAACGATTTTGACGGAGCTGTGGATGCGCTAAATGCTGCTTATGTGGAGATCGCTCTGAGTGAGCTTGGGTATCCTATTGAAACGTTTATACGTCTTCCGCAGATATTGCATTTGGCAGGAAAATCCCGAGAAGCGTGGAAGGAGTTTAATAAGCTACTTTTCAGAGGGTTTCCGAATCAAGCGGTAGATCCAAGTGTAATGCCAATGGAACGATCGATTCTGTTCGACAAGATGCGGCTGTTTTTGGAACGGGAAAAGCAAGAGAAACTGGCTGGAATATTCTCGATTCTTTCGGCAGTTTCTTGGCGTGTTGGTCTTCAGCGTCAAGGTCGACTTGAAGAACTTGCCTTTGCGGTATCACAAGACGATTATGCAGAAATGGCCGCAGCATTACTTGATTATTCCACACCTGGGGTGATCAAACAATTGTGCATTACAATTGCTGAGGGATTTCGAAATTTACATTCTGTAGACTACGACAGTCTAGGCAGCAGTATTGAGGCGATTATTGCCTCTGCAAAGCAATAAGCATGTGGATGTGCTGCAATTATTTTTAGTGGTGTGTTGCAGGGCCCGTAAGTTAGACCCTGTTTTTACGGGACTAGCTACAATAAATGGAGTAAGATTTGCTCCTGGATCATTTCAGCGGCGAGTTGGAGCAGTATCGCGACTGGCATGGGTTCCATCAGGCGTGGGCCATCATGCTGGCGAGCGATCTGAATCGCCGTCTGCCTGCCGGTTGGTTTGCGGAACCGAACGTGCAGTTTCAAATCGAGATTGACGTCGCGGCCTTTGAATCCCAAGGGGAAACTGCTGCCGTTGCTACGACCGTGACCAGTGACGTCCAGCCCGATTGGTCGAAGCCGGACCCCACGTCCGTGCTTGAAATGCCGTTGTGGATTGACAGCGTTTCGGTCGAAGTCTATGCCCCGGGAAGACCGCGCAATCTGGCCGGGGCCATTGAACTGGTCAGCCCATCGAACAAGGATCGCCCGGAAAGTCGCGATAGTTTCGTCACCAAATGCGAACAGTATTTGCGGACGGGAATCGGGCTAATGATTGTCGATGTCGTCACCGCGCGTCATGCCGACTTGCATGGTCTGCTGCTGGAACGGCTTGATCCGGAACACCCTGCGGACCAGCCACCCGGACTGTTCGCTTGTGCCTACGAACCGGTGATGCGTGGCGATCGGTTACGTTTGCCTATCTGGCTGACGAAGCTGAAAATTGGTGAAGACCTGCCGGTGTTGCCGTTGAGTTTGCTGCAGGGGCCAGCGGTCCCGGTTGATCTGAACTCGACCTACCTGGAAGCCTGCAGCAACCTGCGGATTCCGAATCCCGCGAACTCTGTCTCTGAGCGCTAGGAAGTCATGGCTCGCTACGATATGCTGCCCATGCCCTAGACCGATTTCGTTCCTTGCCCTGAAAGCATCGCGACCCGTTATGTCCATCCTCGTCGACCGCAATACGAAAATCATCTGCCAGGGGATTACTGGTAAGGCCGGGCTGTTTCATAGCCAGCAGTGCCGGGCATATGCCGTGGAGCATCGGCCGGGCGAAGACGTGTTTGTCGGGGGCTGCACACCGGGCAAGGGGGGCACCACGGTCGATGGTTTCCCGGTGTTCGATACCGTCGAACAGGCCCGGCAGAAGACCGGGGCGAACTGCTCGCTGATCTTCGTGCCCCCGCCCTTCGCGGGAGACGCGATTCTCGAAGCGGCCGATGCGGGCATTGAACTCATCGTCGCCATCACCGAGGGCATACCTGTTCTCGACATGGCCCGCGTGAAAAAGCAACTGGCCAGCTATCCGAACAGCCGACTCATCGGCCCGAACTGTCCCGGCGTGATCACCCCCGGTGTCGCCAAAATTGGCATCATGCCCGGTTACATTCACAAGCCCGGCACTGTGGGCCTCATCAGCAAAAGTGGCACGCTCACCTACGAAGCCGCCTGGCAGTTGGGAAATGTCGGCCTTGGTCAATCGACAGCGGTCGGCATCGGCGGCGATCCGATCATCGGCACCATGTACCTCGATCTGCTCGAGATGTTCCAGAACGATCCGGGGACCGAGTCGATCCTGATGATCGGCGAGATCGGTGGCAACGCCGAGGTCCAAGCCGCCGAATACATTCAGGCCCACGTCACCAAGCCGGTAGCGGCGTTTATCGCCGGTGCGACGGCTCCTCCTGGAAAGCGGATGGGCCATGCCGGGGCGATCATCTCGGGTGGCAAGGGAACCGCCGCCGAGAAGCAAGCCGCCCTGCGAGCCGCCGGTGTCGAAGTCGCCGAAAGCCCGGCTGATATGGGCACCGCCGTGCAACGGGCGATTGCGAAGCGGAAGTAAGATATCGTTCATCATGCAGAAGCCCACCCATCGCGATGTGTGGGTTCCCCTGAGTTCTTTTCGTTATTGTCCGACCGAACCCTCAAGTAGCGTCTCCAGCGCTTTTTGCAGTTTCGTGGCCGCTGCCGGATCGGTCTGCTGCAAGGCATTGATCCGTTGCTGTGTCGTGCGGATGAACTCGCTGGCGTCGGGTGATGACGTCGCCGTCGTTTGCAACTCTTCTTGCCAGCGTGCGGCGACCGCCAGGGCGGTCTTCGCTGTGAAATCATCGGCCCACAGCAGTTGAATCGCATTGAGTCGCGTTTGAGCTTCCAGCAGGTCACCCCGTTCCCAGAGAGAGCGAGCCTGTCGCAATTGGGCCTCGATGAGCGGTTCCTCGCCGATGTTCTTCAAACGACGCCGGCGCGGTGACGACAGCCGTTCGTCGAGTTCATTGACCGCGATCTGATCTAGCCAGGGTTGCACGCGCACTTGCCATGTCGCGGCGTCGCGCTCCATCAATGGAGTAAAATAGTCATCCCGTGCCCGTTGCCAGTCGGGGTTGGGCTGTGTCATTAAGGCTTCGCCCTTCGCAAAGAGCGCCTCGGCTGACGACGTGCGGTTTGAGAGCCAGTAGAGACCACCAATCAAACCGGCCAACAGCAGCAGCAAGACCCAGATGTTATCGGTGAACCGCGAAAATGCCGTCGGTTCTGCCGCCTTGCGGACTTCGGCTCGCACCAGGTCGCGCATCAGCGTGGCCTGCCCCGCAGCGGGAGGCAGGCCTTCCGCCACCCAGTCGGATGACCCCGCCGCGACGGTGTCCTGTTCGCTGGACTGCCGTGCGGATCGGGCGCTCAGTTCCTGTAACCGTCGCAGTAACACATAGGCATCGGGGAGACGTTTTTCGGGCTCTTTCTCCATTAACTGTTGCACAATGTCATCGACCGCCGCCGGGATCTCCGGGACATACCGGCTGGGCAAATCGAACTGGCCGAACCGATGCTTCTGCATGATGTCAATGGCAGCGGGGCCAGTGAACGGGGGGCGGCCGGTCAGCATCACATACAACACGGCTCCCAGCGAATACAGGTCACTGCGTTTGGTGGCTTTCAAGCCCCGGGCCTGCTCGGGCGACATGTATTCGGCGGTTCCGACCACACCGCCCGTCACGGTGAGCTTGTCGGCCGCGAACAACTGCGCGATGCCGAAGTCGGTGAGCTTCACCGTGCCTTCGGGCGTGATGAGAATGTTCGACGGTTTCAGATCGCGATGAATGACGCCGGTATCGTGCGCAGATTTCAAGGCGAGGCAGAGTTGGCGGCAGATTTCGATGGAATCGTGCCAGTCGAGCCGACGTTCGCGTCGCAACCGATCGGCGAGGTTTTCGCCAGGTACGTATTCCATCGCATAGTAGAGCGTGCCGTGGTCTTCCCCATGATCGACAAAACGGACAATGTGCGGACTGTGCAACTGCTGCATCACCTCAATTTCGCGGGTAAAGCGCAGTCGAAAGCCTTCCTGGCGGGCGAAGCTGGGGGGGAGCATTTTGACCGCGGCCTGCTCGCCGGTGGATTGATGGTCACCCAGATAGACGGTGCCCATGCCGCCCGCGCCGAGTTCCCGAGAGATGCGGTACGGGCCAATGGTCTGGGGCAGCGGGTCTGAGATGCCGGTGCTTTCCGTGCTCATGCGAACGGTCACCTCGAGGTGTTGTTCAGGAAAAATGACCGCGAACTGGTCAGAATGGGAATTTGAACCACAATACACGGTCGACAGGGGCGATCACAGCGCACGCTGAATCCGCTGGAATCCCGATGGTCTCTATTGCCTGCCAGGAATGCCATGACCGAACTGACTCCGAAGACCGCGGTGCTGCTGATGGCGCATGGCAGCCGCAGAGCCGCTGCCAACAATGATCTGCAGACGCTCGCCGAGTTGCTGTTGCAGCAGGGATTATATCCCGTCGTCGAGGTGAGTTATCTCGAACTGACGGAACCCTCGATCCCGAATGGCGGAGCGAACTGCGTCGCAAAAGGGGCCACGCGCGTGCTGATGCTGCCCTACTTTCTCTCGGCGGGAGTGCATGTGGCGAATGATCTGCGGGAGTTTCAACAGCAGTTAACATCGGCTCATCCCGAGGTGGAGTTCGTGCTCTGCCCGCACCTCGGTCTGCACCCGCTGATGGTGGAACTGGTACTGGCACGCCTGGCCGAAGGCGCGAAGTCCGCGTCTCAGGGGGAGAAATGAGCCAGAATATGTTGTAGCGCGGAGACTGCTGAGAGACGTAGAGAGCATTTCTAATAGTGAACCCACACTCACAACTCCACGTGCTCCTCGGTTCTCCCTTCCCTAATCGTGTTGCGGGTTAACGTGATACAACGACCGCTGAGCATGGACAATTTGTTCGCCAGTGCGTAACGTCTCGAATCTTATCACGACAGGATGATGTCATTCGCAGCGGGTGTGTGGTTCCATGTTGCTGGCAGAGTCTTATGAGCAATGCCGTAAATTGACTCAGCGAGCCGCGCAGAACTTTCACTACGCCTTCCTCACACTGCCGCGCCCACAGTACGACGCCATGTGTGCGCTGTATGCCTACATGCGGGTGACGGACGACCTGGGCGATGACCCACTTCAGCCGATGGAAAGCCGCAAGCGCTCGTTGATCGGCTGGCGTGCGGAACTGGAGCGGGCCTTACGCGGCGAGTCGGTCGAGCACCCCGTGCTTCCCGCCGTTGCAGATATGGTCGAACGTTATCGCGTCCCGGGAGAATACCTGTTCGCCGTCATCACCGGGATGGAACGCGACCTGCGACCTGTCCGCTTCGACCGGTTCGCGGAACTCGAAGACTACTGCTATCACGTTGCCGGGGTTGTCGGTCTGTGCTGCATTCACATCTGGGGCTTTACCGATGATGATGCCATTCCGATCGCCATCGATTGCGGTTTCGCCCTGCAACTGACCAACATTCTCCGCGATCTCGCCGAGGACTGGTCGCTAGGGCGGGTCTATCTTCCAGCGGAAGATTTGCAACGCTTCGGTTACACCTACGACGATCTGTCTCGGCACGTGCAGGACGACCGATTCCGGTATCTCATGCAATTCGAGGCGGACAGAGCCCGTTCCAGTTATCGTCGCGCGGAACGGTTGTTCCCGCTTCTTCAACCGACCGGCCGACCGATCTTGCGAGCCATGCTCGATATCTATGGTGGCCTGCTGCAAGAGATCGAAAAGCGAAACTACGATGTCTTCACGCAACGCGTCAGCGTGCCAACCTGGAAGAAGCTGTGGATCGTCGGCCGGGCCCTGTGGTCGCGATCACCGTGAACCATAACCCCCGGTGTCTTAGCCCCCGGTCAATGACCGGGGGGCGATGAACGTGGGATATTCAACGAAGCGCTCGGCCCCCGGTGACTCACCGGGGGCTAAGACGACATGGTCTGGCACGGATGACGCGGCCGGGCAGGTTCTCGGTTCCCAGATCCTCCGGGGTATTATTCCGAACAATGACCCGACCGGCGGTGATGACGGCGTCAATGCCGACCGGGTACTGCTGCGGATCGGCGAACGTCGCGGTGTCGCAAATGGTCATAGGGTCAAAGATCATCAGGTCGGCGATCGCGTTGGCCTGGATCACACCGCGATCAGGCAGGCCGAAGCGTTGTGCCGCGAATCCGCTCGCTTTCCACACGGCGTCTTCCAGCGAGAACAATTGCTGATCGCGCACGCATGGTCCCAGCCAGCGCGGCCCGGAACCATACGCTCGGGGATGGACCATCGCGCTCGGGAAATAGATCGCGTCGGAGCCGAGCATGCAGCACTCGTGCTGTACCATCGGAAAGACTTTGCGGTCATCTCCTTCAAGGAAGACGAGCAACACCGACAGCCGTTCTTCGAGTAACAGATCGAGCAACGCGTCCCCCGCCGGTTTGCCGACGTCGGCCACGTACTGTGCCAGTGTCTTCCCCTGATGACACGCGTTCTCCTTGGACAGCGTCCACGCGATGCAGATGCGATCGAGCGGCAACCGCTGACACGCCAGCGATCGCGCGAACCGCGCTCGAAACTCGGGTTGCACGAGCCGACCCAAGGCCGCCGTCGCCCCGTGATCCCACACATCATACGGCAGCAACGAGTTGAGCATCGTTGAGCCCGGCTGATACGGATAAACGTCAAACGTCAGGTCAACCTGCTTTCGCGCCTCCTGATCGAGATACTCCAGCACCACTTCGGGGTGCATATCGCCGAGGGCTTTCAGATGCGAAATGTGCAGCGGAATTTCGGCACGCCGGCAGATTTCGACCGCTTCTTTCATCGCCGGCAGCAGCCCGGTTTTGTAACGCATGTGGGTGACATACAGCCCGCCGGTTTCCTTCAGGACCGAGAGTGTCGCCACGAGTTCATCGGTAGTGGCGTACCATTGGTCGAGGTAATCCATGCCGGTCGAAACGCCGACGGCTCCTTCGTCCATCGCTTTGCGGATTTCGTACTTCATCTGCCGCAGTTGGAAGTCATCGATACGCCGCTTGCCGAAACCGCAGGCTTGAGTCCGCACATTCGCGTAGGGAATATGATACGCCGCGTGCTGGACATTGCGGCCATCCAGCAGGGCGAGATATTCGTCGAGCGATTCCCAGCCGCGGTACTCATCGAACCGCAGGCCATTGAGCGACCGCAAGTAGGCGATCCACTCCGGCGCCGTGGTTGGATCGACCGGGGCATACGAGATGCCGTCGGCCATGAGGACTTCGGTGGTGATCCCTTGTGCTGTCTTGTGGAGTTGATGGGGCGACTTGAGCATCCAGCCATCGGAATGGTTATGGACATCGATCAAACCTGGTGCGACGCAGCGACCGGTGGCGTCGATGACGTTTTTCGCCGTGGCGGACGACAGATCGCCTACGGTGGTGATGCGATCACCGATCACACCGACATCGGCCTTGAACCGCGGTTTCCGCTGGCCATCGATGACTTCGCCACCACGCAGAATCAGGTCGTATTGCACTCGCGGTTCCGATCGTGAAAGAGCTAAGGGCTAATGGTTGAGGGTCTAGGGCTAAGGGTAGTGGGCGTCGCTGATGTTGGTAATTCTCTCTTAGCACTTAGCACTTGACCCTCAGCCCTTAGCCCTCCACCTACCATTCCGGACATACCTCAAACAACGCCGCATTGCGACTGAGAAACTCGGTCGCGAACGGGTATTGGTTCAACAGCCCCCGCGTGCTGCGGCCGAGGATGCGGAGTGCGGCGTACAAGGCTTCCACGGTCGCCAATCCGCCGGTCGGATCTTCGCGGACTTTGGAGACGCGCGGATACGCCGTCTCGATGGCTGGCAAGGTCCGCAGCGGCACATCGCTGAACTGGGTGGCCATCTCATCGGCGTAACGCCACGTCCCATCGAGCAGCAGTAGACCAACGTCAGAGTCCGCGGCGGACAGCACCGGCCCCGTCATGCCGAGCTGGATGTAATTCGTCAAATCCTCTGGCCGACGCGGATACTTGTAGAACTCCAGACGCGGATCGCCGCGCAACGGCAGCACCGAGCACTTGGCCCGGCGTTCCTTGGGATGGACGATGATCACCGTTGGCCTAGTCGGCACGGCTTCGTGGTGAGGGGCTCGCGAATCAACGGCGGCAGGCTGGGATGTCGTCAAAGTCGTGGCGATTTCGAGGAAGGATTCGGTGGGGCGAGCGTCAAGGAGCATATTATCGATTCCCCGATACGCCCGCAGCGCTGGTCGTATGCTTTCCATTTAGCCCCCCGTTGCTCGTCAACGGGGGGAACTGATGAGCATCAAATCCATTCCACCCCCGGTTGCAAGCAACCGGAGGCTAAATGAAAGGCGTGCGCGTCATTCAGGGCTGACTTTTTTCGCAAAACCTGTTAAACACTGCTACAGGTTCGGAAAAACCGAGACATCCAGGGAGTGGGTGAATGAGTGTTCCCGTGTCGCAGATGTGGACTGTTGCGACCTACGTCCTGAAACAGCGCTGGTCGGGTCGCAAGCGGTATCCGCTGGTGCTGATGCTGGAACCGCTGTTTCGCTGCAACCTCGCCTGCGCGGGTTGCGGCAAGATCCAATACCCCGCCGACATTCTGCGGAAGCAACTTACCCCGGAACAGTGTTTCCAGGCGGCGGATGAATGTGGTGCCCCGATCGTTTCCATCCCGGGGGGCGAACCACTACTGCATCCGCAAATGGATGAAATCGTCGCGGGTCTTGTCGCCCGCAAGAAATACGTCTACCTCTGCACCAACGCGATCCTGCTGGAAAAGCATCTCGACAAGTTCACGCCGTCAAAGTATCTGACATTTTCGATTCACCTTGACGGACCGAAGGAAGAGCACGATTTCGCGGTCTGTCGCGAAGGGGTGTACGATGTCGCGATCTCGGCAATCAAGGCGGCCGTCGCGCGTGGCTTCCGCGTGACGACCAATACCACGGTCTACAACAACGCCAGTGCGGAAGCCTTGCGGTCGATGTTCGATACACTGATGGACCTCGGCGTCGAAGGGATGATGCTCTCACCGGGTTACCAGTACGAAAAGGCGCCGGGGCAGGATCTTTTCCTGCAACGGGCTCAGACGATCAACCTCTTCCGGCGGATTCTGGGGCAGGCAAAACGTCGCTGGAAGTTCAACCTGTCGCCGCTGTTCATGGAGTATCTGCAGGGCTATTGGAACCTCGAATGCACGCCGTGGGGCAGCCCGGCGTACAACATTTTCGGTTGGCAGAAGCCGTGCTATCTGTTGCAAGAGGGTTATGCCCAGTCGTTCCAGGAACTGCTCGACAGCACCGACTGGTCACAATATGGCCGCGCGAGTGGCAACAGCAAATGTGCCGATTGCATGGTCCACTGCGGTTATGAACCGACTGCCGTCAGCGAAACCTTCAGTAGCCTGAAGGGCCTGGCGTGGGTATCCCGCTTGACGATGTTCGGGGCCCCGAAGCGTCCAGTGCCAGTCGCTCCACCCGAAAAACCGCACGATGCCCCCCCGAGCGATGGCTCCCGCCTGCCCATTGTCGAACTCCCGGTCCTCACCCGCTGATCTGACTCATCCACGGACTCCGCATGAATATTCTCGATCGCTTCCGTCTCGATGGGAAACGCCTCTTCATCACCGGCGGCAGTCGGGGGCTTGGTCGCGAGATGGCCTTGGCGATTGCGTCAGCGGGGGCGGATGTGATCCTTGTGGGGCGTGATGTGGAATCGCTGGAAAAGACCGCCAGCGAGATTCGCGATCTCGGCCGCACAGCCGTTACGCTGATCGGCGATGTCGGCCAACCTGCGGAATGTGAACGGATCTGTCATACCGCGCTCGAACAACACGGGCCGATTGATATCCTGATCAACAACGTCGGCGGACGGCGGATCAACGTACCTCTCGAATCGCAGACGCTCGAACAGTGGCAGCAGATCATGGACCTCAATCTTACCAGCACGTTTCTATGCATGCAGCACATCGGGGGGGCGATGGTGGCTCGGGGTCAAGGCGGGCGGATTATCAATATCGCTTCGATCTCAGGCATGGTGGCGAACAAGGGGATCGGCGGCCGCAGCTATGAAACCTCGAAGGCGGCGGTGATTCAGCTCACCAAAGCCGCCGCGGCCGACTGGGCACCACAAGGCGTGACTGTGAACGCCATTTGCCCGGGTGGGTTCATGACCGAGCCGAATGTCCGCTGGTCGCAGGAACATCCGGAGGTGATCGACAAGTTCCGCGAACAGATTCCGATGCGCAACTTTGGTCAACCAGCCGACTTGGGCCCCCTCGCCGTCTATCTGGCGAGTGATGCATCCCGGTATATGACGGGCGCTGCGCTGGTCATCGATGGGGGTTATACGCTGTGGTGATACGACTCATTTATCCCACCATTGTTCATCAATGGGGGGGATGGCCCCCGGTTGCAAGCAACCAGGGGCTAAATGGGCAAAACGCCGATTGACCGTCCGTCAGATTCCGGCGAAACTACCCATGTAAGAATGAATCCTCGCGGTCAAAGGAGTGACCGAACATGTGGAAGCGGATGCGCTGGCAGGCGGAATACTTCGCATTTCGGGTGGTTGTCTGCCTGATTGCCTGTCTCCCCGCACGGACGGCGGCCCGTTGTGCGACGGCGTTTGCGACCTTCGTCCACTACGGATTGCCCCGAAAAATCTCGCGCTACAACGTCAGCCGCGACAATCTGCGGAAAGCGTTTGGCGAAACTGTCTCGGAAGAATGGATCAATCAGACGGTCTACCGCATGTGGATTCACCTCTTCCGCATGGTGGTCGAAATCGTGCAGGCGCCACGTCAGATTCATCGGCAGTCGTACTTCGGCGTGTGCGACTTCGTCGATCTGTCGTTCACCAATGAACCCCTCTTGTCGGGGCGTCCGGTCCTGGTGCTGAGTGGTCATTTTGGCAATTGGGAAGTCGCCAACGGCCTGTTTGGTGCCTGGGGCTTTCCGATGGGCGTGATTGCACGCGAGATGGATAACCCGTTGCTCGACGACTGGTTCCGCCGCTATCGCGAACGGTATGGACATCGACTGTTGCAGAAGAAAGGGGACTTCGACGACATTCAGCAGATGCTCCAGCGCGGGGGCATGGTCGCGCTGTTATGCGATCAGGATGCCGGGTCGCGCGGGCTGTTTGTCGATTTCTTCGGTCATCCCGCATCGACTTTCAAATCGATTGCGCTCCTGGCTTTGGAGTACGATGCTCTCGTGCTGGTGGGAGCGGCAACGCGGCAGCCTGACGATTTCAGTGAACATCGCTGGTCGCGCTTTCAGATTGGTGCCACGGAAATCATTGATCCCCGCACCTTGACCACCCACGATCCCGTGGGAGAAATTACCCGCAGATTCACCAGCGGACTCGAGGCCTTGATTCGTCAGGCCCCGGAACAGTATTTCTGGGTGCATCGTCGCTGGAAGAGTGAACCCCGTGTGCGGAAGTCGGCGAAGACGGCCGCATAAAGCAGGCCGCTCGCATCATACGGCCAAACACCGATCGAAAGCGCATACTCATGCCCGCTGGTGAACGCGTTTGTGCTCTCGAAGATCTGCCGCTGGACAAAGGCCGCGAGTTCGTCGTCGATGGTCAGGTCGTTGCCGTATTCCGCACCAGCGAGGGGGTTTTCGCGGTGGATGGCATCTGTCCGCATGCCGGGGGGCCGCTCGCCCAGGGCATGGTCCGCAAACAGGTGGTCACCTGTCCCTGGCATGGCTGGCAATTCCACGTACAGACCGGCTGTCACCAGATCACACCCCGCATCTGCCTCCGGAAGTTTTCCGTAACTATCGACGGGGACGACGTTTACGTGGCTGCGTCGGCCTGAGTTGCGCCCTTAGGCAACCTGCCAGGTCGCTGAAGACGGGCGGAAAATCCGCCCCCCTTACAATCGTTGGAAGCGGTTTTCTCGTTATGACCGCTACACCTTACGGTCGATAAGGGATGTGCCAGAGTCTCTGCGCTGGGCCAGCGCGTCTCCGGCTTTTCCGTTTGGAACAATCTCCGCGGGCCATGTCGGGAGATGCGATCGCGGTGCGTGATCTCCGCGACGATGGGGGGAATTTCGATGCTGCGACGTCCTGCGTTCTCAACCCTGTGGGCCTGTCTGGTGGCTCAAAATCTGGTCACTCCACTCATGGCCGGGGAACCTTACCCCTACAGCGATGAATGGTGGGCCTTACGCGCGGGCGATCCACCCGGGTCACGTCAGGTGGAAAAGGATGGCAAACTCTGGCCTCCTTATCCCCGGCCGACCGGCGAAAAACAGCACTGGGTGCATAAGTACCACCATTCCCATTACTGGCCCCATCCGTACAACTGCGACGACCAGGCCTTCGTCCGGAATCTGCTCGATCAGCAGACCGCGGCGGGCTGGGTCGGAGCCACCACGCTGCACGAATATCACTTTGACCCGGAAACGCAGCAACTCAGCACGGTCGGATACGACCATCTGCTGTGGATTGTGAATGCGACTCCCGTGCAATATCGCACGGTCTACATCTCGCAAAGTCTCTCCAAAGAAATGGATGCCCGACGCACCGCCGCGGTCGAGCAAACCATTCGCGAGTTCCGACCCGAAGGGGGCGTACCCATCGAACTGCGGTACGACCGTTATCGCGGTCGACCCGCCCAGGAGATCGATCAGTTACGCCGACTGGAATTGCAGTCCTTTCCCGCGCCCCGACTCTTCACGGTCAGTAGCCGCAGCGGTGGCAGCGGAGGCAGTGGGGGATCGGGAGGTTCCCAAAGTGGTGGCTCGTCCACGCGATAGCACAGTCGGTTGAGTGCGGTGTTTGACAATCTGTTGGGAATGAAGCGACCGTTATGCAGGGTCAAAAGTCCATCGTCGAGGAAGTCTTCGGTGGGGCGTCCGCAAGGCTGCCCCCGGCGAATGCGCCGGCCGTAACTCCCTCGGAGACCGCAGCCACCGTACCGCCAACCGATTGGCTGGCACGCGGTTCGACGACTGCCGCACCCGCACCCCGCGCCCCCACCAATCTGCACGATACCGGTTTGACGTTGGGCTTCCTGGCCGAAATGGCTCTCAAAGTCTTGTATGTGCAGGGGAGTCTGCTCGGACAGGAAATCGCCCATCAGATCCGGTTGCCCTTTCCCCTGATCGACGAGGCTCTACGGTTCCTGAAAGATCAACGCTGCCTGGAAGCCTCGGGCGGCGATGTGATGGGACGCATCTCCTATCGCTTCGGGCTGACGGAACTGGGGCGGCTGCGGGCGCGCGAAACGTTTGAGCAATGCCGCTATGTGGGACCGGCACCTGTCACCATGGAGCAATATGTTGCCCAGTGCCGTCGCCAGACTGTTACGGGAATGTCCTGCACTCCCGCGACGCTGAAGTCGGCATTTGAAGGCTTCATTCTGCGAGACGAGATACTCGACGACCTGGGCCCTGCCGTGTGCAGCGGCCGCTCGATCTTCGTGTATGGTCCGCCGGGCAATGGCAAAACCGTCATCGCAAAGGGATTGGGCCGGTTCCTGAATCTTTCAGGCGGGGAACTGTACGTGCCCTATGCCATTCAGGCAGAAAACACGATCATCACAATTTTTGACCCGGTACTGCATCAGACGACGGACGATGCCGATCTGGCCCGTCGCGGGATGCTGCCGCGAGCGTCCCAGACCTCGTCACCATCGGGCAATGCCAGCAGTTCCGACGTTCTGGCCGACTTGCGCTGGCGGCGCGTGCGGCGCCCCGTGGTCATCACCGGCGGGGAACTCAATCTCGACATGCTGGAGCTGCAGCATCACAAAAATGGCAACTTCTACAATGCTCCGCTACATATTAAAGCCAATGGTGGAGTTTTTCTGATCGACGACTTTGGGCGACAATTAGTCAGCCCGCGTGATCTGTTAAACCGCTGGATTGTACCACTGGAAGAACGTGTCGACTATTTAACGCTTTCGACGGGCCGAAAGTTCTCTGTTCCTTTTGAACAATTAGTGATCTTCTCGACCAACCTGAATCCCAAGGACTTGGTCGACGACGCGTTCCTTAGGCGGATTCGCTACAAAATCCGCGTTGATCCACCAGAAAAAGCGATTTTCACGCAAATTTTCCTGACAACCTGCCAGCAGCGTGGCGTGGCTCCTTCCGCCGCGGCAGTCGAGTATCTCTATCGCAATTATTACGACAAGGGGCGCACTCCCCGGTCGAGTGATCCGCGCGATTTAGTCGACCTGGCACAGGCCATGTGCCGCTTTAATGGGCGACCTGTCGAGTGGAATGAAGAAACTTTGAAGTATGCCACCAGCCGTTTGTTTCATGAATTGCTGTCATAGTTATTCTTAGTCGTAAGTATGAGCACCGTTTTGTATCGATTCCGGGTTCGCAGGAGTAACTGAGATGCTTGTGACATTGGCCCCCACTTCTCGCTGGTGGTTGTGCCTGGCTTGTGCGGCAGCCGTCACGGGTTGTTCTCAAAGTCGGATGACGGTTCAGAAGTCAGCAGATCAACCGGGGCAACACCCCGATCGAACCAGTGTTTCCGTTCCCGGGACGGCGGACATCCCCCACGGCCAGGAGATGCGGCACCCGGAAACCGTGCATATCGCCTATGCTCGTTGGCAGGAACAGCAGAAACAGTTTCCGCAGGCCCGTGAATCGTATCATCGGGCGCTACAGTACGAACCCCGGTCGGCCGAGGCGCTGCTTGGTCTTTCACGGCTCGATCGGCTGGCTGGTCGCAACACCGAAGCCGAGGAACATCTCAAACGTGCTGAAAAACTGCGCCCGAACGATCCTTTGGTGATTGCGGGCTGGGCTGAGTTTTACGCCGCAACGGGCAACATGCCTCAGGCTGTGGTGAAGTATCGTGAAGCCATTACGCTGGCACCCAATGAGTTGGTCTACAAACATCAACTGGCGATCGCGTTGACGAAGGCGGGCGATATTTCCGGCGGGTACGACGTTTTTGCCAGCATCGTTGGACCGGCGGAAGCTCACTACAATGTGGGGTACCTGTTGTACCAGCAGGGTGATCTCTCTGCGGCCGAAGTGGAAATGCAACAGGCGCTCGCACTGAATCCCAAGCTGGTGCCTGCCACCTCCATGCTCGCGAAAGTGCAGCGACAACGTGGCGCTCCTGGCGATCTCGTTAACGGCCAGGCCCAGCAGCAACTCGCGCGGACCATGAGTTCCGCGCCTGCGACGGTTACCCCGGCGGGTGCGACTGCCCCTGAGGAAGACCAAGGGGCCGTACAAACCCTGTGGCAATCGCATAGTCAAGGATCGGTGGGCGCGTCGGTCAATTCTGCGGAACCACCAGCGGGGTTAACTCCTCAACAACTGGAGCAATGGCAAAATCAGCAAATGTTGCAGCCGTAATTCCGCGTCTTTGCGGTGATGACTCGACGCCGCCCATTCAGGTTGTGACAATGGTTGGATGAGTTGCCCTGTCACGACCGATGTTGCCTGGGCTGCCGATGTCATTCGGAGCGGTGGACTTGTCGCCGTCCCCACGGAAACCGTATACGGCCTCGGCGGCAATGCCCTCGATCCGCATGCCGTCGCCCGAATTTTCGCGGCCAAGCAACGCCCTGCGTTTGACCCGTTGATCGTGCATATTCCTTCGGTCAATCAAGTCGCGCAGGTGGCTTACGGATTGACATCTCAGGCAGCGCGGCTCGCCTCGACCTTCTGGCCGGGACCCCTCACGCTGGTCCTTCCCAAGCAGCCCGCGATTTCCGATCTCGTCACCTCAGGGTTACCCACCGTCGGCGTGCGTGTCCCTCGGCATCCGCTGATGCAGGAATTACTGACGCAGTCTGGCTGCCCGATCGCCGCCCCGAGTGCCAACCGCTTTGGCCGCTTGAGTCCCACGCGCGTCGAACACGTGCTCGATCAACTGGGCGATGTCATCGACCTGGTTCTTGATGGGGGCCCGTGTGCCGTGGGATTGGAATCGACCATCGTCAAAGTCGAGGACGACACCGCGACCGTGCTGCGGCCGGGCGGGTTATCGCTCGATGACCTGCGGACGGTCATCGCCGATGTGCGTTTGGCAACCACCGAGTCGCCGACCGCTCCCGAGGCTCCCGGCATGTTGCCTCAGCACTATGCTCCCCGAACCGACATTGTCATAGCGGAAGGGGAATTGCCCATACCTCCGGCAGGAGTTCGGTGGGGTCTGTTGACACTCTCGCCGTGCGCTGCCAGTGGCTATGCCGTACAACGGGCGTTGTCAGAAGAGGGCGATCTCATCGTCGCGGCGGCCCGCTTTTTCGAGACGCTGCACGAACTCGATCGCTGCTCGCTAGAACGCATCGTCGCGACACCATTTCCACAGATGGGATTGGGCATCGCTTTAAACGACCGGCTACGGCGTGCCGCCACGAAATAACGTATCCCGCAAGACTCTGGGAGACTCAAGAGATGGACAGAGAACCCGAGAGTTTTTATGCAGGCATCACCGAGGTTTCCTCCAAGTCGGCACAGCCGGTGATGTATCATACATTCGATTACATCGGCGGCTTTCGCCATCTGGTCATTTTTGCGGTTGATGGTTTTGTGCTGCTGATCATCACCACGCCGTTGACCCTGCTGTCGCCCTGGTTGGCGATCCCGGCCATCTGGGCGTATCTCGCCGTGCTTAAGCCCTCGCGGTTTCGCTCGCCGGGTTACTGGGTGACCGGTGCGAAAGTTGTCACGCTCGACGGTCGCAGTCCCTCCATTGCTCGGATGACTTTGCGGCTGTCGTGGATGGTGTTATGGACCATCGGCTGGCCGATCAGTATCTATCTCGACTGGTTGTGGGTGTTCATTGAAGAGGAACGCCAGATGCTATGCGACTATGTCTTCCAGACCCGTCTGGTCCGTCACGACGCCCAACCGATCGGTCCCGGCCGGATTCATTACGTCTTCGTCACCGCCCCCGCACTCGCAATCGGCTACGCCCGCGTACGTCCGATGAACATCATCGCCAGTCCTGTAGTGCTCCGTCTATCCAATTCCGTCAGGTTGAGTTAATCTTCGGTACGGGTTGTTGGCGGGTTCTGGTACGAGGAGGCAAGGATGCCGAATCTGACGGCGAAATACAAGGTGTTGTTGTC
>Ga0164290_1000984_pt1 | contig 61027 bp, 72 predicted proteins | sample Micstemetagenome_FD_108782 | JGI IMG/M metagenome (GOLD analysis project Ga0164290, IMG submission 108782) | Contaminated culture microbial community from soil near Moab, Utah, USA - Microcoleus steenstrupii SON62 (Illumina Assembly) | ecosystem: Environmental > Terrestrial > Soil > Soil crust...
GCACGCCTCCGGCGGCGGCGGCGGCGATGATCTTGTCCTCGATGTCGGTGATGTTGCGCGCGTAGACGACGTGCCCTTCGCCGTAGACGTGGCGGAGCAGGCGGGCGAGCACGTCGAAGACCACCGCCGGCCGCGCGTTGCCGATGTGCGCGCGGTCGTAGACCGTCGGACCGCAGACGTACATCGTCACGCGCCGGGGGTCCGCGGGCTCGAACCGCGCCTTGGCCCGGGTCAGCGTGTTGTACAGGTGCAGGTCCATGGCGGGCGGTTTAGCGGCTCGCCCGCGCATCGTCATCCCCGGCCGCTCCGGCGGTGCTTCAACGGCTCGTCGCAAGCCTGGGGATAACCGGAACCCGGCCGCGTTCGGGTGGTTGACTTTGCAGATCAGGCCGCGGGTGTCCCCCATGAAAGAAGCGTTCATCGTCATGGCGATCCTCGGCTGCGGCGACGGCGCCGGCCCATGCGAGACGGTGCGCAAGGTGGAGACGCCGTACGAGAGCGTCGCGGACTGCCGCGCCGCCTCGCGCGCGGTGCTCGAGAAGCTCACCGACCTGCCGTACCCGGTCATCGCCGCCGACTGCGCGAGGTCGCCGAAGAACGCCTACGCCGAGGCGCGCCCCATCGGCTGAGCCGGCCGAGCGCCTCGGGCGGCCGTATGCGGGACGCCGCGCGGCCGGGCCGCCGCAACCGATGGCTCCCACGCTCGTTGCGCGCCTTGTCATTTTTCGAGGAGGCACGCGATGGCGCTCGAACAGCCGAAACTGAACGAAGACGGGCTCCCGGGTCACGAGAGCCAGATGGACCAAAAGCCGGACTTCATGCCGCGCTACGAAGGCTCGGACCGGCTGGCGGGCAAGACCGCGATCATCACCGGCGGCGACAGCGGCATCGGCCGCGCGGTCGCCGTGCTCTTCGCCCGCGAGGGCGCGAACGTCGCGATCGTCCACCTGGAAGAAGGCGACGACGCGGCCGAGACCTGCCGCCACGTCGAGAACGAAGGTCGGCGCTGCCTCGCGATCCAGGGCGACGTCGGCGACAAGGCCTTCTGCGAGGAGGCGGTCCGGCGCACCGTCGAGACGTTCGGCGGGCTCGACATCCTCGTCAACAACGCCGCCGAGCAGCACCCCGACCAGGAGATCACCGACATCACGGAGGAGCAGCTCCGCCGCACCTTCCAGACCAACATCTTCGGCTATTTCTTCATGGCGCAGGCGGCGATGCCGCACCTGAAGGCGGGCTCGAGCATCGTCAACTGCACGTCGGTGACGAGCTTCAAAGGCTCCGAGGAGCTGCTCGATTATTCCTCGACCAAGGGCGCCATCACCTCGTTCACGCGCGCGCTGGCGCAGAACCTCGTGACGAAGGGCATCCGCGTGAACGGAGTCGCGCCGGGGCCGATCTGGACCCCGCTCAACCCCAGCGGCGGCGCCTCGCCCGAAAAGCTCAAGGACTTCGGCAAGGACACGCCGATGGGCCGGCCCGGCCAGCCCTGGGAGGTGGCGCCGAGCTTCCTGTTCCTCGCCTGCGAGGACGGCAGCTACTTCTCCGGCCAGATCCTCAGCCCGAACGGCGGCGTGCCCGTCGGCGGCTGACCCCGGCGCGGGTTGTCCGCCCGGCGGCGCGGGTCTAATCCAGCCCTCGAGTCGGGGTTGGGGGAGTTTCGCGCCGCATGTCCGTGCGCAGGTCGATGGCGTGGTCGCTGACCGGCAGCGTCGGCTTCTTCGTCATCCAGTTCGCCGCGTCGGTCGTGGTCGCGCGGCTACTGACGCCCGCCGAGATGGGGGTCTACGGCGTGTCGCTGTCGGCACTGATGCTGCTGACAGCGTTCCAGAACCTCGGCTTCCAGAGCTACATCGTGCGCCAGGGCGGCACGCTCGACCGCGCGACGCTCGGCACCGTGTTCACGATGGCGACCGTTCAGGGCGCGGCGCTCGCCGCGCTCGTCTACCTCGGCGCGCCGCTTCTCGCCGGCTTCCTCGACGAGCCGCGGATCACGCCGGCGCTGCGCATCCTGTGCCTGTTCGCGCTCCTGTCGCCGATCGAGACGATCGCGAGCGGGCTGCTGCAGCGGCGCATGCGCTTCGACCTGCTCACGCTCATGGGCCTCGTCCGCGTGACCAGCGCCGCAGGCATCGCCGTCGGGCTCGCGTCGGCGGGCTTCTCCTACGCCAGCCTGTCGTGGGGCGCGTCGGCGGCGCAGCTGATCACCACCTTCGTCGCCTTCGCGCTGACCGGTCGCGAGCTCCTCGGGCGGCCCACATTCACGCGCTGGCGCGAGGTTTGGGGCTACGGCTCGCGCATCCTCGCCACCATGTCGCTCGCCAACGTCTTCGCGCGCCTGCCCGACATCGTGCTCGGCAAGCTCGCCGGCATCGCCACCGTCGGCCTCTACGGCCGCGCCTCGGGCATCGTCGACGCCTTCACCACGGGCGTCCTCTACGGGGTGCACAAGGTGGTGCTGAAGGCGCTCGTCGACAGCCGCGAACGCAGCGGGCGGGTCGACCTCGTCTACCTGCGGACGCTGAGGGCGGCGACCGGGCTGTTCTGGCCGATGTTCGCCGGCCTGGCCGTGCTTTCCGGCCCGGTGATCACGCTCGTCTACGGCGAACGCTGGCAGGCGGCGGCGCCGGTGCTCGCCTTCCTCAGCGTCGCGGCGATCGTCCAGGTGTCGGTGATGAGCCGCCAGGAAGTGCTGATCGCGACCGGCCGGGAAAGGGAGCTGCCGAAGCTCGAGGCGATCCGCGGCAGCGCCGGGCTCGCGCTGTTCACGATCGGCGCGACGCAGGGCCTCGTGCCCGCCGCGGCGTCGCGGGTCGGCGAGGCGTTGGTTCAGCACGGCGCCTACATCGGGCGCGTGCGCGCCGCCGCGGACACCAGCTTCGCGGCGCTCTACCGCTGCTACGGCGCGAGCCTCGTCGTCACCCTCGCCGCGATCGCGCCGGCAACGGCGCTGATGAGCTGGCACGGCTGGTCGCCGGCGGTGCCGCTCGCGCAGGTTCTGGCGGCGGTCGCGGCCGGCGCGGTGGCGTGGCTCGCGGCGCTGTTCGCGACGGGGCACGAGCTGCGGGGCGAGGTGGTGAAGGGCTGGCGGACGGTCGCCGCCCGCGTGTAGGCTGCGCGGCAACGAACAAGGGGGCTCCCGAATGAAGACGCATCTGCTCGCCGCCGCGCTCGTCGCCGCCGTGGGGTCGCCGGCCGCGGCGCAGCCCGCCGATCCGGTCGCGACGGCGGCGCGCGCGCTCCAGCCGAAGGTCGTCGCCTGGCGGCGCGACATCCACCGGCACCCCGAGCTCGGCAACCGCGAGACGCGCACCGCCAAGCTCGTCGCCGAGCACCTGCGCAAGCTCGGGATGGAGGTGCGAACCGGCATCGGCAAGACCGGCGTGGTCGGCATCCTCAAGGGCGGCCAGCCGGGCAGGGTCGTGGCGCTGCGCGCCGACATGGACGCGCTGCCGGTCGAGGAGAAGACCGGCCTGCCCTTCGCCTCGAAGGCGACGTCGACCTACATGGGACGCACCGTGCCGGTGATGCACGCCTGCGGCCACGACAGCCACGTCGCGATGCTGATGGGCGCCGCCGAGCTGCTGGCCGGCATGCGCCGCGATATCCCCGGCACGGTGATGTTCGTGTTCCAGCCGGCCGAGGAAGGGCCGCCCCCGGGCGAGAAGGGCGGCGCGAGCCTCATGATGGAGGAAGGCGTCTTCAAGGACCCGACGCCGTCGGCGGTGTTCGGCATGCACGTCATGCCGGGCGACGCGGGCAAGTTCTACTATCGCCCCGAGGGGTTCTACGCCTCGGCCGAACGCATCGAGATCAAGCTCAAGGGCCGGCAGACGCACGGCGCGCGCCCCTGGTCGGGGATCGACGTCGTCGCGCTCGGCGCTGACGTCGTCGGGGCGGTGAATCAGATCGCCGCGCGCCAGATCGACGTGTCGGACACGCCGACGGTCATCACGATCGCCACGATGAACGCGGGCGTGCGCCACAACATCATCCCCGAGGAGATGGTGATGACCGGCACGCTCCGGACCTTCAGCAAGGAGCGGCGCGACGACGTCGTCCAGCGGGTGACGCGGGCGGTGACGAAGCTCGCCGAAAGCTACGGCGCGACCGGCGAGGTGAGCTTCAACGACCCTTATCCGGTCACCTACAACGATCCCGCGCTGTCGAAGGCGGTCCTGCCGAGCCTCGTCAAGGCGGCCGGCGGCGAGGCGATGGTCGACGCCGACGCGCAGGTGGTCACCGGCTCGGAGGACTTCCCGCAGTTCACCCGGAACATCCCCGGCGTCTACGTGCAGCTCGGCGCGCGCCCGGCCGGGCTCGACCCGAAGACCGCGCCGGTCAACCACTCGCCCTTCTTCGACATCGACGAGCGCGCGATGGAGGCGGGCGTGCGGGCGCACGCGCACCTCGCGCTCGACTATCTGCGCTCGGCCGCGGCGCGCTAGGGACGAGGGGGGCGGGGGCCGCGGCCGCGGTTCCCGCCGGGGCCCGGCCGGCCGCCGCCGGGACCGGGCTTGCCGCCCGGCCGGCCGCGATCGAACGGCCGCGGCGCGCCCGACGGACCCGGCGCGGGACGCGGCGGGGGTGGCGCGTCCTTGCTCGCGACGGTGTAGCCTTCCTTCATCAGGCGGGTCAGCGCGGCGCGCGTGCTAGCGGTGATCGCCGCCTGCAACTCCTTCGGCAGATCGCCGAAGGCGGTGTTTGGATGGATCGCGTTCACCTCGCGTACGAGCGTGTTGGGCAGGCCCTGCGCGCGCGTCGTCAACGCGACGATCGCGTCGACGACGGCGGCGAACAGCGCCTCCTGCATCACGTCGGTGGCTGACTTCTTCATCACGTCCTCGAACGCTCGAGCGGTCGCAATCGCCGCATCGGCAGCGGTAACCGCGAACGCGGTCCGGTCAAGGGGCCAACCGAAGGCTCAGTCGAAGAGGCTCGACACCGAGGTTTCGTCGGCGATGCGGCGGATCGCTTCGCCGAGCAGCGGCGCGATGGTGAGGAAGCGCAGCTTCTTCGCCCCCTGCGCCGCCTCGGGCGCGATGATCGAGTCGGTGACGACGAGCTCGGTCAGCGCCGAGCCCTCGACGCGCGCCACCGCGCCGCCCGACAGCACGCCGTGGCTGACGTAGGCGACCACGCCCTCGGCGCCGGCCTGCATCAGCGCGGCTGCGGCGTTGCACAGCGTTCCCGCCGAATCGACGATGTCGTCGTGGAGCACGCAGAAGCGCCCCTCGACGTCGCCGATGATGTTCATCACCTCGGACTCGCCCGGCCGCTCGCGGCGCTTGTCGACGATCGCGAGCGGGGCGTTGTCGAGCCGCTTGGCCAGCGCGCGGGCGCGCACCACGCCGCCTACGTCGGGCGAGACAACCATGAGGTTGCCGGCGGGGAAGCGCGCCTGGATGTCGGCGGCCATCACGGGCGCGGCGTAGAGGTTGTCGGTCGGGATGTCGAAGAAGCCCTGGATCTGGCCGGCGTGCAGGTCGACCGACAGCACGCGGCTCGCGCCGGCGGTCTCGATGAGGTTCGCGACGAGCTTGGCGGAGATCGGGGTGCGCGGGCCGGGTTTGCGGTCCTGCCGCGCGTAGCCGAAATAGGGGACCACCGCGGTGATGCGCCGCGCCGACGCGCGCTTCAGCGCGTCGATGCAGATCAGCAGCTCCATGAGGTTGTCGTTGGCGGGCGCCGAGGTCGACTGGACCACGAACACGTCTTCGCCGCGGACGTTCTCGTGGACCTCGACGAACACCTCCTCGTCGGCGAAGCGGCGCACGCTCGCCTCGGTGAGCGGCAGCTCGAGGTAGGCGGCGATGTTCCGCGCCAGGGATAAGTTGCTGTTGCCGGTCAGGATCTTCATCGCCCGCGCTCCGCTCTGCTCGCCCCGGCCGGTTCCTAGCCCCGCTAGGTAAGCGCCGCAACCGCGAAGCAGACCGCGACGATGAGCGGCACGCCGACGAGGTCGAGCCCGAAGCCGGCGCGCAGGAACTCGCCCATGCGCGGGTAGCCGGTCGCGAACGCGAGCGCGTTCGGACCCGTGCCCGCCGGGAGCATGAAGCCCCAGCTCGCCGCGCACGCGGCCGGCAGCGCGAGCAGCGCCGGGTCGATGCCGGTCGCGACGGTGAGGCCGGCGATGACGGGCAGGAAGCCGCTGGCGGTCGCGACGTTCGAGGCGAACTCGGTCACGAGGATGACGATCGCGGTCAGCAGCAGCGCCACCGCCCAGACGGGGAGCGTCGCGACGCTTTCGAGCTGCTGACCGATCCACAGCGCCAGCCCCGAGCCGGTGATGCCTTCGGCGAGCGCGAGCCCGCCGCCGAACATCAGGATGACGTCCCACGGCGCGCCCCTCGTCTCCGGCCACGTCAGCAGCGTCGACCCGCGCCCGTCGGGCAGGGCGAAGAGGAGGAGGCCGCCGGCGACCGCGATCATGCCGTCGTCGATCTTCGGCAGCCCGAGCGCCGGGCCGACGAAGGGCAGCAGGATCCAGGCCGCGACCACCGCGGCGAGGAGCGGGAGCAGGCGCCGCTCGGGCGTCGTGAGCGGGCCGGGCGTGCCGATCGTGGCGGCGACCGCGGCGCGGTCGAGCGTCGCGTGCGCGACGCGGAGCGCGCGCGCGATCAGCCACCAGGCGATCGGCACCGAGACAGCCACGAGCGGCAGCCCGAAGGCGAGCCAGGTGACGAAGTTGACCTCGAGCCCTGTGGTCTTCTCGATCAGCCCGGCGGCGATCGCGTTGGTGGGCGAGCCGACGAGGGTGCCGAGGCCGCCGAGCGAGGCCGCGTAGGCGACGCCGAGCACGAGCGCGGCGCCCAGCCGCCGCGCGTCCTCGCCAGGACCGTCGGGCGACATGGCGCGGATCAGCGCGACCGCCATCGGGATCATGATCACCGTCGTCGCGGTGTTCGACACGAACATGCTGACGAAGGCGGTCGCCGCCATGAACGCGAACAGCAGCCCGCCAGTCGAGGCGCCGGCGCGGTTGAGGATCGCGAGCGCGATGCGGCGATGGAGCCCGCAGCGTTCGATCGCGAGCGCGATGAACGCGCCGCCGAGCACGAGGAACAGCACGGGCGAATAATAGTCGCCCGCCACCTCGGCGGCGGTGCCGGCGCCGGCGAGCGGGAAGACGAGGAACGGCAGGAGCGCGGTCGCGGTGAGCGGCAGGGCCTCGGTCATCCACCAGGTCGCCATCAGGACGGCGACCGCGGCGACGCGCCAGCCGACGGGCGACAGCCCGGCGGGCGCCGGCAGCAGCAGCATCGCCGCGAACAGAGCGAGCCCCAGCCAGAGTCCGATACGCTTCGCCATGCCCCGATGCTCCCCCGTCGGCGCACCTAACCACAGCGCACCGCAGCCGAAAAGCGCGATGACGCACGGCACGGGGTGGCGCCAGGGAGACGAAGGGTAGCCGTGGCCCTCGACGCGTCCGCGGTCCTGGCCTAGCCTGTCCGCCGTGCCGGCATCCCGCCTTGTCCCGCGCGGCGCGCGGGCGTCCGCCGTCTTCGCGCTCGGTCTCGCGCTGGGGATCGCCGCCTGCGCGACCCGGCCCGCCGCCCGCTGGGGCTGGAGCCTCGAGAACGTCGACGGGCGGGCGACGCTCGCCTACGGGCGCCGCGGTCCGTCGCCCCCCGACTTTTCGGTGATCTGCGACGTCGACGCCGGCGTCGCTCGGCTCGTCTACCCGGTCGCGGCCGGCGCTGGCTTCGAGCGCGGCGAGCGCACCGAGCTCCTGATCGCGGTCGGCGACGAGGAAGCGGACAGCCTGCCCGCCGAGGTCGACGCGGCCGGAACCGCGGTCGTCGCCCGCGCCCTCATCCCGCCGGCGCCGGTCATGGCCTGGATCGGACGGCCGCTCGTCGTCGGCGTCCCCGGCCAGGCCACCAGCCTCAACGTCCCGCCCGACCGCCGGACGATCGAGGCGTTCCTCGACACTTGCCGCAAGCGCGCCTAGCGCGAGCCGGGCAGCGCGATCAGCGAAATCTGGCGGCCGTAGTCGGGTTCGCCGGCGTGGGTGGTGCGGCGATAGCTGAAGTAGCGGGCCGGTTGTGCGTAGGTGTCTTCGCCCAACGCCTCGACCGTCGCGATCCCGGCGTCCGCCAGCCGTCGGGCGACGAAGCCTTCGAGGTCGAACTGGTGGCGTCCCTCGCGGCCCGGTGCGAAGAAGTGATGATGCTCCTCGTCCTCGGCGACGAAGCGGGCGAGGAAGGCCTCGTCGACTTCGTAGGAGCGGCGCGCGATGCACGGGCCGATCGCGGCGGCGATGCGCTCGCGCCGGGCTCCCAAACCTTCCATCGCGGCCACGGTGTTGGCGAGCACCCCGCCCAACGCGCCCTTCCAGCCGGCGTGGGCGGCGCCGATCACCCGCGCCTCGGGGTCGGCGAACAGGACCGGCGCGCAGTCGGCGGTGAGGATGCCGAGCGCGAGGCCCGGCCGGTCGGTGACCAGCGCGTCCGCCTCGGGCCTCGCGTCTTCTGCCCAGGCCGTCGCCTCGACGACGCGCGGGCTGTGCACCTGGTGGACGGTGACGAGGGCGAGCCCGTCGCCGATCGCTCCCACCGCGCGGCGGCGGTTCTCGCGGACCGCCTCGCGGTCGTCGGACGAGCCGAGGCCGACGTTGAGGCTTTCGAAGATGCCGGCCGAAGCGCCGCCGGTGCGGCCCAGGAAGGCGTGCGGCACGGTTGCGAGCGACCGGGCGCGGGTGACGTCGAGCGTCATTCCGGACCGCCCAGCCGCAGCCGCATCACGAGGTCGTCGTCCGCGTGCGTGCCGACCATGAACGCGTATTTCCCGACAACCTCGAAGCCGTGGCGCTCGTAGAAGCGCCGGGCGCGCGAGTTGTCGACGAACACCGACAGGTAGACGTCGTGCGCGCCGCGGGCGCGCGCCTCGTCGAGAACCCAGGCCATGAGCGCCGCCGCCACGCCGGTGCCGTGCCAGCCGGCGAGCACGTAGAACTGGCGCAGCTCGATCGCGGCGCGCGGCTCGGGTTCGAACGGCAGCGTCGGCGGGCCGAGCTTGGCGTAGGCGATCGCGTCGCCGTCGGTCTCGGCGAGCCGCACGGCATAGGCCGGGTCGGCGAGCTGCGTCGCCCACTGCGCCGGGCTGTGGTTCTGCAGGAAGAGCGCGAGATCCTCCGGCCTGTAGAGATGGCCGAAGGTGTCGGTGAAGGTGCGCGCGCCGAGCGCTGCGAGCCGCTCGGCGTCGTCGGGGTCGGCGGTCCGGTAAGTCAGGACGCTCGGGCGGGAAAGGCTGCGGGTGTCGGCCATGCGCCACCGGTTAGCGCCAACGCCTTGAACAGGGAACCCATCGCGTCGTCGCCGACGAGACGCGCGGTGCCGGCGCGCAGCAGCTCGGCCTGGTCGGGCCGGGCGCGCGCGGCCAGCGCCTCGGTCCGCGCGCCGATGCCGAGCGCGGTCAGGAGCGCGCCCTGCGTCAGGGGTCCGTGGGCGACCGCGGACGCGGCGGCGCGGGCGAGCGCCGCGAAGTCGACGTGCGCGGTGAGGTCGGCCTCGCCGGGCCCGGCGAACGGGTCGGCGAAGGCGTGCGCCTTCACCGCCTGCAGCGTGTCCCCGAGCGCGGGACCGGCGTGGCCGTAGTCGACGATCAGCGCGGCCCCGCCGCGCGCGGCAAGCCGTGACCCGATCTCGGCGGCGACCGCGGTCCCTGCGGGCGCGAGCTCGAACACCGAGCCCTCGGCCGCGTCGGCGAAAGCGGGCGGCACGAGGACGTCGAGCGGCGTCGCGCCGGCGCAGGCGAAGAAGCCGCGCGCGTCGTGCGCCACCATTCGCTCGCGCCAGCCGGCGCCGGTGCGGACGAGCTGGCGGATCGGCAGCGCGTCGAAGAATTCGTTGGCGACGAGGAGCAGCGGCGCGTCGTCGGGCACCTCGTCGAGCCGGTCGTGCCAGCGCGCGTGCGGCACGCGCCTCGCCTGCTCGGCGCGCAGGCTGGGGCTGGTCTCGACGAGGTGGAGCGAAGCGGCGGCGTGGAAGCCGGGGACGCGCGCGGTCGCGCGCCACAGGTCGGCCATCAGCGTGCCGCGGCCCGGGCCGAGCTCGACGAGGCGGACGGGCGCGGGTTCGCCGGCGCGCAGCCACAGGTCGGCGAGCCACAGGCCGACGAGCTCGCCGAACACCTGGCCGATCTCCGGCGCGGTGGTGAAGTCGCCGCCGCGGCCCAGCGGGTCGCGCGTCGCGTAATAGTGCGCGAGGCATTCGGCCATGTAGCGGGCGACCGGCATCGGCCCGGTCGCCGCGATCTCGCGCGCGAGCCGGCGTCCGAGCGGCGTCACTGCTGCGCGGCCGGCCCCGCGATCGGCTCGACGCGCTCGCGGCGGCCCTTGGCGGTGAGGACGAAGTAGAGCCCGCCGAGGATGAGCGGCAGGCACAGGGTCTGGCCCATCGTCAGCCCCCAGTCGAGCGTGCCGAGGTGCGCGTCGGGCTCGCGGAAATATTCGACGACGAAGCGGAAGACGCCGTAGCCGAGCGCGAAGGCGCCCATGAGCTTGCCGGGATGGTAGCGGGCGTCGGTCTTCCAGAACAGCCACCAGAGGATGGCGAACAGCACGGGTCCTTCGAGCACCGCCTCGTAGAGCTGGCTCGGGTGGCGCGCGACGTCGCCGCCGGTCGGGAAGACGATGCCCCAGGGGGCGTCGGTGGGGCGGCCCCACAGCTCGCCGTTCACGAAGTTCGCCAGCCGTCCGAAGCACAGGCCGAAGGGGATGGTGACCGCGACATAGTCGATGAAGCGCAGGAAGCTCAGGCCGTGCTTGCGCGCGAACAGCCAAGTGGCGAGCACGACGCCGAGCAAGCCGCCGTGGAAGCTCATGCCGCCTTCCCACAGCTTCAGGATCTCGACCGGGTCGGCGAGATACTTGGCGGGCTCGTAGAACAGCACGTAGCCGAGCCGCCCGCCGAGAAAGATGCCGAGCGCGATCCAGGTGACGTAGTCGTCGACGTGCCGCTTGGCCATCGGCGCGCCGGGCAGGCGGATCATGCGCATGACGTACCACCAGGCGACCACGATCCCGGCGATGTAGGCGAGGCTGTACCAGCGCAGCGCGAAGGGCCCGATCTCGAAGATGATCGGATCGAGGCCGAGATCCCGGAACTGGATCGCCGTCTGCGCGAAGTTGATAGGGTCCACGTTTTTCCCTTTGCCCGCCCCTCTGGCGGGCACCATAGTTGGGGGAAATCACAATGCTAGTGGGGAGATGGAGCGATGGCCGAATCGCTCGAGGCATTCCGCGCCGAGGTCCGCGATTTTCTCGAAGCGAACTGCCCGCCCGAGATGCGCCAGCCGTTCGCCTCCGAGGACGAGGTGCCCTGGGGCGGCCGCGGCTACCGCTGGACCGAGCCGCAGCGGCGCTGGCTCGACGCCATGGCGTCGAAGGGCTGGACGGTGCCGACCTGGCCCAGGGAGTACGGCGGCGGCGGGCTGTCGAAGGACGAGGCCAAGGTTCTCGCCGACGAGATGCGCCGCATCAAGGCGCGTCCGCCGGTCCAGAGCTTCGGCATCTGGATGCTCGGCCCGGCGCTTCTGAAGTACGGCAGCCACGAGCAGAAGCTCGAGCATCTGCCGAAGATCGCGCGCGGCGAGATCCGCTGGTGCCAGGGCTATTCGGAACCTGGCGCGGGCTCAGACCTTGCTTCGCTTAAGACCCGCGCGGAGGACAAGGGCGACCACTGGCTGGTCAGCGGCCAGAAGGTGTGGACGAGCTACGCCGACAAGTCGGACTGGATCTTCTGCCTCGTGCGCACCGACTTCGACGCGCCGAAGCACCGGGGCATCAGCTTCCTGCTGTTCGACATGGCGTCGCCGGGCGTGTCGACCAAGCCGATCAAGCTCATCTCGGGCTACTCGCCCTTCTGCGAGACCTTCTTCGACAACGTGAAGGTGCCGAAGGGGCAGGTGGTCGGGGAGCTCAACAAGGGCTGGGACATCGCCAAGTACCTGCTCACGCACGAACGCGAGATGATCGGCGGCATGGACATGGGCGGTGGCGGTCCGCAGCTCGGCCAGCTCGCCGGGCGGCTGGTAGGCTCGGACGCCGACGGGCGCCTCGCCGACCCGATCCTGCGCGGCGACCTCGCGCGCGCCGACATGGACGGTCTCGCCTTCCTTCTCACCATGGAGCGGGTGAAGGACGAGGCGAAGGCCGGGCAGGGCGTCGGCGCGCTGTCGTCGATGCTCAAATACTACGGCACCGAGCTCAACAAGCGCCGCCAAGAGCTGTTCATGTCGATCCGCGGCAGCGACGGCCTGATGTGGGAGGGCGAGGAGTCGAGGAACGGCTACCAGGCCCGAACCTGGCTCCGCAGCCGGGCGAACTCGATCGAGGGCGGCACCAGCGAGGTGCAGCTCAACATCATCGCCAAGCGCGTGCTCGACCTTCCGGGCGCTTGAACAAGGGGGACCGACGGGTGGCTCTGGTACTCACCGACGAACAGGCGATGATCCGCGACTCCGCGGACGGATTCTTCGCGGAGAAGGGGCCCGTGTCCGAGCTCCGTCGGCTGCGCGACGCAAACGACGCGACCGGCTTCGGCCGCGAACTCTGGAAGTCGATGGCCGAGATGGGATTCGCCGGCATCCTCGTGCCCGAGGCGCACGGCGGGGTCGGGCTGGGCCACGTCGCGGCGGGCCTCGTGCAGGAAGCGATCGGCCGCAACCTGTCGCCGACGCCGATGCTGTCGACCGCGATCCTCGGCGCGACCGCGATCGCGTCCGGCGGCACCGAGGAGCAGAAGGCCTCGCTCCTGCCGCGCCTCGCGGCGGGCGAGCTCCTGACCGCGCTCGCGGCGGAAGAGAAGTCGCGGCATGCCCCGACCCACGTCGAGACGCGCGCCGAGCCGTCGGGCAACGGGTTCAGGCTCACGGGCCGAAAGACCTTCGTTCTCGACGGCCACGTCGCCGACAAGCTGATCGTCGCGGCGCGCACCGCGGGCGACGCGGCCGACGCCCGCGGCCTCACGCTGTTCCTCGTCGACCGGCAGGCCGACGGCGTGGCGGTCGAGCGCACGGTCATGGTCGACAACCGCAACGCCGCGCGCGTCGAGCTCGACGGCGTCCAGGTCGACGGCGCCGACGTGCTGGGCGAGGTGGACGGCGGCTGGCCGGTGCTCGAGCGGGTGCTCGACGTCGGGCGCGCCTGTCTCGCCGCCGAGCTGCTCGGCGTGTCGACCGAGAGCTTCCGCCGCACGGTCGACTATCTGAAGCAGCGCGAGCAGTTCGGCGTGAAGATCGGCAGCTTCCAGGCGCTCCAGCACCGCGCGGCGCACCTGTTCTGCGAGATCGAGCTGCTGCGCTCGGCGACGCTGCGCGCGCTCCAGGCGCTCGACGAAGGCGGGAACGCCGCGCTTTTCGTCAGCCTCGCCAAGGGCAAGGCGGGCGAGGTGGCGAAGCTCGCGACGAACGAGGCGGTGCAGATGCACGGCGGCATCGGAATGACCGACGAGTTCGACATCGGCTTCTTCATGAAGCGGGCGCGCGCCGCGACGGAGACGTTCGGCGATCTCGCCTTCCACGGCGACCGCATGGCGCGCCTGATGGGCTATTGACCGCGAAGCGCGGGCGCCGGGATTGACGAAACGCCCGCCGCGCCCAACCTCCGTCGAGAGGGAGCCGTAACGACCGGGACGAAGTCGGGCGGCTCGAGGGAACAGGACCTGGGGAGAGGTTCATGCTGACGGAACTGGACAAGGCGCTCGATGCCACGGTCGCCGCGCTCACCGCGCCGGGCGGGCAGCTCGAGGTAACGACGGCGAACATCCGCGGCGTCGATCTGCCGGTGTTCAAGAACGCGCCGCCGTCGATGCGCGAGTATCTCGCCTTCTTCTTCAACAGCAACGCCGACAAGGAGTTCGTCGTCTACCGCGACGAACGCCACAGCTTCCGCCAGATCTACGAACAGGGCATCCGCATCGCCGCCGCCGTCCAGCACAGGTACGGCATCGCCAAGGGCGACCGCGTCGCAGTCGCGATGCGGAACTACCCCGAATGGATCGCCTGCTTCGTCGGTCTCCTTCACCTCGGCGCGGTGGTCGTGCCGATGAACGCCTGGTGGCAGCCCGACGAGCTCCGCTACGGCGTCGAGGACTCCGGCACCCGGCTCATCATCGCCGACGAGGAGCGGGCGCGCCGCTTCGCGTCGCTCGACGACCTCCGCGTGCCGCTCGTCACCGTGCGCGCGGGCGCCGGCGTCGCCGCCGAGCTCGGCTACCCGCGGCTCGAGGAGCTGATCGCCGAAGCGCCGGCCGCGCCCTGGTACCTGTCGCCGATCGGTCCCGAGGACGACGCGACCATCATGTACACCAGCGGGTCGACGGGCTTCCCGAAGGGCGCCGTCGCGACGCACCGCTCGGTGGTGCACGGCGCGATGAACTATCTCGTCCAGGGCCTGGCGATGCTCCAGCTCGCGCAGGCCTCGGGGACGGCGCTGCCGCCGCAGCAGGTGATGCTGCTCAACGTGCCGCTGTTCCACATCACGGGCTCGGTGCCGGTACTGCTGGTGTCGGTGGCGATCGGGCGCAAGCTCGTGATCATGCACAAGTGGGACGCGGGCGAGGCGCTGCGCCTCATCGAGAAGGAGCGCGCCACCTACTTCGTCGGCGTGCCGACGATGAGCCTAGAGCTCATGCAGCACCCCGACCGCGACAAGTTCGACCTGTCGAGCCTGCTCGACATCGCCGCCGGCGGCGCGCCGCGCCCGGCCGAGCACGTCGAGCGGCTGGCGCAGGCCTTCCCCGGCAAGAACCCGGCGATCGGCTACGGGCTCACCGAGACGAACGGCGTCGGCGCCGGCAACCTGCGCGACAACTACCGCCTCAAGCCGGCGTCGACCGGCCGCCCGTCGGCGCCGATGGTCGAGATGAAGATCGCCGACGAGGACGGTGGCCCGATGGCCGCCGGCGAGGTGGGCGAGGTGTGCATCAGGTCATCCGCCAACGTCCGCGGCTACTGGAACAAGCCCACCGAGACGGCGAAGGCCTTCACCGCCGACGGCTGGTTCCGGACCGGCGACCTCGGCTACATGGACGAGGACAATTATCTGTTCATCGTCGACCGCAAGAAGGACATCATCATCCGCGGCGGCGAGAACATCAGCTGCCAGGAGGTCGAGGCGGCGATCTACGGCCACCCGGCGGTCTCGGAGGCGTCCGTGTTCGGCCTGCCCGACGAGCGGCTGGGCGAGATCGTCGGCGCGGTCGCCTATCTGAAGCCCGACGAGCGCGTCGAGCCCGAGGCGCTGATCGACTACACCCGCGACCACCTTGCCGCGTTCAAGGTGCCGGCGAAGCTGTGGATCAGCGCCGAGCCGCTGCCCAAGCTCGGGTCGGCGAAGATCGACAAGGTCGCCCTGCGCAACCACTACAGGCAAGTGTTCGCGGCCCGCGAGGCCGCCGAGTAGGAGCAAGGCCATGTTCACCGACATGAAGCAGGGCACCGCCGAGGATTGGGCGCACATCGCCGCCGAGCACGGCAAGCACCAGAAGACGCAGGCGCCCAGGCAGATCATGGAGAGCCTCGCCCGGCTGAAGGACATCGAGGTGGGCTTCGCCGCCGACCAGCTCACCCACAGCCTCATGGCCGCGACGCTGGCCCGCCGCGCCGGCGCGTCGGACGAAGAGGTGGTCGCCGCGCTCTGCCACGACCTCGGCAAGCTGTTCTCGATCCCGAACCACGGCCCGATCGCCGCGGAGATGCTCAAGCCCTACGTCTCCGAGGACATCTACTGGACGATCTACCACCACCAGGACTTCCAGGGCCGCTATTACTACGAGCACCTCGGCAAGCCCGCGAACCTGCGCGACCGCTTCCGCGGCGAGCCCTGGTTCGCGACCGCCGAGCGGCTGGTCGACGAATGGGACGCCCCGGCGTTCGACCCGAGCTTCGACGTCGACCCGCTCGAAAGCTTCGAGCCGGAGGTGACGCGGGTCTTCTCCAGCCCGAAGCGCATGTAACCGCGCTCGCTGCCACGTCGGGGCGCGACTCGGGAAGGCGGGGCCTCTCCCACGTTCGTCAGAATGACGCGTGCTCGGGATAGATGACGTGCGCCGGAAGAAGGGCTCGCCGGGTCGGGCGGACGCGCCGCGGGGGTGCGATAAACTACGTCTTTGCGACGATGCTCATTAGCCGCTAACCCTGGCCCCATGGCTTCCAAGCTCAGGCTTCCTCACGTCAGTCGTCGCAAGCTGCTGGTCGGCGCGGGCGTCGGCGCGGGGCTGGTGGTGGGGTACCTCGCCTGGCCCCGCAACCGCGCGCTCAACTGGACGGCCCGGCCGGGCGAGACGGTGGTCAACGGCTGGCTGAAGATCGACACCAGCGGACGCGTGATCGTCGCGGTGCCCCAGGCCGAGATGGGGCAGGGGGTCTACACGGCGCTGCCGCAGCTCGTCGCCGACGAAGTGGGCGCCGATTGGCGCACCGTGGGCGTCGAGCCCGCGCCGCTCCACCCCGTCTACGCCAACACCTTCTTCGCGGAGCAGGGATCGAAGGCGCTGCCGAGCCTCGTCCAGGGCATGGCGCGCTGGGCGCTGACCGAGGTGGTGCGGCGCTACTCGATCCAGCTCACCGGCGGCAGCACCTCGGTGATGGCCTACCACGACACGCTGCGGCTGGCGGGCGCGTCGGCGCGCACGCTGCTTTGCAAGGCCGCGGCGCGGCGCTGGGACGTCGACTGGGAGGAATGCGACACCGCGAACGGCTTCGTCGAGCACCGGGGCAAGCGCGTCCGCTTCGCCGACATCATCGACGAGGTGGACCCCGAGGACGCGCCCGAGGAGCCGAAGCTGCGCGCGACGCCGCGGCTCATCGGACGCTCGGTGCCGCGCATCGACGTGCCGGCGAAGGTCGACGGGTCAGCGCGCTTCGGGCTCGACGTGCGGCTGCCCGGCATGGTCTACGCCGCGGTGCGCGCGGGGCCGATCGACGGCGCGAAGCTCGCGAGCGTCGACGCCGCGGCGGCGCGCCGCCAGCCCGGCGTTCTCGACGTCGTCGAAGGCCCGACCTGGGTGGCGGTGGTCGCCGACCGCTGGTGGGCGGCTCGGAGCGCGCTCGACGCGGTGACCGCTCGCTTCGAGGCGTCGGAGGCCACGGCGTCGAGCCCTGCGATCGACAAGGCGCTGCGCGCCGCGCTCGCGGCGGACGACCTCGAACCGGTCGCGGACGAGGGCGGGGCGGCCGAGGCGCTGCGCACCGGCCCGGTCGTCCAGGCGACCTACGGCGTTCCGTTCCTCGCGCACGCCTGCCTGGAGCCGATGAACGCCACGGTGCGGCTCACCGAAGACGGGGCCGAAGTGTGGGCGCCGACCCAGTCGGCGACGCTGGTCAACTGGCGGGTGGCCGACGCGCTCGGGCTGGCCGAGGACCGGGTCACCGTCTTCCCGACGCTCGTCGGCGGCGGGTTCGGCCGCAAGGCCGAGACCGACGTCTGCGTTCAGGCGGCGCTCGTCGCGCGGGCGGTGAAGCGTCCCGTCCAACTCATCTGGACGCGCGAGGAGGACACGCTCCAGGACAAGTTCCGCCCGGCGGCGCGCGCGCGGATGCGCGGCAAGCTCGGCCCCGACAAGCGCGTCGCGGCGTGGGAGGCGCGGATCGCGGTGCCCAACGTCGGCTCGAGCTTCATGAGCCGCAACGTGCCCGCGCTCGGCGGGAACGAGGACAGCGCCAACGCCCAGGCGCTCGAAGGCGCGGTCCACATGCCCTACGACCTCGGCGCGGTGCGCGTCGAGCACGCGCCGGTCGTGACGCCGGTGCCGCTCGGCTTCTGGCGCTCGGTCGGCCACAGCTACACCGCCTTCTTCGTCGAGAGCTTCGTCGACGAGTTGGCCCACGCCTCGGGCGTCGATCCGTTGACCTTCCGGCTGCGGATGCTCGCCAAGTCGCCCCGCCACGCCGAGGTGCTGCGCCGCGCGGCGGCCGAGGCCGGCTTCATGGGCCTGTCGGAGGACGGCTCGGCGCAGGGCCTCGCGCTTCACGAAAGCTTCGGCTCGATCGTGGCGCAGGTCGCGGAAGTCGCGATCAAGGACGGGCAGATCGAGGTGCGCCGGGTCACCTGCGCCGTCGATTGCGGCCGCGTCGTCAACCCCGACATCGTGCGCCAGCAGATGGAGGGCGGCATCGTCTACGGCCTGTCGGCGGCGCTCCACGAGGCCGTCACGTTCGCCGGCGGCATGGCGGAGCAGACCAACTTCGACGCCTTCCCGCTGCTGACGATGGCCGAGGCGCCCGAGATCGACGTCCACATCATCGATTCGATCGAGCCGCCGGGCGGCGTCGGCGAGCCGGGCGTGCCGCCGATCGCGCCGGCGCTCGCCAACGCGGTGTTCGCGGCGACCGGCGTGCGCGTACGAGAGCTGCCGTTCGCCGGCAAAGCGCTGGCGTGAAGCTGCCCTCCGACCACCCGGCGATCCCGCCGCGCCGGGTCGGCGTGCTGCTCGTCAACCTCGGCACGCCCGACGACGCCAGCCCCCGCGCGGTCAGGCGCTACCTCGCCGAGTTCCTGTCGGACCCGCGGGTGATCGAGATCCCGCAGCTCGTGTGGCAGCCGATCCTGCGCGGGATCATCCTGCGGACACGGCCTAGGAAATCGGCGGCGAACTACGCGAAGGTGTGGGATCACGACGCGGGCGATTCGCCGCTGCGCGTCATCACCCGCGCGCAGGCCGAGGCGCTCCAGGCCGAGCTGCCGGCGGTGGTCGTCGACTGGGCGATGCGCTACGGCCGACCGTCGATCCACGACCGGATGACCGCGCTCCGCGAGCTCGGATGCGAGCGCATCCTGCTCGCGCCGCTCTACCCGCAATATTCGGCCGCGACGACCGCGACCGTCGTCGACAAGGCGTTCGAAGCGCTGCGCCGCTGGCGCTGGCAACCGGCGATGCGCACGCTTCCCCCCTATTACGACGACCCGGTCTACATCGACGCGCTCGCCGGCGCGATCGAGGCGGGCCTCGCCGGGCTCGATTTCCAGCCCGACGCGGTGCTCGCTTCCTTCCACGGCATGCCCGAGCGGACGCTCCGGCTCGGCGATCCCTACCACTGCCACTGCCAGAAGACCGGGCGTCTCCTGCGCGAGCGGCTAGGGTGGCCGGAGGGACGGTTGCGCGTCACCTTCCAGTCGCGCTTCGGGCGCGCCGAATGGCTCAAGCCCTACACCGACGCGACGCTCGCCGCTCTGCCGTCGCAGGGCATCAGGCGCGTCGCGGTCTTCGCGCCCGGCTTCGCCGCCGACTGCCTCGAGACGCTCGAGGAGATCGCGATGGGCGGCCGCGAGACCTTCGAGCACGCCGGCGGCGAGCGCTTCGCCTATCTGCCGTGCCTCAACGCGAGCGCGGGGGGCGTCGCGATGCTGCGCTCGCTCGTCGCGCGCGAGCTTGAAGGCTGGGTCGCGGCCGCCTAGGCTCGACCTCAAATCCAACGACACTGGGGAGAATCTCTATGGCGCGCGTGGCAATCGTAACCGGCGGATCCCGGGGCATCGGCGAGGCGATCAGCCTCGCGCTCCGCGACATGGGCTGCAAGGTCGCGGCGAACTACGCCGGCAACGAGGAGCGCGCGCGCGAATTCACCGACCGCACCGGCATCGCGTCGTACAAGTGGGACGTCGCCGATCACGAGGCGTGCCAGGAGGGCGTGCGCCGGGTCGAGGCCGAGCTCGGACCGGTCGACATCCTCGTCAACAACGCGGGCATCACGCGCGACGCGACGCTCCTCAAGATGACCTACGAGATGTGGCGCGAGGTCATGGACGTGAACCTCGGCGGCTGCTTCAACATGGCGAAGGCGGTGTTCCCGGGCATGCGCGAGCGCGGCTGGGGCCGCATCGTCAACATCGGCTCGATCAACGGCCAAGCCGGCCAGTACGGCCAGGTCAACTACGCCGCGGCCAAGTCGGGCATCCACGGCTTCACCAAGGCCTTGGCGCAGGAGGGAGCGCGCTTCGGCGTGACGGTGAACGCGATCGCGCCCGGCTACATCGACACCGACATGGTCGCCGCCGTCCCGGGCGACGTCCTCCAGAAGATCGTCGCCAAGATTCCGGTCGGCCGTCTCGGCCAGGCGCACGAGATCGCGCGCGGCGTCGCCTTCCTGTGCGCGGAGAACGGCGGCTTCGTCACCGGCTCGACGCTCAGCATCAACGGCGGCCAGCACATGTACTAGGCACGTCGCGTCGAAGCGGCGCTTCGACGCGGGGGAAACGATGGCGGCGGACGGCGCGGGACTGGTCAAGCGGTCGGTGACCATTCAGGGTCACCGCACGTCGATCAGTCTCGAGCCGGTGTTTTGGCGCGCGCTGGTGGACGCGGCACGGGAGCTGGAACGGCCGCTGAACGCGCTGATCGCGGAGATCGACGAGGCACGCACGACCAACCTCTCGAGCGCGATCCGCGTGTGGCTGTTCGAACGGACGAGGGGAGGGGCGCGATGAGGGCTTGGCTTCTGGGGCTGGCGTTGCTCGCATCGCCGGCCGCAGCGCAGACCGTGACCGAATGCGACCGGCTGGCGTCGCACCCCGAGGACCCTGACAAGGTCGCGCCCGGCGTGCCCGAAGGACGCGTCGACCTGCCGCGCGCGATCGCCGCCTGCACGGCGGCCGTGGCGGCCGATACCGAGAACCCGCGCCTGAACTACCAGCTCGCCCGCGTGCTCGGCTACTCCGGGCGCGGCGACGAAGCCGCGCCCCATCGGGCCGCCGCGGTGGCCGGCGACTATCGGCAGGCGCTGTTCGTGGTCGGCTACATCCACCTGTTCGGGCTCAACAAGGCCGAGAAGGACGTGTGCAAGGCGGGCGAGCTGGTGCGCCGTTCAGCGATCAAGGGTCGGCTCGCCGGCCAGGTCGCCTTCCCGCACTGGTCGCTCCAGGGCCGTTTCGCCGGCTGCCCGGTGAAGCAGGACTGGGCGGAGATGCTCGGCTTCCTCGAAGCCGCCAAGGCGCAGACCGGCGGCGAATTCCACAAGGGGCTGCTCGTCGAGACGCTGACCGACCAGGTTAAGGCGCGGCTGGCGCGCTAGCCGGCGATCCGCCGCAGGAGGTCCGCCGTCTCGCGCGGGGCGGTGATCATCGCGTCGTGTCCGGCGTCGAGCTCGTGCATCGTCCAGCCCGCCGCCCGAGCGAGGTCGACGGCGCGGCGCGAGTCGGGGAGCGTGTTGCGCGTGGCGGCGACATAATGCTTGGGCAGCCGCGCGAAGCCCGGTCCCAGCGCCGGCAGCGTCTCGGTCAGCGCCTTCCACGGGATGGTGGTCAGTCGGCGCCCGAGCCACGCGACCTGCGCCGGCTCGGTCACGCCGAAGGCCTGAGGCGGGAAGCTCGGCAGCCGGTGACCGTCGATCAGCGACGCCCGCGCCGCCTCGATCGCCTCGGGCGGCGCGTTCGCCGTCAGCGCCTCGTCCGGCACCGGGAACACCGCGTCGAGGTAGACGATCCGCGCCACCCGCTCCGCCGTCCGATCGGCGGCGACCGAGCCCGGGAGCCCGGCATAGCTGTGGAGGACGAGCGTGACGTCCTCGAGCTCCTCGGCCTCGATCACGGCGGCGATGTCCCGGGCGTGGACGGAGACGCCGACGTCGGGAGCGCTCAGGTGCAGCCGCTCGCCCATGCCGCTGAGCGTCGGGGCGAACACCCTGTGCCCGCGGCCGCGCAGCCGGTCGGCGACGTCGCGCCAGCACCAGCCGCCGTGCCAGGCGCCGTGCACCAGCACGAACGCGCGGGTCGGCGTCGGCGTCCGGCCGCGTGCGGGACCGGCGGCGGCGAGGAGCGCCGCGCCGGCCACCGCGCCGCGGCGGGTCACAGCCACGTCACGTGGCCCATCTTGCGGCCGGGCTTCACCTCGCTCTTGCCGTAGAGATGGAGGTGCGCGGTGGGATCGGCGAGGATCGTCGCCCAGTCGTGCACCGCGTCGCCGAGCAGATTGGCCATGCGGACCGACGGTGCGCTGAGGTCGACGGCCCCGAGCGGCAGGCCGCAGACCGCCCGGACGTGGTTCTCGAACTGGCTGGTGCGCGCGCCCTCGATCGTCCAGTGGCCGCTGTTGTGGACGCGCGGCGCCATCTCGTTGAACACCGGGCCGTGGTCGGTGGCGAAGAATTCGAGCGTCAGCAGCCCGACATAGTCGAGCGCGTCGGCCACCCGGCGCGCGAGCGCGGTCGCGGCCTCGACCTGCGCGTCGATCGGATCGCCCGCCGGGACCGTCGAGCGCGCGAGGATGCCGCCGTCGTGGTGGTTGCGCGGCGTCGGGTAGACGGCGGTGGACCCGTCGACGCCGCGGGCCAGCAGGATCGAGAATTCGGCCGCGAAGCGGACGAAGCCTTCGAGGACGCAGGGCCGACCGCCGAGCGCGTTCCACGCCGCTTCGGCGTCGCCGCCGTCGCGCAGCCGCGCCTGGCCCTTGCCGTCGTAGCCGAAGCGGCGGGTCTTGAGGATCGCGGGCGTCCCGAGGTCGGCGAGCGCGATCGCGAGATTGGTGAGGCTGTCGACCGCGCGGTAGGGCGCGGGCCGGCCGCCGAGCGAGGCCACGAAGTCCTTCTCCGCCAGCCGATCCTGGCTCACCTCGAGCGCACGCACGCCGGGCCGGACCGGCACGCGCTCGGCGAGCCGGCGGACGGCCGCGACGTCGACGTTCTCGAACTCGTAGGTGACGACGTCGACGGCGGCGGCGAAGCGGTCGAGCGCTGCCGGATCGTCGTAGGCCGCGCGCGTCGCCTCGGCCGAGACGTCGGCGGCGGGCTGCTCCTCGTCGGGCGCGAAGACGTGGACGCGGTAGCCCATGCCGGCCGCGGCCATCGACAGCATGCGGCCGAGCTGGCCGCCGCCGAGGATGCCGATGGTCGAGCCGGGCGCGATCATTCGGGTTCTTCGGCGATGCCGTCGGTCTGCGCCCGGCGGTAGGCGTCCACCCGCCCGGCGAGGTCGGGGTCGTTCGTCGCGAGCATCGCGGCGGCGAACAGCGCGGCGTTGACGGCGCCGGCGCGACCGATCGCGAGCGTGCCGACCGGGATGCCAGCCGGCATCTGGACGATCGACAGCAGACTGTCGACGCCCTTCAGCGTCTTCGATTCGATCGGCACGCCGAGCACCGGCAGGCGCGTGAGCGAGGCGGTCATGCCGGGCAGGTGGGCGGCGCCGCCCGCGGCCGCGATGATGACCTTGAGCCCGCGGCCGGCCGCCGCCTGGGCGTAGTCGTACATGCGCTTGGGCGTGCGGTGCGCGGAGACGATCTTCACCTCGTGCGTGACCTCGAGCCGGGCGAGCGTGTCGGCGGCGTGCCGCATCGTCTCCCAGTCCGACTGGCTGCCCATGATGATGCCGACGACCGGATCCACTCGCGCCCCCTGCTCCGCAAGAAGCGGCGCAATCTAGTGGCCGGGACGGACCTCGTCCAGTTGGACCAGCTCGTAACGTCCGTCGAGGTGCGGCCAGGTCATCAGGACCAGCACCCGGTCCGGTCCGGCGGTCCAGAAATCGATCGGCGTGTGGCCGCCGTAGGCGACGGTCCAGTGCTCGGCGTCGAAGCGGCCGGCCGGCACCTCGACCGCCTCGCGTCCGATACGGGCGAGCACGGCGCTGCTGGCGAGCCGTGCCGGCTCGCCGCCGCCGTTCGCCCGGTGCGAGCAGGTGACGCCGGCCACCGTCCGGCTCCCGCCGTCGGCGAGCCCGTCGCCGAGCAGCGCGATCCAGGCGTCGTTGGCGAGCGCGTGCGTGCCGAAATAGTCGGCGCCCGCCAGCTCGGCCTCGCCGTAGTGCCGGCTGCCGAGGTGGACGCCGCGTTCGACGATGCGGACGAACGCCTCGCGCGGGCGGGCGTCGGCGTCGAGCGCGAGCAGCGCGTCGCGGACCAGCGCGTCGTCGTCCATCTCGCACTGCGCGCGGAGCGTCCGCGCGCCGTCGGCGTGCGCCGAGATCGAAAAGATCTCGCGCCCGGTCGGCTGGCCCGACCCGTCGAGATAAGCGAGCCGACCGGTGAGGCGCCGCCGGTCGAGCACGGTCAGCGGTCCTTGAGGTAGAAGCGGTCGGTAGGGGCGAGCGCGTCGTCGAGCTCGTAGACCAGCGGCTGCCCGGTCGGGATCTCGAGGAGCGGGATCTCCTCGTCCGAGATGCCGGACAGATGCTTCACCAGCGCGCGCAGCGAGTTGCCGTGCGCCGAGATGACGACCCGCTTGCCGGCGCGCAGCTCGGGGGCGATGGCGTTCTCCCAATAGGGCAGCACGCGCGCGATCGTGTCCTTCAGGCTCTCGGTTTTCGGCACCTCGATGCCCGCGTAGCGCCGGTCGCCCGCCAAGTCGTACGCGCTGCCGGCCTCGAGCGGCGGGGGCGGCACGTCGAACGAGCGCCGCCAGATCTTCACCTGCGCCTCGCCCGCCTTGGCGACGGTCTCGGCCTTGTTCAGCCCGGTGAGCCCGCCGTAGTGGCGCTCGTTGAGCCGCCAGTCCTTGACGACCGGGATCCACAGCCGGTCCATGGCCTCGAGCGCGAGGTTGAGCGTCTTGATCGCGCGCTTCTGGACGCTGGTGAAGCCGCAGTCGAAGTCGTAGCCGCGGTCGCGCAGCAGCTCGCCCGCCGCGCGCGCCTCGGCCGCGCCCTGCTCCGTCACGTCGACGTCCCACCAGCCGGTGAAGCGGTTCTCGAGGTTCCACGCGCTCTGGCCGTGACGGATGAGGACGAGCTGGGGCAAGGTGTCTCTCCTGTGAACGTCGTCCCCGCGGAGGCGGGGACCCATCGGAACCGGCGCTCGACGGTCGGGCGCGACGGTCGCTGTGCGAAATTACGACCAGCGGCGTCAATGGGTCCTCGCCGGGCGGGGACGATGCAGCGCGAAGCGACTTATCGCTGCGCGGCTAGCGGAGCTCGTCGATCACCTCGAGCAGCGCGGCGAGGCAGTCGCGGCCGAGGGCCTTGCTGCGCTCGGGCGACCAGCCCTGAGCCGGATCGGGGTGGTCGTCCGCGTCCTTGAACGGCATCTCGAGCGTCATGGCGAGGCAGCCGAAGCGCTCGGCGACCGCGTTGGTGCTCATCGTGAGGTTCGCCTGGCCGGGCCCGGCGACGTCGTAGCCCACCCTGGTCTGGAAGTCGGGGCTGAGGCGCGCGAGCACGCTCTTGTAGCGGTCGAGCAGCCGCACCTGCCGCTCGGTGATCGAGGGGATGCCCTCGAAGCCGGCGATGAAGTTGTGCGGGATCGCCTCGTCGCCGTGGACGTCGAGCGCGAAGTCGACGCCCGTCGCCTTCATGCGCTCGAGGACGTGGTAGACCTCGGGGCTGCGCTCGAGCGACGGCGCGTGCCACTCGCGGTTGAGGTTCACGCCCGCGGCGTTGGTGCGCAGGTGGCCGCGGCGCGAGCCGTCGGGGTTCATGTTCGGCACGATGTGGAAGCGCGCCTTCGACCGGAGCCGGCGCGCGACCGGGTCGGCTGGATCGATCAGCCGCTCGATCGCGCCCTCCATCCACCATTCGGCCATCGTCTCGCCGGGGTGCTGCCGGGCGTAGAGCCAGACCGCGAGCTCGCCGTCGCCGAGCGTCACGAGGTCCATGTCCTGGCCGTCGAGCGTGCGGCCCAGCACCTCGACGTCGACGCCGGGCGCCTGCGCCGCCTCGGCGACGAGGTCGTGGTGGCGCTCCATGCTGTAGGGCGCGAAATAGGCGAACCAGGCGCTGTTGGTCTCGGGTCGGTAGCGGATGGTCATCACCCCGTCGGCGTAGCTCGTCTCCGCGCGCGTCCACAGCAACCGGTCCTCCGACACGCAGGCGCGGTAGCCGGGCCAGCCGAACGGATAGGCGCTGCCCGCGAGGTCGACGATGCGCAGCACCACCTCCTGACCGGCGGCGCCGGTCAGGCGGAAGTGGAACCACTGGTAGAAGTCCGACAGATGATCCTTGCGGATCGCCAGCTCGATGTCCTGCGCGCCGTCGATTCGGCGCACCTCGATGTTGCCGCTGTCGAAGTCGGCGGAAACGGCGATGGTCATGGGCCTCGCGGGGTTAGAGACGTACGCGAACTGTCCGGCCCGACGGGCCGGGGAATTCGCGGAATAGCGCGTCGGCCAGCGCCGGCACAACCGTCCCGGGCGCCCCGGCGTTCGAACCGAGCTGCCCCTCGGTCAGCGCGCGGCCTTCCCAGACGACGCTGTTGTCCGAACGGCGCTTGAGCTGAACGCCGAGCGTGGTCACCGCGATCTGGTTCGGCCGGCGCTCGCCGACCGGGATGTTGACGCTGCCGCCGATGCCGACGTTGCGCCCGAAGGTGCCGCCGCCGATGCCGATCGACAGGCCGCTGCCGCGCGAAAGCGATTCGCGCGTGGTTTGGCCGACGTCCACGGTGGCGACGATCTCGGCCTGCGCCAGCGCCGGCGCGGGGGTGAAGCCGGCTTGGCGCAGCTCGTCGGTGACCGCGGCGGCGTAGGTGCGGAACTCGAGGCTCGAGGCGTCGGCGGCGTTGAGCGGCGCGACGTACACGCTAGATCGCGCGACCGGCTGGCCGAGGTGGAATCGGGTGACGTCGGCGCTCCGGTTCGTGGACGCGCAGGAAGCGAGGAGCGCGGCGCCCGCGAGGGCGGCGGCGCGGAGGGCGAGGGGCTTTTGCATGGCGGTTCTTTCTCGACTCTTTTTCTCGTTTCAGCCTTAACGCCCGAGGCAACATTTGCGCCCCACGGCGGTTTCGTGGCTGTTCCTTCAGGCTGGGAGGTTGGGTGATGGAAAGCCGTGTTCCTGTTCTGGTGACGGGCGGCGCCGGATATATCGGCAGCCATGCTGTACTGGCGCTGAAGGACGCAGGCTTTCCGGTCGCCGTGATCGACAATCTCACCACCGGCTTCCGCTGGGCGGTGCCCGACGACGTGCCGCTCTACGAGGGCGACATCGCCGACGAGGCGCTGATCGACCGCATCGTGCGCGAGCAGGGCATCCGCGCCATTATGCACTTCGCGGGATCGATCGTGGTGCCCGAATCGGTCGAGAACCCGCTCAAATACTACCACAACAACACGGCCAAGAGCCGCTCGCTCATCGAGTCGGCGGTCCGCAACGGCGTCGGGCACTTCATCTTCTCGTCGACGGCGGCGGTCTACGGCATGCCCGAGACCATCCCGGTCGAAGAGGACAGCCCGAAGCTCCCGATCAACCCCTACGGCACGTCGAAGCTCATGACCGAGATGATGCTGAAGGACGTCGCCTTCGCGCATCCGATCAACTACGGCTGCCTGCGCTACTTCAACGTCGCCGGCGCCGACCCGCAGGGGCGCACCGGCCAGTCGACCGCGGGCGCGACGCACCTCATCAAGATCGCGGTCGAGGCGGTGATCGGCAAGCGGGAGGGCGTGCACGTCTTCGGCACCGACTATCCGACGGCCGACGGCAACGGCGTGCGCGACTACATCCACGTGAGCGACCTTGCCGATGCGCACGTCATCGCGCTGCGGCGCCTGATCGAGGCGCCTGACGTCTCGCTCACGCTCAACTGCGGCTACAGCCGCGGCTTCTCGGTGCTCGAGGTGCTCGACGCGGTCGAGCGCGTGTCGGGCGTCAAGCTCAAGCGCACCATGGCGGAGCGGCGCGCGGGCGACCCGCCGGCGCTCGTGTCCGACAACCGCCGCATCCTCGAGACCTTCCGCTGGCAGCCGCGCTACGGCAACCTCGACACCATCGTCACCCACGCGCTCGCCTGGGAACGCAAGCTGGCCGAGAAGGCCGGCGAGAAGGAAGCGGCCTAGGTCGACAGGTAGCGCCGCGTCTCGCCTTCGAGCACGAGCGCGGTGAGGCGCCCGGTGGCGTAAGCGCCGGTGTCGATCCCGATTCGGTTGTCGCGTTCGGCCACGTCGCGCGTGATGCTGTGACCGTGGACGACGACGAAGCCGTGGTCGTCCCGGCTGTCGAGGAAGTCCTCGCGGATCCACAGCAGGTCGCGATCCTCCTGCGCGGCGAGCGCGACGCCGGGGCGGATGCCGGCGTGGACGAAGAGATAGTCGCCGACGCGGTGCGACAGCGGCAGGCGGCGCAGGAAGTCGAGATGGCGCGCCGGCACGCGGGCGCGGAGCTCGCGATCGAGAACGTCGAGGTCGTCGCTATAGGCGACGACCGCGGAGGTGCCGTAGCTGCGCAGCGTCTCGCGCCCGCCGTTGTCGAGCCACACGCGCAGCACGCGGCGCGCGTCCGGCCCGTCGCCGGCCGCGTCGAGCATCGCCTGCTCGTGGTTGCCGCGCAGCATCGTCCAGCGCGCCCAGGCGGGCGCAGGCGCGACCAGCCGTTCGACGAGCCCCGCCGAATCGGGCCCGCGGTCGACGTAGTCGCCGAGCAGCACGATCTCGGCCGCGCCTCCCGCGGCGTCCTCGCGGACGCGCCCGACGAGCGTTTCGAACAGGTCGAGGCGGCCGTGGACGTCGCCGATCGCGTAGACGCGCGTGCCCTCCGGGACCGCGTGCGTCCGGCGCTCGCGCCCCAGCAGTCGTTTGATCGTGTCGGCTACCATGTTTCCGCTACTTAGGTGGCCCGGAGGCGGGTGGCTACCTTGACTTGCGCTCGCGGCGACCGTAGGTAGCCGCGCTTTCCGAAAACACGCTTGATCATCGGGACGGACCATGAAGATCCGCAATTCGCTTAAGTCGCTCAAAGGTCGCCACCGCGACTGCCGCGTCATCCGCCGCCGCGGCCGCACCTACGTCATCAACAAGACGAACCGTCGCTTCAAGGCCCGCCAGGGCTGAGCCGGCCGTTCGGTCGCACGCCGGTCCCGAGCCGAGGCGAAGGACGTCCGCGCGGTGATGAACGGTTCGACCGACGGTGACGGCCGGGTGCCGGCGGCGCCCGGTTCCGTCGTGTTCGACGTCGGCGGGGTGCTGTACCAATGGCACCCGCGGCACCTCTATTCCAAGCTCATCGCCGATCCCGAGGAACTCGAGTGGTTCCTCGACAACGTCGTCACCCTCGAATGGCATTTCCAGCACGACGAGGGCCGCGACTGCGCCGACACCACGGCCGAGCTGATCGAACGCTTCCCCGAGCACCGCGAGCTCATTGCCATCTACGCCGAGCGTTGGCTCGAGACGATCCCGGGGCCGGTGCCGGGCATGATCGAGCTCGTCGACGAGCTCGCCGCCCGCGGCGTGCCGCTCTACGCCATCACCAACTTCAGCCACGAATTCTGGCCGCGCTTCAAGGCGACCGCGCCGGTGTTCCGCCACTTCCGCGACATCGTCGTCTCCGGCGACGAACGGATGGTGAAGCCCGACCCGCGCATCTTCGAGCTGGCGATGGCGCGTTTCGGTCTCGGTGCCGACGAGGCGCTGTTCGTGGACGACCGCGCCGACAACGTCGCCGCCTCGGAAGCCGCCGGCCTCGTGGGGCACCGCTTCACCGACGCCGAGAGCCTGCGCGCCCGGCTCGTCGGCTTCGGCCTCCTCTAGTCCCGACGACCCTCGGCCGGATAGTTCTTCAGCTCGTCGCCCGTGAGGCGGGTGACGTGCAGCACGTTGGTCGAGCCCGGCGTGCCGAAGGGCACGCCGGCGATGAGGATCAGGCGGTCGCCCGCGCCCGCCATGCCGTGCCGCAGCGCCATGCGCTTCGACTTCGCGATCATCTCCTCGAAGTCGGCGACGTCGCGGGTGTGGACCGCGTGCGCGCCCCACACCAGCCCGAGGCGGCGCGCCGTCGCGAGCCGCGGCGTCAGGACGAGGAGCGGGACCGGCATGCGCTCGCGGCTGACGCGCCGCGCCGTCGAACCGGAGGTGGTGAAGCACACCACCGCGCGCGCCGACACGGTGCGCGCGATCTGCTCGGCGGCGAGGCTGAGCGCGTCGGCGGTCGTTGTTTCGGGCAGGACCTCGGTGAAATGCACGCGCTCGTCGTGCTGCGGGTCTTCCTCGACCTGCATGGCGATCGCGTCCATCATCGCCACCGCCTCGACCGGATACTGGCCGGCGGCCGACTCGGCAGACAGCATCACCGCGTCGGCGCCGTCGTACATCGCGTTCGCCACGTCGGACACTTCGGCGCGCGTCGGGGTCGGCGCGGTGATCATCGACTCCAGCATCTGGGTGGCGACGACCACCGGGCGGCCCAGCCGGCGCGCGGTCTGGACGATCCGCTTCTGGATCGGCGGCACCTTCTCGGGCGGGATCTCGACGCCGAGGTCGCCGCGCGCGCCCATCACGGCGTCCGCCACCTCGAGGATCTCGGGCAGGCGCTCGACCGCCGACGGCTTCTCGATCTTGGCGAGCAGGCCGGCGCGCCCGGCGATCAGCCGCTTGGCCTCGGCGACGTCCTCGGGGCGCTGGACGAACGACAGGGCGATCCAGTCGACGTGCTGCTCGAGCGCGAAGGCGAGATCGCGGCGGTCCTTCTCGGTGAGCGCCGCCATCGGCACGACGACGTCGGGGACGTTCACGCCCTTGTGGTTGGACAGTTCGCCGCCGGTCTCGACGAAGGTCTCGATGCGGGTCGGGGTCGCCTCGGTGACGCGCAGGGCCATCTTGCCGTCGTTGAGCAGCAGCCGCGCGCCCGATCGCATCGCGGCGAAGAGCTCCGGGTGGGGCAGGTGGACGCGCGTCTCGTCGCCCGGCGCCTCGTCGCGGTCGAGCGCGAAGGGCTGCCCCTTCCTGAGCACGACGCTGCCGGCGGCGAAGGTGCCGACGCGCAGCTTCGGGCCCTGGAGGTCGATGAGGATGGTCATCGGCCGCCCGAGCTCTTTCTCGAGCGCGCGGATGTGGCCGATGATCTCCGCCCGGTCGGCCTGCGTGCCGTGGCTCATGTTGATGCGGAAGGCGTCCGCGCCGGCCTCGTAGAGCTTGCGGATCATCTCGGGCGTGCGCGAGGCCGGACCCAGCGTGGCGAGGACGCGGACCTTGCGGGGGCGCGGTTGGATGGCGGGCACGGACACTTCTCCGGATGGCTCTCGGACGGCGCGTAGCTCTATAGTGTTGCGGATACGATGCAACACGGGAGACGGCCTTGAACATCGACGAGACGACGCGCGAACGCCTCGAGGCGCGGGCGTTCCGGCGGCTTATCGAGCATCTTCGCGGCCGCACCGACGTGCAGAACGTCGACCTGATGGGCTGGGGCGGCTTCTGCCGCAACTGCCTGTCCGACTGGCTCGCCGAGGCCGCCGCCGAAGAGGGCGTCGAGCTGTCGAAGGACGACGCGCGCGGCTGGGTCTACGGCATGCCCTACGCCGACTACAAAGCGAAGCACCAGGCGCCGGCGAGCGAGGAGCAGCTCCGGCGGATGGACGAAAGCCTCGCCCGGAACGAAGCGTACCGGCAGGCGATGCTCGACGAGGCGCTCGAGGAGAGCTTTCCGGCCAGCGATCCCCCTGAAATGACGCAGCCTCGCAAGAGCTGAGGCGGGCCGCTAAGGTCCTGCGAAATCATAATCAGGGAGCAGGACATGAAGCGGTTCACGATCGGCGCCGGCGCGGCGGCGCTGCTGGCGGGCGCGGTGTGGGCGCAGGGGACGGCGCCGGCGGCGCCGGCGGAGACGACGACCTACGTCCAGGCGGGCGCGCTCCTCGACCGGCCGGGGCAGCGGGCGCGCGGCGCGTCGACGATCGTGGTGCGCGGCGGCAAGATCGTCGAGGTCCGCGACGGCTTCTCGGGCGGCGAATCCGGCTCGCGGGTGGTGGACCTGCGCGACCGGTACGTGCTGCCGGGCCTGATCGACATGCACGTCCACCTCTTCTCGACCGGCCGCCCGCTCGAGCAGCGGCTGCAGGAGCCGTTCCAGGAGAAGGAGGACGACGCCTACGAAGGGCTGCGCAACGCCGAGAAGACGCTGATGGCGGGCTTCACGACGGTGCGCGACCTCGGGAGCGACGGTCCGGCGATCACCAGCCTGCGCGACGTGATCCTCGCCGGCGAGCATCCGGGGCCGACGGTCGTTCCGGCGGCGCGCATGGTGTCGGTGTCGGGCGGCCACGGCGACGTCAACGGCTACAACCGCACGCTCACCGGGGCCTACGCCGCGGAGCGCGACAACGTCTGCGACGGTCCCGACGATTGCCGCCGCGCGGTGCGCCGGCAGGTCTCGGCGGGCGCCGAGGTCATCAAGTTCGCCGCGTCGGGCGGCGTCGGCAGCAACGTGGCCGGCGGCCTCGGGCGGCAGATGTTCGACGACGAGATGAAGGCGATCGTCGACACGGCGCGGCTGTTCGGCCGCAAGGTCGCCGCGCACGCGCACGGCGCCGACGGCGTCAAGGCGGCGCTCCGGGCCGGCGTCGACACGATCGAGCACGGCTCCTACGTTGACGAAGAGGCGATCCGGCTGTTCAAGCAGGGCGATGCCTATTTCGTGCCGACGATGCTCGCCTTCCAGTCGGTGGTCGAGCAGGCCAAGCGCGGCGAGCGGCCGCCGGCGTCGACCGCCAAGGCGCTCGAGGTGGAGAAGGTCGCGTTCCGCAACATCGGCAACGCCATCCGCTCGGGCGTGCGCGTCGCGTTCGGCACCGACAGCGGCGTCGGACAGCACGGCATCAACGCGCGCGAGTTCAAGCTGATGGTCGACGCCGGCATGGCACCGACCGAGGCGATCAAGTCGGCGACGGTGAACGCCGCCGACGCGATCGGCCGCTCGGCGTCGATCGGCACGATCGAGCCCGGCAAGGACGCCGACATCATCGCGGTGAGCGGCGACCCGATCGCCGACGTCACGCGGCTGCAGAACGTCGACTTCGTCATGCGCCGCGGCGCGGTGCACAAGCTCGGCGGCCGGAAGGTACTGGCGGAGTAGACACGCCCGAGGGGCGGTCGACCCGCCGCACCTAGATAGGGCGCGGCCTTATTCCGCCGCTTGGAGCGCCGCGCTCGGCGCCGCCGCGTGGAGCCCGAGCGTCCGGAGCAGCTCGGCGTCCTCGTCCTCGCCGGCGTTGGGCGTGGTGAGGAGCTTGCCGCCGACGAAGAAGCTGTTGGCGCCGGCGAGAAGGCACAGCGCCTGGAGCTCGCGGCTCATCGACTCGCGGCCGGCCGACAGGCGGATGTAGGAGGCCGGCATCATGAGCCGCGCCACCGCGACGAGGCGCACGGTGTCGATGTCGTCGACCGGCGCGGACCCCGCGAGCGGCGTGCCGGCGATCGGCACGAGGCGGTTGATCGGCACCGACTCCGGGTGCGGGCTGAGGCGGGCGAGCTCGACGAGCAGGCCGAGCCGGTCGTCGAGCGCCTCGCCCATGCCGACAATGCCGCCGCAGCACAGCTTGAGGCCCGCCGTCCGCGCCTTGGCCAGCGTCTCGAGCCGGTCCTCGTAGGTGCGGGTGGTCACCACCGCGGCGTAGTAGTCGCGGCCGGTGTCGAGGTTGTGGTTGTAATAGTCGAGACCGGCGGCGCGCAGCCGCTCCGCCTGGCCGTCCTCGAGCATGCCGAGCGTGGCGCAGGTCTCGAGCCCGAGCGCCTTCACGCCCGAAATCAGCCCGCAGACCCGCTCGACGTCGCGGTCCTTGAGGCCGCGCCACGCCGCGCCCATGCAGAATCGCGCCGCGCCGTTGGCCTTGGCGGCCCGGGCGGCCGCGAGAACCTCGTCCTCGGCCATCAGCTTGGTGGCTTTCACGCCGGTGTCGAAATGCGCCGACTGGGCGCAGTAGCCGCAGTTCTCGGCGCAGCCGCCGGTCTTGATCGACAGGAGCTGGGAGGTCTGGACGGCGTGCGGATCGAAGTGGGCGCGCAACGCCCCCTGCGCCTCGTAGACGAGGTCGGACAAGGGCCGCGCGAACAGGTCGCGGGCCTGGTCGAGCGTCCAGTCGTGGCGGGGGGCGTGGGCGGTCGGCATCGGAACTCCTGGCACGATGGGGGGTCGAAGGCCTGGGCGCCTACACGAGCGCTCCGGGGCCGCCAAGCCGGACGCGACGGCACCGTCGGCGGGTCCGTCGCGTTCGACGTCGAAACAGGGGAGCGATGCCATGGACGAACTCGAAGCCTACCGCGGACGCTGGGCGGTGGTGACCGGCGCCGGCGAAGGGATCGGCCTCGCGCTGGCCCAAGGGTTCGCCCGCGCCGGCTTGAACGTCGCGGTGGTCGACATCCGGGCGGAGGCGGCGGAAGCGGCGGCGGCCGAGCTCAAGGCGTTCGGCGTGGAGGCGATCGCCATCGCCTGCGACGTGAGCGACCGGGCATCGGTCGAAGGCTGCGCCGAACGGCTGGCCGGCGAGGACATCCTGCCGTCGATCCTGTGGATCAACGCCGGGGTCGGCGTCGGCGCGAGCCTGCTCGAAGCCAATCCGCGCACGATCGAATGGGTGTACGGCGTCAACGTCCTCGGCGCGATCTGGACGGCGCAGGCGCTCGTCCCGCTTCTCCTCAAGGCGGAAGGGCCGCGCCACGTCGGCATCACGGCGTCGAGCGCGTCGATCACCCCGGTCCGCGGGCCCTTCACCATCTATTCGGCGTCGAAGCAGGGGACGGCGGCGGTGGGCGAAGCGCTCGCCGCCGAGCTGGCTCCGCACGGCGTCGGCGTCACGGTCCTTTGCCCCGGTCTCGTCAACACCGGGATCTGGGACGCGGCGCGGGCCCGCCCCGAACGCTTCGGCGGCGCCCGGCGCGTGCCGCCCGCGCTCGGCGAGCGCTGGCGTGCGGCGCGCGGCCCCGAGGTCGTCGTCCCGCCCGCGCTGGCGAGCGTCGCCCGCGGCGGCGGCTGGTGCGTGGTCCCGACCGAGGACGACACCGCCGAGCTGTTCGAGGCGCGCCACGCGACCATTCGACAGGGCTTCCCGACGGCGTGATTCGGCGCCTTGCGCGGCTCCGGCCGTGCCACTAGCGTCCGCCGCTTTCCACGAATCTAGCGTCAAGGAGTGACAATGGCGGGGGGTAATGTTTCGGCCGAGCAGCTGCGGCTCTTCATCGAGCGCGTCGAGCGCCTCGAGGAGGAGAAGAAGGGCATCGCCGACGACATCAAGGACGTGTTTTCCGAGGCGAAGGGCCAGGGCTACGACGTCAAGACGATGCGCTCGATCATCAGGCTCCGCGCGATGGACAAGGACGCGCGCATGGAGCAGGACGCGCTGCTCGAGACCTACAAGGCGGCGCTCGGCCTCGCCGACTGACGCCGGTCCGCCGGCCGGACGGGGCAGGGGAGAAGCGGGATGAAGCTCTACGGCGGACTGCTGTCGCCCTACGCGATGCGCGTGCTGCTCGCGGCGCGCGCGAAGGGCGTCGAACTCCGGGTCGAGATGCCGGAAGGCGGTCTGAAGTCGGACGCCTATCTGCGGCTCAACCCGATGGGCAAGATGCCCTGCCTCGTCGACGGCGACTTCGCGCTGCCGGAGTCGACCGTCATCATCGACTATCTCGAGGAGACGGCGGGCGGGCCGTCGCTCTACCCGAGCGATCCGAAGGACCGGGCACGGGCGCGGCTGATCGCGCGCATGGGCGACCTCTACGTCGCGCCCGAGCTCACCGCGATCTTCCGGGCGCGAGAGCACCCGGACGCGGTGCCGGCCGCGATGGAGCGGCTCGGCTCGGCGCTCGCCGACATCGAGCATTTCCGTCGCGACGACGACCGCTTCCTCGTCGGCGGCGGCTTCACGGTCGCCGACGCCACGCTCATCCCGATGTTCTTCTTCCTCGACGCGTTCGACGCGCCGATGGGGACCGGCAAGCTCGTCGCGGCCTTGCCGCGGCTGCAGGCCTGGTGGGACCGCGCCAAGGCGCACGAGCTCGGCGCCCGCGCGGTGCGCGAGCAGGGCATGGCGCTAAAGGCGTTCACGAGCCAGCCGCGCGCCTAGCGCGGCTCGGCATAATCCGGGTTGGCGAGGCGCCCCGCGCTCCGTAAGCTGCGGGACATGCGGACACGGCTCAACATCAACGGTTCGGCGCACGACCTCGACGTGGAGCCGGCGACGCTGCTCGTCGAGCTCTTGCGAGACGAGCTCGGGCTCACGGGAACGCACATCGGCTGCGACACCAGCCAGTGCGGCGCGTGCAACGTGCTGGTCGACGGCGTGTCGGCGAAGGCCTGCACCCTGCTCGCGGTCCAGATCGACGGGGCGCGCGTGACGACGGTCGAGGGGCTCGCCCGCGACGGCGCGCTCCATCCGATGCAGGCCGCCTTCAAGGAGCACCACGGGCTCCAGTGCGGCTTCTGCACGCCAGGCATGGTCATCGCGGGCGTCGAGATCGCGCGCCGGCACGGGGCGAGCGTCAGCCGCGAGACGATCGCGCACGAGCTCGAAGGCAATCTCTGCCGCTGCACCGGCTATCAGAACATCGTCACCGCCATCCAGGCGGGCGCGCGGGCGATGGCGACCGGAACGGGGTCGGCCGATGCGTGACTTCGACTACGCCCGCCCGGCGAGCCTCGAGGAGGCGGCCGCGCTCCTGAACGCCGGCGGCGAGGCGGCGCTGCTCGCCGGCGGGCACACGCTGCTGCCGGCGATGAAGTCGCGGCTGCGCGCGCCCGACCGGCTGGTCGACATCACGGCGGTGCCCGGGCTCGATCGCATCGAGCTCGACGGCGACCGGCTGTGGATCGGCGCGACCGCGCGGCACGGCCGCGTCGCGGAAGACGCGACGGTCGGCGGGGCGATCCCGTCGCTGGCGAAGCTCGCGGCGGGCATCGGCGATCCGCAGGTCAGGAACCGCGGCACGATCGGCGGATCGGTGGCGAACAACGACCCGGCGGCCGACTATCCCGCCGCCTGCCTCGCGCTCGACGCCGTCATCGAGACGACCGCGGCGTCGCACGCGGCGGACGACTTCTTCCTCGGCATGTTCACCACCGCGCTCGAGGAAGGCGAGATCATCCGGCGCATCGGCTTCCGGCGGCCGCTCGACGGCGCCTACGCCAAGTTCCGCCATCCCGCGTCGCGCTACGCGGTGGTGGGCGTCTACGCCGCACGTTTCGCCGACGGCTACCGCGTGGCGGTGACCGGCGCGGGGCCGGGCGCGTTCCGCTGGACCGAGGCCGAGGCGGCGCTCGCCGCGGGCCGGCCCGTCGACGGCCTGATGCCGGACGCGTCCGAGCTGAACAGCGACATCCACGCCTCGGCCGAATACCGCGCGCACCTGTGCGGCGTGATGCTCGGCCGGGCGCTTTCCGCGATGGCGTAGGACGATGGCCGGCCCCTGGGGAGAATCGCGCATGATCATGACGACCACGCCCGACCTGCAGGGGCGCACCATCACCGACTACGTCGGGATCGTCACCGGCGAGGTCATCGTCGGCGCCAACATCTTCAAGGATCTGTTCGCCGGCATCCGCGACATCGTCGGCGGCCGGTCGGGCAGCTACGAATCGACGCTGCGCGACGCGCGGCAGCAGGCGCTCGAGGAGCTCGCCGAGGAAGCGCGCCGCATGGGCGCGAACGCGGTGGTGGGCGTCGACTTCGACTACGAGGTTCTCGGGCAGGGCGGGTCGATGCTGATGGTGACCGCGAGCGGCACGGCGGTGAAGCTCGCCTGATTGTTGCGCTCCGGCGACCGGCTCGCGTAAGGAGCCGCCCGATCCCTGCAACCGAGGTTGAAAGGCTTGGGCGGCGATGGCCGGTCATTCCAAATTCAAGAACATCATGCACCGCAAAGGGGCGCAGGATAAGAAGCGCTCGGCGCTCTTCTCCAAGCTTTCGCGCGAGATCACCGTCGCGGCGAAGATGGGCCTGCCCGACCCCAACGCCAACGCGCGCCTGCGCGCGGCGGTCATCGCCGCGCGCGCCGGCGGCATGCCGAAGGACAACATCGAGCGCGCGATCAACAAGGCGGGCGGCAGCGACGGCGAGAACTACGAAGAGGTCCGCTACGAGGGCTTCGGCCCCGGCGGCGTGAGCCTCATCGTCGAGACGCTCACCGACAACCGCAACCGCACCGCCACCAACGTCCGCACCATCATGTCGAAGAATGGCGGCAACCTCGGCGCCTCGGGGTCTGTCAGCCACGGCTTCGGGCGCATGGGGCTGATCAGCTATCCGGCGAGCGCCGGCGACCCCGACCGCGTGTTCGAGGCGGCGCTCGAGGCCGGTGCGGAGGACGTGGAGTCGAACGAGGAAGGTCACGAGATCTGGACCTCGATCGAAAGCCTCCACGAGGTGGCGAAGGCGCTCGAGGCGACGCTCGGCGAAGCTGCGGGCACCAAGCTCGCGTGGCGGCCGCAGACGATGGTGGCCGTCGGCGAGGACGACGCCGGCCAGCTCCTCAAGCTCATCGACGCGCTCGAGGACGACGACGACGTCCAGACCGTCTGGGGCAACTACGACGTGCCCGACGAGGTGGCGGCGAAGCTGGGGTAGGGCGGGGCACCGATGCTTCCGCCGAACCGGGCAGGACGGTCGGCTTGGCAGAAGCTCGCGTTGGAGTAAGGTTGCGTTCCATGATCCTTCTCGGCCTCGACCCGGGCCTGCAGAGCACCGGCTGGGGCGTCATCGAGGCGCAGGGCAACCGGCTGCGCCACGTCGCCAACGGGCAGGTGAAGAGCCGCGCCGACGACGCGCTCGGCCAGCGGCTGACGCAGATCTACGAGGCGCTCGAGGCGATCATCGCGCTCCACCGGCCGGACGCCGCGGCGGTCGAGGAGACGTTCGTCAACCAGAACCCGCGGTCGACGCTCAAGCTGGGCCAAGCGCGCGGCGTCGCGCTGCTCGCCGCCGCGCGCTGCGGGATCGTGGTGGGCGAATACGCGCCGGCCGTCATCAAGAAGGCCGTGGTCGGCGTCGGGCAGGCGGAGAAGGACCAGGTGCACGCCATGGTGAAGCGCCTGCTGCCGGGCGCAAATGTCGCGGGTCCGGACGCCGCCGACGCGCTGGCAATCGCCATCGCCCATGCCCATATCCTGAGCAGTTCCAAGGCATTAGAGAAAGTCCGGCTGTGATCGCACGGCTCTCGGGGGTGATGGTTTCGGCGGGCGTGGACACGGCCGTCATCGACGTGAACGGGGTGGGCTATCTGGTGTCCGCTTCGGCGCGGACGCTGTCGGGCGTCGGTCCGTTGGGGTCGCCGGTCGTCCTGCACATCGAGACCCAGGTTCGCGAAGACGCGATCCAGCTCTTCGGCTTCGCGTCGGAGGACGAGCGCGACTGGTTCCGGCTGCTGACCACCGTCCAGGGCGTGGGTGGGCGCGTGGCGCTCGCGATCCTGTCCGTGCTGCCACCGGCCGATCTTCAGGCCGCGATCGCCATGAAGGACACGGCGAGCGTGGCGCGCGCCAACGGCGTCGGGCCCAAGCTCGCCGCGCGCATCGTCAACGAGCTGAAGGACAAAGCCGGCACGATCGCGTCGTCGAGCGGCGTCGCGGTGCCGGTGTTCGCCGCCGCGGCCTCGGCGGCCGACGGCGCGACGCGCGACGCGCTGTCGGCGCTCGCCAACCTCGGCTTCCGGCCGGCCGAGGCGAGCCGCGCGGTGGCGGAGGCGCAGGCGGAGCTCGGAGAGGGCGCCGCCTTCGGTGACCTCGTGCGCGTGGCGCTCAAGAAGAGCGCGCATTGATGTCGGACGATCGCATGGTGAGCGGCAACCGCCGCCCCGAGGACGTCGACGCGGCGCTGCGTCCGAAATCGCTCGACGAGTTCGTTGGCCAGAAGGCCGCGCGCGAGAACCTGCGCGTGTTCATCGAAGCCGCGCGGGGCCGCGGCGACGCGCTCGACCACGTGCTGTTCCACGGCCCGCCGGGCCTCGGCAAGACGACGCTGGCGCAGATCGTGGCGCGCGAGCTCGGGGTGGGCTTCCGCGCCACCTCGGGTCCGGTGATCGCGAAGGCGGGCGACCTCGCCGCGCTGCTCACCAACCTTGAGCCGCGGGACGTGCTGTTCATCGACGAGATCCACCGGCTCAATCCGGCGGTCGAAGAGGTGCTCTACCCGGCGTTGGAGGATCGCGCGCTCGACCTGATGATCGGCGAAGGCCCGTCGGCCCGTTCGGTGCGGATCGACCTGCCGCCGTTCACGCTCGTGGGCGCTACCACGCGCGCCGGGCTGGTGACGACGCCGCTGCGCGACCGCTTCGGCATCCCGGTGCGCCTGCAGTTCTACACGGTCGACGAGCTGCTGTCGGTGGTGCGCCGCGGCGCCCACCTCCTCGACCTCGGCCTCACCGAGGACGGCGCGCGCGAGATCGCGGCGCGGTCGCGCGGCACGCCGCGCATCGCGGGCCGCCTGCTGCGGCGCGTGCGCGACTTCGCGCACGTCGCGGGCGTCGAGACGGTCGATGCCAGGATCGCCGACGCGGCGCTCAACCGGCTGGAGGTCGACAAGCTCGGGCTCGACGCGCAGGACCGACGCTATCTCGCCATGATCGCCGACGTCTATCGCGGCGGCCCGGTGGGCGTCGAGACGCTGGCGGCCGGCCTGTCGGAGGCGCGCGACACGATCGAGGAGGTGCTCGAGCCCTTCCTGATCCAGCAGGGGTTGATCGCGCGCACCGCGCGCGGGCGCATGCTCAACGGTCCGGGCTGGAAGCACCTCGGGCTGGCGCCACCGTCCGACGCGCCGCCGACGGCGCTGCCGCTGCTCGACGAGGCGTGAGGCGCGCGGGGCCAACCGAATCCTGCGGTGAAGCGTCGTCTTTGTCCCCGCGCTATGATTGGCCTATCAGCGGGGGAAGATGAACGATCGGGCGGACAGCGTCAGCTTGCCGTATGCGGGTGCCTTTGTCGGCGCCGGGCATCGTTTTGCCGTGCGCGTCTACTTCGAGGACACCGACCTTTCGGGCATCGTCTACCACGCGAACTACCTCCGCTTCATGGAGCGGGCCCGCTCCGACATGCTGCGCTGCGCCGGCATCGACCAGCGACGGGAGATGGATGGCGGGAACGGCTACTACGCGGTGCACGACCTGCGCCTCACCTACCGCCGGCCGGCGATGCTCGACGACGCCCTGGTGGTGCACAGCCGCGTGATCGAGGTGCGCGCCGCGACCTGCGAGATCGAGCAGATCATCCGCCGCAGCGACGAGGTGCTCACCGAAGGCCGCGTCACCGCGGCGTTCCTGGGCATGGACGGGCGGCCCAAGCGGCAGCCCAGGGCGTGGCGCGACATTTTCGAACGCCTAGCCGAGCCGCTCGACCGGCACGCTTCGCGCGTGCCGGCGACCGCCTCGGGAAGCACGGGGGACTGAATGGAAGAAGCTGCAATCGGGCTGGCGACCGCGCACGACATGTCGCCGTGGGCGCTGTTCATGCAGGCGGACATCGTCGTCAAGGCGGTGATGATCGGCCTGTTGCTCGCGAGCGTCTGGTCGTGGGCGATCATCATCGACCGCGTCCGTCGGCTGAAGTCGATCAACCAGGAGGCCAAGCGCTTCGAGGATCATTTCTGGCAGGCCGAGTCGATCGACAACCTCTACGACAAGGCGGCGAAGTCGAAGCATCCGTCGGCGCAGCTCTTCGTCGCCGGCATGGGCGAATGGCGGCGCTCGCTGTCGAAGGGTCGGCTCGACAAGGAAGGGGTGCGCGCGCGCCTGATGGGCGTGATGAACGTCGCGATCGGGCGCGAGATCGACGAGCTGTCGGACCGGCTGAACGTCCTCGCGACGATCGGGTCGGTGGCGCCGTTCGTCGGGCTGTTCGGCACGGTGTGGGGCATCATGCGCAGCTTCACCGCGATCGCCGCGACGCAGAACACGACGCTCGCCGTCGTGGCGCCGGGCATCGCCGAGGCGCTGTTCGCCACCGCCATCGGCCTGTTCGCCGCGATCCCGGCGGTGATCGGCTACAACCGTCTGCTCCACGGCATCGGCCGCGTCGAGGCGCGCCTCGGCCACTTCGCGGAGGAGTTCCACGGCCTGCTGTCGCGCCAGCTCGACGGCATGGAGGAGCGATAGCCGATGGGCATGAATCTGGGCGGCGGGCGCGGTAGCCGGCGGGCGCCGATGGCGGAGATCAACGTGACGCCGCTCGTTGACGTCATGCTCGTGCTGCTCATCATCTTCATGGTGACCGCGCCGCTCTTGGTCGCGGGCGTGCCCGTCGATCTGCCCGACACGCGCGCCGGGGCGCTGAAGCAGGACAACGCGCCGATCCAGGTCTCGGTGGACGCGTCGGGCGGGGTGTTCATCGACGAGCAAGCCGTCGCCGCCGATGCTCTGGGCGCGAAGCTCGCGGCGATCCGCGAGGCGCGCAGCGGGGCCGGCGATGAGCCGCGCGTCTACGTGCGCGCCGACTCGGCGCTCGACTACGGCCGCGTCATGCGGGTCGTCGGCGAGGTCAACGCCGCGGGCTTCCGCCGGGTGGCGCTGATCAGCGAGGCGGCCGGGACGACGGGCGGCGGGGAGACGAAGGCGGAGTGACCGAAGGTCGGGCGATCCTCATCGCGGGAACGGCGCATCTCGCGCTGCTCGCCGGGCTGTCGCTCACCTGGTCGGCGCAGCAGAGCTCGCTTCCGACGTTCGAGGAGGCGGTGCCCGTTGAGGTCGTCGAGGTGAGCGACCTGCCGCGCATCACCGAGCCGCCCAAGCCGTCCATGGCGGCGGCGCCGCAGGAGACGGTCGAGGCGGCCGCGCCCGAGATCGCGCCCGAGGAGACCGCGGCTCCCGAACCCGACACGCCCGCGCCGGAGCCGGAGCCCGAAACGCCGGCGCCCGAGGCGCCCCCGAAGCCCGAGCCGAAGACCCCGCCCAAGCCCGAGCCGAAGCGCGAGGCGGCCAAGCCGAAGCCCGACGCCGCGGCGGCCGCCAAGAAGCGCGCGGCCGAGCGGCTCGACGCGCAGGAGCTGTCGAGCCTGATCGACAAGAACCTGCCCAAGGCGCAGCGCAAGCCGCTCGACACCTCGGAGTTCGCCAAGTCGATCGAGAAGTCGCTGCCCAAGGGCGCGCGCCTCGACGCGCGCGCCACCGCGACGCTCGAGCAGGCAATCCGGGCGCAGATCACGCCCTGCTGGAACCCGCCGCTCGGCGGCTCCGACGCCGGCAGGATGACCGTGGTGCTCAGCATCGAACTCGACCGGTCGGGCCGGGTTCTCGGGACGCCGGACGTGGTGAAGCAGACCGGCGTGTCGGGCGGCAACCAAGCCTTCGCCCGCGCCTTCGCCGAAAGCGCGCGCCGCGCGGTGCTGCGCTGCTCGCCGCTTGAACTGCCCGCCGAATATTACGATGCCTGGAAGCTGTTCGAGCTGAACTTCGACCCGTCGATGATGACCTGAGGAGCGATGATGCGCCTGTTCCCCCTCCTGTTCGCGCTGCTGACGCTGGTCGCTGCGCCGGCGCACGCCGTGCTGCGCGTCGACATCAACACGGGCATCCAGCAGCCGATGCCGATCGCGGTGCCGGCGTTCGCCACCCCGGCGGTGGCGTCGACGGCGGCGGGATCGACCGCGGAACTCGGCGGGCAGGTGGCGCAGGTGGTCTCCGCCGACCTCCAGAGCACAGGGCTGTTCCGCACGCTCGATCCGGCGGCGTTCACGACGCAGGTGGCCTTCCCCGACGTGGCCGCGCCGCAGTTCCCGAGCTGGCGGACGATCGCGGCGCAGGCGCTGGTGACCGGGTCGGTGCAGGCCAATCCGGACGGGACGGTGACGGTCGGCTGCTACCTCTACGACGTGTTCACCGAGGAACGGCTCGACGCGCAGACCTTCACCGCGGGCGTGGGCGCGTGGCGGCGGCTGGCGCACAAGTGCGCCGACCTCGTCTATTCGCGGCTGACCGGCGAGCAGGGCTATTTCGACAGCCGTATCGTCTACGTGTCCGAGACCGGCCCCAAGACCAACCGCATCAAGCGGCTGGCGATCATGGACCAGGACGGCGCCAACCACCGCTTCCTGACCAACGGGCAGAGCCTCGTGCTGACGCCGCGCTTCGCGCCGACCCAGCAGACGATCACCTACATGAGCTACACGCAGAACCGCCCGCGCGTGTACGTCTACGACATCGGCTCGGGACGGCAGCAGCTCGTCGGCGACTTCCCGAACATGACCTTCGCGCCGCGCTTCTCGCCGGACGGGCAGAGCATCCTGCTGTCGATGGCGGTCGCCGGCAACACCGACATCTACCGCCTCGACCTCGGGTCGCGGCGGGTGACGCGGCTCACCGATTCGCCGGGCATCGACACGGCGGCGAGCCACTCGCCCGACGGCTCGCGCATCGTGTTCGAATCCGACCGCGGCGGCGGCCAGCAGCTCTACGTCATGAACGCCGACGGATCGGGCCAGCAGCGGATCAGCTTCGGCGACGGCCGCTACGGAACGCCGGTGTGGAGCCCGCGCGGGGACCTCGTCGCCTTCACCAAGATGGGCGGCGGCAAGTTCCGCATCGGCGTGATGCGCCCCGACGGCGGCGGCGAGCGGCTGCTAACCGACGCGTACCAGGACGAAGGGCCCACTTGGTCGCCCAACGGCCGCGTGATCATGTTCTTCCGCACCGGACAATCGTCGCGCGCTCAGGGCGGCACCGCCGACCTGTGGTCCGTCGACCTCACCGGACTGAACGAAAGACGAATCCGCACGCCGCTCGATGGATCGGACCCGGCATGGTCGCCGTTGTTGCGTTGACGCTGCGCAAAGTCGTTCTACATACGACACGATAAACAGGAGGAAACGGATGATGCGCTCGCTTCCCTTGCAGGCCTTGGTGATCGCCGGACTCGTCGTGACCGCGGCGTGCGCGCGAAAGAAGGAAGATCTGCCGCCCGCGCCTCCGCCTCCCAGCGCCGGCCCGGCGACGACCGACACGGGCGCCGGTACCAACACCGGCGCGGTGTCGACCGGCGTGGTCCCGGGCTCGGCCGCCGACTTCGCGCAACAGGCCGGGTCGGACCGCGTCTTCTTCGCCTACGACAGCTACGAGCTCGACGAGGCGGCGCGCGGCACACTCAACCGCCAGGCGCAGTGGCTCCAGAAGTACCAGAACGTGCGGGTCACGATCGAAGGCCACGCCGACGAGCGCGGCACCCGCGAGTACAACCTCGCGCTCGGCGATCGGCGCGCCAACGCGGTGAAGAACTACCTCGCCGCGCAGGGCGTTTCGGCCGGCCGCCTCAACACGATCTCCTACGGCAAGGAGCGTCCCGAGGTGCAGGGTTCGGACGAGGAGTCCTTCGCGCAGAACCGCCGCGGCGTGACCGTCATCTCGGGCGGGGCGGCCGGCTGACCGATCAGGCAGCCGCCCCGGCTTCGGCCGGGGCGGCGCCTTCGCGCTCGAAGGCCGCCCGCCCGACCGCGACTACGAACAGCAGCACGCCGGCGAACCACATCGGCGCGGCGATCTTCGACAGCGTCGGATCGTCGAGCATGATCGATCGATAGATCGCGACAGGAAACAGGACGCCCGACGGCGCCGCCAGCGCGAAGTGCCAGGCCGCGAGCTTGGTGCGCCCGATCGAGGGGTAGGCGCCGTAGGTGAGCCCGAACAGGGCGAGCGACGCCCAGCCGAGCAGGTTCAAGTGCGCGTGGACCGGGGCGAGGGTGAAGTCCTTGTTCACGCCCATCCACATCCCGAGGTAGACGCCCCCGGTCAGACAGAGGCCGGCGAGCAGGATGAACCAGAGTCCGATGCGGGGCATGACGTCGGTCCTTTCACAACGAGAGCAGAATCACGAGCAGCGCGATCACGGCGACGGCGCTGCACCAGAGCGGGTCGAGACACGCGCGAACGTCCGTCCGGCGATCGGCGGCGATGAGGTCGTCGAGGTGGTTCATGGCGGTACTCCGGCAAGCGGACGCCCTTCGCCGCTCGTCGAGCGAGCGATGCACGGCGCGATTAGGGGAGAGGCGGCCTAGCTGGCGTGTCGCTGCATCTCGCGCAGCATCGCGACCAAGCCGTAGTAGGCGGCGTGCACCTCGGCCCAGCTCGACCGCGCCTTCATCCGCTCCAGCCAGGCGGCGATGTGGGGCCAGGGCGAGTAGTCGAAGTCGATCAGCGTCCCCATCGATACGTGAACGGCACCCTTGTAGTCCGCGATGCTGAGATCCTCTCCGCAGAGATAGGGGTGCGCCGCGAGCTGTCGATCGAGAACCGCGAAGCCGCGTTCGAACTGCTCGCGCCCGCGCCTCAGCACCTCGGCCTGCGCCGCGGGATTGGCGAAGCGATGGTTGGGAAACGCCTGCGGGTAGACGAAATGATAGCCGAACTCACGCGAAAGGCCCGTGTTGACCCAGTCCATCGCCGCGTTGATGCGCGCCCGCCTCCTGAGATCGCCGGGGTAGGTCGGCGACATCGCGACGTCGGCGAGGTACTTGAGGATGGCCGAGCTCTCCGGCAGCACCAGGTCGGCGTCGACCAGCACCGGCACCGCGCCGTTCGGGTTGAGCGAGCGGAACGCCTCGTCGTGCTGGGCGCCAGCCATCAGGTCGACGTGGACGAGCTCGACCGGCAACTCGTGCTCGGCGAGGAACAGCATGACCGGCCGAGAAGTCGTCGAGATCGGATCGTAGTAGAGCTTCATTCCTGCCTCCATGGCTCGCGGCGGTGATACGTCTTCCCGGACCCGGGCAACAATCGACGATCTTGCAAAGCCGTTCTTCAGGATTGAAGAATGGCGCATGTTCGACTGGAGCGATGTCCGGCCGTTCCTGGCGGTGGCGCGTAGCGGCAGCACGCTGACGGCGTCGCGCGAGCTGAACGTCAGCCAGCCGACCGTCGCGCGGCGGATCGCAGCGCTCGAGGCGGCGCTGGGTCTATCGCTGTTCGAGCGCCGGCAGTCGGGCTACAGGCTGACCGAGGAAGGGGCCTCGCTGATGGCGAAGGCCGAGGATGTCGAACGCGCCGCGCAGGCCTTCGCCGACGGCGCGAAGGCGCGGGCCCGCAGTCTCGCCGGCACGGTGAGGCTCACCTGCAACGAGATCACCGCCGGCCACCATCTCGCGCCGATGCTCGCCGAGTTCCGCCGTTCCTATCCCGACATCCGGGTGGACGTGATCGTGAGCGAGAGCCTGCTCGACCTCGGCCGCGGCGAGGCCGACGTGGCGATCCGCGCCACCGATCGCCCGGAAGGGCCGGGCCTCGTCGCGCGCAAGATGCTCGAAATGCCGTGGAGCCTGTGCTGCAGCCGCGACTATATCGACGCCAACGGAAAACCGGCCGACTTCGGCGACCTCGGTGGGCACAAGATCATCGGAGGCGAGGGAACGCTCGGTGCCATCCCGGTGCTGCTTTGGCTGGAGGAGGTGGCGGGCGCCGCCGCGGTCGTCGCGCGAGCGAACAGCTTCCCCGCGCTCGTCGCGAACCTGAAGGCCGGCGTCGGGCTCGGCGTGCTGCCGTGGGGTATCCTGGCGGACGACCCCTCGATCGTCGACTGCTTGCGGCTCCCGCAACGTTTCGACGGGCAGGTCTGGCTGGTGACGCACGAGCGGGTAAGGCGGCTGCCGCGCGTGAGGGCCGTGATCGACTTCATCGCCGCCTACACCGTCGCACGCCGCGCGCTTCTGCCGCCGCCTCTTCCGGACGCACAGGCGGGCGCGTATATGCGCGGGGAACACAAGGCGGAAGCGTAGGGAAACGATGAGCGTGCGCCCCTGGCGGGACATCACCCGCCGCAAGTCACGGCAGATTATGGTGGGGAAGGTGGCGGTCGGCGGCGACGCGCCGATCACGGTCCAGACCATGACCAACACGCCGACCGCCGACGCCCGAGCGACGATCGACCAGATTCGGCGCTGCGAGGACGCGGGCGCGGACATCATCCGCGTCTCCTGCCCCGACGTGGAATCGACTCAAGCGCTCAAGGAGATCGTGCGCGCCGCGCGCGTGCCGATCGTCGCCGACATCCACTTCCACTACAAGCGGGCCCTCGAGGCCGCCGACGCGGGCGCCGCCTGCCTGCGCATCAACCCTGGCAACATCGGCTCGGCCGAGCGCGTGCGCGAGGTGGTGAACGCGGCCAAGGCGAACGGCTGCGCGATCCGCATCGGCGTCAACGCCGGCAGCCTCGAGCGCGACCTGCTCGAGAAATACGGCGAGCCGTGCCCCGAGGCGCTGGTCGAAAGCGCGCTCGACCACATCCGCCTGCTCGAGGAGCACGACTTCCGCGAGTACAAGGTGGCGGTGAAGGCCTCCGACGTCTTCCTCGCGGTCGCGGCCTACCAGCAGCTCGCCGAAGCGGTGGACTGCCCGCTCCACCTCGGCATCACCGAGGCCGGCGGCCTGATCGGCGGGACGGTGAAGTCGGCGATCGGCATCGGCTCGCTGCTGTGGTTCGGCATCGGCGACACGCTCCGCGTCTCGCTGTCCGCGGAGCCCGAGGAAGAGGTGCGCGTCGGCTTCGAGATCCTGAAGGCGCTCGGCCTGCGGCACCGCGGCGTCCGTGTGGTCTCCTGCCCGTCGTGCGCGCGGCAGGGCTTCGACGTCATACGGACGGTCGAAAAGCTCGAGAAGCGGTTGGCGCACATCCGCACGCCGCTGTCGCTGTCGGTGCTGGGCTGCGTCGTCAACGGGCCGGGCGAGGCGCGCGAGACCGACATCGGCGTCACCGGCGGCGGCGCGGGCAAGCACATGGTCTATCTGTCGGGCGTCACCGACCACCACATCGACGACGCGAACATGGTCGATCACATCGTTCGGCTGGTCGAAGCGAAGGCCGCCGAGATCGACGCCGCGAACGCGGTGCGGCAAGCCGCGGAGTGAGCGACGACGGCGTCATCGCGCTCGTCAAAGAGCGGCTGGCGCCGCTCGGCGACGTCGCCGTGCGCAAGACCTTCGGCGAGCTCGCCGTCTACGTCGACAAGCGGATGATCGGCCTCATCCTCGACGGCGAGCTCTACCTCAAGACCGACGCCGAGACCGCGCCCGACTACGACGCGCGAAACGCGCCGGCCTTCGCCTACGAGATGAACGGCAAGCGCGTGACGACCGCCTATCGCCGAGCGCCCGACGAGGTCTGCGACGATCCGGGCGAGATGCTGCGCCGGGCCGACGCCGCGCTCCGCGTCGTGCTCCGGGGTAAAGGCAAACGCTGACGTCCGGCGCGGGCGCGACGGAGCTGCGCCTTACTTCCCCGCCGTCTTCGCCCGCTCGATTCCTTCGAGGATGAGGCGCTCGGCGGTTTCGGGGCCTTCCCAGCCGTGGACCTTTACCCATTTGCCGGGCTCGAGGTCCTTGTAGTGCGCGAAGAAGTGCTCGACCTGCTCGATCACGATCGACGGCAGCTCGGTGTAGGAGGTGACGCCCGAGTAATAGGGGTGGAGGTCGTCGACTGGCACCATCAGAAGCTTTTCGTCGCCGCCCTTCTGGTCCTCGGTGACGAGCACGCCGACGGCGCGCGCGCGCACCACGCAGCCGGAGACGAAGGGCACGCCAGCGACCACGAGCGCGTCGAGCGGATCGCCGTCGTCCGAGAGCGTGTGCGGGATGAAGCCGTAGTTGGCCGGATAGCGCATCGCGGTGTGCATGATGCGGTCGACGAACAGCGCGCCCGAGTCCTTGTCGATCTCGTACTTCACGGGCTCGGTGCCCGACGGGATCTCGATGATGACGTTCACGTCGCGCGGCGGGGCGACGCCGATGGGGATACGGTCGATGTTCATGCGGCTCCTCGAATTCGAGGCGCGAGCACTAGGGACGGAAATCGTGGGGAGCAAGCGGTCCGATGCTAGATCGACGGCGGCTGTCCGCAGAACGGAGACCCTGATGCTTCGCCCGATCTTCCTGAGCTTGGTTCTCTTCGCTTCGTCCGCGTCGGCGCAAGGCCAGCGCGACATCGCCGCGCAGACGGCCGCGATGCGCGACATCGCCTTTCTTCAGGGCGACTGGCTCGGCCAGGGCTGGCGCATCCTGCCGACGGGCGAGCGAGTCCAGTCGACGCAGCAGGTGCGCGTCCAACCCCGCGCGAGCGGGCTGGCGCTCACGGTCGAGGGCACCAGCCTGCGGCAGGGTCCGGCCGAGACCAAGCCTTCGGCGGGGTCGTTCGCGGTGGTGACCTACGACGAGCGCGCGAAGCGCTACCTGTTCCGCTCCTTCGGTTTCGGCGAGATGATCGAGGCCGATGCGCGGCTGCTCGCCCCCAACAAGTTCGAATGGACCGTGCCGGCCGGGCAGTCGCTGCTGCGCTTCGTGGTTGACGGCTCGGCCGGAAGCTGGATGGAGAGCGGCTATCGGTCGACCGACGGCGGCAAGAGCTGGGTGCATCTCTATCAGCTCACCGCCCATCGGACCGGACAACGGTAAGGGGACGTCGATGGCGTGGGCGTGGCTGGTGCTCGGCGGCTTGTGCGAGGTCGGGTTCACGACGTGCCTGCGCTACGTCGACGGCTTCCGCAACCTGCCCTGGACGCTCGGCTTCCTGCTGAGCGTGTCGCTCAGCATGGGGCTTCTCGAACTCGCCTCGCGCTCGATCCCGATGGGCACCGCCTACGCCGTGTGGGCCGGCATCGGCGCGGTCGGAACGGTGATCGTCGGCATCGCCGTCTACGGCGAGCCGGCGAGCGCCGTGCGGCTGGCGCTCATCGCCGGGCTGATCGGCTGCATCGTGGGCCTGCGGCTGCTCGGCACCGGTCACTAGCCTACGGGGGCGGGTTCCTCTAAACGCGCGCCGATGGCGGACAAAGCGCAGCGCGTGCGGGGCACGCAGGACATTTTCGGCGAGGAAGCGGCGCGCTTCGAGAAGGTGGTCGCGGCCTTCGATCGCGTGCGCAGGCTCTACGGCTTCAAGCCCGTGCACGTGCCGATGTTCGAGCACACGCCGGTGTTCGCGCGCTCGATGGGCGAGACCACCGACGTCGTGTCGAAGGAGATGTACAGCTTCCCCGACCGCAGCGGCGAGGAGCTGGCGCTCAGGCCCGAGTTCACCGCCGGCATCTGCCGCGCCTACATCAGCAACGGCTGGCAGCAGCACGCGCCGCTGAAGCTCGCAACCTGGGGCGCCGCGTTCCGCTACGAGCGGCCGCAGAAGGGGCGCTACCGCCAGTTCCACCAGCTCGACGCCGAGATCCTCGGCGCCGCCGAGCCCGCTTCCGACGTCGAGATCGTCGCGCTCGCCAGCCACCTGCTCGACGAGCTGGGGCTGGCCGACCGGGTGGTGCTCCAGCTCAACACGCTCGGCGACGCCGAGACGCGCGCGGCGTGGCGCGAGGCGCTGGTCGCGCACTTCGGCGAGGTGCGGGACGAGCTGTCGCCCGAAAGCCGAGAGCGCCTCGACAAGAACCCGCTCCGTATCCTCGACACCAAGGACGAGAACGACCGCCGCTTCGTCGCCGACGCGCCGAAGATCGACGCCTTCATGACGGCCGAGGCGGGCGCCTATTTCGAGGCCGTGCAGCGCGGGCTCGAGGCGAGCGGCGTCGCCTTCGAGCGCGCGCCCGAGCTCGTCCGCGGCTTCGACTATTACCGGCACACCGCCTTCGAGTTCGTGACCACGCACCTCGGCGCGCAGGGGACCGTGATCGGCGGCGGGCGCTACGACGGGCTCGTCGAGGCGCTGGGCGGGCCGCCCACGCCGGCGGTCGGCTGGGCCGGCGGCATCGAGCGGCTCGCGATGCTCGCCGACGCGCCGGCGGAGGAGGGCATCGACGTCGCGGTCGTGCCGATGGGCGCGGCCGCCGAGGTCGCCGCGCTCGGCCTGCTGCGGCGGCTACGCACCGCGGGCGTCGCGGCCGAACAGGCGTGGCGCGGCAACATGAAAAAGCGGATGGCGAAGGCCGACGCCGCGGGCGCCCGCATGGCGCTCATCCTCGGCGACGACGAGCTCGCGGCGGGCGAGGTGACGCTCAAGGACCTCGGGACCGGCGAGCAGCGGCGCGTCGCGCTCGACGCGGTCGTCGAGGCGGTGAAGGCGCGATGAGCCGGGTCCCGTCTGGGCGCATCGCGCAGATCGAGGCGCGGCACGCCGAGCTGTCGGCGGAGATGGCGCGGCCGGACCTGTCGGCCGATCGGTTCGTCCAGCTCTCCAAGGAATATGCCGAGCTGTCGCCCGTCGCCGAGACGGCGCGCGAGGTCCGGCGGCTGCGCGACGAGATCGCGTCGCTGCGCGCGATGATCGACGATCCGGCAAGCGACGCCGAGATGCGCGAGATGGCGCAGGCCGAGGTCGAGGATCTCGAGGCGCGGCTCCCCGAAGCCGAGCGCGAGCTTTCGGTGGCCTTGCTGCCGAAGGACGCGGCGGACGAGAAGTCGGCGATCCTCGAGATCCGCGCCGGCACCGGGGGCGACGAGGCGGCGCTTTTCGCCGGCGACCTGTTCCGCATGTACCAACGCTACGCCGAGGAGCGCGGCTGGCGCGTCGAGCTCATCTCCGCGTCGAGCGCCGACGTCGGAGGCTACAAGGAGGTGATCGCGTCCGTCACCGGCGGGGGCGTGTTCGCGCGGCTGAAGTTCGAGAGCGGCGTCCACCGGGTGCAGCGCGTGCCCGCGACCGAGACCCAGGGGCGCATCCACACCTCGGCGGCCACCGTCGCGGTGCTGCCCGAGGCGGAGGAGGTCGACATCCGGATCGACGAGAAGGACCTGCGCATCGACGTGTTCCGCTCGTCGGGCCCCGGCGGCCAGTCGGTCAACACTACCGACTCCGCGGTTCGCATCACCCACCTGCCGACCGGCCTCGTCGTCAGCCAGCAGGACGAGAAATCGCAGCACAAGAACAAGGCCAAGGCGATGAAGGTGCTGCGCGCGCGGCTCTACGAGCTCGAGCGCGACAAGGTGGACTCGGCGCGCGCCGCCGACCGCAAGTCGATGGTGGGGTCGGGCGACCGGTCGGAGCGCATCCGCACCTACAATTTCCCGCAGGGGCGCGTCACCGACCACCGCATCAACCTGACGCTGCACCGGCTCGACGAGATCCTGGCCGGCTACGGGCTCGAGGAGCTGGTCCAGGCGCTCATCGCGGAGGATCAGGCCGCGCGGCTCGCCAACCTCGATGCGGGCGCGTGACGCGGTCGCCCGGACGGCCGCGCGGCTGACGGGCGAGACCGCACGGCTCGACGCCGAGCTGCTCGTCGCGCACCTGCTCGGCGTCGATCGGGGCGACCTGCTGCTGCGCCGTCTCGACGACGAGGTCGCCGATGCCGACGTCGAGCGACTGGTCGGGCGGCGGCTGGCAGGCGAGCCCATCGCCTACATCCTCGGGACCCGTGAATTCTGGTCGCTGCCGTTCCGGGTCACGCCCGACACGCTGATCCCGCGGCCCGACAGCGAGACGCTGATCGAGGCGGCGATTGGCGATCTGCCCCTGGACGCCGAACCGCGCGTGCTCGATCTCGGGACGGGGAGCGGCTGCCTGCTCCTGGCCGCGCTCCACCAGTGGCCTCGCGGCTGGGGGCTCGGGATCGACCGGTCGGAAGCGGCGATCGCGGTGGCGAAAGACAACGCCCGGCGCCTCGGCCTCGAGACGCGCGCCGGATTCGCGGTCGGGAGCTGGACCGACGCGATCGATGCGGCGTTCGATCTCGTGCTCGCGAACCCGCCCTACATCGCCGCGGAGGAGCCGCTGCCGCGCGAGGTGGCGGGGTTCGAGCCGGCGACGGCGCTGTACGCGGGGACGGACGGGCTCGACGACTATCGGCGGATCGTCCCGCGGCTGCCGGGAATATTGTCGGCGGACGGCGCGGCGCACCTTGAAATCGGCGAGCGCCAGGCCGACCTTGTGATCGAGATGGTACGCGCCGCCGGGCTTCAGGCCCGGCTCCGCCACGATCTCGCCGGGCGACCGCGTTGCGTTTCGGTGCGTAGAAGTCCTACCCGGCGGCCCCGCGATTAGGGCTTGGAACGGATAAGTAATCCGGCTAGACAGGAAGGGCGCTGGGTAGAGCCGATCTCCCCCGCCGCTGACTTCCAACAGCAAACGACCGACCTTTCGGTTCTGTGCTCGCGCGGGTCATGCGCTCTTCCGTTCTTGCGGATGGACCAGGGATATTGATTTGATGAGAAACGGTCAGAACGGTCGCCGCCGCGGTCGCGGTGGGGCCCCCCGTGCGCCGGGCGGCGGACGACCGCCCGAGATGGGCAACCGCAACGAGGTTCGGGTCCGCGGCAACGCGCACCAGCTTCTCGAGAAATACAAGCAGCTCGCGCGCGACGCGAGCATGCAGGGCGATCGCGTCACCGCCGAATATTACATGCAGTACGCGGACCATTACTATCGCGTGCTGAACGAGTTCCGTGCACGCCAGGAAGAGCAGGCGCAGCGTCACCAGAGCCAGGGTCAGCGGTACCGCGACGATCGCGACGACGACTACGACGGCGACGAGATCGAGGGCGCCGAGCCGATCCGCGTCAGCGAGATGACGCGCACGCTGCCCGAGCCGAAGGCCGACGCGCCGCAGGCGAGCCGTGTCGATCGCGACTCCGACTCGCAGGACGGCGACGAGCCGCAGGGCGAGCCGGTCGAGGCCGAAGCGGCCCCGGCGGACGAGGAGGAGACGCCGCGTCGCCGCCGCAGCCGCAGCCGCGGTCGTCCCCGCCGCGAGGCGGCCGAAGAAGGCGCCGGCGAGCTGGAGCCCGCCGAGGCCTGATCGGCAGCAGCGAACGACACAGCGGCCCCGCCCGTCCGGCGGGGCCGTTTTCGTTTGCGCGTCCGCCCGCCGGATGAGCTGAGCCGGCGCATCCTACCGGCCTCGCGAACGTTCCTGCCCCTGTTTCCCGGCCGGATGCGCGGCTGCTATGAGGGCGCATGAATCCGGTTTTCGCCGAGCTTTCCACCTCGATCTTCGAGCGGATGTCGGCGCTCGCCCGCGACCACGGGGCGGTCAACCTGGGGCAGGGCTTTCCCGACTTCGGGTGGCCCGAGGACGTTCTCGACCGGGCCGCGCGCGAGGTGCAGGGCGGATGGAATCAGTACCCGCCGATGCGCGGGCTGCCGGAGCTGCGCGCCGCCGTCGCCGAGCATTACGGACGGCATCAGGCGCTGCCGGTCGGCCCGGACGAGGTGATCGTGACCTGCGGCGCGACCGAGGCGCTCGCGGCCTGCTTCCTCGCGCTCCTGAGTCCCGGCGACGAGGTGCTGCTGATCGAGCCGCTCTACGACGCCTATCTGCCGCTGATCCGCCGCGCGGGCGGGGTGCCCAAGGCGCTGCGGCTCGAGCCGCCGGCGTGGCGGCTGACCGCGGACGCGCTCGACGCCGCGTTCGGGCCTCGGACCCGGATGGTGGTGCTCAACAACCCGCACAACCCGGCGGCGCGCGCCTTCGGCGCGGCCGAACTCGGCCTGCTCGCCGAGCGGTGCGCGGCGCACGACGTCGTCGCCGTGTGCGACGAGGTCTGGGAGCACGTCACGTTCGACAGCGCCGCCCACGTCCCGCTGATGCGGCTGCCCGGCATGCGCGACCGCACCGTCAAAATCGGGTCGGCCGGCAAGATTTTCGCGCTGACCGGCTGGAAGGTCGGTTGGGCGATCGCCGCGCCCGGGCTCGCCGAGGCGGTGGCGCACGCCCACCAGTATCTGTCGTTCGTCACGCCGCCGAACCTGCAGGCGGCGGTGGCCTACGGGCTCGGCAAGGACAGCGGTTGGTTCGCCGGGATGCGGGCGGATCTCGCGCGCTCGCGCGATCGGCTGTCGGCCGGGTTGCGCGCCGCCGGCTACGCCGTGCTGCCGACCGAGGGCACCTACTTCCTGACGATCGACCTCGCGGCGTCGGGCGTCGCGGAGGGCGACGTTGCCTTCTGCGAACGCGCGGTGCGCGAGGCCGGGGTCGCGGCGATCCCGATGTCCGCCTTCTATACCGGCGACGCGCCGGGCCACCTCGTGCGGCTGTGCTTCGCGAAAGGCGACGCCACGCTCGACGAGGGCGTCGAGCGGCTGGCGCGCGCGCGCGGTTGAGCCGGCGCCGTATCGCTCGATCGGCCGGGCTCGCCGGACAGGGCTTGCACAAAACTGTAACACAAGCGTCATCTAGGCGTCATACGGCGGCGCCGAGCTGACGTGTAAGGATCCGCTATGATCGCGCGCAACCGATGGACCTGGCTGGCGGCCTCGATGCTGGCGGGGATCGCCGTGCCGGCCGCCGCCCAGAGCGGGGAGGGGGTCGACGCGCGCATCGAGGCACTGCAGGCGCAGATCCGCTCGATGCAACAGCAGCTCGACGAGCTGAAGGCGGCACAGGCCAAGGTACAGGCCGACGCCGCGCGGCCGCAGACTGAAACGACCAAGAAGGTCGAGGCCGGGGCGCAGGCGAAGCCGCCGGCCTTCCGCGCTGCGCCGGAGTTCAGCGCCGACGGCGGCTGGAAGTTCAAGGTGCGCGGCCGGTTGATGTACGACGTCGCCCACGTCGAGGAGGTCGACGCGCTCGGCGTCTCGACGCTCGGCTTCAACAGCCGGGTGCGGCGCGCGCGCCTCGGGGTCGAGGGCACGATGCCGGGGGACTTCGCCTACAAGGCCGAGTTCGATTTCGCCAACGCGTCGGTAGGCTACGGCGACATCATCCTGACCTACGCGCCGGAGGACCGGTCTTACAGCTTCGGGTTCGGCAACTTCGACACCTTCCAGAGTCTCGAGCAGCCGACGAGCTCGCGCTACATCAGCTTTCTCGAGCGGGCGCAGATGAACGAGGCGTTCGACCACAGCCGGCGCCTGGGCGCCTGGGCGGGCTTCGCGAGCGGCGACTTCCGCGCGAACGTCGGCCTGTTCAACGACCGCATCCGCGCCGACAACGCGGTCTCGGGTGCGGGTGAAGGCTCGTTCGGCAACGACGACCTGCTGCTCGCGGCGCGGGCGGTCTGGGCGCCGAAGGCGCTGGGTGGGCAGCTTCACTTAGGGGCCAACCTGCAGCATCGCGAGTTCGACAACGACAATCTGGCGCTCGACTATCGGACGCGCCCCTTCGTCCAGACCACCGACCAGCGCTTCGTCGCGACCGGCAGCATCGCCGCCGAGGGCGACCTGACGATGGGCGTCGAAGCGGCGGGTATCTTCGGTCCGCTCCACCTCACGGCCGAGGCGCAGCGCGTGAAGGCGGACGCGCTGCGGCCCGGCGACGTGCTCGGGCGCGGCGAAGCCAGCGGCGGCACGCGCTACGCCGGCGATCCCGTCTTCCACTCGGCCTATCTCGAGGCGGGCTACTGGCTGACCGGCGAGACGCGCGGCTACAGGAACGGGCTGTGGGACCGCACGCGGGTAAAGCGCGGCTTCGACAAGGGCGGCTGGGGCGCGCTCCAAATCGTCGGCCGCGTCGATTGGCTCGATCTCGAGGACCGCGTCGCCGAAGGCACGGCGACGACGCGTTTCGGCGCGCCGAACTTTGTGAACGGCGGCACGCAGACCGGCTATCTGCTCGCCTTCAACTGGCAGCCCATCGACTATGTGCGCTTCACCGCGCAGTACACGCGCGCCGAGATCGAGGGCGGCCCGCGCGCGGCGACGATCCTGCCCGTGTCGGGCGACCCGGTCGCCGAGCGCGACTACGGGCTCGACATCTTCGCGTTGCGCGCCGCGTTCGACTTCTGAGCGCGGTGCTCAGGCCGCGCGCTGCGTGACAGGCATGCGGGCGTAGGCGAGCGCGCCGTATACGAACGCCATGGAGATGAAGACGTCGGCGAAGCTGCTGTAGAACAGCCAGATGTCGGTCGAGAACAGCGCCGCGACGCCGTAGTTGAGGCCGGCCATCAGGAGTCCCGCGACGCCCATGCCGATCGCGAGGCGGCGCGGGTCGAGACCGTTCATCGGCAGGTAGTTCGTCAGCCGCTTGCCGAGGTAGCGACCGCCGAGCAGTCCGTCGGTCAGGAACAGACCGGCCCCGATCAGGCCGACGACTGTCGACCGCATCTTGACCGCCCAGTCGTCCTGGAAGGCGAGCGCGAACCCGGCCGACAGCAGCAGCATGACAATCCCGAACAGCGCCATGCCGCCGAGAAGATCGACCTTCACGAAGCGCTGCGCCACCACGAGCCCCAGCCCCGCGACCGCAGCGACGATCGCGGCGGTCGGCAGGTCGGCGAGTTTGGCGACCGCAAAGAATAGCAAACCGAGCGAGATGTCGGCGATGATCGCCGGCTTGTTCGCCTTGAGCCGGTCCATGCCGCCGCCCGGTCCGTACTGGTCTTCCATGAGGCGCTTGGCGTGCGTCGGAAGTTCGACCCGCCGGCCGGGATGGCTTTCGTAGACGACGCGGCCGTCCGCCTCGGCGCGCACGCCGACGTTCCACCAGCTGTTGTAGCCGGCCTCCACCTCGAGGCGGCGTCCGTCGGGAGGGTCGGCGGCGAGACGGTGATTGCGGAGGCCGCCCTCGGCCTCGAAGTCCGTTCGGTCGGTCGCGACCGTCCGCCCGTTGATGTCGAGCCGGCTTTCGAGGTGCGAGAAGCCGGCGCCGGTGCGGATCACCACGCGGGCGTCCCCCACGCGAAAGCGGCGGCGATAGGTCCACAACACCATCGGAATCTCCCTCCCGTCGGCCAGGTTAGCGGCCTCGCCGCCGGCGGTCGACATGGGTCGCAACCATTCACTCGCGGGCCAGCGAAGGGGCGCTATAAGGGCGCGATGCGCAAGCGATCGAGCCTCGTCCTCCTCCTCGCGGCTGCCCCGGTCTGGGCGCAGCTCCCGTCGGCGCCGCGTCCTGTCCCGGGCGGGCTGCTCGACGGACCGAGCCGCGCGGAAGCCCCGCGCGACCGCGGGGAGCGGGGCGAGCGGCGCTCGCGCGCCAAGGGGCTGCCGAAGACGCCGGCCTGGTCGACCGAGCGGCCGTCGTGGGTGCGCACCGACGCCCGTGTCGTGGCGAGCTTCACCGGCGAGGACATCGTGTCAAAGCGGACGCGCGAAGGCACGCGCCTGCGCGAGGGTGTGGCAACGCGCTCGCTCGAGCACCCCGACCTCACGTGGTGGAGCCGCGTCAAGGCGATCCCGCCGCAGCGCCAGGCGTGTGTGACCGTGTTCCTCAAGCTGCACGGCGACTTCCGGCCCGGCGACGGCGGCAAGCTGCCGGGCTTCGCCAACACCGGCATGGGCCGCCGCTATTCGTCGGTGCCGGAGGTGGTGAACGGCCGCGAGATCAAGAACAGCGGCTGGGGCGGGCGCAAGCCGAACGGCGTGCACTGGTCGGCGCGCAGCGGCTTCGGAAAGTGGGACGATCGCGGGGTCGCCTTCCGCACCTATTTCTATTCGCTCCAGCCCAAGAACCTGTGGGGCAACATCAACCAGATAGGCGAGCTGCCGAAGGGGCAGTGGTCCGCCTACATCCAGTGCCTGCGGCTCAACACGCCGGGGATGGCGGACGGCGGCCTTTATTACGAGATCGTCGGCGAAGGCTCGCTGTACGCGCGCGACGACATCCGTTGGCGCGACGAGGACGTGCCGCAATCGCTCATCCGCGAGCTGTGGCTCGACTTTTATTGCGGCGGCACGAAGTGCGGCGACGGGCCGCGCGGGACGATCAGCTTCGCCCGCGCGACGGTCACGCGCGGCCTGCCCGACATGGTGGCGGTCTACGCCGAGCTCGCACGCCTGCGGCGCAACAACGCCTAGAGCTCGTCGGCGCCTTAAGCAGCTGCCTTGGCCGCGTTCGGGATGCGGAGCACCTGGCCCGGGTAGATCTCGTCCGGGTCCTCGAGCATCGGGCGGTTGGCCTCGAAAATCTCGGGGTGGCGTTTCATATCGCCGTCGAAGCGCTGCGCGATCTTCACGCGGTCGCCTTCCACCGTGACGCTGATGTCGCCGGGCAGGCCCTGTCGCTTGATCTCGCGGCGGATGGTTCCTGCCTGGGCTTCGGCGGCTTCGTTCTCCTCGAATCGCTTCTTGCCGCTGTCCTTCTTGCAGAAGTCGAGCAAACTTATCGCGCGTCTCCTTTGCTCGTCGGAGCCGGTCCAACCGACCGGGGCGCCGGGCGGCTCCGTGGATCGCCGCGCGGATGCGCCGTTACACCTCCTCCTCGTCGCGGTAGGCGCGCTCGTCGTGGCCGCTGCGCGAACTGAAGAACAGCAGGCTCATCAGGCCGCCGGCCAGCAGCAGCGTCAGCCCGATGCCGAGGCTCATGGCGAGCGCCACGTGCAGGCGGAGCGGCGTCCCCGAGGCCTGGATGTACCAGAGCGCTCCGGCGATGGTGGCGATTGCCACGAGCGCCATGATCCCGACGAGCCGCCAGTAGCGACGGCGAAGCGTTGCGTTCGGATCGTTCATGGTCTTCCCTTTGGCGCCGCGATTCGCGACTATCAACGCGCCGAGTCGAGGAAAGGAACGGCGATGACCATCGCGTCAATCCTGAAGTCGAAGGGCGGGGAGGTCGTGACGGTGGGCGGCCGGGCCACCGTGGCCGAAGTTGTAGCGCTGCTCCACCGGCACCGGATCGGCGCGCTTCTGGTCGTAGACGGCGATGCGCCGGTGGGCGTGGTGTCCGAGCGCGACGTCGTCAAATGCCTGCACGAACGGGGGGCGGCGATCCTCGATGCCACCGCCGACACCATCATGACATCGCCAGTGGTGACCGTTCCGCCGGGGGAAACCATCGCGCGCGCGATGGAGATGATGACCGACTTCCGCATCCGCCACCTGCCCGTGGTCGAGCGCGGGCGGCTGGTTGGCATCGTGTCGATCGGCGATCTCGTGAAGCGCCGGATCGAGGACGCCGAGCACGAGGCCGAGCAACTTAAGGGCTACATCACGGCCTGACCCCACACGGCTTCGGAGTTGTTCCGCCTTCGCGCAAAAAAGTTGCGCGAAAGGGATTGCGCGGCTCCCCGGCTTCGACCATATGGCCGCTCGCCGACGCGCTGAGCGGCTCCCGACATCGCTTCCTCCGATTATTCATCGAGGAGGCGACGTGGACCGGACGGCGCGGAAGCGATGACGAAGTCGGGCGCTGCGGTCTTGAAAGAGGCCTCGGCAATCGCCAGATCAAGTCACCGGCGGGCGCGGTTAAGTGGTGAAAAAGGCTCTTGCAAAAGACGCCGGCCTTCACCATCTAAGCCGAGCCGACGCGGGGCGGGCCAGACGGTCCATCAGCCCCGCACCTCAGACATCGAAGCGACGAACACCTCGTCCGAGGCGGGGTCGCCGATGTGTCGGAGACGTCGGGCAGAAGCGGGTCGGGCGACTGACACGAAGCTGCAAAAAAGTGATTGACGGGATGACGGGCCCGGGCATATAAGCCGCCCCCGTTGCCGACGACAGACCAGCGGGTTTGACGCCGGGCCTCACGAAAAACCAGCCGGTTTTGTCCGGGACCACGGTTCCGGAGTGAGGTAGTTCGCTCTTTCTCATTGTAGGTTGAATGAAGGGACATGTGGGCGGCGGTACCGCGTCTGCGGCGACAAGGGTCGCGGGTGCGTTATTTAAGCTGCTTATATGTCTCGACGTACCACAACTTCA
>Ga0164290_1000985_pt1 | contig 61013 bp, 53 predicted proteins | sample Micstemetagenome_FD_108782 | JGI IMG/M metagenome (GOLD analysis project Ga0164290, IMG submission 108782) | Contaminated culture microbial community from soil near Moab, Utah, USA - Microcoleus steenstrupii SON62 (Illumina Assembly) | ecosystem: Environmental > Terrestrial > Soil > Soil crust...
CCACCCGGGTCCACTGGCCCACCCGGGTCCACTGGCCCACCCGGGTCCACTGGCCCACCCGGGTCCACTGGCCCACCCGGGTCCACTGGCCCACCCGGGTCCACTGGCGCACAGTTGCATCGCTGATGCCCGCACCCCCTCGCAGAGCCCCTCGCGCCCATCTCCGTGGCGAGCGGCATGCTTACGGACGAGACCCACCACACGAGGGCGCGGCAGCGGCCGCCCGCGCGGGCGTGCTGACGATCGCGCGTCTGCGCCCGGACGCCTCGGAGCGCACGTACTACGAGCGCACCGTCGCCTCCTCGCGGGAGGACTACTACGCCGGCCGCGGCGAGGCGCGTGGCGAGTGGTTCGGGAGTGGCGCTGCGGACCTGGGGCTCGAGGGCGCTGTCGCCGACGGCGAGTTGTCGGCCCTTCTCGGCGGCCACGATCCGGTGTCGGGCGCTCTGCTGCGAACCCCGCCCGCCCCGAAGCTTGTGTCCCGAACCCGGATCGATCCGTCGACGGGGGAGCGGGTCACCGAGGCGCTCCCCCACCACCCGGTCGCCGGCTTCGACCTGACCTTCTCCGCCCCCAAGTCGGTGAGCCTGCTGTACGCGCTCTCCGAGCCCGAAGTCCAGGCCGAGGTCGCCGAGGCGCACGCGTGTGCCTGGCAGGACGCAACGCGCCTGCTGGAGGACGAGGCGTGCGTGGTGCGCCGGGGGCACAACGGTGTGGTGCGTCAGCGCTCGGGCTTTGTGGCCGCCGGTTTCCAGCACCGCACTAACCGCGACGCCGACCCGCACCTGCACACCCACGTGGTGGTCGCCAACCTCGCCCGGGGCTCCGACGGCCGGTGGCGCGCGCTTGACGCGCAGCTGTTCATCCGCGACTGGCGCCATGCGGTCGGCCACCTCTACCACGCGCGCCTGCGGTACGAGCTCACCCGCCGCCTTGGGGTGGAGTGGGGCCCGGTGACCAAGGGCCAGGCCGATCTCGCCCACGTCCCCGATGCGGTGATCGCCGAGTTCAGCCGCCGCCGGCAGACGGTGCTTGAGCACTCTCGCGCCCACGGGGCGAGCGGCTATGCGGGGCGCCAGCGCGCACAGGTCGTGACCCGCCCGGACAAGGGCGCCCTCGACTGGACGGGCGAGCGCGCGCGCTGGGCGGCACACGCGGCCGAGCACGGGCTGACTGACCAGGCACGCGCACATCTGTGCGCGGGTGCGCGCACCCCGCGCGCACCTGACGTCGAGCGCGTGCGCGCCGAGGTGCTCGGACCCAACGGGCTCACCGCGCGCAGTCAGACCTTCACCGAGGCCGATCTTGTGTGCGCGTGGGCGTCCGCGCACGCAGACGGCGCAACCGGCGACCAGGTGCGCGCGCATGTGCGCACAAGCGCCTGTGCGCCGGAGGTGGTGCGCACGGGCGAGGTGCGCCTGGGTGCGCCTGCGCGCCTGACCACGCGCGAGATCCTGACCTGCGAGCAGGCAGCGCTTGCCGTGGCGGTACGCGGACGCGGTGCCGGGGGCGGGTGCGCGCGTAACGATCACGTCGCGCAGGCCGTGCGCGCACAGGCCGTCGCCTTGAGCGATGAGCAGGTGCAGGTCGCCCACGCCGTGGCCACGCGCGCAGATCGCGTGGTGTGCGTGGTCGGGCGCGCGGGCGCCGGCAAGACGACCGCGATCGCCGCGGGCGCGCGGGCCCTGGAGGCGGACGGAGTCCCGGTGGTGGGCGCCGCACCATCCGCGCAGGCCGCGCGCACCCTGTCGGGGGCCGCAGGGATCGAGGCGCGCACGCTGCACCAGGTGCTCGCCGATGCGAGGCGCACACCGCTTGTGCCGGGGTCGGTGCTCGTCGTGGACGAGGCCTCGATGGCCGACACGCGCACGCTCGGGGCAGTGCTCGCGCACGCGGAAGAAAAAGACGTGCGCGTGGTATTGGTCGGCGATCCGGCGCAGCTCCCGGCGGTGGGGCCGGGGGGGCTGTTCGCCGCGCTGTGTGAGCGCGAGGGGTGTGTGCGTCTGGAGGGCAACCACCGCCAGCGCGAGGAGTGGGAGCGCGATGCGCTTGCGCGCCTGCGCAGCGGGCACGCGCACACGGCTCTTGAGGCCTATGCCGCGCACGGGCGCGTGCGCGCGTGCGCCGAGGCGGATGAACTGCGGGCGCAGCTGGTGGCCGACTGGTGGCGGGCCACGACGAGAGTCGGCGCCGACCAGGCGGTGATGCTCGCGCACCGGCGCTCAGAGGTGCGCGCGCTCAACGACGCCGCGCGCGAGTTGTGCGCGCAGGCCGGGCTCGTCGGCGAGGACGCAGTACGCGCAGGTGGCCGCGAGTTCGCGGTCGGCGACCGGGTCGTGGCGCGGCGAAACGACCGGCGCCTCGGGGTCGTCAACGGCGCGCGCGGCACGGTGGAGGGCGTCGACCAGGTGACGCAGACGGTGCAGGTGCGCACCGACGGTGGGGACCTCGTCGAGCTCCCGGCCACCTACTCGGCGCATCATCTCGACCATGCGTACGCCCTGACCGTGCACGCCGCGCAAGGCGCCACGGTCGCCGAGGCGTTCGTGCTGGCAAGCGACCAAGGCCGCCTTGCCGAGTGGGGGTACGTCGCGCTGTCGCGCGCCCGTGAGCAGACCCAGCTCTACGTGCTCGAGGCTCGCGAGCCTTGCTCGCTCGGGCCCCTGGAGCCGGCGCCCCTGCGTCCGAGCCTCGACGACCTCGCCGCGGGCTTAGCGGTGCCTGCCGCCGAACCCTTGGCGACGGAGCAGGTCGCCGGCGCACGGGCGGGCCGCCAGCCCCCAGCGGTCCACCGCGGCGTGGGGCTCGAACTGTAGCCGCCCCCAACGCCGCCGGCACACAAGACCTCGGCCTCACCCCCTCGCCCCCCGCGAACGGCCCATCTGCTTCTTCGAGATGCCAACTCGCCGCCCACCTCGATGAGGCGCGCCGGGAGAATCGCCGCCGCGGCGGCGGCCACCGCTTTCGCGCCATACGCACTCGCCCTGACCGTGTTCGCGATGGCGACCTCGGTGAACCCACCTGATCTCCCATCCGCTCGAGAGTGCGCCCCTGCTGACGCGGCCTCAGCCAAGGCGCTCGATCGCTGGATGGCGCATCAGGTCCCGCGCTCCCCCCTCGTCGGCCGCGGGGAGACCTTCGTCCGCGAGGGCTTGCGGGCCGGCGTCGACCCTCGATTCCTGGTCGCGATCGCCGCGCACGAGTCCGCGCTCGGAACGCTCGGGCCCGGGGCCCAGCGGAATAACGCCTTCGGGCTCGGACCGGGTCTTGCGTTCACGAGCTGGGACGCCGGCATCGCACGGGCAGCCGACGTTTTGGCGCGCGGGTACCTCGCGGAAGGGCGCACAACAATTACGGCGATAGGAAGCAAGTGGGCGCCGATCGGGGCCGCCAACGACCCGCGCGGCGTGAATGGCGCGTGGGCCACCCGCGTTAGCAACCTCTACGCCGACCTCGGCGGCGACCCAACCGGCGAGGTGGACGCCGACACCGCGGGCGCATGTCCCACCGCGCTTGTCGTTGATCTCGGCGCGGTCCCGCTTCCCATTCGGGTGGCCCCGGAGGTGATCGGGACCCCCAACGCACCCGGTTCGACCCATGATCCCCGCACCTGGCCGCACAACTGGCAGTCAGACAACGCTGTCGACCTCGCAATGCCGGTCGGCACCGAGATCCACGCGGTGTGCTCGGGAACGGTGGGACCGCGGGTGGGAACCCTGTCGGCGTCGTCGTCGAGCCGGTTCGGCGGTGTACGGGTCACGATCCGCTGCCACGACGGCGTCGAGTGGTACTACGCCCACCTCTCGGCCCTGGCGCCGACGATCTCTCCGTCGGTTCGCGTTACCGCCGGGCAGCTGATCGGGCGCTCCGGCGTTGCTGCCGGCGTCCCGCACCTCCACATCGCAGCGTCCAAGGGCGACCCGATGGTCGCGCTCGGTCTGGCCCCCGGTCGCGGCGGACCCTAGCCGTGCGGACGGAGCCGGCCACCGGAAGTACGGAAAAGCTTCAAGAAGGCTTTGGAGCCACCTACCGTCGGTGCTCGCCAGGTATCGACGCCACACCCCAGTCGCCCATGACCACAGGCTCCCCCCTCGCGCATCCCCCGGAACTGGTCACGATTGACCAACTCTTCGCCGCAAGCGGCGCCCGTCTTCTTCGTGCCGCTTGGCGAATGACGCGAAACCGCCAGGACGCCGAGGACCTCCTACAAGACGCCTTCTCGCGGGCCTGCGGCAAGCCGGACGTCTTCGTCGGGCGGTCCGGGGGCGAGGCGGAGCGCTGGCTGTGGGTCGTGATGAGACGGGCCTGGCGGGACCGACTCGCTCGCCTTGGTGCGGACACGATGAGTCTCCCTCCTGAAGACCTCGATCAAGTCCTCGCGGCGACCCCGTCCCCACTCGACGAGCATGAGAAAGGGTGGGCGCTTGCGGTCGCTTACGAGGGGCTAATGCGCTTGGGGCCGAAGCACCGGCTCGCGATGGTGTTGTTGGCGCGGGGGTTATCGGAGACCGAGGCGGCGGAGTTCGCGGGCGTCAACCGGCGCACGATGCGCGAGTGGCGACGCGACGCCCGCCGCGCCCTCGGAGTGTTCGGCGGGCGGCTTCAAGCCGGCGACGTGTGCGCATCTCTTGAGACCTCGTTGTCGGCGTACGCCGACGGTGAGCACGGCCCGGGCAAGCGGCTCGTCGCGCTCGAGGCGCACCTGACGCATTGCCGGCATTGCCGTGCCGCGGTCGCCGAGATCCGCCGTCACGCCGCTGCCTTGTCGCACGCCCTTCCGGTTGTGGGGTTCACGGCGAGCGCCACCGGCGGCGGAGTTGCGGACGCGGTCGACCTCGTCGAGATCAGTGAGCAGACCACCGAGGCCGTCGGCGCACCGCGAGCCGTCGCGGGCCTGGCACCCGGACTCCTTGGATACATCGAAGACCACTGGCGCCTAGCGGTCGCCGCAGCCGCCATGCCGGTATTGGCGGCGGCGATGGCGTTCCAGCTGCTTAGCCCCACCGCGGGGCCCCAGGTACCACCCGCTCAGGTCGTGCACCAGGCGACGCCGATGCGTACGGCCGACCCAAGACCTCCGGCCGGGCAGCCGTCGCTGCAAGGGCCGCCGTCATCGTCCCTGCCGCGGCCCCAGCTGACCCCCGCAGACATCACCCGCGCCGTACCCCCAGTCCCGGCTGTCAGGTGGGCTCAGGTCGCGCGCGCGGCCCGCAGGGTTCCGGCCGCGTCACCGATTCCAGGACGCGCGACACGGCGCACGGCGCCCGTGGTCAGCGTGCGCCCGGACGCCCCTGCTCCCGTCGGGCATCCAACTCCGCCGCGGGCTGAACCTCGGCCCTGCACGACCGCATCCTGTCTGTTCGCCCCGTAAGCAACTGACGCCAATGAGTCAAATCACAGCTGAAGGAGTTGGATAAGTGAGTGCGAGGGGCTTCTGTGGCTGCGTCCTGGCCAGCGCCGTCGTATTCGGAGTAACCAACGTCGCTGGCTCCGACCGCGCATACGCCACCCACGATACCTCTCCGATCACCCTAACGAGACTTCCCGATCTCAGCGGCGCCCTGCTGGAGCGATATCTCGATCAGCGCTTCACGCCGTGGTCGCCCCAGGCGATACAGCGGCACTGGAGCGAGGACGTCGTCATCTTCGGCCGAGTGGTGCCTGCCCGGTGTTGCTTCTATGACGCGCAGGTGAACCTTGTCGCGCCGAGCGGAGGGGTGATTGCGACGACGACGACTCGTGCCTCCGCGTTTCGCTTTCAGTTCCGTGCGCCTGAGTCCGGCCGGTACTCGGTCGTCGTCGTCGGCGAGCCGCCGCTAGTCGGCGCTGTGCAGGTGAACATCCAGCCCACCGTCGTGCTGACCCCGGCGTTCCCCCTCGCTGCAGAGGCAGCACGGCGTGTGGTGAGGCCGCGGGCAGGACGTCGCATTGTCGTCTCCGGACGGGCTCACCCGGTGCCGGTGACGGCGGGGCGCAAGGTGCGGCTGCAGTACTGGGCGAACGGCAGGTGGAACAACCTTGGAACGCCCTCGCGGATCAGTCCGAAGGGCATCTGGTTGCTGCGGTACGACCTTCGCCGGCCGGGCCACGTGGATGTGCGCATGCGTGTCGTCTTAATGGGCCCCCCTCGGGGGGTCGAGCAGGTCCCGAGCGCCCCGTTCGTCGTGCCCGTGCGTGCAGGGCGGTAGGCCGAAACTCTTATGTCCCGCTCGTTGCGAGACGAGTTGCCTCGGCGACCGTTGACACAGCAGCTGAGGCGCTTTCGGCTCAACCTGCTGGTTGACCGTGCCGTTCGATTACTTCCCGATCAGTAAGGCGGGCGCACCCCCTCCTCTGCCCTCGTTACCCCATCTTTTCCTGTGAAGGACTCTTCAGGGAAAGGATGACATGTTACGACCTGACGGCGGGCGCACGAGATGGATCGTTGCGCCAGTGCTTTCCGCGACGCTCGTCGTCGCACGCGCCTCCTCCGCTTCTGCGCAGCCGGTTAACGCGCGCCCCGACGGCAGTGGTTTGCCCGGTACGGACAAGTTGCAGCAGCTGGTCAACGGCGCATACCTCTGGGTGCTGCTTCTGACGCTCGCGGCACTCGTGGTGGCGGCAGCTGTCTGGGCCTGGGGCAGCCAGTCGAACAACGTGCGCGCGGCCGCCGACGGACGGCGCGGCGTGGCTGTCGCGCTCTTGGCGGCGTTGCTTGTCGGGGCGGCCCCGATGCTCGTCAACTGGTTCTACGCCCTCGGCCGGTGACCCTGTGACGAAAAACAGCATCACCAGACGCCGTAAGGCGCTCACCGTCGCCGCCGTCACACTCGGCCTGACGGCCACGGGGGCCCTCACGGCAGGCGTGCTCAACCCCACGCCCGCATTGCTCCCTGCAGCCCCAGTGTCCGTCGCCGAGTCGCCGCGGTCTCTCCGGCCGCTCGACACGGGCGGTGTGAAGACCACCGGCAGGCCCGAGCCTCGCACCGCCCCGGCGGCCGCGCGCGCGGCCGCGCGCTTCTTCGCCCTCCTCGGCGAGGACGGCGTCTCACCCGCCCGCGTCGAGGAGCTGCTGGCGACGTTCCTCACGGCCCGATTCGCCCGCCGGAACGGCGACGGCTACAGAAGGGGCGTCGACTTCATCGCGCAAGGTCTCGGCGAGAGGGGTGGCACGCCGATATTCCGCACCTTCCCCCTCGGCTACCGAGTGGACGGGTTCGACAACACCCGCGCCAGAGTGGCGATCTGGAGGCTGCAGGTGCTCGGGACCACTGACGATGAGGTTGTGGCGGGCTTCGACACCGTGTTCGTCGAGCTTATCCACGCACGGGGCCGCTGGCTCATCGACGACGTGCCGACCGCCAGTGACGGCCCGACGCCCGCACCGCTGGCCACCCCTGCGGCGACGCCGACGCCGGCTGTGGAGGCCGTGGCCGGGATCTCGGCGTTCAACCCCTTCGGGCCGTGATCGGCCACCGTCACCTCGCGGCGCTGTGCGGGCTGGTCCTCGCCGGGGTGGTCGCGCTCGCCGCGCCCGCCCCGGCCGGGGCTCTTCCGGACTTGACCGATTCCGCGTGCGCCCTCCCTGGGGTGTCGCTCGCCTGCGACGCGGCTTCGGCGGGCGCGCGGGGCGCGGCCGGCACCGTCGCAGACGGCGTCCTCGGGGTCTTCAAGGACGCAGTGGTCGACGCGGCGGTCTGGGGCGTGACCGAGGCCGCCAAGGCGGTCGACCAGACGACGCGGGTCGACCTCGGAGCGCAGTTCTTCGCCGCCCATTACCGGTTCATGGTGGGCGCGGGCGCCCTGTTCGTGCTGCCTGCGCTTCTGATGGTCGTCGCCCAAGGCGTGCTTCGCCGAGATGGAGGCCTGATCACCCGGGCGTTCTTCGGTTACCTGCCGGCGTCGGTCCTCCTAACCGGGATCGCAGTCGCGGTCATCCAGGCGTTTCTTGCCGTCACCGATGCACTGTCGGCGCGCTTAGTCGGCGAGCAGCGGCAGGTCGGCGACCAGATCTCCGATGGCCTGCCCGACGCCCTTGGCGCCACCACCATCCCCGTGATGCTGGCGATGTTCGTCGGGTTCGTCCTGATGGCGGCATCGGTCGCCGTCTGGCTCGAGCTCCTGGTGCGGGCGGCCGCGATTCAGATCGCGGTCATGTTCCTACCCTTGTTCCTGGCGGGACTCGTGTGGCCGACAACAGCCCGCTACGCCCGCCGCCTGGCCGAGATACTCGGGGCGCTCATCGTCTCCAAGCTCGTCGTCACCGGGATCCTGTCGCTCGCGATCGCGGCGATCGCCTCGGGCGACCTGACCGCGGTGCTGTCGGGAACCGCGATGTTCGTGCTGGCGGCGTTCGCGCCGTTCATCGTCCTCTCACTGATCCCGATCGCGACCGACGCCGGACACTTGAGCCAGGCGCGGCGCTCCGCGTCGGCGTCGCCCGTGCGGGCGCTCGGCTCGCAGGCCTCCGGGGGGACCCTCGTCTGGCAAGCCGCCCGTACGCGGATCTCGCACGGTCATGGGCTCGCGTCACCCGCCTCCCGGGCCCGGCCAGGAGCCCTAGAGGGGGCGCGCCTTCCCGTAGCGCGAACCCGTCGAGAGGCGGGCGGCAAATGACCTCCCGGGACGACGTCGAGCGGCGGCGCTACCAGTTCGGGCACCTACCGCCCGGTACGGCTCTTGGCGGGCTTGCATGGTCGCAGCTGGCCATCTTGATTGCCGGAGGGGTTTGGCTTGTTGGCTGCCTTCAGGTACTCGCTAGCCCAGCGGGTGCGCTTGCGGGAGTCGTCGGCGGCGTTGTCTGCGCGCTCGCCGCCCTCACGCGCGCTGCCGGCCGAACAGCCGCCGATTGGGCGCGCGTGATTGAGGCCTTCGCCCGCCGCCGCGCACGCGGCCACACCCGCTTCCGTGCGTCTGCGCCCCGGGAGGGGATCCATCCTGCCCGGGACCGGCATGTGGAGCTCCCGGAGCACCTGACCGGCCTGCGTATCGTGGGCATTCCCGTCGAGGACGAGGAGATCGGTGCCGTCGTTGATGGTGACGCCCTCGTGCTCGTGCTGTCGGTCGCGTCGTCGCCATTTGCGCTGCTTGACTCTGCCGCGCAGGAACGGCGGCTTGCCGGCTGGGGGGCCGTCCTTTCCTCGCTCGGCCGGGCAGGTTCCCCCGTCGAGCGGGTGCAGTGGATCGAGCGGACGGGCGCGGAGCCGAGCGACGAGATCGGCGCACACCTGCGCGACAACGTCGCGCTGCCGGTGAGTCACCGGTCTGTCGCGAGCTACCTCGCGCTTGCCGACGACGCGGCGCCCGTCACCCGCGCGCACGAGGTGCTCCTTGCGCTTCGTGTCCGTCCGCGGCGCACGCCGCGCCTCGCCCGGCGGCTTTCCCGTGGCGCCGACAGCCTTGCTCGCGTCGCGGTGCGCGAGGCGGCGGCCCTCGCCCGTCAGCTGTCCAGCCTGGAGGTCGGCGTCGCCGGCGCTCTTCCCGTGCACGCCTTGTGTGCCGCCCTGCGGACGGGGTTCGATCCGCTGCTGCCCGCGTCGCGGCCTCCGGCGGGGAGAGGGGGCGAGACGAGCCTCGCGCCTCACCTCGCCGGACCAATGGCCGCCGAGGAGGGCTGGGGGGTCTACCGGACCGACGGCGCGGTGCACGTGACTTACTGGATCGCTGAGTGGCCACGCACGGAGGTGGGTTGCGACGTGCTGATGCCCCTCGTGCTCGCCGACCAGGCACGGCGGTCGGTGAGCGTTGTTATGGAGCCTCGCGATCCGGCTCGCGCCCTGAGGGATGCCGAGAACGCCCGCACCCAGGAGGCCGCGGACGAGGACATGCGCGACAGGGCGGGCTTTGCCACCACGGCGCGGCGGCGGCGCCAGCAGCAGGCGATCTCGCGTCGAGAGGCTGAGCTTGCTGACGGGCACGCCGCCTATCGGTTCAGCGGATACGTCACGGTCTCGGCCACGAGTCTTGACGAGCTCGACGAGGCCTGTGCGGCTGTCGAGCAGGCCGCGCAGATGGCGCGGTGCGAGTTGCGGCGGCTGTGGGGCGAGCAGGCGACTGGTTTTGCCGCAACGCTTCCCCTTTGCCGGGGGCTCTCATGAGCGGTCCCCGGGTTCCGGCCCACCACCTGACGAGCGCCCACCTGCAGGCCGCCTACCCGTTCGTGGCCGAGGCGGCGCTCGGCGGGCAGGGCGTCCTCATCGGGCGGGATGTCTACTCGGGCGGGTCGTTCTGCTACGACCCCTGGAGCCTGTACGAAGACGGCCTCATCACCGGTCCGTCGGCGATCGTCGCGGGCCAGGTCGGCCTCGGAAAGAGCGCGCTGGTCAAGACGTACCTCGCGCGACAGCTGGTGTTCGGAAGGCGCGCGGTCGTCGTCGACCCGAAGGGCGAGTACGAGCGCCTCGCGGCGTGGTTCGACACCGCCCCTGTGCTCTTGAAGCCACGGGGCGCCGTCCGCCTCAACCCTCTCGACTCGCGGATCGGCCGTGAGGGACAGCTTGCGCTTCTGACGGCGATCCTCGGCGCCTCTCTCTGCCGGCCGCTGGAGCCCGCCGAGCACGCCGCGGTCGACCTGGCGCTCGCGCGGGCCGCGAGCGCGGGTACGCCGACCCTGCCCGCGGTGCAGACACACCTGCTCGCCCCAGACGCGGAGAGCGCCGCGCGGGTGTCGGCGTCGGTGGACGAGCTCGCGGCGGACGGGCGGGCCTGCGCCCTGGAGTTGCGACGTCTGTGCGAGGGGGACCTTGCGGGGATGTTCGACGGGGAGACCTCGGCGACCGTCGACCTCGACGCGCGTGTCGTGGTGTTCGACATGCGAAGCGTGCTCGACTCGCCGGCGCTCGGCATCCTCATGACGTGCGTGGCCGCCTGGCTAGAGGGGCGGCTTCGCGCCGATGACGCCTGTAAGCGCATCGTGGTGCTGGACGAGGCGTGGGCCCTGGTCGCGGACCTGGCAACCGCGGCGTTCCTTCAGCGCTCCTGGAAGCTCGCGCGCTCGTACGGCGTGCAGAACATCTTGGTGGTCCACCGCCTGTCGGATCTCACCGCTGCCGGAGATGCGGGCTCGCGTCTCGCCCGCATCGCCGAGGGCCTTTTGTCGGACTCCGAAACGCGCGTGCTCCTTCGACAGTCACCCGCCGATCTCGGCCGCACGCGCGACGTGATCGGACTCACCTCAGCAGAGGTCGAGCATGTGGCAACACTGCCCCGGGCGACCGCCCTGTGGCGGGTCGGCAACCGCTCGTTCATTGTCGAGCACAGGATCAGCGCGGCCGAGCGGTGGCTCATCGACACGGATGCGGCGATGCGACAGGAGGCAGGGTGAGCGGCCGCGACAGCGGGAGAGAGGCGGCGCCGCTTGAGCTGCTCGCCCTGGTGGCGGCCGGTGCCGTCGGCGGGGCGTGTGCCCTGGTCTGGGCGAGCGCCCAGGTCGCCGGACGCCTCTTCGGCGCGGGCGGCCCTCCCGTACTGGCCGACGATCTTCCCGCCATCCTGGTGCGCCTGCCCGAGCACCTCGCAGATCCGCGGCGGGCCTTTCCACCCGCGGCCGCCGCCGCGCTTCCCGGCCCCCTTGGCTTCTATACGGCGCTCGGCCTGATCCTCGTGGTAACCCTCCTTGCTGCCTCGGGCACTCGCCACCTGCTCGCCGGGCGCGCCCCGGACCGGGGTGCGCGACTCGCTGGCCGCGGCGACCTGCGCGGGCTCGTCGCCCGGCGACCGGTCCCCGGGCGGATCACTCTCGGCATGATCGGCCGTCGGCTTGTAATCGCAGAAGCTCGGCATTCGCTTCTTGTGATCGGGCCGCCGCAGACCGGCAAGACGACCGCGCTTGCGATACCGGCGATCTTGGAATGGCCGGGGCCGGTGCTTGTGACCTCCAGTAAATCGGACGTCCTGGAGGCGACCCGCCACGCCCGCGCCCGCCTAGGGGAGGTAATGGTCTACGACCCCACGGGCGACCCTGGGGCCTCGGTCGGCTGGTGCCCCCTGGGCGAGAGCACGGATTGGACGGGGGCACAGGCCGCCGCGCGAGGGCTTCTGTCGGCGCACGGGCCCGTCGAGGGTGTCGCCGAGTCGAGCTTCTGGCAGGCGGCCGCGGAGATGATGCTCGCGCCGATGCTGCTCGCGGCGGCGCAAGCAGGCGGTATGCGAGTGCTCGTGGAGTGGCTCGACGCCGGCGCCGAGGCGGACGACGACGTCGGGCAGGCCCTTGAGGCGAGCGGTGACCCGCTTGCCCGCTCAGCCTGGTTTGGCGTGCGCCAGATGGAGGCGCGCACCCGCACCGGTGTCACCGCCACTGCCCGGACCGTCCTTGCCGCCTGGTGGGACCCGGGCGTCCTTCGGCTGGCCCGTCCTGCGCTCACGCCCGAGCGGCTGTTCGTCGGTTCGGCGAGCCTCTTCCTAGTCGCCCCAGCGCACGACCAGGATCGTCTTCGAAGCGTGTTCGCGGGCATCGTCAGCCAGATGACGCGCGCCGTATACGAGCGGCGCGCACGTACCGGGAAGAGACTCGAGCCCGGGCTCCTGGTCGTCCTCGACGAGGCCGCCCACATCGCGCCGGTCCGCAACCTGCCCGAGCTCGCCGCGACGGGGCCGGAGCCGGGTATCCAGCTCGTCAGCGTGTTCCATGACGCCGCGCAGATCGCCGCCGCCTACGGTCGCCGCGCACCGACCGTCGCGGCCAACCACCGCGCGCGCCTTTATTTACCGGGGATCGGGGACCCGGAGACGCTCTCTCGGCTGTCGGAGGCGCTCGGCGAGACGGAGATCCGGCGCCGGCAGTCATCGACCGGACCGGCCGGGACGACCCACACGACGACCCATCAGCGGCGTCCCCTGATCCCTGCGCATAAGCTTCGGCAGATGCCGGAGGGCGAAGGGCTCCTTGTCTACGGCACGCGGCCTCCGGCCCGGCTCCGCCTCCGGCCCTGGTATGAGGATCCGGCGCTTCGACGCCTTGCGAGGGGGCAGGGGTGAGACCGGATCCCATCCGCCTGTACGTCGAGCTGTCCCCTGAGCAGGTCGAGCAAATTGCGGAGCGGGCGGCCGAACTCGTCGCCTCGCGCCTGCCACGGCAGGACCAGCCCCGGTCTCCGTATTTCACCGTGCCCGAGGCGGCCGAGTACCTGCGCACCAAGCGTCAGAGGATCGACGACCTGCTTTCGCTCGGGCGGCTCACCCGCGTCAAGGATGGCGGTCGCACACTGATCGCGCGCGCAGAGATCGAGGCTTACGTGCGCGCCGGGGCGCGGCGGGGGCTACCCGCCTTGCGCCGCGCCGCCTAAGCCGCCGCCTCCTCGCCGAACTCCGGCTCGGGGAGGTCGTCGGGGATCAGGTGCACATAGGTGGCCAACGTGAAGGCGGGCGAGTGGTGGCCGAGCACCATCTGGACCTGCTTGGCGTTCCAACCCGAGCGAAAAAGCCGCGACGCGCACGTGTGGCGAAGCGTGTGAAGGCCGATCCATGGAAGGCCCGCCCGCGCACCCGCGGGCTTGACCACCCGCATCAGCAGGTTGTGCGGGCTCAGGGGCGTGCCCGTGCGGGTGGCAAAGACGAGGTCGCTCTCGCCGGGGTGAGCAGAGCCTGCGCGGTGGGCAGCGAGGTCTCCGGCGAGCGTGCTCGACAGGGGCACGTCGCGCACGCCGTACCGGCTCTTGGGAGCGTCCAAGGTGCCCTTGTACAGACGCCGGCGCACCTTGAGGCGGCCCCGTGCGAGGTCCACGTCCCCCCACCTCAGGGCGACGAGCTCGCCGATCCGGAGCCCGGTCTGCGACAGGGTGCGCACCACGAGGCGCCACTGGGCGGGGACCTCGGCGAGCACGCGGGAAAGCTCGTCCTCGGTCAGGGCGCGCGCGTGCCGCTCGGGCGTCGTGCCGCCCGCCAGGCGAATACCAGCACAGGGGTTGCTACGGATGACCCCGTCCTCAAGCGCGGTCGCAAAGAGCGCCCGCACGGGGGCGAGGATGTTGCGCACCGTCGACGGGCGGCGGCCGGCTGCGGCGAGAGCGGCCGCAAGCGCCTTGATGTGCCGGGGCTCGATCTCCGACAGGCGCCGGCGGCCGAGCACGGGGATGACGTGGAGCTCGAGGTCGCGCCGGTACTCCTCAAGAGTCGTCGCGCGGATCCCGCGACTCGTTCGGCCGGAGTAGGTCGTCACCCACTCGGCGGCGTACTCGGCGAACGTCACCCGCGCCTGCTCGCGGTACTCGCCGCGGTGAAGGGCGGCGGTGAGTTCTGCCTTTAGGGCTCGGGCCTCGGCCATCGTCGCCGCCGAGCGCTGGCGCTGCTTGCCCGTCGGGTCGCGGTAGGTGACCGCGTAACGGCCGCCGCGGCGATAGACCCCGGGGACCGATGTCCTCTCCATGGGCGCCGCCACGGTGCGAATGTTAGCACTTTCGCTGACACTTGAGCCTTGAGGCGCCGGAACTGGGCGGGCATCCGCACCTAGAACCGCTTGGTAAAGGCGACTAGGAGCAGTGGGCCGTGTAGGACTCGAACCTACGACCATGGGATTAAAAGTCCCCTGCTCTACCAGCTGAGCTAACGGCCCCCGGGGCGGCCGGGGGCCGCCCACGGGGTCAGCATAGGGGGACGCGGGGCGGGCGGACCCGCGGGGGGTCAGGCCCGGGCGCCCTGCGGCAGACGGCTCGCCGAGGAGGCCGCGTGCGCCGGCGCGTAGTAGTCGCGCACGTAGTCGGAGACCATGCGGGCGGTCGTGAAGGTGGCCCCCGCGTCGACGATCGCCGCCCGGCTCATGGCCAGCCACTCGCGCGGCAGGCCCTGGGCGTCGCGCCGGTGGAAGAGCGGCACCACCTCGTCCTCCAGCAGGCGGTACAGCGACTCCGCGTCCTTCGCGTCGCGGAGGTCGCCCTCCTCGGTCCAGGCCGGGTCGCCGATCGTCCAGCCCGTGCCGGGGGCGGCCTCGGGCCACCAGCCGTCCGAGATCGACAGGTTCAGCGCGCCGTTGAGGGCCGCCTTCATGCCCGACGTGCCCGATGCCTCCTGCGGCCGCCGCGGCGTGTTGAGCCACACGTCGACGCCCGCCACCAGCAGGGCGGCGAGTGCGGTGTCGTAGTCCGGGATGAACAGCATGCGGGGCCGCAGGTCGGCGCTGCGCGTCGCCGCGACGACCTCGGCGAGCAGCGCCTTGCCGCCCTCGTCGGCCGGGTGGGCCTTGCCCGCGAACAGGATCTGCACCGGGCGGCCGGCCGCGTTCACCAGGCGGGCGAGCCGCGCGAGGTCGGAGAAGATGAGCCCGGCGCGCTTGTAGGTGGCGAAGCGACGCGCGAAGCCGATCGTGAGGACGTCGGGGTCGAGCCCCTCGGCGGCCGCGACGTCCGAGGCGTCGGCGCCGGTGCCGGCCAGGCGGGCGGGCAGCGCCGCGAACAGCCGCCGGCGCGCCTCGCGGCGCACGCGCCACAGCACCTCGTCCTCCAGCCCCGCCGCCGCGGCCCAGTCGCCGGCCCCCGGGGCGCCCGTCACGTCCACGCCGCGGGCCGCGAGCGCGGCGGCCATGTCCGGGCCGACCCACGTCGGCGCGTGCACGCCGTTGGTGATCGCGCCGATCGGGACCTCGTCCACCGGCAGGTCGGGCCAGATGCCGGCCCACATGCGCCGCGACACCTCGCCGTGCAGCTGGGCGACGCCGTTGGCCGCGCCGGAGGTGCGCAGGGCGAACGGGGTCATGCCGAAGCCGGTCTCCTCCGGGTCGATCACGCCCAGCTCCCGGAAGCGCGCGAAGGGCAGGCCGATCTCGTCGAGGGCGTCGGCGAGGTACTCGCGCAGCAGCTCGGTGGCGAACACCTCGTTCCCGGCCGGCACGGGCGTGTGGGTGGTGAACACGACGCCCCGCGGCAGCCGCTCCAACGCGGTCTCCACGTCGAGGCCCTCGCCCTGCACCATCTCCCGCAGCCGCTCCACCTGCACGAACGCCGAGTGCCCCTCGTTCATGTGCACCACGGTGGGGTCCAGGCCCAGGGCGCGCAGCAGCCGCAGGCCGCCGATGCCGAGCAGGATCTCCTGGCGGATGCGGGTCTCGCGATCACCGCCGTAGAGGGCGTCGGTGACGTGCCGGGCCGCGTCGCTGTTGCCGTCCACGTCGGCGTCGAGCAGGTACAGCGCCACCGAGCCGATGTCGTGCCGCCAGGCGCGCAGGCGCACGTCCTCGTCGCGCAGGCGCACGCTCACCTCGACCGGGCTGCCGTCCGGGCCGCGCACCGCGGACACGGGCAGCTGCGCCGGGTCGTTGACCGGGTACCAGGCCACCTGCTCGCCCGCGGGGGTGAGGCGCTGCCGGAAGTAGCCGTGGCGGTAGAACAGGCCGACGCCCACCAGCGGGACCCCGAGGTCGTCCGCCGCCTTCAGGTGATCGCCCGCCAGCACGCCGAGACCGCCGGAGTAGACCGGGAGGGCGTCCGTCACGCCGAACTCGGCGGACAGGTAGGCCACGAGGGCCGAGGCGGGCAGTGCAGCGGCCGAAGGGTTCACGGTCACCTTTCCGTTCGCGGGGCGACGGTTGTTCTATCGGGGGCGACGCGCGGCACCTTATCGCCCGGGCACGTGATCGCCGTCACGATCCTTCCGCCCCAGGGCCAGTGCGTATGCACGGGGTGACGGCCCCCGCAGGGCCACGTCCGGTATAGCCCGGATCCGGACGGGGCGCCACGGCCGGACGGGGGGGCCTAGGTCTCGGCGGGCACCGCGGCGGCCGGCTCCGGCGCCGCCCCCATGACCTCCGCCAGCATGCGGTACGACCGCACCCGCGCGGCGTGGTCGTGGACCGCCGTCATGACCATCACCTCGTCGGCGCCGGTCTCGTGCACCAGCTCCTCGATGCGCGCGCGCACGGTCTCCGGCGACCCCAGCACCTGGGCGCGCCGGTAGCGGCGGATCTGGTCCTCCTCGTCCGGCGTGTACCGCTGCGACCGCGCCTCCTCCGGCGTGGGCAGCGGTGTCGGCATGCCCTGACGCATGCGGATGAGCCCCAGCGCCATCGACCAGGCCAGGTGGTCGGCCTCCTCGTCGGTCGGGGCGCAGATGCCCGACAGGGTGAGGATCGCGCGCGGCGCGGCCAGGCGGCCCGGCCGGAAGCCCCGCCGGTAGAGCGCCATCATCTCGGGCGCCCCGCGCGGGTTGAGGTGCCGCGCGAACGCGAAGCCGAGGCCCAGGGAGGCCGCGGCCTGCGCCCCGTAGTCGCTCGACCCGAGGATCCAGATCGGGGGCGCCGCGACGTCCGCCGGCTCGGCGCGCACCCGGGCCAGGGGATGCCCCTCGGGCATGCCGTCCCCCGTGTACGCGAGCAGCTCGCCCAGCTGCGCCGGGAAGTCCTCGCCCCCCATCCCGCGGCGCAGCGCGTACGCGGTGAGCCCGTCCGTGCCCGGCGCCCGTCCGATGCCCAGGTCGATGCGCTCGCCGTGCATGGCCACCAGCAGGCGGAACGCCTCGGCCACCGCCAGCGGGCTGTGGTTGGGGAGCATCACGCCGCCGGCGCCGAGCCGGATGCGCGAGGTGACGTGCGCGGCGTGGGCGATCATCAGCGCGGGCGCGGGGCACGCCACGCCCGGGGTGTTGTGGTGCTCGGCGAACCAGTGCCGGTGGAAGCCGAGGCGGTCCGCCTCGCGGGCCAGGTCGAGCGAGTTGCGGACGGCCCGGGCGGAGCCGGTGCCGCTCGCCACGGGCGACAGGTCGAGGATGCTCAGCGGGACGGACACGCCCCCGAGGCTACCGGCCCGTCACTCCGACGAGACCGCTCGCGGCCGGGCGCTGTCCCGGGCCAGGGCGGCGCGGGTGCGGGGCCCCACGGTGCCGAGCGGCGGCAGGCCGGCCGCGCGCTGGTAGGCCTGCACCGCGCGCAGGACGCGCACCGGCAGGCGGGGCACCACGCGGTGCCGGGCGGGCAGCAGGCCGAGGGCCACCAGGCGCACCTGCACCTCGCGGGCGACCGCGGCGGCGCCGCCGCGGAGCACCCTCCCCCGGTGGTCGTACCGCAGCTGGTCGCGGCGGGCGCCGGACAGGCCGGGGTGGGTGCGGGGAGCCGGGGGCACCCGCAGGACGCGCACGCGCACCCGCGCCCGGTTCCCGCGCGCGTCCCAGGCCGACAGCACATGCCAGCGCCCCGTGCTGAGCGGCACCGGCTGGAGGGCGCCGGCCGGCAGGGGGCGGCCGTCGATCTCCAGCCGCACCACCCCCGTGGTGGCATCGCCGGCGGCCACCTCGGCCGGCACCCGGCGCGCGGCGGACGCCGGCGGGGCGGTCACCCGCAGCCGGGGCCGGGTACCGTCCACGACCAGGTCGCTCACCACCTCGGCGCGGTTGCCGGCCCGGTCCACGCCGATCACCCGCACCCGCTGCGGCCCGTCGGGCAGCAGCACGCCCGCCGCGCCCACCGGCCGGGCGGGCGGTCCGGCGACCACCACCGCCGCGAGCCCCGCGCCCACGTCCCGGGCGGGCACCCGCAGCCGGTTGCCGCGCAGGCGCAGCAGCAGCCGCGGCGGCGTCCCGTCCACGGCGACCGGGACGCGCACCCGCACCGGCCGGCCGTCGAGGGCGGACACGGTGGCCGTCACCACGGGGTCGCCCTCGCGGGCGTAGCGGTGCACCACGCGGTCCCCGCGTGCCCTCGTGCCGTCGCCGAGGTCCCACTCCACCGGCCCGGCCGCGCGCCCCTCCACGCGGGCCCGCAGCGTCAGCGGCTCCCCGGGGCGCACCGCGTCGGGGCCCAGGACGGCGAGCCGCGGGAGGGGTCCCGGCTCCGGCCGCACCCCCACCCGGGGCGACGAGGGGGACGCGTTGCCCGCGCCGTCGCGCGCCACCACCGTGAACACGTGCGTGCGCCGGTGGTCCAGCCCGTCCAGCCGCACGCGCTCGTCGCCGGTCTCGGCCACCCGCCGGCCGTCGGCGTGCACCTCGTACCGCACGGCCCCGGCCTCGGCCGTCAGGGCGGCCTCCGGCCCCTCCGGCGCGACGTTGCCGGCGCGGTCGCGCGCCCGCAACGCGTAGCGGTAGACGGTCCCGGCGTCGGCCACGCCGTCCCACTGCAGCAGCACGCGTCCGCGCGCCGGCACCACCGCCCGCAGGGCGGCCGGCGGCGGCGGGGGCGCGAGGTCCACCGCCTCCGCGTCGGTCAGCGAGGTGCCCGCCGTGCGCGCCACCTCGACCCCGTCGCGCAGCACGGCGTGCACGTCCGCGCCGGGCGTCGGCGCCCAGCGCAGCACCACCGGGTGGCGCCCCCCGGCGGGGGCGCCCGGACGCTCGGGCGGCGTGCGGTCGAGCACCACCGTGCCGGCGTCGCCCGCCGCGGGCGCCCAGGCGCTCCGGTTGCCCGCGCCGTCCACCGCGCGGAACCGGACGAGGGTGGTGTCCTCGTGGGCCACCTCCGCGGCGGCGCCGGGCGCGGGCGGCGACCAGGTGGCGCCGCCGTCCCGGGAGACGCGCCACTCGTACAGCGGCGGGCCGGTGAGCAGGTCGGTCGCCCCGCCCGCCGTGACGGTGACCGACGGGCGCGAGGCCGGCAGCGCCGATCCGCCCGTCACCGCCGGCGCGGTGGGAGGCGTGTCGTCGCGGACGACCACCAGGGGCGCGGAGGGCAGGCTCACGTTCCCGGCGTGGTCCACCGCCCGGACGCGGTAGGTGTGGAACCCCTCGCCGGCCCCGGCGTCGGTGAGGCCGGCGGTCGCGGGCGTGGCGACCAGGGCGCCGCCGCGCTCGACGCGGTACCCGGCCACCCCGGCCGCGCCCGTGTCGGCGGGTGGCGGCCAGGTGAGGACGGGAGCGCCCGGGGCCGGGGTGGCGGCGGAGGGGGCCGCCGGGGCGTCGGGGGCGAAGCGGTCGATGCGCACCAGCCCGGCGACGTCGGGCGCGCCGGCGTGCGCGGGCGTCCACGCCGACGCGCCGCCGAGCCCGTCCACGGTGCGGAACTGCACCCAGGTCTCGCCGTCCAGGGTGACGTCGACGAACGATCCGGAGGCGGGCGGTAGCCAGACGCCGCCGGCGTCCGGCGAGACCCGGTACTCGTGGCCCGTCGCGCCACCCCCGCCGCCGGAGGCCGTGACCCGCACCGATGCCGCGTTCGTCCACGTCGCCGCGCCGCCGTCGACGGTGGGCGGCGTCGGGGCCGCGAGGGCCGGCGCGGCCACCGCGGCGCAGGCGAGGGCGGTGGCCGCCGCCCGGTGCGCGCGCATGCCCCAGGCATCGGCCTCCCGCGCCGCGCGCTGGAGGGGGCCCGCCCGGCACGCCCTGGCGGCGTGCCGGGCGGCGGGCGGTCAGCCCGGGATCAGCCCGTCGTCCGAGAGCAGGTGCCCGGCCTCGGCGATCGTGGTCTCCGGGTCGGGGACGATGACGTCCGAGCCCGTGAACTCGTCGTCGGGCACGGGCGCGCCCTCGCGCTCGATCACGGCCGCCAGGTCCGCCAGCGCCCGCTGGAAGCCCTCCTCGTCACCCACGGCCAGCGCGGCCTCGACGGCGTCGTCGACCTGGTTGACCTTGGCGAGCGCCTCGTCCGACAGCCGGAACTGGCCCCTGCCCATGACGCGCACGATCACGACGCACCTCCGCTGCCGATCTGGCCGGCGGACGACGAGCCCGCCCCGAGCTCGCGCTTCATGGCCTCGAGCTCCGTGTCCACCTGCCCCGTGCTGCTGATCTGCGCAAGCTCGCGGTCGATGGCGTCGCCGCCGCCGGGCTGCGAGAAGTCGGTGAGCGCCCCGGATTCGAGCAGCTCGTCGATGGCGCCGGCGCGGGCGCGCATCGTCTCCACCTTCTGCTGGGCGCGGTCCATGGCCATGCCCATGTCGGCCATGTCCTCCGAGATGCCGCTCACGGCCTCGCCGATGCGCGTCTGCGCCTCGGCCGCCGTGTACTGCGCCTTGATCGTCTCCTTCTGCGTGCGGAACGCCTCGACCCGCGCGGTCAGCTTCTGCTCGGCGAGCACCAGCTTGTCCTGCTCGGCCTGCAGCTGGTCGCGCTGCTGCCGGATGGAGTCGATCTGCGTCTGCACACCCGCCTTGCGCTCCAGGGCGGCGCGTGCGAGGTCCTCACGTCCGCCGGACAGCGCCTGGCGCGCCTGACCGTCGAGCTTGTTCAGGCTCCCCTCGAGCTGCTGCAGCTGGAGGTCGAGGCGCTTCTTGCCCGTGGCCACGTCGGCCATCCCGCGGCGGACCTTCTGGAGCATCTCGAGCTGCTTCTCGTACGAGTAGTCCAGCATCTCGTTCGGATCCTCCGCGGCGTCGATGGCCTTGCTGGCCTTCGCCTTGAAGATCGTGGTCATTCGGTCGAACAGACCCATCGTTTCCCCTCGTCGGCCGGAGACGGTGTGCGGCCCGCGGGCGTGGCGGGCGCGGTGAACGGGCACCTAACGCTATCCCGGCGCATTCGTGACCGCGCCCCGACCCTGGGAAACATGATGCGGAACCGACGTCTCACCCTCGCCCCCCTCATCGCGCTGGTGCTGCTGCTCGCCTCGGCGGGCACCGCGCTCGCCCTCGTGGACGCCGCCCCCGTGCGGCAGCAGGCGGTCACGGTCGAGGCCGGGGCCCCCCTGAGCGACACCGGTCGCGCCCAGCTGGAGGAGGCGGCCTCCCGCCTGCGCGGGCGGGGCAACGACGTGCGCTTCGTCGTGCTGGCGCGGGCGCCCTCCGACCCCCGTGGCTACATCGCCACGCTCTGGTCACAGATCGGCGCGCGCGGCGACCTGCTCGTGCTGTACCCGGGCGGTCTGCGCATCGCGAGCGACCTCGGCGGCAACACGGCCAACCGCGCGTACGAGCGGGCGCTGCCGACCCTGCGCGGCGACCTGGTCGGCGGCTCGATCCTGGTCGCCGAGGGCCTGGCCACCGTGCGTGCCGGCGGCTCCATCGGCGGCAGCCGCTCGTCGCCCGGTGCCGGCGGGGGCGGCGGCTTCTTCGTCCTGCTGGCGCTGCTGGGCCTGGCGGCCGTGTCGGTGATGTTCATGGCGCGGCGTGCGCGCCGGCGCGCGCACACCCAGCACCAGCAGCAGGAGCAGCAGACCGCGGAGTCCGAGCGCGCCTCGCTGGAGCCGCTCGTGGACGCGCTCGCCGCGCAGGTCAACGACCTCGACACCGACATGCAGATCGGGGGGCCGCGGGCCGAGGCGGCCCGGGCCGACGCCGACCGCGCCGTACTCGCCTACGGCGAGGCCCGCGACGCGATGGACAAGGCGCACAACATCGTGGAGATCCGCCAGGTCGGCGCGACGCTGGAGAGCGGGCTGCGCGCCGCGCGGCGGGCGCAGGCCATCATCGACGGCCGCTCCCCCGACGAGGCCGAGCAGGAGCCGCTGCTGCAGGGCATGTGCACGTTCAACCCCCGCCACGGCCGGGCGACGACCTTCGCCGACGTCACCACCCCCTCCGGCGACACGGCCGAGGTGCCGGTGTGCAGCCGCTGCGCGGAGGGCCTCGCGCGCGGTGAGCGCCCCGACGTGCGGGAGGTGGAGATCAACGGCCGGCGGATGCCCTACTGGGAGGCGGGGCCCCAGATGGGCATGGGCGGCATGGGCGTCGGCATGAACGGGATGCTCGGAGGCGCCCTGCTGGGCGTGCTGCTGGGCGGGATGATGAGCGGGGGCCACGCCTGGGGCGCCGGCATCGGCGGCTTCGGGGGCGGCTTCGGGGGCGGCGGCTTCGGTGGCTGGGACTTCGGGGGCGGCGGCGACTTCGGCGGCGGGGACTTCGGCGGCGGCGGGGACTTCGGGGGCGGCGACTTCGGCTGACCCGGCCGGTACGCTGGGCGGCGTGCCCGGCCCCTTCCGCCGCATCGGCGTCTGCATCGACGACTCCGACGCCGCCCGCCTCGCCCTCGGCACGGCCCGGTCCCTGGCCGGGCCGGACGCCGCCCTCACCCTGCTGCACGTCGTGGAGCCGCCGTCGCTGCTGGTGGAGCTCGCCGTCAGCGTGGGAGGCGGGGTGCCGCCCGACACCGAGGCTCCGCTGGCGGCCGCGGAGGCCTGGCTCGACAGCCTCCGGGAGGGCGGCGAGGAGGCCGTCGTGCTGAGCGGCGGGCCGGTGGACCAGGTGGTCCGCTGGGCGGAGGAGTCCGGCTGCGACCTGCTCGTCACGGCCACCCGCCGCGATCACGTGCGGCGGTCCCTGCTGGGCAGCTTCACCCAGCGGCTCACCGCCGGCGCGCCCTGCAGCACCCTGCTGGTGCACCCGCCGCGCCCGGCGGACGCCGCGGGGTGACGGCCGGCGCCGCCACCCCCGGCGGCGCGCCTTAGTCGACCACCACGTCCAGCTTGCCGTTGGCGGGCGGGGTGAAGTTGCCCGTGGCCACGGGCGTCGCCGCCGCGCCGTCGCGGCCCAGGAACGTGGACGTGATCGTGTCCGACCCGCGCGTGCGGCACAGCACGCGCTCGACGTTCCGGGTGCGGATGGTGACCGCCTGCACGCCGGTCGCCTCGACGAAGAACCGCACCAGGTAGTGGTAGCCCGACGCGGCGGGCGCCCGGACGATCTCGCAGAAGCCGCGGATGGGCGGCGCGGGCGGGTTGGTGCCGATCGTCGCCGGCAGGTTGACGCCCGACACGTTCACCTTGGGCAGGGGCCCGAACCTCGTCGTCAGCAGCTGCGGCCGGAAGTTGTCACCGGGCTCCAGCAGCAGCGTGCCCAGGATGAGGACGTCGTTGTCGTCGGCGCTCCGCACCCGGACGGTGCGCGTGATGCGCACGTTGCGCCCGTTCCGGCGCACGGTGACCGTGCGCGTCTGGGTCGTGAACCGGGGCGGCTCCCCGCCGACGAAGGCGTCGCTGCCGTCGCCGGGCGCCCAGATGAAGAAGTCGTTGCCGTCGCCGCCGGCCGCGTAGTCGAAGTTCGGGAACGCGGTCACGTCGCTGCCCCGCTCGGTCCCGCCCACCATGGTGTCGTTGCCCGGCCCCCCGAACATCACGTCCGGGCCCTCGCGCCCGATCAGCACGTCCGGCCCGAGCCCGCCGAACAGGATGTCCCCCTTGCGCAGCGTCTGGTTCGCCGCGACACCCGGGGGCTGGAACACCGGATCGGTCACGACGTCGTCGTCCCGGCCGATCTGGATCTGCCGTCCCGGCGCCGACTCCGAGCCCTGTACCGCCGCGAACGCCCCGGCCGCGCCGGCCACGCCGATGCCCGCCAGCGCCAGCGCCGTCACCCGCCGTCCCGCCGATCTCACGCCCACGATGCCTCCCCGTCGTGTCCCGTCGTGTGCCGAATCTCCGGCGGCCGCCGCGCACCTGTCAACCTCCGGTCTCAGACCCTGCCGAGCGCGTCCGATGAGCACACAGATGCGCCCCCCGACCCCCCTCGCCGCCGTCCTCGCCGCCGCACTGGCGGTCCCGGCCGCCGCGGCCGCCGCGGCGCCCCCGCCCCTGCCCGCCGACGGCGGGACGCTGACGGCACGGGTCGTCGTCGAGGGCTGGGCGCGCGCGGCGCCCGAGCGCACCGCGACGCCGGTGGTGTGGGTGGAGCGGCGGACCGCGTTCTCCCGGCGGCCGCAGGCACTGCTGGTCACCGGCCTGCGCCGCGACCGGCGGGGGACGGGCTGGGTCCGGGTGCAGCTGCCCATCCGGCCGGACGGCAGCCAGGGCTGGGTGCCCGCGCGATCGGTGCGCCTCGGCGTGGTGCGGCTGCGGGTGGTCGTGCGCCGTTCCGCCCGCCGCCTGGAGGTGTGGCGCGGCCCGCACCGCCTCCACGCGTGGACCGCCGGGGTGGGGCGGCCCGGCACGCCGACGCCCCTGGGCCGCTTCGCCGTGCAGGACGACATGCGCACGCTCCCGGGGTGGCGCGGGCTCTACGGCAGCCACACCATCCCGCTCACCGCCCACTCGTCGGTGCTGCAGACCTTCATGGGCGGCGACGGGCTCGTCGCCGTGCACGGGGGGTCGCTCGGGCGCGTGGGGCGGCCGGCGTCCAACGGGTGCGTCATCCTCGCCCCCGGGCCCCTGCGCACGCTCGCCCGGCTCGTCGGGCCGGGCACGCCCGTGGTCGTGCTCCCCTAGGCGGCGCCCCCGCGGGGGGGCGCCGCCGGACGGGCGCTACGCCTCGACGGTGACGCCCCGCCAGAACGCCACGTGGTCCTTGATCTCCGCGGCGGCGGGCTTCGGGTCGGGGTAGTACCAGGCGGCGCCCGCGTTGACCTGACCGTCCACCACCACGTCGTGGTAGCTGGCGGTGCCCTTCCAGGGGCACACGGTGTGGTCGTCGCTGGGACGCAGGTAGGCCGGATCGACGGAGTCCGGGGGGAAGTAGTGGTTGCCCTCCACCATCACGGTCCGGTCGCTCTCGGCGATCACGGTGCCGTTCCAGGTCGCACGCGCCATACGCACCTCCAGGGGCTGCCCGCTGAGTCTCCGAGGGTAGCCCGAGGTGCCGCCGCGCGCCCCCGGACCCGGTCCGGCGGCGTGCCGCCCCACGACCCCGGACGACCCGCCGCGGCGGTGTCTGTCGACCCCGGCGCGCCGGAGCGACTGCTCCTGCTCGCGGACGTCCACCGCACGGGCTATCGTCAGCTCACCACGGAAAGGAGGTGATCCGTTTGGGCGATCATTGTGGAGGTGGCAGTAGCTAGGGGGCGCGTCCCTCTCAGCGCAACGGCAGCGAGGGGACAGCGGTTCGCGTCCCGTAGCCAAACCACTGCTGCCACCGGGGCCCGGAGGAAACCGTCGGACAGGACGACGCTCCGGGCCCTTTCCATTTCCGGGACCGTGACGGGCGCGACGCCCCGGTCACCGCGGAGCCGCAGGTAGGCTGGGCGCAGGCGCGCCCCCATCGTCTAGCGGCCCAGGACTCCGCCCTTTCAAGGCGGCAACACGGGTTCGAATCCCGTTGGGGGCACCTCCCGCCACCGCCCGTGGCCGTCGCCTGCGCCGGACCCGGCCCGTCAGCAGCCGGCGGGATCGCGCGCATACGCGCTCGTGACGTTCCACCAGCCGCTGGCCCCCATGCGCACCTGCGCGAGCGTCCGCCAGTAGCCCCCGGCGCCCCCGCAGAGGCCCTGCGAGCCCTTCCTGTAGCCCCCGGAGCCGTAGGTGTCGACGAGGACCCCGTAGCCCCGGTTCCCCTTCTGCACCCAGCGCCCGCCCTCCCACTTCTGCAGGTACACGTACGCCTCGATGACGGGCTTGCGCGTGGAGCACGCGACCGCGACGCCGGCGATCTTGCGGTAGTTCGGGAAGGACGCCCAGGGGTCGCGGACCGGACCGACGCTCACCCGGCAGTCGCCGATGACGGTCGACTGGGGGGGCACCCCGATCGCCCACTGGGAGTAGTTGAGGCCCGCGGGGATGGGGGCCGCGGCGGCGGCGGACGATCCGACGGCACCGGCGGCGGCGAGGGTCGCGGCGGCGGCCAGCGCGTGGATCCCGAAGCGACGGGGGCGTGAGGTGGCGGCGGTCATCGGGATCCTCCTGTGCGGGCCGCCGGATGCGGCCGACACCCGGAGCCTCCGGCGCGCCGCTCAAGCCCCCCTCAAGCGCCGCTCATGCCCAGCCCGGCGAGGGCCTCGTCGACGACGGCGGCCGCCGGTACCGTCCGCGGCGGGAGGTGGTGACGCATGATGGGCCGGCTGCTGGGGCCGCTGGAGGTGGAGGGCCCGGGCGGACGGGCCGCCCTCGGCGGGGCGAAGCAGCGCGCGGTGCTGGCGCAGCTGCTGCTGCGGCCCGGCCACGCCGTCGCCGTGGAGCGGCTCATCGCGGTCGTCTGGGGGGACGATCCGGGCGACGGCGCCCGCCACACGCTGCAGGTGTACGTGTCGAACCTCCGCCGCGCGCTCGGCGCGGTGGCGCCGCACCGCACCGCGTTGGTCGAACGCGCCGGGGACGGGTACCGCTGCGGCCTCGACGACACGGAGGTGGACGCCACGCTCGCGGAGGCCCTGGCCCTCCAGGGGCGGGGGCTGCTCGGGCGCGGCGACGCAGCGGCCGCGCGGGGCGCGTTGGACGCCTGCCTGGCGCTGTGGCGCGGGCCGGCCCTGGCCGACTTCCCGGACGAGCACTGGGCCCGCGCCGAGGCGCGCCGCCTGGAGGAGCTGCGCCTCGCGGCCCTGGAGGACCGGATCGACGCCGACCTGGCGCTGGGTGCGCACGGGGGCGTGGTGGCGGAGGCCGAGGCCCTCGTGAACGAGCACCCGCTGCGCGAGCGGCTGCGCGGCCAGCTGATGCTCGCGCTCTACCGCAGCGGGCGGCAGGGCGACGCCCTGGCCGCCTACCGTGGGGGCCGGGCGGTGCTGCGCGACGAGCTGGGCCTGGAGCCGGGACCGGGGCTGCGCGCCCTGGAGCGGCGCATCCTCGCCCAGGACCCGTCGCTCGACGCCCCCGCCGGGCCGTCCCCGGCCACCGCGGCGACGGGGCCCGGGCAGGGGCCGGTCCTGACCTGGGCCGGTCCGGACGGGCAGGAACGGGCGCTGACCCTCGAGGGCGGCGGCGGCCGCGTCTGCATCGGGCGGCTCCGGGGCAGCGACGTCCTGCTGGACTGGGACGAGTCCGTGTCGCGCGCGCACGCCGAGATCGTCCGGTTCGCCGGGGGGTGGCACGTCGTCGACGACGGCATGTCGAGCAACGGCACCTGGGTGAACGGTGATCGCGTGCCGGCGCGCCGGTTGCTCGCCGACGGCGACGCCATCAGGGTGGGCGGCACGGTGCTGACGTTCCGGCATCCGGCGGAACCCGCCGGGCCGCCCGCGACGCGCCTCGTGTAGGACGCCGGAGGGGCGGGACGGACGGCACCGCGGTGATCGGGGCAGCGCCCGTGGAGCACTGGAGGCCCATCCTCGTCGCCCTGGCCGCCTGCGCCCTGCTGTACGCGGGGCTCGTCGGCCTGCTCCTGCTGGCCGGGCGGCGCGGGGACGCCCGGGCGCTCGCGGGCTTCGTGCCCGACTGCGTCGTCCTCCTCCGGCGCCTGCTGCGGGAGCGCCGCGTGCCGCGCGCCCGGCGGCTCGCGCTGCTGGCCGCGCTCGCCTACCTGATCGTGCCCGTGGATCTGGTCCCCGACGTCATCCCCGTCGCGGGCCAGCTCGACGACGCGCTGGTGGTGGCGCTGGCGCTGCGGGGCCTCGTGCGCGCCGCCGGCGCCGCCGTCCTGGTGCGCCACTGGCCGGGGCCCCCCGGGCCGCTGCGACTGGTGCTGCGCCTCGCCGGAGCGGGGGCCCCGGGGGGCGGGCGCCCCCTCGCCGGCGGTCGACAGCACGAAGGCCATCGCGACGCCGCGGACGGTCACCGAGCCGACGTCGCGCCCGGACGTCTCGGAGGCCTCTGGCATCACGGTGTCGGCGAGCATCGTGAGGACCGCGCCCGCGGCGACGGCCGGGATCACGCCGACGACGTCGGGTGAGACGCCGCCCGGCAGCCGGCGCCGGCGGCCGCGGCCCCACGAGCCCCGAGGCTGCCGCCTCCGGGATCAGCGGGGGCGGGTGGCGGTCGGCCCCGGCATCCGGACGGGGGGAGGCATCGCGAGGGGGCGGTACCCGGGCCGGACGGGGCCCACCACACGGGCCCGCGGGGCCGCTCGGGCCGCTCGACACCCCCCCGAAGGCACGGGGCGGTCAACCTCAGGACGCCCTGACCTTGAAATCGCATGTGTCCGGCGGGGATGCTTCCGCCGGACGGGGTCGGGGTCCAGGTCGAGACGTGCGCGAGGGTCGTCCTCCGGGGCGGCGCGGTCGCCCACGCACCTCGGGCATCCGGCGGCCCGTCCGCTACGAACGCCGACCCAGAGGCGGCGCGCCCGCGCACCGGGCGTCTCCGCGACCCGAACCCACCGAGGAACCTGCCACATGCCGAAGACGTGTCGTCCGCCGGGCTCTCCCCCGGTGCCCCACGTGACCCGGGCCTCAGGCGGGCGCCGATGAGCACGGCGCCGACCGCGGTCACCATCGGCGTACCCCGCGAGACGCTCGAGGGCGAACGGCGGGTGGCCATGTCGCCCGCGGCGCTGCCGGCGCTCGTCAAGGCCGGCGCGCGGATCGTGATCGAGGCCGGAGCCGGGGAGGCCGCCGGGTTCGCCGACAGCCTGTACCGCGACAGGGGCGCGGAGATCGGGTCCCGGGCGGACGCGCTCGGGGCCCAGGTGGTCGCGGTGGTCCGCGTCACCCCGGAACTCGGGTTCGACGGACTGCGGCAGGGCCAGGTGCTGGTGGGCATGGCCTCGCCGTTCGCCACGCCCGATGTCGTGCGCCAGGTCGCGGAGCGCGGCGTCACGCTGTTCGCGCTGGAGCTGGTGCCCCGCACCACCCGCGCGCAGGCCATGGACGTGCTCTCGTCGCAGGCGAACGTCGCCGGCTACAAGGCGGTGCTGCTCGCCGCCTCCGCGCTGCCCAAGATGTTCCCCCTGCTCACCACGGCCGCCGGCACCATCCCGCCGGCCAGGGTGTTCGTGGTGGGCGCGGGCGTCGCGGGACTGTCGGCCATCGCCACCGCCCGCCGCCTCGGCGCGGTGGTGGAGGCGTACGACGTGCGCGCGGCCGTGAAGGAGGAGGTCCAGAGCCTGGGCGCGCGCTTCGTGGAGCTCCCGCTGGAGACCGGCCAGGAGGGCACGGGGTCCGGCGCGTACGCGCAGCAGCTGAGCGAGGAGACGCTCGGCAAGCAGCGCGAGCTGATGGCGAAGACCGTCGCGGGCAGCGACGTCGTCATCACCACCGCGCAGGTGCAGGGCGCCAAGGCGCCGGTGATCATCACCGAGGAGATGGTGCGCGGCATGGCACCGGGCTCGGTGGTGGTCGACCTCGCCGCCGAGCAGGGCGGCAACTGCGAGAGCACCGTCGCCGGGGAGACCGTGGACGTGGGCGGCGTGAAGGTGATCGGGCCGCGCAACGTGCCCGCCACCCTCGCCACCGACGCCAGCCTCACCTACGGCAAGAACGTCGCGAGCTTCCTGGGGCTGATGGTCAAGGACGGCGCCGCCAACCCGGAGGTCGCCGACGACATCGTCCGGGAGACCCGCGTCACGCACAACGGCGAGGTCGTGAACCCCCGCATCCGCGAGATGCTCGGCCTCGAGCCCATGCCCGCCCCCGCGCCGGAACCCGCGCCGGCCGAGACACCCGAGGAGGTCGCCGGATGAGCTCCGAGGAGATCATCACCAACCTGTTCGTCCTGGTCCTGGGCGGTTTCCTGGGCTTCGAGCTGATCCGCAAGGTCCCGAAGCTCCTGCACACGCCCCTGATGGCGCTCACCAACGCCATCTCGGCCATCGCGCTCGTCGGATCGCTGGTGATCCTCGGCACGTCCGACGAGACCTACGCCAAGGTCCTCGGCTTCGTCGCCGTCGTGGCGTCCACGATCAACGCCGTCGGTGGCTTCCTCATCACCGACAAGATGCTGAAGATGTTCAAGCGGCCCGAGCGGCCGAAGGCCGCGATCTCCCAGGAGGGCGCGTCGTGAGGGACGACCTGATCCAGCTGACCTACCTGGTCGCCGTCGTCGGCTTCGCCCTCTCCCTGAAGTGGATGACGGCGGCCAACACCGCCCGCCGGGGGATCTTCGCGGGTGAGATCGCCTTCGCCCTGGCGATCGCCGCCACGCTCTTCATCCCCGGGTACACCGACTCCGGCTGGGCGCTGATCGCCCTCGCCCTGCTGATCGGCGCGGCCATCGGCGTCCCGCTCGGCCTCAAGGTGCCCATGACCGCGATGCCGCAGCGGATCGCGCTCTCGCACGCGTTCGGCGCCCTCGCCGTGGCGTGCCTCGGCGTCACCAAGTACTTCCAGAACTGGGACGTCTACAACGAGTTCGAGCTTGCGGTGCTCGGCGCCGAGGTCATCCTCGGTGGTCTGGTGTTCACCGGGTCCCTGATGGCGGCCGGGAAGCTCCACGAGAAGCTCCCCCAGCGGCCGATCATCTTCCCCGGGCAGAACTACCTGAACTTCGCCGCGATCGGTCTCGCCGTGGCCCTCGTGATCTGGCTGATCTTCCGGCCGGAAGACCACGAGTTCCTGGTGCCGGTCCTGGTCGCCCTGGCGCTCATCATCGGCGTCACGCTGATCATCCCGATCGGTGGCGCGGACATGCCCACGGTCATCGCGCTCCTCAACAGCTACGCCGGCCTCTCCGCCGCGGCGCTCGGCTTCGTGCTGAACAACAAGCTGCTGATCGTGGCGGGTGCCCTCGACGGCACCGCGGGCCTGATCCTGGCGATCATCATGTGCCGCGCCATGAACCGCTCGTTCCGGAACGTCATGTTCGGGGCGTTCGGCGCGGTCGACGAGACCGCCAACGTCGAGGCGGGCGAGCAGGGCAACGTCCGCTCCGCGTCCACGGACGAGGCCGCCGACATCATGAAGATGGCCCGCACCGTGGTGATCGTCCCGGGCTACGGCATGGCCGTCGCGCAGGCGCAGCACAAGGTGCGCGAGCTGGCCGACGCCCTGGAGAAGGAGGGCGTCGAGGTCAAGTTCGCGATCCACCCCGTGGCCGGCCGGATGCCCGGGCACATGAACGTGCTGCTCGCCGAGGCCAACGTGCCGTACGAGAAGCTGCTGGACATGGACGAGATCAACGGCGAGTTCCCGCAGGTGGACGTCGTGCTCGTGCTGGGCGCCAACGACGTGGTCAACCCCGCCGCGCGCCACAACGAGAGCAGCCCCATCTACGGGATGCCGATCCTCAACGTCGACCAAGCCCAGACCGTCATGGTCGTCAAGCGCAGCATGCGCGCCGGCTTCGCCGGCATCGAGAACGAGCTGTTCTTCAACCCGAAGACGCTCATGGTGTTCGGCGACGCGAAGGCCGTCGTCAACGAGCTGGCCATCGAGGTGTCCGGCCAGCGCGACGCCATCTCGCTGTAGGGCCGCCGCCGCCGGTCCGGGCTCGCGCCCGGGCCGGCACCCGGCATAACATCGGGGCGTGCCCGCGCCGGACGCCGCCCCGGGCCACGGCCCGGCTCCGCCGCCCGCGCTGGCCTACGCGCCGGTGCACCTCCTCGCGGGCGAGCGCGACGCGGACGCGCCCGGGGAGACGATCGGGCTGTGCCTGTCGGGCGGCGGCTACCGCGCGATGCTGTTCCACGCGGGCGCGCTGCTGCGCCTGAACGACGCCGGCCTGCTGGCGCGGCTCGACCGCGTATCGGCCGTGTCCGGGGGCTCCCTCACCGCCGCCGTGCTGGGGTGGCGATGGGGGCGGCTCGACTTCCGCGACGGGGTGGCGGCGAACCTGGGCGATGAGGTCGTCGCGCCGCTGCGCGCCCTCGCGCGCACCACCGTGGACGTGCCGGCGATCCTGCTCGGGATCGCCTCCCCGGGCACGGTCAACGCGCACCTGGCCGCCCACTACCGGCGGCACCTGTTCGGGCCGCCCGTGCCGGCGCCGTGGACGGGGGCGGCGGGCGCGGAGCCGACGCTGCAGGACCTCCCCGTGCACCCGCGCGTGGTGATCAACGCGACCAACCTGGAGTCGGGCGTGCTCTGGCGGTTCTCCCGCCGGGAGATGGCGGACTACCGCGTGGGCCGGGTGCCGGCACCGCGCGTCACCCTCGCGCGCGCCGTCGCCGCCTCCAGCGCCTTCCCGCCGTTCCTGTCGCCGCAGCGGCTCACCGTGGCGCTCGCCGACTACGCGCCGGACGAGGAGCGGTTCGGCGAGGTGCCCGACCTCACGGCGCCGCGGTACCGCGAGGAGGTGACGCTGTCCGACGGGGGCGTCTACGACAACCTCGGGCTCGAGACGGCCTGGAAGCGCTGCCGCACGCTGCTGGTGTCGGACGGGGGCGGCATGCTGCCGCCCGCCGGCGACGTGCCCGCGGACTGGGCGCGCCAGATGGTGCGGGTGACGCAGGTGATCGACGGCCAGGTGCGCAGCCTGCGCAAGCGGCAGCTGATCGAGGGGTTCCGGGCGGGGGTCCGCACGGGCGCGTACTGGAGCATCCGCAGCACCCCCGCGCACTTCCCGGTGGCCGATCCGCTGCTGCCCCCGGACCCGGCCGTGGCACGGGCCCGCGCGGTGCCCACCCGCCTCGCGGCGCTGCCCGAGGAGGTGCAGGACGCCCTGGTGGACTGGGGCTACGCCGCCTGCGACCTGGGGGTGCGGGGGCACGTCATCGCGGGCGCCCCGCGTCCGGAGGCCCTCCCGTCGGCGGCGTGAGTCCCTGGTGCCCGCCACCCCCCGGTCACTAGGGTGGTCCGCATGCGCCGCACCTCTATGTGGATCGAGACCGTGCTCGCCGCCCTCGTGGTGGTGGGCGTCATCGTGCAGGTCTACCTCATCACCGCGTACATCCTCGGCGGCAACGTGGACGCGCTGGACGCCCACCAGAACGTCGGGGGGATCGTGCACGGGGTCGAGATCCTCGTGCTCATCGCCGCCCTGATCGCCTTCTGGAAGGTCCGCTGGGGCTGGATCGGCCACGCCGCGGCCCTGCCGATCATCGGCACCATCCAGATCGCCTTCGCCGAGGCCAATGACAACGAGTGGGTGGGGGCGCTGCACGGCGCGCTCGCCCTGTTCGTCATCGCGATCGCCGCGGGCATCGTGTCCATGAACCTCCGGCACCTGCGCGGCACGCGCGCCACCCCGGCCGCCCCCCGCACCTGACCCCGCCGCGGCGGCGCGACCGCCGCGGTCAGTCCACCACGCCGACGGGCTCGCCCCGCTCGGGCGGCAGCGCGCCGAACACCCGGGCCCGGCCCGCCGCCTTCGCCCGGTAGAGCGCCTGGTCGGCCCGGGCGTGCATCGGGGCGGAGCCCGCCTCGTCGAGGGCGGACACGCCGGCCGAGAACGTGACCAGCGGGATGTCGCCAGGCTCCTCCTCGCCGATCTCCCGCAGCAGGCGCCCGCACGCGGCCACCGCCCCGTGCAGGTCGGTGCGCGGCATCAGCCATGCGAACTCCTCGCCGCCGAGCCGGGCGACGGTGTCCGAGGGGCGCGCGCTGGTGCGCAGGCGCTCGGCGAACCGCGCCAGCACGATGTCTCCCATCTGATGCCCATGGGTGTCGTTGACGCGCTTGAAGTGATCCAGGTCGAGCAGCGCCAGCGCGAGGGGTTCGTCGTCGTACCGCATCGCCCGCGCCGTCTCCTGGGCGAGCCGCTGGTCGAACGCGCGCCGGTTGGCGAGCCCGGTGAGCGGATCCGTGGACGCCTGGGCGAGCAGCCGGGCACGCGTCTTGGCGTTGCGGATCGCCATCGCGACGAGCGACGCGAACTCCTCGAGCCGCTCCTCGGCGTCGGCGGGGAGGACGCTCGCGTCCTGCGCGCTCGCGCAGATGCCGCCCCAGATCTCGCCGCCCATCCGCACCGGCGCGGCCACCGCCATGCGCCACCCGTCCGCGCGCACCCGCGCGTAGAGGGGGTCGCCCGGGTGGGAGGGCCCGTAGTCCACCCGCATGGACCGGTTCTCCCGCACCGCCGTGGAGAGCCCCACCCGGGACCGCAGCGGCACCCGGTCCGACACCGCCTCGCGCTCACCCGTGGCGCAGACCACACGCAGGTGGTCGCCCTCGAGGCGGGCGATGACGCCCAGCTCGACCCCGAGCAGCCGGCGCGCCTCCTCCGCCGCGAGCCGGAACACCTCGTCCAGGGGGGCGTCCCCGGCCACCGCCTCGGCCACCAGCCGGCGCGCGGCCTGCTCGCGGCGCACCTGCTCCTCCTCCTGCGCCCGCTCGGACGCCCGCTCCTGCTGGCGCCAGCCGGCCAGCAGCGCCAGGCACTCCGCGGCGATGAACACGGCGTGGAAGGCCGCCCACCGGGAGGGCTCGTCCTGCGCCTGCGCGTGGTTGAACACGTGCTCGGGGCCCACCACCCCCACCGAGCCGTGGCTCAGCAGCACGAACACGACCGCCAGCGCGAACGGGGTCCAGTCCTGGTACAGCGCCACCACGGCCACCACCACGAAGTAGTGGAAGTGCCTTTCGATCAGGCCGCCGGAGAGCCACACGAGCCCCGACGAGGCCGACAGCAGCGCCAGCGCCGCCGCGGCCGGGCGCAGCCGGCGCCCCCGGAAGGCCGGCCAGCTGGCGGTGGCGCCGAGCACGGCGACCGGGATGCAGGCGACCATGATCTCGCCCGACGACGAGCGGCCGCCGCCCACGCCCAGGGCGGCGCTGCCCCCGACCCCCACCGCGACGATCAGCGGCAGCTGCAGCCAGACGATGACCGTGATGAGCCGGTGCCGCGCCCAGAAGACCGCGTCCGGGAGGGCCCCGCCGTGGGGGAAGGCCCGCCCGAGGGCCTGCAGCCGCGCGCGGAGCGCCGTCGGGGCGGCGTCCGGGGGATCGAGGTGGGCGAGTCGGGGATGCGTGGCCATGCGAGACCCGCCCATCGGCAGATCCGGCCCGTTCCCCAAGCCCCCCGCGGGCGCCTTTGCAGATTGCTCACATGCAGGAACGCGCGGATCGGGGGCGGCCCGTCACCGGACCGCCCCCGGACCCACCCGTGGGGCTAGACGCCCCAGCGCTTGACGCGGACCTTGGACGGGTCCTCGCCGCGGCGCATGAGGCTCGCCGCCTCGGCCTCGGCGATCTGCGGCGTGGGCGCGGGCACCGTCTGCCGGGCGTGGATGGCCTGGCGGGCCTCCTCCCAGTAGCCGCTGCGCTCGTAGTGCCGGTAGATCTCCTGCTCACGGTCGGGCGTCAGCTCGTCGTCCTCGTCGAGCGTCGGCGCGTGCCGGATCTGGTCCTTCGTGTACGGCACGATCAGCGTGAGGTTCTTGCCGCCGCGATCCTCGAAGTCGACGTCGTCGATCGGCACCAGGCCGCGCGAGCGGCCCGTCCAGCCGGTCTTGACCTCGAGGTAGCGCACGTACTCGGCGTTGGAGTCGAGGTAGACGTCGGCCACCTCGCCGACCTTCTCCCCCGCCCGGTCGCACACGTCGGCGCCCCGCATCCGCGAGAGCGACGGCAGGCGCGTTCCCTGCGAGTACGACTCCGGGCCGATCGGCGCGCGATCCGCGTCGTCGTCGCCCTCGCGGGGAGCCCCCTCGGTCTCCGTGCTCCGGGACACCTCCGTGCTCCGGGTCACCACCACCGGGACCGTGGTCTCGGTGCCTCCCTCGGCGTCCCCCGTGCGGGACTCCACGGGCGGGGCCGCGGCCCCGGCGAGCGCCTCGGGCGGAGGCGCGGAGCCCGGCTGCCCGGTGGGCGGCGGCGCGACGTGGCCGCCCTGGACGGTCCCCCGCCAGGCGCCGGTCGCCTCACCGCGCGACTCCAGCAGCTCCCGGAAGCGCTGCAGGTCGCCCTGCACGCGCCGGCGGGCGAGCCCGAGGGCGTCGCCGGCCTGCTCCAGGGCGCCCTGCGGGTCGTGCTGCATGTGCACCACGACCCGCGTGCCGCCGTCCCCGAGCGACTCGAAGCGGACGTCGCCCGCGTTCTGGAAACCGCCCGTCGAGCGCCACGCGATGCGCTCGTCGGGGATCTGGCTGATGATCTCGGCGTCCCACTCCTGCGTGCGTCCGGCGATCTCCGCCGTCCAGTGCATGTGGGTGTCGTCGATCTGGCGGACCTCCCGCACCCCCTCCATGAAGCGCGGGAAGTCCTCGAACTGGGTCCACTGGTCGTAGGCCACGCGCACGGGCACGCGGACGTCGACGCTCTCGGTGATGTCGGCCATCGCGATCCCTCCTCGTCTCGGGCCGGGGCCCGGCTAGACGGTGCCGGCGCGGGCGCGACCGTCGCCGTCGACGTCGGCCTGGCGGGCGAACAGCACGCCCAGGCCGATCATGCCCACGGCCAGGATCAGGTGCAGCCAGTTGTCGGCGTCGTTCAGCGAGATGAAGTTGGCGTTGGAGTCCATGTCGATGACGAGGCCGTACAGCCACACCACCGCGTAGATGATCCCGCCGCCGATCAGGTAGCTGACCGAGGTCGAGTGCGCCCGGGAGAGCGCCAGACCCGCGATGCCGAACAGCAGGTGCACGATGTTGTGCAGGACGTTCACCTGGAAGATGCCGAGCAGCTCTGCATTGCTCTCGTGACTCGCGAACGTGATGTCGTCGAAGTTCGTGGTGATGCCGGGGATGAACCCGAGGATGCCGACCAGGAGGAAGACGACGCCCACGATGAGGGCTGCCGTCTGCGCCATGGTGCGGCTCCGGGCGCGCGCTGTCATATCGATGTCCTCCGAGGGAAAGATGGTGTGCGCGTTCGCGAGGCGCCTACCTCCCCCCGTGGACGGAGAAACCCGGACCCGTCCTGCCCGACCCGCCGGCGGCCCCGCCCGGGAGGCGGGGCCGCCTCGGGCCGGGGTCAGGCCGGCGGCTGGGTGGCGAAGGGCACCCGGATGTCCACCGGGGTGCCCGTGCTGCTGGTCAGCACGGTGAAGGTCGCGGCGTCCGCCGGGCCGCCCTGCACGGCCGCGCAGTACGACGGGAGGCTGCCGTCGATCGGCTGGCCGTTGACGGCGACGATGTACGACGGCTTCGGGAAGTTGACCTGCGCCGCGGGCGACCCGGGGACGATGTTGTCCACGAACAGCCCCGGGCGCTGCGGCAGGTTGGGCTGGTCCGAGGGGTCCGGCACGTAGTCGAGCCCCAGGCCGGTCCAGAACAGCGAGCGCCCGGCGGAGAGGCTCGGCAGGACCTCGCGCACGCGGTCGATGCCGATCGCGTAGCCCTGCCCCTGGATGGTGCGCCCCCCGAGCAGCGTGATGCCGGCCGAGTTGACGCCCACCAGGCGCGCGTTCACGTCCACCAGCGGGCCGCCGGAGTTGCCGGGGTTGATGGCCGCGTCGGTCTGGATGACGTTGGGGTACATCGGCACGTCCAGCGCCTGCTGGTCGAAGCTCGTCTTGGCGACGGAGACCACGCCGACGGTGGTCGCCAGGGTGGGCGAGCGCGTGGCGCTGCCGGGGAAGCCGACGGCCACCACGGTGTCGCCCTCCTCCACCTCGGCCTGCGACGCCACCAGCGGCATGCTGACGAGCCCCTGGCGGTCGGCGACCCGCAGCACGGCGAGGTCGTCGCAGGGGGCGGCCCCGACGACGGTGGCGGGCCGGTTCTGGCCGTTGACGCCGATCGCGAAGGTCTCGCCGTCGTTGACCACGTGCTGGTTGGTGACGATGAGGCCCTGCGCGGCGTCGAGCACCCAGCCCGTGCCGCGGCCGCCGCTCTGGCCGGCCGCCGCCAGGATCACGACGGTCGAGGGCCGCGCCTTGCGGACGACCCCCGGGATGTCGGTGGACGCCTGCACCGGCGCCGGCGGGTCGTCGTCGTCGCCGCCGATGACGCCGGTGGCGAAGAGGGTCCCGAGGGCGGCGACCCCGACGATCGCGGCGCCGCCCACGATCGTGGCGGTGCGGACCGAACGCCGGAGCTTCCGCCGCTCGATGGAGGAGTCCGAGCCCCCCGTCCGCGGCGCGTTCAGGTCCACCGGGACCACGCCGATCTGCGTGGCCTTCGCCGAGGGCTCGGTGAGGGACGTGCGGAAGACGGTCTCCCCCACCTGGACGTGCTCCCCGCCCTGCAGCAGGACGGGGCCCGTGAGCCGGTGGCCGTTGACCAGGGTGCCGTTGGCGGAGCCCATGTCGTGCAGCTCGGCCCGCCCGTCGGCGTAGACGCGCAGGTAGGCGTGGTTCCGCGACGCCTTCTCGTCGTTGACCACCAGCCCGCTCCCCGGGTCGCGGCCGATGACGAAACGCTCCCCCGTCGCGTGGACGGCGCGCCCCTCGTCACCGCCGGACTCGAACACCAACCACATCTGCGACTCCTCCCTGGATGACCGGCGCAATCTAGCTGCGCCGCAGCCCGTCGACGGCCCCGCCCGGGGGCTCCCCGGGGCGGCCGGCGCGGGCGCGGCGCGGGCGCCCCGGGCCCCATCGGCAGCGACGGCGCGTGCTATCGTCTCGCGGCGCCGATCCTTGGGCGGTTAGCTCAGCGGTAGAGCACCTGCCTTACACGCAGGGGGCCGGCAGTTCGAACCTGTCACCGCCCACTGACCGTCGTGTTCGGGCGCGCCCGGGGGTGTAGCTCAGTTTGGTTAGAGCACCGGACTGTCAATCCGGAGGCCGCGGGTTCGAGCCCCGTCACTCCCGTCCACGGAGGCCCCGCACCGATCGGGGCCTCCGTCGTCCCGGGGTCCCCGACCGCCCCGCCTGACCGCCTGGGGCACGCGCCCCGGGGCACTCCGGCGCGTGCCGCCCGCACGCGTCGCACGGCGTCGCCGCGCCGACGCATTCGTCGCCCCGCCCTGCGGCCGATCCGCAGCCGGGATCCCGCGCATCCCGCTGGAGACGGCGGCGGCCCTGCCGACAGATCGCGCGCACGCCGTCTCAAGTCGACCCCCCGCGCACCGACAGATCCATCAGAGAAGGACCGTCCCGTCCAGGAGGATCTGATGAAGCTCGCACGCGCCGGCGCGGATGACCGGCTGCTCGCGGAGATCCAGGACCGGCTCGCGAGCATCGAGCGCAACTGCGCGACCCAGCTCGCCTCCGGCCTGGAGCGGTTCGCCGCCGGCGACCTCACCGCCAAGGTGACCCCCGTGACCACCCCCGTCGACGTCGGCGGCGCCACCGGTCGTGCCGCGGAGATCGGCCACTCGCTGAACAACCTGCTCGCCCGGGTGCAGTCGGCGATCACGGCGTACGAGGACATGCGCCGCGTGTACCGGGAGGCCCTCGGCGACACCTCCTGCATCGGCCCGCTCCAGGAGCGGCTCAGCTCCGTCACCGACAACTGCCTCGCGGAGCTCACGGAGGGTCTCGGCAGCCTGCGCGGCGGCGACCTCACCAAGGAGGTCGTGCCGGTCACCTCGCCGATCGTCGCCCGTCCGGGCGAGAACGTCGGCCGGCTGGGGGACACCTTCAACACCATGCTCGGCCGGATGCAGAGCGGCATCGAGGACTACAACGCGATGCGCGTCGACCTCAGCGCCGTCATCGGCCAGGTGCGCGAGACGGCCGAGGCCGTCGCGGCCACCTCCGAGGAGACCGCGGCCGGCGCCCAGGAGACGGGCGCGACGGCGGCCGAGGTCGCGACCGCCATGGAGCGGGTCGCGGAGGGCGTGGCCCGGCAGGACTCCATGGTCGCCCAGGCGGGCTCCCTCTGCGCGGAGGCCGTCGAGGTCTCGGCCAGCGCCCGCAGCGTCGCCCAGCGGGGTGTCGTGCTGACCGACCGCATCGCGGAGATCGCCTCCCAGACCAACCTGCTCGCGCTCAACGCCTCCATCGAGGCCGCGCGCGCCGGGGACCAGGGCCGCGGCTTCGCGGTGGTCGCCGAGGAGGTCCGCAAGCTGGCCGAGAGCGCCGCCGCCACCGCCGACGAGACGCGCGCCGCCTTCTCGGAGCTCGCCCGCGCCGTCGACGAGACCGGTGGCCGGGTCGAGAAGCTCGCCGACGCGACGACCGCGCTCGCCGACGTCAGCCGGGAGGCCCGCGAGGCCACCGAGCAGGTGGCCCGCTCCACCGAGGAGGGGTCGCGCGCCACGCAGGAGGTCGCCGCCTCCAGCGAGACGCTCGCCACCACCGCGGAGAGCATGACCGCGCTGGTCTCCCGCTTCCGCACCGTCTGACCGGCCCCGGGCGGGGCGGCCTGCGCCGCCCCGCCCGGACCCGTCCGCCGTCCCGCCGGTCCTCCCGGCGCGGGCGGCGGGCGCGCATCCTCGCCGCCCGCGGGGTGCGGCGTGGCCGGCCCGCCGCCGGGACTAGGGTCCGGCCGATGCCCGCCCGCGCCCCGACCGCCGCCTCCGGCCCCACGGCCCGACGGCCTCCCGGGGAGGGTCCCGGCAGCCGCCGCGTCCCCCTCGCCGCGCTCGCCGCCGTCGCCGCCGTGCTGGGCGTGGCGCTCGTCAACATCGCCCTCACGCGCACGGGGCGGGGGCAGCTCTGGGACGCCACCCCCCTGCTGGGACGGGGCGACCGCGATCCGGCGATCGCCGTGGCCCGGGAGCGCTACGACGACCTCTCGCTGCTGCTCACCGCCGCGCTCGCGCTGGCTCTCGCCGTCCTCGTCGTGCGGCGGGCCACCCCCGCGGTCGCCGGCGTCCTGCTCGCCGCGGCGGCGGGCGCCACCCTCGGCACCCAGGTTCTCAAGGCCGTCCTGGACCGCCCGCGCATCGTGGTGGGGCCCGACCTGGCCGGCTTCCCGAGCGGGCACACCGCCGTGGCCACCGCGCTCGCCCTCGCGGTCCTCGCGCTGGCCCCGCCGGCCTGGCGCGCACCCGCCGCGCTCGCCGCGGGGGGTGCGGCCGGGTTCGCGGGGGTCGCGGTGGTCGGCGCGGGCTGGCACCGCCCCTCCGACGCCCTGGGTGCCCACCTGCTGTGCCTCGCCTGGAGCGCGGCCGGGGTCGCCCTCCTCGCCCGCGCGGGGCGCGTCCGGCCGGTGACCCCGGGGGCCACGCACCCGCTGGCATGGGCCGGCCGCGTCCTGCTGGCGGTGCTCATCCCCCTGGCCGTCGCCCTCGCCGCCGCCCGCGCGCTCGACCCGGCCGCCGGCGTCGTGGCCGATCCGGCCGGGGCGGCCGACGACCTGCGCCTGCAGGCGCTGGCGGTGGGTGCGTCGGGCATGGGCGTCGCCCTCGCCACGGCGGCCCTGCTGCGGGGCGCCGACCTCGGCCGGGCGCGGGGCGCCTAGCGGGATCGGGGGGCGGCGGCGCCCCGGCGACTGGGATGGGAGTCCACCAGGGGCGCCGCCGCGGTCGCAGGATGCGGCCCACTCGCATCCGGCGACTCGCGCCCGCCGCCGAGGCGACGGGGTCGGGGAGAGCCTCCCGCATGGGCGGGTCCGCGCCATGCGGGCGGGCGCGTAACTGCATCTGCGGGAAAAGCCGGATCGCCGCCCGGGCGCGGCTCCGGGGTGCCGGGGTGACGCGGTGCCTAGAGCCCCATGGCGTGGTAGCCGGCGTCCACGAAGAGGGTCTCCCCGGTGACCGCCGCGGACAGGTCCGAGGCCAGGAAGAGCCCGGTGGCCCCCACCTCGTCCGTGGTGATCTCGCGCCGCAGCGGGGTGCGTGCCGCGATCGCGTCGGCCATGTCCGTGAAGCCCGGGATGCCGCGGGCCGCGAGGGTGCGCACGGGCCCCGCCGAGATGGCGTTCACGCGGATCCCGGCCTCGCCGAGGTCCCAGGCCAGGTAGCGCACGATGCACTCGAGCGCCGCCTTGGCGACGCCCATGACGTTGTAGCCGGGCACGGCGCGCTCGGCGGCGATGTAGGAGAGGGTCATGATCGACCCGCCGCCCGCCGCCCGCATGTGGGGCTCCACGCGCTTGGCGAGCGCCAGCAGGGAGTAGGCGGACACGTCCAGCGCCAGGGCGAACCCGTCGCGGGTGATGTCCACGAAGCGCCCGGAGAGGTCCTCCTGGCGGGCGAACGCGACCGCGTGCACCAGCACGTCGATCCCGCCGAGGGCCTCGGCCACCTCGGCCACGGAGGCGTCCATCTGGGCGTCGTCCTGCACGTCCAGCGGCACCACCGGCCCCGGCGCGGCGAGCGTGCCGGCCAGCGTGCGGACGTCGCGCTCCGTGCGCTCGCCCTGGTAGGTGAGCGCGACGCGCGCGCCGGCGTCGTCCAGCGCCCGCCCGATCGACCAGGCGATGCTGCGCTTGTTCGCGACGCCGACGACCAGGGCACGGGTGCCCTCCACGAGTCCGGCCATCACTCCCCTCCCCTCGGTGACGGGCGGGCGCACGCTACCAGGGGCCCTGCCGGGCACCGCCGCGCCCGCGACGGTGCGCCTTGGCAAACGGCCGCCCGGGGGGCACCATCGTGCCGCGATGCGCGCCCTGATCCGTCTTCTGGTGGTGCTGGCCGCGCTCGCGGCGCTCCCCGCCTCCGCATTCGGCCATGCGGTCATGGTCGGTGGCGACCCGACGGACGCCTCCGCCGGCAACGCCGCGCCCGCGGTGGTCACCGTCCGCTTCTCCGAGCCGGTGACGCTGCTGGCCCCCGCCGACATGGAGGTGGTGGACGAGGACGGCGCGTCGGTGCTCACCGGCGAGCCGCGCCTGTCGCCCGAGGACGCCCGCACGATCGTGGCCACCGTCCGTCCGGACCTCCCGGAGCAGACGTACACGGTGCGGTTCCGCGTGGTGAGCGCGGACTCCCACATCATCGCGGGGGCGCGCACCTTCGCGGTGGGCCCCGGGCCCGTGCAGCCCCCCAACCTCGGCGGCTCCACCGGGGGCGGCCCCAGCATCACCGGGGGCTGGGCCGTGAGCGCGCGCTTCCTGGAACTCGTCGGGCTGGGCGGGCTGCTGGGCCTGCTGGCCTTCCGCTGGCTGGTCTGGGCGCCCGTGTGGCGCTCACGGTGGGCGTCGGCCGTGCCCGACGAGGAGCGGGCGCAGGTGCTGTCCTGGGGCCGCGACCTGTTCTGGACCGCCTTCGGGGCCCTGGCGGTGGGCGCGATGGTGGCCGAGGCCTACCTGCTGGTGACGTACTCGGCGAGCGCGCTCGGCACCACCGTGACCGACGCCCTGCGCGACACGGCCGGCATCGGGGACGTGCTGTCCACCACCCGTCTGGGCGAGCTGCTCCAGCGCCGCGGCGCCCTGCTGTTCGGCCTGTTCGCGATCGGCGTCTGGCAGTTCCTCGCGGAGTTCGGCGGCCGCGGCGAGCCCCGCGAGGCGGCCCCGACGGGCGCGCGCCTGCCCGCGGCGCTCATGGCCGGCCTCGTGCTGGTGGTGCTCTACAGCATCTCCTCGCAGGGCCACGCCTCGCAGGCCCCGCTGGCGCCGCTGCAGATCGGCGCCGACGTCGTGCACCTGGCCGCCGCCGCGGTGTGGGTCGGCGGGCTCGCGCTGCTCGGCCTGACCCTGCTGCGGGTGCCGCGCCTGGCGCCGACGGGCGGGTCGCGGCTCGGTACGGCCGTCCTGGCCCGCTTCTCGGCCGTCGCGCTGGTGGCGCTGGCCGTGGTGGTGGTCACCGGCACGGTGCGGTCGGTGGGGCAGCTGAGCGACCCGGCGCAGCTGTGGGACACCGCCTACGGGCGCAGCATCCTCATCAAGGTCGGCCTGATGGCGCTGGTCGCGGCCATCGCGATGCGCAACCGGCGGATCGTCAACACCCTCGTGCTGATGGCCCGGCCGAGCCGCGCCGGCGTGGTCGCGGTGCGTCGCGCCGTGACGCTCGAGCTGGGGCTGGCCCTCGGGATCGTGCTGGTGGCGTCCCTGCTGGTGGCCCAGGTCCCGGGGCGGGTCTAGCCCCGGGACCCCCCGTCCGGCGCGTTGATCCGCCCGACCGCGCGAACTTAGACTCGCGCGGTCGCGCCGCGGCGTGACGGCCGTCCACGGCGCCGACCCACGGGGGGACTGTCATCAGCACGTCGAACGGGCACCTGCACGGGGCGGACGACGCGCAGCGCGCGGAGCAGCTGCGTCGGTCCTGGGAGACCGACGAGCGATGGACGGGCATCACCCGCGGCTACACCGCCGAGGACGTCCTCCGGCTGAGCGGGACCGTGCGCGTGGAGCACACCCTGGCCCGGAACGGGGCCGAGAAGCTCTGGCGGTACCTGCACACGGAGCCGTTCGTCAACGCGCTGGGGGCCCTCACCGGCAACCAGGCGATGCAGCAGGTGAAGGCCGGTCTCAAGGCGATCTACCTGTCCGGGTGGCAGGTGGCCGCCGACGCCAACCTGGCGGGCGAGATGTACCCGGACCAGAGCCTGTACCCGGCCGACTCGGTGCCCTCCGTCGTGCGGCGCATCAACAACACGCTGCTGCGCGCCGACCAGCTGCACCACGCCGAGGGCGACGACTCGATCGACTGGATGCAGCCCATCGTGGCCGACGCGGAGGCCGGCTTCGGCGGCCCGCTCAACGTGTTCGAGCTGGTCAAGGACATGATCGACGCGGGCGCCGGGGGCATCCACCTCGAGGACCAGCTCTCCTCGGAGAAGAAGTGCGGGCACATGGGCGGCAAGGTGCTGCTGCCGACGCAGACCGCCGTCCGCAACCTCGTCGCCGCGCGCCTCGCCGCCGACGTCTCGGGGGTCCCCACCGTGATCATCGCGCGCACGGACGCCGAGGCCGCCACCCTCATCACCAGCGACGTGGACGAGCGTGACCGGGAGTTCCTCACGGGCGAACGCAGTCCGGAGGGCTTCTTCCACGTCAAGGCCGGCCTCGAGCAGGCGATCGCGCGCGGCCTCGCGTACGCGCCGTACGCCGACCTGGTGTGGTGCGAGACGGGCACGCCCGACCTGGAAGACGCGCAGCGGTTCGCGGACGCGATCCACGCCCGGTTCCCGGGCAAGCTGCTCGCCTACAACTGCTCGCCGTCGTTCAACTGGCGCGCCAAGCTCGACGACGCCACCATCGCCCGGTTCCAGAGGGAGCTCGGCCGCATGGGCTACCGGTTCCAGTTCATCACGCTGGCGGGCTTCCACGCGCTGAACTACTCCATGTTCACGCTCGCCGAGGGCTACCGCGACCGGCAGATGGCCGCCTACGTCGAGCTGCAGCAGGCCGAGTTCGGTGCCGAGCCGCGGGGCTACACCGCCACCCGCCACCAGCGGGAGGTCGGCGCCGGCTACTTCGACGACGTCACCCGCACGGTCTCCGGGGGCAACGCCAGCACCACCGCGCTGGCGGGGTCCACGGAGGAGGCCCAGTTCCACTAGGCTGGACCGCCGGGCGGCACGTCCGCCCCGCGGCTTCCCGTGCGCACGTCCCGACGACGAGGGCGCCCCGGTACGCCGGGGCGCCCTCTGTCGGTGAGGGGCGCACACCAGACTGAAGGGGACACCACCTGACATGAGCACCATCACCGCCCCGGAGGGCGTCGAGGTCCGCGGCGAGGCCGTCCCGGCCGCCGTCGAGATCCTCACGCCCGAGGCACTCGAGTTCGTCGCCACCCTCCACCGGGCCCACGACGCCCGGCGCCGGGAGCTCCTGCAGCGGCGCGTCGAGCGCGGCGCCGCGCTGGCCGCGGGCCAGAAGCCGGACTTCCTGCCGGAGACGGCGGAGATCCGGGAGGGTGACTGGAGGGTGGCCCCCGTACCCGCCGACCTGCAGGACCGCCGCGTCGAGATCACCGGGCCGGTGGACCGCAAGATGATCATCAACGCCCTCAACTCCGGGGCGAAGGTGTTCATGGCGGACTTCGAGGACTCCAACACCCCCACGTGGGAGAACACGATGGCGGGCCAGGTGAACCTGCGCGACGCGGTCGCCCGCACCATCGAGTTCCACCAGGCCGACGGCAAGCAGTACCGGCTCAAGGACGAGATCGCGACGCTCATCGTGCGCCCGCGCGGGTGGCACATGGAGGAGAAGCACGTCCTCGTCGACGGGCAGCCGATCTCGGCGTCGATCTTCGACTTCGGCCTGTACTTCTTCCACAACCACGCCGAGCTCAAGGCGCAGGGCACGGGTCCGTACTTCTACCTGCCCAAGATGGAGAGCCACCTCGAGGCGCGGCTCTGGAACGACATCTTCGTGCAGGCGCAGGACGCGCTCGGCGTGCCGCAGGGCACCATCAAGGGCACCGTCCTGATCGAGACCATCCTCGCGGCGTTCGAGATGGACGAGATCCTGTACGAGCTGCGCGACCACTCGGCCGGCCTCAACTGCGGCCGCTGGGACTACATCTTCAGCTGCATCAAGAAGTTCGGCAACGACCCCGACTTCGTGCTGGCCGATCGCGGGCTGGTCACCATGACCACCCACTTCATGCGGTCGTACTCGCTGCTGGCGATCAAGACCTGCCACCGGCGCGGGATCCACGCCATGGGCGGCATGGCGGCCCAGATCCCGATCAAGGGCGACCCCGAGGCCAACGAGCAGGCCCTCGCCAAGGTGCGCGCCGACAAGGAGCGCGAGGCCACCGACGGCCACGACGGCACCTGGGTGGCGCACCCGGGCCTCGTGCCCATCGCCCGGGAGGCGTTCGACGCGGTGCTCGGCGACAAGCCGAACCAGATCGACCGCACGCGCGAGGACGTCACCATCACCGGCGCCGACCTGCTCGACTTCGGGCCGATCGGGCCGATCACCGAGGCCGGCCTGCGCCAGAACATCAACGTGGGCATCCAGTACCTCGGCGCCTGGCTCGGCGGCACGGGCTGCGTGCCCCTGTTCAACCTGATGGAGGACGCCGCCACCGCCGAGATCTCCCGCAGCCAGGTGTGGCAGTGGGTCCACAGCCCGCGGGGCGTGCTGGAGGACGGCCGGAAGATCGACATGGAGCTCGTCCGCCGGATCATCGGCGAGGAGATGGAGGGCATCCGCGCCGCACACGGGGGCGACCCGACCGGCGAGTACGGACGCGCCGCCGACCTGTTCGAGCAGCTCGTCGCGCCGGACCGGTTCGAGGACTTCCTCACGCTGCCGGCGTACCAGCTGATCGACTGAATCGTCACCCCGGGCCCGCCCCTCGCGGGCGGGCCCCGGAGGTGGCGCGGCACATGCTGCTCGCCCTCGTCCGCCACGGGATCGCCGAGGACGCCGGTCCGGCGACGGGCCACCGCGACGAGCCCCGGCGCCTCACCCCCCAGGGCGTCGCCCGCATGACGCGGGCCGCGGACGGCGTCGCGCGGCTCGGGGTGGCGCCCGCGGCGGTGCTCACCAGCCCGCTCACGCGGTGCGTGGAGACCGCCGGCATCCTGGCCGAGCGGCTCAGCGCACCCGTGCGCGCGGTGGACGCCCTGCGGCCCGGGGCGCGCCTGGAGGGCGTCCTCGACCACCTGGCCGAGTATCCGGACGCCCCCTGCGTGATGGCGTGCGGGCACATGCCCGACCTCGCCTTCATGGTGGCCGACCTCATCGGCGGCGGTGTGGTCGAGTTCCGCAAGGGCACGCTCGCCCTGGTCGACATGCACCGCCCCCGGCCCGGGGGCGGCGTCCTGGTGGGGCTCCACCGGCCCGCCACGCTGCGCCGGCTGGCGGAGGGCTGACGTGCGCGACGTCGCCGCCGTGGCCCTGGTCGTCGTGATGACGGTCGCGGGCGTGCCGCTCGCCCTGTGGGCCCTCGCCAGCCGCGCCGCGCGGCGCGCGGGCGCCGGGGCGGACGCCCTGGTGCAGGCGGTCACGCGACGGGGGGCGGGTCGCCCGGCGTGGGACACGGCCGGGCGCCTGGGCCGTCAGGGGCTCGGGCACGGCATGGGGCTGCTGCTGGCGCGCGTCCGCGTGCCGCTGGCCGCGGCGCTGGCCCTGCTGGCGCTCGCGACGCTGGTGCTGGCGGCGCTGTCGGGGGCGCGCGGCGCGACCGTCCTCGCGCTCGCGCTCGGGCTGGTGGGGGCGGCCGTCGCGGCGCGGCTCGCCACGGGCCTCGCCGCGCGGCTCGCGCGGCCGCGCCGGCGCTAGGGGGAGCCCGCGATGGCGGCTCCCGCCCGGCGCAGCTGCGCCTGTGCGGCGGCGGCCGTCGCGTCCAGCGCCGCCGACAGCAGCTCGGCGACCGCGGCCACCAGGCGCAGATCCTCGGGGCTGAAGGCCTCCTCGCGGCGGGCGATCGCGCAGACCGTGCCCACCGTGGTGCCGCCGGCCACCAGCGGCCGGCCCGCGAAGGACTTCACCCCCAGCGACCGGGTCACCTCGAGGTCGGCGTAGGGGGTGTCGTCGGTCCGGCCGCATAGCTCGGGGGCGCCCGCGGAGAGCAGGTGGCACAGGGACGCCTCGATGGGCGTCTCCATCCCCGTGGCGAGGCCGAACGAGGCCTCTCCGTCGGCGGCGACGACGCGCAGGACGCCCGCGTCGCGGTCGAGCTGACCGATCCACACGGCGGCGTCGGGGAGCTGGGTGGACAGGTGGGCGAGCGCCCGCGAGGCCAGCGCCGCGAGCGTGCCGCTCACCGCCGGCGCGGGGGGCACCGGCGCCGGCGCGCCGGTTCCCGGCCGCCCGAACAGCGCGCGCAGCTCCCCGGGGGGCATCGGGCGGCCGTAGAGGTAGCCCTGCCCGTAGGAGCACCCCATCCCGCGCAGCCGCTCGGCCTGCCCGGGCGTCTCGATCCCCTCGGGGATCACGCGCTTGCCCGTCGCCCAGCTCATCGCCAGCACCGCGGCCACGATGGCGTGGTCGTCGCCGTCGGGTGTCTCGACGCCGGACACGAACAGCCGGTCGACCTTGACGATGTCGATGGGGAAGCGCTTCAAGTGCGCCAGCGACGAGTACCCCGTGCCGAAGTCGTCCAGCAGCAGCCGCACGCCCATCCCCCGCAGGGTCCCGAGGGCCCGCAGGGCCTCCTCCTCGTCGCGCATGAGGGCCTGCTCGGTGATCTCCAGGCCGAGCCGCGCGGGCGGCAGCCCGCTCTGGGCGAGGGCCTCCGCCACCGCCCCGGGCAGGCCGGGGTCCACCAGCTGGCGCGCGGAGACGTTCACCGTCAGCAGGCGGTCGCCGTCGTCGCCGGGATCGGGCCAGCCCGCCGCCTCCCGGCAGGCCTCGCGCAGCGACCACTCGCCGATCGGGAGGATGAGCCCGGAGCGCTCCGCCACGTCGAGGAACTCGCCGGCCGCGACGAGCCCGCGCTCGGGGTGCTCCCAGCGCAGCAGGGCCTCGGCGCCGAACAGCGAGCCGTCGGCGAGGCGCACCAGCGGCTGATAGACCAGCCGGAGGCCGCCGGTGGACAGCGCCGCGCGCAGGTCGCGCTCGATGCGCAGGCGGGCGACCGCGGCGGCGCGCATGTCGGCGTCGAGCAGCGCCCAGCCCCCACGTCCCCGTTCCTTGGCCCGGAACATCGCGGTGTCGGCGTCGCGCAGCAGCTCCTGCGGTTCGGCCCCCGCGTCGCCGAGGGCCACGCCGACGCTGGCGCGCAGGTGGTGCCGCTCGCCGCCCGCCTCGAAGGGCCGCCCGAACACCTCCAGCACGCGCCGCACGAGGGCCTCGGCGTCCCCCGCCTCCGTCACGCCCGGCACGGCGAGCACGAACTCGTCGCCGCCGAAGCGGGCCACGAGGTCGTCGGCCCCCGTCGCGCGCCGCAGGCGCTCGGCCACCGCGCGCAGCAGGTCGTCGCCCACCTGGTGGCCCAGCGAGTCGTTGACGACCTTGAAGTCGTCCAGGTCCACCAGCAGCACCGCCGCCCCGCGCCCCTCGTCCAGCCGCGCGCGCAGGAGCGTCTCCAGGTGCGCGCGGTTGGGGAGGCCGGTCACGGTGTCGTGGGTGGCGCGCCAGCGCACCTCGGCGTCCGCCTCGTCGCGCGCCGCCGCGTCCGCGAGCACGTTCGCCACCGACGACAGGAAGTGGACGTCGTCCTCGTGAAGGCGCCCCGGGGTGCGGGAGAACGCGACCAGGCCCCCGAAGGGACGGTCCCCGGGTCCGATCCGGACCCCGCCGGCGCTGCGGACCCCGGCGGCGCGGAGCGGCTCCGAGAGGGGCGGCGCCGGTGCGCCCGGGCGCAGCAGCGCCACCCCCTCGGGCCCGAGCAGGCGCTCGAACAGCGTGCCCTCGACGGGGACGACGAGGCCGCGCAGGCCCGCGCCGGAGTCGGCCTGCACCCGGAACGTGACCCCGTCGGGCATCAGCTGCCCCACGGCGGCGCCGTCCACCGCGAGGGTGTCGGTGACCAGGCGGCACGCCTCGTGCATCAGGTCGGGGAGGGCGCACCCGGCGGCCAGCGCGCGCCGGCCGAGCTCCGACACGGCGTGCTGCTGCGAGAGGCGACGGCGCAGGCGCAGTTCCGCCTCCCGCACCGAGGACACGTCGCGCATCTGCACCGCGACGTACAGCGGCGCCTGGGAGCGGTCGCGGAAGACCATGCTGCTGACGGCGGCCACCACGACGTCCCCGCCCGGCCGCAGCAGGCGCAGCTCCGACAGGCGGTTCCGCGGCCCGCCGCCGAGCAGCTCCATCAGGTCGCGGCGCGCGGCGACCCGGTCGTCCGGGTGCACGACGTCGTCGAACCGCGCCTCGACGAGGTCGGTGACGGGCCGTGCCAGGAGCTCGGCGGCCGGGGCGTTCACCACCGCGAGGCGGCCCGCGATCGTCACCAGCAGCGTCGGCACGGAGTTGGTCAGCACCATGGAGCGGACCTCGCCCAGCAGCAGCGGGGCGTCGGCCGTGAGGGGACGGTCGGGGACGGGCACCTCCTGCGCCACCACGGTCGCGCCGCGCTGCTCGCCGTCGCCGGCCGGCGAGGCGTGCACCCAGTACGTGCGCCCCGTGATGGGCGACTCGTAGCTGAAGACCTCCTCCTCACCCGCCAGCACGCGCTCGTAGAGCGGCTCGAGGCGCGCCCATGCCGCGGCCGGCAGGACGTGCTGCAGCTCCCGGCCGAGGATCTCCGCGGGGTCGTGGCCGCCCCTGCGCAGCGCGGGCCCCTCCGCCCAGCGCAGGCGGTAGTCCGCGTCGAACACGAAGACGGCGGCCTCGGGGATCCGCCGCAGGGTCTCCTCGGCGGTGCGGATCGCCTCGGCGAACCCGCCCGAGGGATCGATGCCGGGCGTCGTCAGGGGTCGGATCACACCTCCCCCTCGGCGGTGGCCGGGTCCCCCTTGACTTCCCGAGGCCGCCTCGCCCCCCTCGTCGCCGGGGCGGTGCGATGCGGGGGTCGGGCTCAGTCGGCGACCCCTCCGCGGCCGACGAGCCGGGTGGGGGTGACGCGCACCAGCAGCTCGCCGGGCACCCCGTTGCGGCGCCCGTACTCCTCGGCCCGCGCCTCGCCCATGTAGCGGGCGGCGATGCGCGTGGCCCAGTGCAGGAGCGGGCCGGGGTCCTCGTCCAGCGCCGCCGCGCCGTCCACGCGCACGTAGGCGTAGGGGGGCGCCTCGTCGTCGACGCACAGCGAGACCCGCCCGTCGCGCCGCAGGGCCCGCCCCTTGACCGTGTCGGCGCCGGTGGTGAACACCAGGTCGGCGCCGTCCAGCACGAACCAGATGGGCACCACCAGGGGGGCGCCGTCGCGCCGCACGACGGCGAGCTTGCCCGTGCGCGTCCCCTCCCCCAGGAAGGCGCGGGCCTCCGCGTCGGTCATCGCGCGCACGCCCTCACCTCCCCGGGCCGAGGATGAGCTGGGTGCAGCGGAACAGGGCCACGGGGCGGCCGTCCGCATCCTCGACGACGGCGTCCCACACCTCCGTCGTGCGCCCGCCGTGGGCCCGGCGCGCCGTGCACCGCACAAGCTCGCCACGGGCCGCGCCGATGAAGTTGCTCTTCAGCTCGACGGTCGTGAACCCCGGGCCGTCCTCGGGCAGGGCGAGCCAGCACCCGATCCCGCACGCCGTGTCGGCCAGCGTGACCAGCGCGCCCGCGTGCACGTAGCCGTTGGGCGCCATCACCCGGGCGGCCAGGGGCATGGAGGCGCGGAGCACGCCGTCGCCGGCCTCGTCGAGGCGGATGCCGAGCGTGCCCGGCAGGGTCCCCGTCAGGGCCTCGCGCAGGCGGTCGAGGCGGCCGTCGTCGGCCACCGCCGTCACGGCGCCTCGGCCACCAGCACGATCCGGTCGCCGCGGGCCTCCACCACCAGCGCCCCGGGACCACCGTCCGCCCCGCCGTCCCAGCGCAGCACCGCGTGCGCGCCCTTCTGCTGGAGCTCCGCCCAGCGGCGCTCGGGGAGGGCGAACCGCCGGGCGTGCGCGGCGGCGTCGGCCCCCTCGTGGCGCCCGTCGGGGGCCAGCCAGCACGCGTCGGCGCGCAGGGTGGCCGCCACCCCGTCGCCGTCACCCGCCTCGAGCGCGGCGCGGAGGGTGGTGAGCACCCCCCGGGTCCGCGCCTCGCGCTCCTCGTCGGTGGGGTGCCCTCCCGGCGTCACCGGGCCGGCATGTGCGACAGCGGCTCGATCGAGCGCGCGAAGAACACCATCAGCTCCGGTGACAGGACGTTCTCGGCGTTGTCCACCAGCGACATCACGGCGGCGATGCGCTTGTCGCGCGCGCTCTCGTTGATCGCCGCCCACCCCGCCTGCTCGCCCTCGCGGCCGTCGGCGAGGTCGGCCATCGTCATCGCGATCTTCTCGGTGGCCTGGGGGTGGGACAGCAGCGCGTGCGCGTCCACCAGCAGCACCAGCCGCACCCACGGCTGCGCGCCGAACTCGCGCGCGCAGCGCAGCCAGTCGGGTGACATCCAGGGGCTCAGCTCGTCGGTGATGCCCGCCCAGGCGTCCGGTGTCTCCGCCATCACATCCTCTCCAGCAGGTCGCGCTTCTTGGCCTGGAACTCGTCCTCGCTGACCAGCCCCTCGTCGCGGAGGCGCCCCAGCTCGCGGATCGCCTCGGCCACCTCCACGGGACCGACGCGCCCGCGGCGCGGACCGCGGGGGCCCCCCCGGCGCTGCGCGTCGTCGACGCCCTGCCGGACCATGCGCATGGCCGCGTCCGCGGCCCGGCCGATCTCCTCCACCATCTCGCGGATGGCGCGCTGCGGGTCCTGGGATTCCATGGCCCCGACGATAGCGGCTGCCGCGCCGCCCGCACCCGTTTTCGCGACTCCTGCGGCGTCCCCGGTTCCCGGACGCCAGGCGGCGGACGGCGACGCACTGGTAGATTCACCGTGCCATGATCAACCCGGAAACCGTCGAGGTTGACGAGCGGCGCGCGTGCCTGTCCCGGATGGCCGCGGAGGCCGTGCTCGCGATGGCCGGCGCCGTCGAGCGCGAGCTCGACCGGCACGCGGGTGCATACGGGGTCTCGGACGCGAAGCTCGAGGTCCTGGAGGTGCTGTCCTGCTGCGCCGGGCGCCGGGCGTGCCTCTACACCCTGGGCGACCGCCTGGGCGTGACGCGTCCCAACATCACCAAGCTCGTCGACGGGCTGGAGCGGTCGGGTCTCGTACGGCGGCTGCCGCACCCCGCCGACCGGCGGATGGTGCAGGCCGAGCTCACCCCCGAGGGCGCCGCCCTGGCGGCCATGGCCCTCCCCGGCCGCGTCGAGCGCCTGGAGCACACCTGGGGCGACCTCGACGATGACGAGCTCGTCACGCTCGTCGCCCTCCTGCAGCGGGCCGCCGGGTCCGTCTGCGCCCGCTCCTAGGGCAAACCACGGCCGAGGAACGTCGTCCTTCGTCGACCGGCGCGCTCGCCCGGGGTCGCGACCGGTTCCCGGCGGTGGCCGGCTTGCCGCACATGGCCGGAGCCCCGGCTGCGCAGCCACTGAGCACAGCTCGCCTCCCTGGCTCGGGGTCTCAGACCGTCCGTCCACGCGTGTGACCGACCACAGCCGCCGCGCGGCCGGGGACGGGACGTATGGCGCGTCCGTCCGACGCAGAAGCGGGACAGACGCGCGTACGCCGTGGTCCGCGAGGCGGCGGTGGTCCGCCTCCTACTGGACGCCCGGGTAGGTCCGCACGCCGGGGATCGTCGGGGAGGATCGGGGCGTCCAGGGGCGGCCCACGTCGCCCGACACCCGCCGTCCCCGGAGGTCGCGCCGATGCGCCGCCGTCTCATCACGCTCCTTGCGGTGCTCGCCGCGTTCGCCCCCGCCGCGTCGGCGCATGCCGCCGCGCCACCACCCTCGGTCGACGCCGTCGCCGTCGCCACCGCCACCCGCGTGGTGCCCACCTCCGTGTTCCTCCGCGACGTCCAGGCGCTCGCCGGCGGCCTCAACCGCTTCGGCACCCGCCTGCAGCGCGCGTCCGCCGGCCCGGCGGCGCTGCGCCGTCACGCGCCGGCGCTGCGGCGCGACCTCGCGCAGATCCGGGCCGCCGGGCGCCGCATGGCGACCTACCGCCTCGCCAGCGCACCGCTGGAGCGTCGGCGGCGCGCGATGGTGCCCGTGATCCCCCGCGTCGTCACCCTCGGCACGGCCCTGATCGACGCGGCGCTGGCGGGCGACGCCGCCACCGTGCGGCGGGTCGCCGCCCGCTTCACCCGGCAGCTGGACCTGCTCCGGCGGGCGGCCACGGGGTCCTGACCAACCGCGGGGCCCGGCGGGCACGCCGCCGGGCCCCCGGACCTCAGCGGACGGCGAACGTCACCCGGGCGGTGGCGACGTTGCCCGCGGCGTCCTGGGCGCGCACGACGGCCCGGTAGGCCCCGGCCGGCAGGCGGCCGATGCGCACCGAGCGGGCGCCGGCGGCGAGCGCCGCCGGCCGTACGACGCGCGCCAGGCGCCAGCGGGCGCGCGCGCCCGGGAGCCGGCGCTCCACCCGGACACCCACGCGCGCGGCCTCCGGTAGCCGGAGGTTCAGCGTGCGCACCCGGCCCTGCGCGCCCACCCGCAGGGCGGCGGGGCGGGGGGCGACGGTGTCGCCCCCGGCGGCCGGCGTGCCCGGCGGGCCGGGCGGGGGCGTGAGCGCGGGCGCCACGAAGACGTACTGCGTGGCGATCATCGGCGACCCCAGGGCGGGATCGACGTGGACGCCGAACTGCGCGGCTGCGCCGGTGGCGATGCCCTTCTTCACCGCGGAGACGCGCACCGGGACCTGCACCTCGAACGCCTGCCCCGGCTCCAACTCGCGCCCGCCGAAGAACCAGCCGCCCGAGCCGGCCGGCTGCGGGGTCTGCGAGCAGTTCGCGGGGTCGGGCGTGCCGGCGTCGCCGATCTCTTCGTGGAACAGGCACACCACGGGGGTCGCCGCGGAGATGGCGAACTGCACGTCCGGCGCGAAGGCCTGGTCGAACACGAAGGACATGATCGGGGCCTCGCTCACGGTGGCGACCACCGCCACGAAACCCCGGATGTAGAAGACGTCGCCGACGCGCGGCGAGGTGGCGTCCCGCTCCCCGCGGTAGCCGGCGAACTGCCCGGTGAGAAGCTGGTAGCGGGCGCCGACGAAGGGCGTGAACACGATCCCGCCCGTGTTGTTCGCGGCGCCGTCGATCCACTCGGGGGCGGCGGAGGCGGGAGGGGCGGAGGGTCCGAGGGCGAGGGCGGCGCCCGCGGTGGCGATGGCGGCGGCGGTGAGCACGCCGCGCCGTGCGGAGGTGGTCGTCATGCGCGCATGGTGCCGGTGCGCGGGCCGGCGCTCTTCCCCCGGGCGGCCAGTCCGGGCACCGACCGCCAGGGAGGCCCGGAACGACGACGGGGCGCCCGTGGGCGCCCCGTCGGGTCCTGCGGCTCGCGGGGGGCCCCGCGTACGGCCTAGCGCTCGCCGATCGCCGTGTAGTCGCGCTCGTCGGCGCCCACGTAGACCTGGCGCGGCCGGGAGATCTTCTGCTCCTTGTCGCGGATCATCTCCCGCCACTGGGCGGCCCACCCGGGGGTGCGGCCGATGGCGAACATGACGGTGAACATCTCCACCGGGATGTTCATGGCCTCGTAGATGAGCCCCGAGTAGAAGTCGACGTTCGGGTAGAGCTTGCGCTTGACGAAGTACTCGTCCTCCAGCGCGATCTTCTCGAGCTCCACCGCGATCTGCAGCAGCGGGTTGACGCCCGTGACCTCGAACACGTCGTCGCAGGCCTGCTTGATGATCTTGGCCCGCGGGTCGTAGTTCTTGTAGACCCGGTGGCCGAAGCCCATCAGGCGCTCCTTGCCCGCCTTCACGCCCTCCATGAAGCCGGGGATGTCCCCCGTCTGCTGGATGCGGCGCAGCATGCGGAGGACGGCCTCGTTGGCGCCGCCGTGCAGCGGGCCGTACAGCGCCGCGATGCCGGCGGCGAACGCCGAGTACGGGTCGACCTGCGAGGAGCCGACGCTGCGCACGGCGCTGGTGGAGCAGTTCTGCTCGTGGTCCGCGTGCAGGATCAGCAGGATGTCGAGCGCGCGCACCAGGCGGGGGTCCGGGTTCTCGTCGCCGAACATCATCACCAGGAAGTTCTCGGCGAAGCCGCGCGAGGAATCCGGGTCGACGAACGCGGCGCCCTGGGTGTGCCGGTACGCGTAGGCGCCGAGGGTGGGTACCTTGGCGTTGAGCCGGACGACCTGCCGGTACTGGCTCTCCTCGTCGCCGATCTCCTTGGCCTCCGGGTACAGCGTGCCGAGTGCCCCGACGGCCGACAGCAGGATCGTCATGGGGTGCGCGTCCTGGGCGAAGCCCTGGATGACCCGGCGGACGCTCTCGTCGACCTCGGCCTCCGCGGCCAGGTCCGCGTTCCACGTGTCGAGCTGGGACTGGGTCGGGAGCTCGCCCTCCAGCAGCAGGTAGGCGACCTCGGGGAAGGTGCTCTTCTCGGCGAGCTGCTCGATCGGGTACCCGCGGTAGCGCAGGACGCCGTTGTCACCGTCGAGGTACGTGATCGCGCTGCGGCACGACGCGGTGTTCATGAAGGCCGGGTCATACGTCATGAGCCCGAAGTCATCGTCGCCGACCTTGATCTGGCGCAGGTCGGTCGCGCGGATGGTGCCGTCGGCGATCGGGATCTCGTAGGTCCGACCGGTGCGGTTGTCGGTGACCGTGAGCGTGTCCGTCATCGTCTCCTTCGGCGTCTCCGTCTGCTGAGTCGTCATCTCCGTCCTTCGACGCGATTGCACGGGCTTCCCCCGTCGTCCCGACCCCGGAGTCTAGACGTCGGGGGGTGCCGCCGGGCCGGGGCCCGCAGGGCCGGCCGGCGGGGACGACGGGTGCCGGTTCCCCGGGGGCCGGGTGCGCACCCTGGGCTAGCCTGGGTGCGTGACCCCGGCGATCGAGGCGCGCGGGCTGACGCGCATCTACGGCGAGGGCCGGGGCATCGCCGACGCGACGCTCGAGGTGGCGCGCGGCGAGAAGCTCGGCTTCCTCGGCCCGAACGGCGCCGGCAAGACGACGTTCATCCGGCTGATGCTCGGCCTGCTGCGGCCCGACCGCGGCGAGGTGCGGGTGATGGGGCACGACGTCGCCGCCGACCGGATGCGGGCGCTCGCCGAGGTGGGCTACCTGCCGGGCGAGCTGGAGCTGTACCCGGGGCTGCGGGGCGCCACGGTGCTGGACGTGCTGGGGCGGCTGCACCCCCGCCCCCCGGTGCTGCGCGGCGAGGTGCTCGAGGTGCTCGGGCTGCCGGGCGCCGACCTGCGCCGCCGCGTGCGGGAGTACTCCCGCGGCATGAAGCAGAAGCTCGCCCTGGTCTCGGCCCTCCAGCACGACCCGCCCCTGGTGATCCTGGACGAGCCCACCGGCGGCCTCGACCCCGTGGTGCAGCTGCGGTTGCTCGACTGGCTCGACGGCCGCGCCCGCGCGGGCCGGACGGTGGTGCTGTCGAGCCACGTGCTGGCCGAGGTCGAGTCGCTGTGCGACCGGGTGGCGATGGTGCGCGGGGGCCGGCTGCTGCCCGTGCGCGAGGTGAACGGCCTGGGCCTGGGCGCCATGCGCTCCGTGGCGGTGCGCTTCGGGACGCCCGTCGACCCGGGCGCGTACGCCGTGGACGGCCTCGGAGGCGTCGAGGTGGACGGCGACGTGCACCGGTTCACGCTGTCGGCGCCGCCGGCCCCGCTGCTGGCGCGGCTCGCGGGGCTGCCCGTGGCCGACCTGACCATGGAGCCCGTGCGTCTCGAGGACGCCTTCCGGGCGCTGTACGCCCCCGAGGCGGCGGGCGCGGCATGAGGGTGGTGCTCGCGCTGTCGCTGCTGCGCGCCCGGCTGCGGATCCTGATCCTCGCCGTCGGCTTCGGGCTGTTCGAGTTCGTGGTGGGGCTGTCGTACGCCTCCGTCGACGAGAACGCGATCCGCTCCCTGGTGGAGTCGCTGCCGCCCGCCCTGCGGGCGCTGTCGGGCAGCGCGGACGTGGCCTCCGCCTCCGGGTACCTGGGCGCCGCCTACATCCACCCGGTCGCGCTCACCGTGCAGGGCGCACTCGTGATCTCCATGGCGACCACCCCCGCGCGCGACGCGGAGTCCGGCGCCGCCGAGCTGGTGCTGTCACGTCCCCTGCCCCCGTGGCGGTGGCTGGCGGCGCAGGCGCTGGCGACCCTGCTGGCGCTGGCCGTGGTGGCGGCGGGCGGCTACCTGGGCGGACTCGTCGCGGCGCTGACCGTCGAGGACCTCGCCACCGTGGACGCCGGCGACCTGCTGGTGTCGTCCGCCACCGGGGCCCTGGTGTTCGCGGCGGTCGCGGCGGTGGCGCTGCTGGCGGCCGTGCTGGCGCGCGGGGGCGCGCGGGCGGTGGGCTGGGCGGCGGGGTTCGCGGTGGTCTCGTACGCCGTCAACTACCTGGCGCAGATCTGGACCGTCGCCGAGCCGCTGGGGCCGCTGTCGGTGTTCCACCACTACGACCCGGGCGTCATCACCGGCACCGGCGAGGTGGGCGCGGGGGCGCTGGCGACGCTGGCCGGGGTGATCCTCGCGGCGGGCCTCGCCGCACACGTGCTGGTGCAGCGGCGGGAGGTCGCGCTCTAGCGCCGTCCCCGGGGCGATCGACGCCCCGGAGGGGTGCCGCCTGTCCCTGGTAGAGTCCGGGCGTCCTGCCCACGGGCGGGACCGACGCCGCGTGCCCGCAGGGCGGCACGGGGGCGTCGTCTGGCATGTGCCGCCTGACCATTCCCCGCCCCCACCGGGCGGACGACGCGACGACATTGGAGGAACCCGCGTGGCCGAGCACGAGAGCTCTCTCGCGGTCCTGGTCGACTTCGAGAACATGGCGCGACCGGGCGCCAAGGGACGGGGCGACTTCGACATCCACCTCGTTCTGAACCGGCTGGCCGACAAGGGCCGCGTGCTGGTGAAGCGGGCCTACGCCGACTGGAGCCGGTACCGCGACGCCCGGCACGACCTGCAGAACGCGGGGCTCGAGCTCATCGAGATGCCGTCCGCGCGTGAGGGCGCCAAGAACCGCGCGGACATCAAGATGGCCGTGGACGCGATGGAGCTCGCCTACAGCCGCGAGCACCTGGACACCTTCGTGATCGTGTCCGGCGACAGCGACTTCACCCCGCTGGTGGGCAAGCTGCGGGAGCTGAACAAGCGGGTCACGGGCATGGGCAACCGCGACTCCTCCAGCGAGCTGCTCATCGCCAACTGCGACGAGTTCATCTTCTACGACTCGCTCGCCTCCGCCGCGCGCGCCGGCGCCGCCGTCGGACGCAGCCTGGACCCGCGCGATCTGCTGCGCCAGACGCTCACCGCGCTCCAGCGCGAGGGCGTCGAGTGGCCGCTGGCGTCCGTCGTCAAGGACTCCATGCGGCGCAAGAACCCGGCCTTCGACGAGAACGAGACCGGCTACTCCACGTTCTCCAAGTTCCTGGAGGACGCGCAGACGCGCGGGACGATCCGCCTCCAGACCGACCCGCGCAGCGGTACGTACCGGGTCGAGCTCGCGGACGGCAGCGGAGGCCCCGTGGCGCCGCCGCTGCCCGCCGACAACGGCACCGCCGCCCTGACGGGCGAGGACGAGCGCGGCGAGGGCGGCCGTCGTCGCCGGCGCCGGCGCCGCGGCGAGCCCGCCGAGGCGGCCGAGCCCGCGGCCGACGTCTTCGAGTTCGTGGTCGAGGCCGTGGCCGAGACCGCCCTGCCCGACCTGCCGCTCGACCAGCCCATCTCCTACGAGGACGTCATCCTCGCGGGCCCCGACCCCGCGGCCGACGTGCCCGAGGTGCTGCTGGAGGCCAGCGACGTCACCGCCGACGCCCCCGGCGCGAGCGTGGCGGCCGACGACGCCGAGGCGACCTCGCGCCGCCGGCGGCGGCGCCGGCGCGGCGAGGGCGGGGAGGGCTCCGTGCCCGCCGACCTGCCGCTGTCGTCCGACGCCCCGGTCGAGGGCGCCCGCGACCCCGAGGACCAGGACGCGGCGCAGCCGGCGGCCCTCTCCACGCAGGAGCCGGCGGAGGGCGCGCCCGATGCGCCGTCGCCCGTGGACGCCTCCGCGGAGGCGCCGGAGGGCGGCCGCTCGCGTCGCCGCCGTCGCCGCGGCGGTGGCGGCGGTGCCGTCGAGGAGCCGGTGACGGCGGACGTCCCCGCGGTCGCCGCCGACGACGGCGCCGAGGCGGAGCAGCCGCCGGCGCCGCTGTCCTCGGACGCACCGGTCGAGGGCGCGCCGGAGCCGGAGGAGCAGGACGCGGCGCAGCCGGTCGCCCTGTCGACCGAGGAGCCGGCCGAGGGCGCGCCCGACGCCCCGGAGGCGGCCGCCGACGCGGCTCCCGCCGAGGCCACCGCACCGTCCGCGCCCCGGCGCGGCCGGGTCCGGCGTGGCACCCGCGGCGTGCGCGCGGGCGACGGCGACGAGACCCCGGCGAGCACGGCCGACGCGATCGCGTCGGACGGGAGCCCGGCGGACACGACGCCCGCCGCCGCACCGGCGCCCGAGGGCGCCGAGGCGCCGGCCGAGGAGCCGAAGCCCCGTCGTCGCCGGCGCACCAAGGCCGAGATCGAGGCCGAGCGGGCCGCGCCCGGGGACGCCGAGGCGCCGGCCGAGGAGCCGAAGCCCCGTCGTCGCCGGCGCACCAAGGCCGAGATCGAGGCCGAGCGGGCCGCGACCGAGGGCGGCGAGGCGCCGG